>Ga0265323_10001458_pt1 | contig 11602 bp, 10 predicted proteins | sample 41225metaG_FD_193580 | JGI IMG/M metagenome (GOLD analysis project Ga0265323, IMG submission 193580) | Rhizosphere microbial communities from Carex aquatilis grown in University of Washington, Seatle, WA, United States - 4-12-25 metaG | ecosystem: Host-associated > Plants > Roots > Rhizosphere... | reverse complement strand
TGCGACCAACGACCCCGAGCGCAGGGCGATCCGCGCTGGAGCCACGGACCACTGCAGCGGCAGGCGTCCGGGGATATCGACGAGATTGAGCCAAAGGTTGGCGAAGCCGAAAGCCTGCCCGACGAGGGCGAGTCCCAGCAGGTTGAAGCCAGCGAACCAGGCGAAATAACGCGTGACGGCGGCCCGCTCGCGCGCGAGGAGAAGAAACGCGATCTGGGCCGGCAAAAGAAACAGGGCGGTTTGCTTGGCCCAAACGGCCAGCGCGCCCAGGGCCGCGGCGGTTGCCAGTTGCACCGCCGTAGGGTGAGCGCGTCGCGCGAGGCACCAACAGGAGAGCAAGCCCAACGCAATAGCGGCGTGATCGGCCACCTGCACCACCAGATTCAGCCTTGGCACCAGCAGCACGCCCAGCGACAACGCCAGCCAGCGTATCGCCGGTCCACGGGCGCGCAATTCCTCCGAGGCAAAAAGAACCACCGCCAACGGCACGAGCACGACGAGGGCGTTGATGAGGCTCGCGAGATGCAGCGCACCCGCCGGCGAGGTCGCAAACGCGGCGGGCAGATTGATCAGGATGCCCACGGGGCCGTAAATCCAGGTGAACAACGGACCACCCCCGAGCGGCGGATAAGGGTTGATGCCATGGCGCAGTGCGAACGCCGGCGCGAGGCGTACTTCGTTCCACGCATAGCCCGGAAACTCGCACCACGACGTCCAGAGGCACGCGAGCGCCCCGACCGACGTCGCCAACAGGGCGAGACGGGCGGCAGATTTCGCGGAAAGGAGCGGCGTGGGCATCACGGTACCGGGGTTGGCTGGAGGGCGTGGCGCAGCGCCGGTCCCAGGAGCACGGCCAGCAGCGCGACCAACGGTCAGCGGAACACGTTGTATTTGACGATGGCGTAGAGGGCGCGGAAACCGTCGCGCCAGCCGATCTTTTTGCCCTCTTCGTAAGTGCGCCCGGAGTAGGTGATGCCGACCTCGTAAATCGGCACGCGGAGCCGGGCGATCTTGGCGGTGATCTCCGGTTCGAAGCCGAAGCGGTTCTCCTCGATGACGATTTTTTGCAGCACCTCGCGCCGGCACATCTTGTAACAGGTCTCCATGTCGGTAAGGTTGAGATTGGTGGCCATGTTGGAGAAGAGCGTGAGAAACTTGTTGCCGACCATGTGCCAGAAGTAGACGACCCGGTGGGCGTCCCCGCCGGAGAAACGCGAACCGAAGACGACGTCGGCGCGGCCATCCATGATGGGTTGGAGCAGTTTGGGGTATTCGTTGGGATGATATTCGAGGTCAGCGTCCTGCACGATCACCACGTCGCCCGTGACGGCGGCGAAGCCCGTGCGCAGCGCGGCGCCCTTGCCCTGGTTGTTCGCGTGGTAGATCACCTGATCGACGAGTGGCGCGATCTCGGTGCGCAGGAGGTCGCGGGTGCCATCGCGCGAGCAGTCGTCGACGATGATGATTTCCTTCTCCGGCACCGGCGCGGCGCGGACGCGGTCGACGATGGTGCGGATGGTGCGGGCCTCGTTGTAGCAGGGGATGACGATGGAGAGCTTCATACGGGACGTGGCGCCGAAACTACTTCGTGCGCGCCGGGACGGAAGCCTTTTCCCGCCCCGGGCAGAAGAGTTGACGAACAATTTACCGTGTCGGGGGGAGCCGGGCAGCGTCGGCGGCAACGGCGCCCGATGAGCGCCGATCTTCGCCGGAGTTTGTCACGTATTACGTGACAAACTCCGGCACACCGGATGGCGGTCAGGGGCCGCCGCGACCGCAAACCATACCCCGCGGCCGAGGCTGGCGGCGACCTTGACCGGGGCCGCGGGCGGACCCATCGTCGGCGCAATGCAGCCGTTTGCCGCCTTAATGGCCAAACCCGGGAATCGCGCGGCCGCCGCCAATTTCGGCTGGCTCGCGGTGGAGAAGGCGGCGCGCCTGCTGTGCAGCGTGGTCGTCGGTTTCTGGGTGGCGCGGCATCTCGGGCCCGCTGATTTTGGCCGGCTCAACTACGCCCTCGCCCTCGTCGGCTTCGGGCTGATGTTCGCCGAAGGCGGGATCGACTCCGTGGCCCGTCGGGAGCTCGTGCAGGCGCCGGAGCGGGCGGGAGCTCTGCTGGCGGCGATCTGGCGGATGCGGCTGACGGCGGGGATCGTGTGCTACGGGGGCGCGTTGGCGTGGGCGGCGTGGGGCGTGCGCGTGCCGGGCGACGGCCTGTTGCTCGCGGCGACCGGATTGATCCTGTTCCAACCGGCGCTCGCGGTGGCGGACCTGTGGCTGCAGGCCAACTTGCAGTCCCGCACGGCCGTGTTGGCCCAGTTGATCGCACTGGGGCTGGGCGCGGTGGGGCGCATCGCTCTGATCGAGTGGCAGGCGCCGCTGTGGGCCTTTGGCGCGGTGGGCGCACTGGAGGGGGCGCTGGCCGCCGGCTTGCTCACCCGCGGGGCGCGCCGCGCCGGGCTCTACGTGGCGGCGGGCCGCGACACCCTCGCCCTCATCGGCCGCCTGGCGCGGGAAACGTGGCCGCTGTTGTTGTCGGGCGTGGCGGTTTCGGTCTACATGCGGATCGACATTGTGATGCTGCGAAATCTCGTGGGAGCTGGAGCGGCCGGACAATATGCGGCCGCCACGCGGTTGTCGGAGATCGGATATTTTATTCCCGTGGCGCTGAGCACCAGTTTGCTGCCGGCGCTGCTGCGCAGCCGGGCGGCGGGCGCGGCGGATTATGCGGAGAGCATGCAGCGTTATTGCGACCTGAGTGCGGCGCTCGGATATGGCCTGGCCATCCCGCTGGCGTTGGGCGCGCCCTGGCTGGTGCGGCTGGCTTATGGCGAAGCCTTCGCCCCGGCCGCGGCGGTGCTGACCGTGCATGCGTGGGCGGCGGTGTTCGTGTTTATCGGCGTGGCGCGCGGGCAGTTTTTGGTGAACGAAGGACTGACCCGGTTCAACCTGGCGGCGACGGTCCTGGGCGCTCTGGCCAACGTCGCCCTGAATTTTCTGCTCATCCCGCGGCTGGGCGGCACGGGTGCCGCCATCGCCACGGTGGCGAGCTATGCGGCCACCGCCTGGCTGGCCTCCTTTGCGCATCCGGGAGTGCGGGCCATGGCCTGGCGGCAGACACGCGCGTTGTTGCTTCCGTTCCGGATGGGGCGCTACCTTCGGCGATCGTGAATAAGCCAGAATCCATCCGCCGTTGGTTGTCTCCCTGGCGTCGCCGTCTGTGCGAGGCAGTCGGTATCCGGCGCTATTCGCGGCTAGCCCTGGACGGACTCGATGCCAAGCTCGAACAGCATCTCGATTTCGACGGGGGCTTTTTCGTGGAGGCGGGGGCCAACGACGGTCTGACCCAGAGCAACACCTACTATTTCGAGCGTTGGCGGGGATGGCGCGGCATCTTGATCGAGGGGATTCCCGCGCTGGCCGCCCAATGCCGGCGCAACCGGCCGCGCGCCGTCGTGGTTCCCGTCGCGCTCGTGCCGGCCGGGCCCGCCGATGGCCTGGCGGTGATGCATTATGCCGGTTTGATGTCGGCGGCGGAAGGGGCGTGGGCCGATCCAGGCCAACGGGAGGAGCATGTCCGGCGCGGACTGGCCGCGCAGAATCTGGCCGAAACCTACCAAGTACGAGTACCGGCGCGGACGCTTACTGCGGTGCTCGACGAAGCCGCTCCGGGCCGGGAGATCGATCTGCTCAGCCTCGACGTGGAAGGCATGGAGGCGGACGTGCTGCGCGGGCTGGATTTCGCGCGTTATGCGCCGCGGTTTATCTGCGTCGAGGCGCGCAACCGCCCGGCGATCGAAGCGGTGCTGGGTGGGCGCTACCGGCTGGTCGCCATGCTGGCGGATCAAGGCGTGCGACAAGACCTCCTGTATGGCCGCTCCGTCCCAGGTTAAGGGAATTGCCATGCCCTGCGTCCCAGGAACTGCGGGTGGCGGTGACACCGAGGCGATCCTCCCACCATGAATTCGCCGCTCTCCACACCGGTGGCGCTGCTCGTCTTCAATCGGCCGGAGCTAACCCGCCGAGTGCTTGACGTGGTGCGCCAGGCGCGTCCCGTGGCGCTTTATGTCGTAGCCGACGGGCCGCGACCGGACCGCCCCGAGGATGAGCCGGCCTGCGCGGCGGTGCGGGCGGCAGTCGACGCGGCGATCGACTGGCCGTGCCGGGTCGAGCGCCTTTATGCCGGGCGCAATCTGGGCTGCGGCCGGCGGGTTTCGTCCGGCATCGACTGGGTGTTCCGGCAGACCTCCGAGGCGATCTTTCTGGAGGACGACTGCCTGCCTGATCCGACGTTCTTCCCTTTTTGCGCGGAATTGCTCGAACGTTATCGGAACGATCCCCGCGTGGGGCAGATTTGCGGCTGCACCTTCGTCGCGCCCCGGCTGGACCGAAATACGAGCTACGTCTTCAGTCGGTATGGTCCGGTCTGGGGCTGGGCGTCGTGGCGGCGAGCCTGGCAGGCTTACGATTTCGCGCTGGCCGCATGGCCGGTCGCGCGGGCCGCCGGGTGGCTCCGCCGGGTTTCGGTTTCCCGGCGGGAAGCGAGGTGGCGCACGCGGATCTACGACGATCTATGGGCCGGGCGCATCGACACCTGGGATTACCAATGGGGTTTTGCGAAGATGCAGCAGGGGCTGCTCTCCGCCGTGCCCTGCACCAATCTGATCGAAAACATCGGTTTCGACATGGCGGCCACCCATGACGACCGCCATAACCGCGGACTCTCGCGCAGGACGATGCCGTTTCCCCTGAGTCATCCGGACGGGGTGGCATGCGATGAGGATTTCGATCGGCAGTTTTCCCGGAAGATTGCACCCGGTTGGCCCCGCCGCATCGTCGGTCGGTGCAAACGACTGCTGGGCCTCGCATGAAAAAGGTAACCTTAATCACCACGGTGGCGCACAATGTCGGGGATGATTTTGTCCGGGACGGCATTGCCTATCTGCTGGAGCGGGTGCTCGGTCCCTTCGAAGCCCGGCTGGTCCACAAACATTTTCCGGTCACGGCCCGCCGCGGGTGCGACCGGCTGCACCTGCATCCGGTCGTGCGGGCGTTGCGCCGGCTGCCCGGCCTGCGCGGCGACCGCCTGTCGCGCTGGCTCGACGCCCGTCCGCTGGACGCTCACGGCGATGCGATTCTCGAATGCGATCTGCTCGTCCAGTGTGGCGCCCCGGTCTTCTGGCTCAACGCCCGCCAGGCCTCGCAGGACAATGAGTGGTACGGGCCGCTGATCCGGCGGCGCTGGCTGGCGCGGCACCCGCGTCCGCCCTTCCTGAATCTGGGCGCGGGAGCCTGCCAGCCCTTCGCCAGCACGGGGGCGGAGTTTGCGGAGGCCGCGGCGACCCACGCCTATATCCGCGAGCTGTTCGATCGGTGCACCTTGACGACGGTGCGCGACCGGCTCGCCGAAAAGATCGTCGGGCTGGCGGGGCGCACCGCTCCCTTGCTGCCCTGTCCGTCGCTGTTCGCCCGCCACGCCCATGGCATCCCGTCGGCGGCGGGCGAATTCGTGGCGTTGAACTTCATGCCGCTCGGCGGGCACTATCAGTTCGAGCCGCCGCCCGACGCGGAACGCTGGCACCGGGTTTTCGCCGCGTTTCTTCAGCGCCTCGGCCCGGAGGAACGCTGCGTAATGGTCTGCCATGACCGGGCGGAGGAGGCGTATGCGCGCCGGCATTTCCCCGCGGTGCCGAGGTTTTTCTCGACCGACCACCGGGCCTACCTCTCGACCTACGCCCGGGCGAAATACGGCCTGGTCAACCGCGTGCATGCGGCGTTCGCCCTGGCCAGTTTCGGCCGTCCGTCGATTGTGATCGGCAACGATTCCCGCGCGCACATGGCGGAGTTGATCGATCTGCCGGTCTTCGACGTCCGCGCCGTGGACTCCGCGCTGCTGACCACGGCCTGGGAACAGATGAAACGCCGGACCGGCGATTACGCCGCGGGCAGCGCCGACCGGCTCGCCACCCTGGAACGGGACTATCTCGCCTTGGTGCGCACCGCCCTGGAACGTCATGGCCTCGACTGACTCATCGCCGGGGCCACGATGGCTGGACGCCTGGCGGCGGGCCCATGCCCGGCTTTGGCTGGGGCCTCCCGCCGGCGCCATCCCCTCCGAGCGGTACGCGGCGGTGATCATGAAACCGGATGGGATCGGCGACTTCATCCTGGCCCTGTCGGCGATCCGGCTCGTGCTGCGGCATTATGGCGAAGAGCATTGCGCCCTGCTGATCGCACCCTCCGTGGTGGAGCTCGCCCAGGTGGAGTTTCCGCGCGCCACCTGCATCGCCGTCCCCCCATTTTCCCGGCACAAGCGTGCGCTCAGCCAATGGCGGCCGACCCGCCGCCGCCTCGCCGAGGTGGCCTGCGAAACCCTCGTTTGTCTGCGCCATCAACGGTGGGACTACCACGAACTGATGTTGTCCTGGGTCTGCTGCCAGCGGCGGCTGATCCTCGACGATGCGCGGGCCGCCGCCTGGACGATCGGACGAAACTCGTTCTCCTACGAATGTGCGGGGCGCATCGCCTGGTCGGAGCCGGACCCCGTGTCGTCGCTCCTCGCGGGTGGCGGGTGCGACTGCCGCGAATTGCGGATGCATGGTCATCTGGTGACGGCGGTGGTGGGCGCGCGGCCGGCGGCGGAGGATATGCTGCCTCGCTTCCTGCAGCTGGCGCCGCCGGCGCCGCCGTCGGGCACGCTGATCGCTCCGCTCACGGCGGCCGCGATCAAGGATCTGCCCGTGGAATGGCTGGAGGATCTGGCGCGGCGGAAAATCTTCCCCGCCGGCCAGGCGGTGGTCCTGACCGGCAGCCGGACGCAGGCCGCGGCATTGGAGAAATACCGGCGCGCCCTGCAACGCGGCGGTTGCGCTGACGTGCAGGTGGAAACCGCGGCATCGCTGACTGGTTTTGTCCGGCGGGTGGCGGCGGCCGGGCTCGTGCTGGCGGCCGACACCGCCACCGCCCATCTGGCGACCGCGCTGGATCGCCCGACGGTCGTGGCGATGGGGGGCGGGCATTACGGGCAGTTTGCGCCGTGGCGGCGATCCGCCCGCCAGATCTGGCTGACGCATCGGCTCGACTGTTTCGGGTGTGGCTGGCGTTGTCCCTATCCGGCTCCCTATTGCCTGACGCGGATCGCGGCGGAGCAGGTGGGCGCGGCCGTTCGCGCGGTGCTGGGGCGGGCGGAGGGCGCGACATGAATATCGTGGTCGTCACGCCCACGCTGGGCGCATCGCCGTGGCTGGCCGGAACGGTGGCGAGTGTGGCCGCATTTCCGGGCGCGTGCCGGCATGTGCTGGTGGCGCCAGCCGCGGTCGTGCCGGCGCTGGCGGCGCGGTTTCCGTCCGTGCTGGTCGTGGCGGAGCCGGCGCCTGGCCGCGGCATGTATGCGGCGATCAATGCCGGACTGGAAGCGGTGGCCGGATGGGATGCGTTTACCTATCTCAACGACGACGATCTGTTGCGGCCGCGTTTTGCCGCCGGCGTGGCGCGGGCGGAAGCCGCCGGGCGCGCGGAACAGCCGTTGCTCGTCTACGGCCGCGTGCGGCTGATCGACGCGCAGGGGCGGCGCCTCGGCGCCATCCCGGTGTCGCCCTGGCCGCGCCTCAACCGCGCGCTTTACGCCCTGCGGCTCGAGCCGGTTTTTCAGCACGGCACGCTCGTCACCCGCGCGGCATACCGGCAGATCGGCGGATTCGATGAGACGCTGCGCTTTTGTGGCGACTCGGAGTTTCTGGCGCGGGCCTGCGTGGCCGGCATACCCGCGGTGCGGATCTGGGGCGAGGTGGCGGCGTTCCGCGTGCGGCCGGGCCAATTCACCCAGGACCGGGGGGCGATGGTCGCGGAGCGTTCCCGCGTGGACGCGCAACTGGCCCTGGTCGCCCCGCGGCCGTCGTGGCGGCACTGGCTGGCGCGCCTGGTTTTTCGGACGGCCAACCTGGCGGTTTACGCCGAGCGCCTGTGCCGGCACGGATGGATTTCGTTCGACGAGCTGCTCGTTCGCGCCGGCCACGCGCCAGCGCCACCGGCGGATCACTCGTAGCGGGGCGAGGTGAACCACGGACTGGAGACGGGCGCGAAGGCGAGGTCCATCTGCCAGAGCGTGCCATCGCGCGGCCGGCGCATCGGATCCGCGAGGTCGCAACAGCGGAAGCCGCGCGCCTCGAGCCAGGCGCATAGTTCGTGAAAGCGCAGGCAGCCGGGCACGAGGGCGAAATTGTACGCCTCGACGATGAGCAGCTCGGTGTGCGCCAGCACCTGGCCGGCCCCGGTGAGCACGGGCACTTCATAGCCATGCGTGTCGAGCTTGAGACAATATGGGCCGGCCAGCCCGCGGGCGGCCACGGCGGCATCGACGGTCTCGACCGGCACTTCGCGCGTGGCGGTGGCGTCGGGCGCGGCCACGCCGCTGCCGTCGAGTGCAGGGTCGATGGCAAAGACGGCCGTGCCCCGCTCCGCACCGGCCGCGGCCGGCACGAAATCGAACGGGCCGGTGCGCTGCAATCGTTCGAGCGCGGCCCGGCGCTCGACCAGGGGCTCGAACAGGAGGAAGCGGGCGGCGGGAAAATGCCGGCGGGCGAGCAACGACCAGGTGCCGTCCGATGCGCCCACATCGATCACGCTGGAGAGGCGCACGCCCCGCGCTTGGGCGCGGGCCAACAGCCCCGCCATCTCGAAGGCCCGTTCCCGGCGCACGAGGTGCAGGCCGCAGGGATTGAGCAGGCGGTTGGCGGCCTGACGCAGCCGGAGGCGGAAAGAATCAGCCATGGGGAGGCAAAGCACGGACGAGTTTTTTCCGCAGGTAGCGGGCCACGCTCAGCCCGTCCCAGAACCAGCAACGCCAGGCCGGGTAGTGGCGGTGGCGCACGCGGATTTCCTCGCCGTACACGGGCCACCGGCCGGCGTCGCTCAAGCCGCCGGGGTGACAGGCGGCGATGCGCAGCGGGAACGGCTTGAAGCGCACGTGCGCCTTCCACAGGCGCACGTTGAAATCGTAATCCGCCGCGATCGTGAGCGAAGGATCGAAGCCGGCGTGCTCCGCGAAGAGGGTGCGCCGGTAAAAGGCCGCCTGGTGGTGGACGAAGTTGCGGGCGAGAGGATTGACCCGCCGGGCGAGTTTATAGATGCGGCCGTCATCGTAGGCGATCTCGCCCGCCGCCACGCCGGAGCTCGTACGCGCGAGCCATTTCGCCGCCTCGCACAACACCCCCCGGCCGACGAGCCGGTCGTCGGCGCCGAGGAACAGCACCCATTCCCCCTGCGCGGCCGCCACGCCTTTGTTCATCGCCTCGTACACGCCGGCATCGGGTTCGCCGATGAGCGTGGCGATCCGGTCGCGGTGTGCGGCCAGCCAGGCGGCGGTGCCGTCGCCCGACGCGCCATCGACGACCACCAGCTCGAGCGCCACGTCCTGTTGCGCCCATACGCTGCCGAGCGCGTCGGCGAGGCGCGTCCCGGGGTTTTTGCAGACGACGATGACGCTGATGAACGGCGGAGCGGTGGACATGAATTGACGGGCAGCGGCGGTCCATGACCGCCGGCGAAAACCGGGAGGAATTCGACCGCGGTCAAAGACCACGGTTACAGTTGCGGTAGGCGGGAAAGCCCTCAAGACTTGTTTCACCGTGTTGGATGCCCCGCCTGTCCTCTCCATCATCATCGTTGCCTACCGGTCGCGCGACGAGATCGGGCCGTGCCTGGCCTCGTTGCCGCGCACGCTCGGGGGCCGCGGGGTCGAGGTGGTCGTGGTGGACAACTCGCCGGGCGACGGCACCGGCGAAATCGTCTGGCGGGACTTTTCGTACGCGTGTTATCTCGCCCCGGGCGGAAATCTCGGCTTCGGCCGGGCCAACAATCTCGGCTACCGCCACACCTCGGGCGAGTGCGTCTTGTTTCTCAACCCCGACACCATCGGCAACGCCGCGGCGCTGGCCCATTGCGTGTCCCGCGTGCGCGCCGAGCCCGCCATCGGGCTCCTCTCGCCCCGGCTGGTGCTGGCCGACGGCACGATCGACCTCGCCTGCCGGCGCTCGATCCCGACGTTTTGGGATGGTTTCTGCCGCGCGACCGGCCTGGCGGGAGCGTTTCCGCACACGGCGCGTTTTGCCGGCTACAACCTCACGCATCTGCCGGCCGACGGCACTTACGGGGTGGGCGCGATCAACGGCGCCTTCATGCTCGCGCGCCGCGAGGTGCTGGAGCGGGTGGGGCTCTTCGACGAGGCGTTCTTCATGTACGGCGACGATCTCGACCTGTGCATCCGCATGGCGCGCGCCGGCTATAAAATCGTTTACGACGGCCGCGTGCAGATCACGCACCGGAAAGGCGTGAGTGTCGCGAAGGACTACGACCGCATGGCGCGCGCGATCTTCGATGCCAACCGCGACGTTTTCTTGAAGCACTTCAATCCGCGCGGTTCGCGGTTCGTGCGCTGGAAATATCGCGCCGCGTTTGGCCTGTGGAAAGCCGTGGCCTTGTTCCGGGCGCAGCTGGGTGGTCAGCGCCGCGTGCGGCCGGCATGAGTACAGGCGTCGGGCTGGCCCACGCCGGTTGGCCGCCCGCTTACTTCTTGTCGGGCGATGGGCGGAAGAAGGAGAGGTGGTGCTGCTCCAGCCAGCGGAGTTTTTCGGCGATGCGGGGCGAAGTCGGCTCGGGAAAATACACGAAGAAATCTGCCGCTTGGTTCGCGGAATTCAGGTCGTGCGTCTCCCGGTAGTTTGCGACCCAGAGGCGTTTTCCCCTCGCCACCGTCGCCGCGTAGTTTTCCGGCGTGAAATTGCTCCAGACCACGCCAGCCAACGCCAGCCAACCGAGCCCAAACCCCAGCCGCCCTTTGCGCCCTCGCGCGCTCGTCCACCCTTCGGCGGCGAAGGCAAGTCCGCAAAGCCCAGGCATCATGAGTGTAATATAACGCCACATGAAAGCCGCCTCCAAGTTCGTCGGCAGACGGCCGATGGCTGTCAGCATCGCATACACCAGCGAAGTCCCGGTGAGGATCCAAACGACCCGGGCTCGCGAGGTCGCGTGGCGCTGCCAGATCATGATGGTGGACGTGAGGAACGCGGCGGCCACCAGGCCGAGCAGGACGGCTCCGGCGGTCACTGAGGCCACGGAGATGGCGCGCCACCCGAGCAAGTTCGTGAACATCAAAGCGCAGAAGCGCGGGTAATCCCACCAGGGGGTGACCGGGAAATACCAATTCTCCGTGCCGGGCGACCAATGATAATCACAGGCGAACAAAGCCGCCGCCCCGCCCATGAGGAGCAGGATCAGCGTTGCCGAACGTCGATCGGCTGGCGCCGTTTCCCGGTCCGGTCGCAGCCACTGCAACAGGGCCAGACCAATGGTCACAGGTGCGCCGCAAAAACCGTAGCCGGTAAAAAGAGCCAGCGGCCCGAGAAAACCTACTCCCAAAATCCGCGTGATCCGACTGGTTGCGCCCCACACCCACGCCAGCAGCAGGGTAAGCAAAAGGGGCAGAATTTGTGCACCCAGAAACGTCGTGAACGTCAATGTTTCCCAGTGGACCGGGCTCAGCAACAGCAGGGGAAAGGCGGCGTCGGTCCAGGCCAGTCGTCCGCGCAGTCGTACGGCGAGGGTG
>Ga0265323_10001455_pt1 | contig 11624 bp, 11 predicted proteins | sample 41225metaG_FD_193580 | JGI IMG/M metagenome (GOLD analysis project Ga0265323, IMG submission 193580) | Rhizosphere microbial communities from Carex aquatilis grown in University of Washington, Seatle, WA, United States - 4-12-25 metaG | ecosystem: Host-associated > Plants > Roots > Rhizosphere... | reverse complement strand
ATACCCCAAAAAAATTATCATACACTCTTGGAATGCCCCAGGAGCCCTTAGAATGTTCCGAATCTTATTCCCAACAGGCATCCCAATAACCACGATTCCTTTTAAGGCTCCCTAATGCTCTACCACAACCGCCACTCAAACCCGGTTTACCGGATAGCTCTAAAGGCTCGCGAAGAGACCCGTAAACTTATCATAAAACACCCAGACAAAATAGAAGCTTACGCAGAAGACCTAGGCTGTGCTTGTGCTATCGGGTCTTACATTCTAACCAGAGCACTAAAGAGAGCTAGAATACCTTCTATCTTTGTAGTTGGAATAGCTTATGAAAAGAGTCTGCCCAGCTACTACACTCAAGGAGTCGAAAACCATTGCTGGATTGAGTTAATGGACGGTACTATAATCGACATTACCGCTACCCAATTCGGAGTCCCTTCAAAATTAATTTTCTTCCACCGTAAAAATCGGAATTACAGGCCACACCTTAAGGGCCGAGAAGCTATTAAAAGCCTAAAACTCTGGCCAGTAGAACAAAACCCAATGAATCATCAAGGTCTGCTTAAAACCGCTATCAAAACTATTTCAGCTTGAAGTGTACCAAAACCACAGCCGTAGCAACACTTACAACCACAGTAGCGGCTGCCTTGCCAATAGCCCAATACAACTTAGCTCTCTGCTCTTTCCTAGTTTCAACGGTCTTTTGAATACATCCTAAAGCCGCATCTCTCATAACATTGCCAGTTACTTCTTCATGCATCTCGTCTTTTACAACTGCCAACTCATCCTTACAACCCGACATATCTAATTTAAGCTGGGACAAAGACTCATGCATACCGTTGACTTTCTCCTCGAGACGGGCTATACTAGGTAATAATTTGTTTGAGATATCTAAGAAAGCATCTTCTAACTTAACAATCCGCCTTTCATGCCAGCCTATACTACCGCTAGTCTTAGGACCAGAATCATCTTCATTTGGGAAAGACATACTATAAAGATTGCCTCCACTAAAAAACTTCTTGACACCTCTAGCATTTATGGTAAAGTAGGTTCAGAAAAGGAAACCAAGATGACTACTAAAACAAAGTCCACTAAGAAGTCCACTAAGAAGTACGAGCTGACTAGTGAGACAGTTGTAACATTTAGCGGCAGGACTCTTCACAGAATCAAGGCGCTGCGCGATTTTGGCGTCGTAAGGGCCGGAGAGCTAGGTGGTTTTGTTGAATCCGAAAAGAACCTGTCCCACGAAGGCCTTTGCTGGGTCTATGGGGACGCTCAGGTCTATGGAAACGCTCTGGTCTGTGAGAACGCTTGGGTCTTTGGGAACTCTAGGGTCTCTGGGAAAGCTCGGGTCTCTGGGGACGCTCAGGTCACTGGGTACGCTCAGGTCTATGAGAATGCACTGGTCTCTGGGGAAGCTCTAGTCTTTGGGGACGCTCTGGTCTATGAGAATGCACTGGTCTCTGGGGACGCTCTGGTCTATGGGAAAGCTCGGGTCTATGGGAACTCTCGGGTCTATTAGGTTAATCCCAATAAAGAAGAACAAAATGAGCAAAAATAGTAAACTTAAAATCAATCAAGATGTCATAGACCTAATGACAGCTCACGAAAGATGGGGTCGATTCAACTTTCATAGGGCTATCAATAAATCCTTCGATGAAAAAGAAACCCCTCAACACAATTTGGTAGCCTGGGTTTATGGACCGGATTGTATGGAGGATTTCATTGGGTCCGACCCCCATCATATAACGCACCAATTCAAAAAATGGATAGCTGAAATTATATATGATATCACAGCTTCGATTCTTTTATCTGAACTAAATTCTTGACAAAATAAGGGCCTATTGGGGGCCTTGAAACTGGTTGGAATATTAAAGAGGAGCAACAAAACCGAAAGCTCTGGAAGGTCTAGGCACAAATTGCTCGTTAGTTCCAGCTAAAAACCGAAAACTATTATTCCCCCTAGGGTGTTTTCGGCCAACCAGTTTCGTTTTGTCTTAATCTTACTATAATATTCCAGGATACTCAAATGGCACGAGGCTTGACTGTTAATCAAGAAGCCGTAGGTTCGAATCCTACTCCTGGAGCTATTGCATCAAATAGGAATAGCCAACAAACTTAGTTTACCATTAAAAGCTAAGAGAGATTGCTATTACATTAGGTGAATCTTCCTTATTTGATGCTCTTTTAAGTACTGGCCCATAACTACCTAAGCACTCTAGGGAGACCAGTCGCACCAAGAAGCGTTATATCCGGTCTATAGACACTTGGCTCTGTCGTATAGACTTATCGGGAATAAGTAGGCCTTGATCCCAACTCAATACCAAGACTAAGTGTGTTCGCGTTCCTTCTGGGTTCAATTCCCAACTTCCCAGCCAAATTAGAAACGCCCCAAAGATTTCTCCTTAGGGCGTTAGTCAAGTTATTAAGTTTTAGTAACTGGCTAGAGTTTTGCTTTAACGAACATTTCGGCTTTAATTATTTCAGTCTCTAGTTTTCGTAAAGCCAGTTGGACATCTTTATGAGCAGCATCAAGAGTAACTTTCGCGGCACCTTCAACTTTAGGTAAGAGCTGGGTTACTTTCTTTTCTACTGACTTAGCTGCCGTTACTGTCTCAGATTCAACCTTACCCAAAAGGCCCTTAATCCATTGCCATAGTTTTTTCATCACAGTACCTCTAATATAAAGATTGTTACGGAAGATTTGCAGCTCCAGCCGTTTCTGTATTCTTGTTAAAATCTAGGTCACTCTCATCAGTACATAGAATTCCGACGTAAGTACATTGCATCTCAGATAGCTGTCGAGCAGTATAACCTCCACTAGCCGATGTCGGAAGAACTGGAGTCAATTTCATTACTGGAATTTGAGAGCCCCTATCATAAATCTGAAAAGTTAGGTACTTGGGGAAGAGCATCTCACTAATGTAAGGTAAACGAGCTTCTTGATGCCATCCATGACCAACAACTCTATATCCATGGCACTGCATACTAACCAGGTCGACTGAAGTGAAATCAATCGACGCGGCTGTGAAACGACCTAGAATCCAGGCAGCCGCAGTTTCGTAAGTTAACCCATAAGATACTTGGCTGAATATACCGATTGTATTTGCTTGAGAGCCGTCAAAAACTTGGACTAAAGCTCGTGCCCCTGAAACTACCTTTCCCGGAATTTGATTAGTAGGCATATGTATTTCCTTTATCTAAAGATTATGAGTAATTAGCCTGTAGCTGATTGAACTACTGGAGTAATTTGGAAAGTTACTGGCACGAAATAAATAGCCCCAGCAACTTTAATTTCAGCCGAACAAACCAATGCAGGCCCAGCTAGTTTAATAATAAGGTTTTTCCAACCATTAGGAGCATCGTCAGAAGCCGCTAGCCACTTTTGCTCTTTGTAAGTATCTAGAATCTTACCTACCACCATTGCAGCGATAGAAGCCGAAATATCAGCAACACTCTGTCCAACGAAAGCCCTGTTAGTCCTTACCATTGTTGTGGTAGTAATTAGGTCAGCTACATACATTGCCTGGAAGCTATTGAAAATCCAGTTATTATCCGCGCCGTAAGTAGTCTGGTCAGAAGCCCACAACCAAGCGCCATTCTCATCTACTGTAATCGGGCAAAGACCTGCTTGTAGTGCGTCAACAATCGAATCGTCCAAATCATCATCCCAGTCGCCGGCAGCCTGAATAGCCGCAGTTATATTGACATACTTGTTTACGATAGCCTTGTAAACACCAGCCGCTTGCATACCAGCCGCTTTGATAGCTCCCATCCAAGGCCTGAATTGAACAATATTGCCTAGACTATTTACGTCTTTAACATCCTGGAAAGTGGTAATACAGCGAGCCTGAGCCATATTGCCAGCAAACTCTTTAGCATCAGCATAGGACCCTCTGAAGGACATAACCCCCAGTCTAGGCCTTCTTTGCTTGAACTGGCTCATGAAAAGGCAGTGAGCTTTAATAAGAGCACTTACTGAAGCTAGGTCATAAGTAGAGCTAGAATCCGTCAAACCGTCTGCAATATCTACTGTAGCATCACAAGAAAACAAAGGGACAACGAAATTGCCTCTTACCTTTCTCATTGCATCGCAAGCTTCAGAAACATCGGTATTAGTAGTTCCACCCTTAGACCCGCCAGTTAAAGCAGCAATAGAAGCTACGTAAGGTAAGCCAGAAGGAATAGTAGCTGGATAAGTGGGAGTAAAAGTAACTAGTCCAGAAGAATTGACGGATGTAGCAAAAGCTGCCCCATCGGACTTAATACGACCAGTCAAAGCTCCCTGACTCGAGGCAAAGTAATAGGTACCTGCATCTAAATTAGAGGGAGATTTTTGTCCAATAGTAGAAGTAGCGGCAGCCGCAGTAAATCCTTGAGCTGTTAGGTTAGCTACCAAGTCATTAATGGTTGGGAATTGGCTGAGAGTAATTGAATAAGAACCAGCCAATAAACCACTAACAACTGTTAAAGTCAAAACACCAGCAGAAATTACAGCCGTAGCGGTAGTAGCCTTAACACCTAATGTCAGAATAACCTGACCATTAACTACGATATCCTGGTTGATAGCATCTAATTGTCTTGAGATATTTAGAGTAACTCCCTGTTCAACTGTAGAAGGGATAGCCCAAGGTGAAACTGACGTAGAAGTCCAATCAGCCAAAACTGCCGGAATAGTAGCCGTAGGACTTACAAAGGTAAATACAGTATTAGAGAAAGTCCCAGTAGTCGTATTGGCAATTTCAAGAGACTGACCGCGCCCAGGAGCCTCACTTACGTTTGATGTAATAACAACCGGAGAATAAGCAATGACATTAGTAATAGCATCAATAGGCGTGGCGACTTGACCAACAGGAGAAGTGCATCCACCACCAGTTAAATCTGCTAACTTGTAAAGACTTACTTCTTTACCAACAACCGACAAAACCACATAAGTGCCCTGAGCTGTCGCGGTCAAAACGCTAGTTGAAGGAATTACTAAAATATCTCCTACAACCGGTCCTGAACCAGCCCAAGCGCTTGCAACACTTAGAGTCAAAGTGCAGGCTAGGTTAGAATGGCCCGAACCAGCCGAAATAGCCAGTTTACCATTAGCCCCACCAATCATACCTGCAGTAACAATAGCCCGGTTAACTCCCCCAGTAGCAGTTACCCCAGCGCTTAAACCATTTACACCAGAAACAATAGTAGTTGGGGTACTAGCGGTTGTAGTAGCTACGGTATTAGCTGCGCCGCCATTAACGCGAATTTCCAGGTTGGTATTTTCTTGGGGAATAGTCCAAACGATAGGACCAGTTGTGGGGGGGACTTCGTTTGTAGCAGTAATTGTACGATAAATAAGGTTACCGATTTGGCCACCCTGAGTATCAGAAACTGTACCGTAATTCCCACCACCAACTTTAGTCAAAAGTGAAGAGGCTTTACCAGGGGAATTGGTCTTTACTATAATACAAGAAGTGAAGGACCCAGTAATTTGGCTATCATTAGAAGCAGCAGTAGCCCCAACGAAAGCATCAACTAATGGACCAGACTTATACTTAGCTACTAGTTCGGCTTTCTGTTGTGGGCCAAACGCATTAAGCCTTAATTTGGATTCTTGGTCAAAACGCGGGCCAGCATCGGCCTCACCTACCAAAATTAGAACCCCAGAAACCCCATTATTAGAAGGATTATTCTGAACGTTATAGGTAGCGTAAGACCCTGGCCGAACTATTTTCTGTCCATCTACTGTAGTGTATGATTGAGCCATTTTATCTATTCCTTATTTAAGATTGCTTCCATTAAACCTTTGGAGTTGTTGAGGCCTTAATACCAACTGTCTTAGGGGCTGTTGGGTTAGCTTGTTTAACACCTGGAGCTTTAACTGTATTAGCTGTTGGGGCCTTTACTACACCAGTCGAAGGAGCCTTAGGGACTCCACCTAACTCAGCCTTATTAACCTTCTTCTCCCAATTAGCCTTATTCTCTGTATGAGCAACTTTACGGTCCTTTTCAGCTACCTGACTCCTGAGACCTTCTGCTAAACGGGGATGCCGGCACTCTTTACAATAGTCCCCAGCATACCTTGAACCACAAGTAGGACACGGGCCATTAATAGCTTTCTTATGGTCGTATTCAGCTTTAGTAACTTGTTGAGATTTTACCGGGTTATCTTTTTCAAACTGAGAAAGGTCTACAGAATGTGCCCCATATTTAGCTATCAAACCCTTCAGGAAAGCCGTTTTATGCTCCATAGGAATTTGTCTACTTATTGGTAATTCCGAAGCAGGCTTTACTTTATAATTAGCCACAGAAGAACCTGCGTTAGGATTAGGCAAGAAAACTCCGGCCTTTTGAATCTCGTTACTAGTAGAGCCAGGGTCCATTGAGTCTTTGCCTAACATACCTTTGATTTCTTTTCCTGAATTCTTAGGGTATTTTAATAAAGCAACGTCATTCGAACCATTGGGCTTATGTTGGGCGAATTTTTGAGGACTAATTTCTTTCTTAGTCACTTTTTTACTATCCTTAGCTGCGTCTGCCTTCGCCTTAGCTCCTGGACTAAAGGGCTTCGATACATTAGGAGCTATCCCTACTTTCTTCAAATCAGGGCCTTTAGTAGGGCTACCTGAACCGTCTGTCTCAATTAGCTTAGGCTTCAAACCATTAAGAGTCTTTGTCCCCGGCATATCTATTTCATCGGTAGCTGGTTCAACTTGGGGAATTTCTTTCTTTTCTACCTTCTTCCCAACAGTTCCAGTAAAGAAACCACTACCGTCAGGCAATCTCCCGGCAGACTTCCTAATATCACCTAAAGACTTACTTAGCTTAACTCCTGCAACAACTTTTTCCGACTTTTTAGTATCACCTATTGGACCAGAAGAAGAAGGTTGGTATTTCTTTTTAGGAGCGGCATTGTCCTTAAGAGCCTGTTCCCCACACTTATTGCATTTGATTTGGCTAAGAGTCCTACCAATACCCTGCCTTTCTTGTTCTGCCCCACATTTAGAACATATAGCTTGATGGACGGACTTATTGATAGGCTCTAAGTCTTGATCATTAAGAGCTTGTTCATTCTCCTGACGTGGACTACTAAAAGACATTCCACAGCTCTTACAAATAAAATGGCTACGAGCGCCTAAATCCCCAAGATGTTCTATTCTATTACCACCACAAGCCTGGCATCCCATACCTTCACATTCGGGAGTAAATTCAGAAGACTTTTTGATATCTTTATTTCCAGCTCCCCTAAACAGCCTAGAGCAATCGTTGCACTTCAAATGCTCACTACTGCCCTTACCGCCTTGCATAGGAGATGTTTTAGTGCTGCTACAAGTTGGACAGGCTTCGGCTTTTTTAGTAACATTTACTTTAGAGCCTTTCTCTGCCATCTTCATACTTTGATTATAAGCCCCAGCATCATCACTCCTAACCCCAGTACCAGCGCCAGGTAACTCGTTCTTCTCTACTTCCTGGGCTTTACTTTGAGACTGGGCATTTAACTTGGCCCTTTTATCTCTAGTATAAACATACTTACTTGCTCCCTTCCCAACCTTTGGCTCCCATTCTCTTTGATCGTAAAATTTTTGTGCTCCCTTTGCTTTATTCGCCAACCTCTTCCCCTCTTCTTCTTTACTGGCCACATCTAACTTACCCTTATCACTAAGAGCAGCCTTCCCCATAGCACCCATTTGACCACTTTGGGGGGCAGGCCCAGCAATACTACCAGCCCCTAACATGGCCTTAGTGACCAAAGGGCTATGCTTAGCTTTAGATGTCGCTATTGCTTCAGCATTCTTTTCCTTATAATCAGCTAGCTTGCTCCCTTTTTCAGCCTTAGTAACTACACCAGGATTATTGTAAACATTGCCTGGTAACTGCCCGCCATTCTCTTGGGCGTTTTTTGATAACTTTTGAACACCCTTAGCTTCCTTTTGCCCCAAAGTTTTAATAGCCTCTTCATGCTTCGCTAAAACAACCCTAAGAGACTTACCCAAATCTCCTATGGCTTTTCTAACATCACTTGAAGTAGCTAGTTCTGAATTAATTTGAGACACTTGAGGTTTAGTTGTAGCCATATTATTGTTCTCTAAAGGGTGCAAAGAGTCAAAATCAAAACCGAGACGCAAATAACCGACACCAGGGAAATGAGTCCAGTTGTCTTCAGGTTTTTGAGTAGGGTGGAAACCGTATTCGCCTGTGCCTGGATGGTATTTTCCTTCATTTGGACCATTTGTATATAGAAGATTGTGCTTACCGTTATTCCCTATTAATATCGACTCTTGACCATATTTTTTACCTAAATTAGCTATAAACTTGGGGTCTGGGTTCTTTACTAAAAAACTGTTTTCTGGAGTCCCACCGTATTGCCCCTTAACTGGTTCGAATTGATAGCCATGATATTTTAGTTCTTGCTGTAAAGTGTTATTGTCACCGGTTGATGGATACTTAGGATTTTCACCAGTTAGAATAGCTACTGAACCAGAAAAGATAGGATGAGAAGCTAGGTGGGGTAAAGGTTTATTATAAATTGGGATGTCAGACAAAATTAGTTCCTCTTAAAAGATTACTAGGCCTTACGAAACAAATAACGTTTAATCATCATCTTCATCGTCCGGTATTTGATCGGAAGGTATAATAGGCTTCCCTACCCCAAACTGGACTAACAAGCTAGGGTCAGTATTTTGGTCCCCTACAAAACTAATGCCATCTTCACCTACCTTAGATATCTCAATACTAGAAGTAACCCACAAAGACTTCTCAGTTCTACGCTTGGGCCAGTAATTCCTAATCATCCCGGTTAATGATATGAATCTACTGAATATATTCTCACCTTCAACCCTAGAATCTTTTACCATAGGCCCAGAACTAATAGAACTCACCTCAAACCCCCTAGCCTCCAAAAGGTCTTGCCTATAATGCAATAAGCAAAAAGAAACCAATGAATGGAGCCAACGAGTCGACATAGGGTCTCCCTTACAAGTACAACCAATTCTATAGCCTTCTCTAAAAGCAGCCGACTCAAGACTTTCTACTAATCTAGGGTAAGCAGACCTTATATAAGAGTTACTAAAATCTACTATCAAACCAACATCAGTAGTAAAATGCTGGCGATCTATAACGTTCCAAATAGGATGGTTGTCTCCATTGTGGTCCACTAGAAGCATCCCAGTAGTACAAACTAAAGAATCTGAAATGGCCTGGGGTAAAGTGATAATACCAGTAGTAGGAACATATTGAGGAGTAAACGGTTGTGTGAGTGGGGGCCATTCTTCTTGAGCTGGCTGGGAAGTCTGGTAATGTTGGTCAGCTAAAGTATTGTTAGTCTCGGAGCTTTCTGTTACTTCTATTGAAACACAAGGGATAGTCTCAGCCTTTAATGATTCTGCCATTACAACAGCTATTTCAGTGCTTTGGAACCACTTAACTCCACGGGCTATTTCTTTTTCACCATATAGTTTGTTGGTTAACTGGTCATACCTCAAAGAGGCAAAAACAGAATCTAATAGCCAAGGCTTAGAACGTAAATCAGATATAGCTTCTACTAACGCAGAGCGCAAAACGAGATCACTCTGGAAAATACCCTTAGCTTCAGATTCTTTTTGTTCTGTTGTTTCCATTTTATAAATTACCTAGTCTAGCCATTAAATCAGGGAGTATAACGTTCTCAATTTGTTGTATTCCCCATTCTTGCGTGTCAGGGAAGATATTAATTGGGGTTAAGCCAGGAAAATTCCAGCGGTCTTGCTCTCTGTGTTTACTAGAGGCAATTCGAAACGTCATAACAGACCTAGTTACTTTACCTTCTTTCTCATGCTGATAGACATTCACATTGCGAAGGAAAGGTATGCCAGTTATTCCCTGCTTAACTGAACCGATTGGGCCTTTCCCTTGGTTTGGACCCTCTTGAGTCTTTAATGGTTTGTCTTCTACACTAAAGGTATGTAGCCGGCCAATTTTAGGGCGCCCCTGATCGTCCCTTTCTGTGTTAGCCCACGGTATTTTACGGGCTTTCATTTCGCTCTTAAGTACGTTCACTAAATCCATCTGGCCTGCTGGAGTACCAGTTTGGCCTTTACCGGGGCTCTTATCAAAAGGAACTATTAAATACATAGAGCCATCTTTTGCATGCTTCGCTTTAGGGCTGCTTAGTAAATCATCTAACATGTTATGTTCCGCGACACCTTCCTCAATCCATAAAGCAGATTGGTCTAATTCAATTACATAACAGTCTTCTTGTATATCTGGCTTAAGCGCATCTAAATACTTTTGCCTTCTAGAATGTAACCGTTCATTAGCTAATTCAGTCATGTGAGCTTGGCACATGGCCCCTAATTTCAAGGTTTCCTCTTTCGCAAACTGGTCCATTACTTGGTCCATTCCACTAAGGCCTTTGAAATCAGAAAGATCTATGTTTATTAAAAGGATGGTAAACCTCCTACCGCGCACCGGGACGAATACTTGAGACAGGGTGATGGCTCGGGTCCTGCCCTAAAACTTCCCCTTCTCGTACTCCGACCCAGGATTTTCCGCCATCATAATGCTGCACGAGTCTTTTACCATCCTTTAGAGTTCCTACTGGCAAATTCGGAACTAGCCCAACCTTCTCTAATCCTTTCTTATCTAATCCTTTCTTATCTAGTACCTTGCTGTTCTTAGAAGGCGGTGCTTCATCTGGCTCTAGTTCCTCTTTACGAGTATCCATTGGAACTCCATCATTCCAGGTCTCTTCCTCGTCCTCTTTACTATAATACTCAGGATCCGTAGCTAAATGGTCCATTGCAATAGAACGAGCCACCTCAAAATCAACCCGGTGTTCACTCATTTCCTTTTGAGTACCAATGGCTAGCTGGTCTGAATCGAAGTCTTCTAAACGAAACCCTTCCGAAAGTCCCGCCTTAAACAAGCCTAGGTCATAAGTATTAACTGGCTCCGAAGTCGCTAACATATCTTTGGTTAAGCTAGGGACTCGTTCATAAGCGGGTAATTCATCGGCCCCAGCCATCCGAGCAGCCGTTAAACGTCTATTGCCATCCAATACGTGATATTTTCCATTCTCAAGTTTAGATACTAAAATAGGAGGCACCCTATCCCGACCGATTTGCATTCTAGCATAAAGAATGGTCCTGGGATGTTTCTCATCCACTAAATGTGCCTGGTCAACGTCACTTAGTTTAATTGCAGTAGGCTTTAAGGCCTCCATATCCCCATTAGAAAAATAACCAGCTAAAGCACTCTTGAAGTTCTTTTCCCAGTTTTCTCTTGCTGGAGTTCCAAGTGGCGGGATACTTACTCCTCCCCCTACCCAGTTTCTCTTTCTTTGACCTTCCGATTTTTGAAGAGTTTGGTCTATCTCCTGTAACCCTTGAGCTAAAACAATAACAGACTGCACAAGCCCTAAAATTGATTTATATGTATCGGGGTAAGCTTGTTTCAACTGGCTTATAACTGGCAATTGCTGTATCAAGGCCTCCAATGAACCAGCTACTTGTTGTTTTAGCTGTTTGATATCACTAGAACTCTTTAGGGCCTTTACTTTTTCGGTTTGTTCTTGCTTATCTGCCTGTTGGCCAAATTGTTCTTCGAATTGTTGAGTCATTCCACTGGTTTCAACTGCAGGGGGAACATAACCCGCTACCTTTTCTATTTCT
>Ga0265323_10001450_pt1 | contig 11636 bp, 10 predicted proteins | sample 41225metaG_FD_193580 | JGI IMG/M metagenome (GOLD analysis project Ga0265323, IMG submission 193580) | Rhizosphere microbial communities from Carex aquatilis grown in University of Washington, Seatle, WA, United States - 4-12-25 metaG | ecosystem: Host-associated > Plants > Roots > Rhizosphere... | reverse complement strand
TGGCTGGTGGCCGTGCGCAAAAGCTTCTTCGAGTATCTGCTGAACCGCCTGAACAACTCCGGCCTGTCGCTCGGCTATTACGATATCGAAGGGAAACTCACCTGGGATCCGGCGCCGCACCACCGCCTGAGCCTTCTCGTGATCGACGGCCCCATGAACGCCTCCGGCACCCACACCGCCGCGAAGGTCCTGGAGCGCAGCGTCACCCGCGAAGACGTGGTGCAGGCCGCCTGGCAATTCACGCCCTCGGCCTTCGCGCTGCTGCGCACCGCCGTCAACTTCACCCGCGAGACCGAACGCACCGACCTGCAAAAGCTCGTGCTGCTGGAGCGCTCCGACGCCCGGGAAATGGCGGCCCGGCACGATACCACGCTCTCTCTCGGCCGCCACGACACCCTGGAGATCGGCGCCGAGGCGCGCCGCACCCGCGACGACTACGCCAGTTACTACCAGTGGGATGTGGTGAATTGGATGCCCGAGCAGGCCTTCCAGCCCCTGGCGCAATTCCTGACCCACGATTGGCGCTACGGCGCCTACATCCAGAACACCTGGAACCCCTTCGGCGGGCGGCTGGCGCTGAACGCCGGCGGCCGCTTCGACCGCCTGAGTTTCACCGGCCAGCATGTCTGGTCGCCCCGCGCCGGCGCGGCCGTCCGCGTCACGCCATCCACCCGCATCACCGCGGCCTGGGGCCAGTACTCGCAGTTCCCCAACCTGACGCAGTTGCTGGGCGTGTTCCGCAACCCCGCCCTGGTTGCCCAGCGTTCCACCCACTCCACCCTGGCCTTCGAGCGGCGCATCGGCGACCGCGTCCGCTTCAAGGCCGAGCTATACGACCGCCAGGACCGCCAGGTGCCCTTCTCGGTCGAAACCGAATGGCGCCTGGTGAACGGGGCCGCCACCGGGCCCACCTACGGCAACGTGCTCGCTAACTCCGTGCATGGCTACTCGCGCGGCGCCGAGTTCTCCCTCCAGAGGGTGAGCGCCAACCGCTTGTCGGGCTGGCTGTCCTACAGCTACGGCCACGCCCGCTACCGCGATGCCGCCTCGGGCCTCTCCTTCGACGGCGATTACGACCAGCACCACACCGTCAGCGCCTTCGCCAGTTATCGCGTCACCCGCACCGTGAATCTCAGCTCGAAATTCCACTACGAGAGCAACTTTCCCGTCGTCGGGTTTTTCGCCGGACACCTCGGCCAGGATGACCCCTCGGACCCGGAGGCCATCCGCCTCTCCGCCGTCCCCAATCAGTTGCGCGTGCCCGCATACAGCCGGCTGGATTTCCGCGTGAACAAGGTCTACAACTACAAACGCTCCCGCATCACGCTGTACGGCGAGATCGACAACCTGCTCGACCACCGGAACTGGCGCATCTTCGGCATTGGCCAGTACGATTTCACCACCGGGCAGGCCTGGTTGATACGCGATAAAATGTTGCCGATCCTTCCCTTCGCGGGCTTGACCGTCGAGTTCTGAGACGTGGGCATTTACTATCCACTCCTGCTGATCCTGATCCGCAGCTTCAGCGCCATCGCGCTGGTCCTGGCGTGGGCGCTGTGTCTGCGCCGCGGCCGCCAGCAGCGCGCGCGCTGGGGCGGCTACGCCTACTCGGCTCTGCTGGGCGTCTGGGCGGCGATCTACGTGGGCATGCTGGTCTACGAATGGATCGGCGTGACCCTGCATCGCCGCGCGCTCCTTTTGGAGGCATTGGCTGGCGTCGCCTCATTTCTGATGGCGCCGCTGGTGTTCCAGGTCTTCTACCGCAATGAGCGGCTGCACCTGCCCAGCCGCCGGCTCTGGCAGGCGCTACTGGCGGTCACCTGGGCCGTGTCTCTGGCGGCGATAGCACTGGGCCTGTTCCGCAACATTCCGGCCTCGATCGCGCTGTTTCTTCCCGCCGTGGGGCTGAGTCTGGGGGGCTGCGTGGGAGTCTTGTGCTCCTCGCGCGCGCCGTGGACTGCCCACCGGAACCAGCGCCGCTGGATGGTGTCCGTCGTGTGTGCCTGGGTGGCGATTGTCTTTCTCTGGCGGTTGACGGACGCCCACTGGGCCGAGGCGCTCAAGGACGCCTGCCCGTTCTGCCTCGTCTTCCTGGTCACCTGGCACACCGAGCGGCTCACCTTCTTCGATGTGCTGCTGAAGAAGGCCGCCTTCGGTTCCTTCACGCTGCTGCTGATTACGCTCTACATGGCGTTTGTAACGCCGTGGATCTGGGCGCTGCGCATGAGCGGCTGGATCTCCACCTTGTTCTGGGCACTGTCGGTCTGGCCCCTTGTCCTGCCGGCCCCGTGGGGATACCGCAAGCTCTCGGACTGGCTGGACCGCAAGTGGCTGGGCCGCCGCTATTCGCCCGCGCAGGCCAGCCGCTACTTCCTCTCCGGCCTGCAGGGCGCCACCGGTATCGACGAGTTGCAGCGGCTTGCGGCCGGGCGCCTGGGCGCCATCTTTCAGGCCGAAGTCGATGTCGCACTCGCTACCGGGGCCGCCGTGCCGGCGAGCGCCCGCCCGGTGTCGCTCAGCGCGCCCATTCTGCTCCACGGGGCGCCGGCCGGCGAGATCCGCATCGGCCCGCGCCCCCAGAGCCCGCGCTTCCTCAGCGAGGACATCGCCCTGCTCGTCTCCCTCGCCGAAGCCTTTGCCTTCCTGCTCGAGAATCATCAGCTCCGCGAGCGCCGCTTCCTGGACGGACAGCGCGAGCGGGAATTGCAACTCAACGCCAGCCGCAGCGAGCTGAAGGCCCTGCGCGCGCAGGTGAATCCCCACTTCCTCTTCAACGCCCTCAACGCCATTGCCGGCCTGATTCCGCGCGACCCCGACCGCGCCGAGCGCACCATCGAGCAACTGGCCGAAGTCTTCCGCTACACCCTGCGCGGCTCCCAGCGCGAGTGGGTCCGCCTGGAGGACGAAATGGAAGCCGTGCGCGCCTACCTGGACGTCGAACAGGCCCGCTTCGGCGACGGCCTGCGCGTTCGCCTGGAGTGCGCCGGCCCCGATGTCCGCAACGCCCGCATCCCCGCCATGGTGGTGCAGACGCTGGTGGAGAACTCGACGCGGCACGGCGTCGGCGCCATCAATACTCCCGGCCTGGTGGAAGTGCTGGCATCGGCCTCTGGCGACAGGCTGCGCATCGAAGTCCGCGACAACGGCCCGGGCTTCCGCCCCGGCGCCGTGCCGCCCGGCCAGTCGCGCGATGGAGGCTACGGCCTGCGCAACGTGCGCGAGCGCCTGCGCGGCCACTTCGGAGACGCCGCCTCGCTCGCCATCGGGCGCGACGCCGCGGCCGGCATGACCGTGGTCGCCATCGAGATGCCGCGGGCGGCGGCGGTGCCCTCATGATCCGCGTCCTGATCGTGGATGACGAGCAGACCGCGCGCGAGCGCCTGCGCCACCTGCTCGCCCTGATCCCCGACGTCGAAGTGGCCGGCGAGGCCGCCGATGGCGAGCAGGCCATCGCCCGCATCGCCGCGCTGCGCCCCGACCTGGTGCTGATGGATATCCAGATGCCCGGTTGCAGCGGCCTGGAGGTGGTGGCCTCGCTGCCCAGCCCGCGTCCCCGGATCGTCTTCTGCACCGCCTTCGACCAGTACGCCGTGGATGCCTTCGAGTTGCACGCCGTCGATTACCTGTTGAAGCCGGTGAACCGCATCCGCCTGGCGCACTCCATCGACCGCGTCCGCCAGGCCCCCGCCCCCGAACCCGCCGGCCCCTTGGACCGCGCCCTGCGGGCCGTGCGCCCGGCCAATTTGCGCCTGCTGGCCCGCGTCGGCGACCGCTACCGCGTGATCCCGCTCTCCGACGCCGTTTACTTTTCCTCCGGGGACCGCCTGACCACTCTGCACACGCGCGAGCGCGACTACGTGGTGGACCCCACCCTGAACGAACTGGAAGAGCGCCTGGACCCTGCTGCTTTCTTCCGCGTATCGCGCGCTGCCATGGTCAACCTGAACGCCGTCAGGGAGGTGTTGCCGCTGACCGGCGGGGTTGCCGACGTGGTGCTCTCCACCGGCGTCCGCCTGGAAGTCAGCCGCCGCCGCGTGAAGGACCTGCTGGCTTTGCTCGGGGGCGAACTTCCCAGAAGCCACTCCGAGCCACTCTGATCGCCGCCCGCCGCCCTCACGTCAAGCCTCACGCCAAGCCTCACGCCCAGCAGCCCTTCCGGCCCCGCCTGTGGCATACTGGTTCGGAACATTTCCCCATGCCATCCATGAAACGCGTCGCTCTGTTCCTCGCCCTCGGCGGCCTCTACTTCTCCGCCACCTCCTGCCATCGCCACAAGCCGCGCCTGGTTTCCGAAATCCACTTCGGGGGCGCCCCGGAGAAGGACCGCCAATTGCGCGGCATCTACCCCGGCGAAGGCGGCGGCTGGGTGTGGACCGGCCCCGTGTTCGCCTTCGCCCTCGATCCGGCCGCCCCGGCCAAACCCGTGTATCTCGAAATGGATTTCGCCATCCCCACCGAACTCTACGCCCAGGCGCCGCTCGTCAACCTGGCCGCCAAAGTCAATGGCATCGACTGCGGCCATCAGTCCTACCAGGCCGGGCGCTACAACTTCGCCTGCCGCGTCCCCGCCGAAGCCCTCAAAAAGATTCCGGCCGAGGTGGAGTTCTCTGTCGATCGGACCATGATCCATCCCGACACCCACCAGACGGTCGCGCTCAACGTGGTCTCGGTGGGCCTGAAGGAATACGAGCAGACCGCCGAGTTCCGCGACATCGAAATGGCCAAGGCCCACGAAGCCTACGAGAAAGTGCTAAAGGAGCGCGACCAGAAGCTCCCGCTCGAAAAGCAGCGCGAGATCATGCGCATCTTCCACGACCTCCCCATCTGGGACAGCCTCTGGTTTCAAAACGTCCGCATCATCAAGAACCCGCTCGACCTGTGGATGCTGCAGCAGATTGCCTACGAGGTCCGCCCCGACTTCGTGGTCGAAACCGGCACCTGGTTCGGCGGCTCGGCCCTCTACTGGGCCCACACGCTCAACGGCATGGGCCTGGAAAACGCCCGCGTGTTGACCGTCGATATCCAGGACGTGACCAACCAGGGAGCCAGCTCCAACCCGCTCTGGAAGAAGTACGTGACGTTTTACAAGGGCAGCTCCACGGACCCCGCCATTGTCGGCAGGATCGCCAAACAGGTGAAGGGCTGGCGCGTCATCGTCAACCTGGATAGCGACCACGCCATGCACCACGTGCTCAACGAGCTGCGCGCCTACGCTCCCATGGTGAGCCCCGGCAGCTATATCGCCGTCGAAGATACCCACCTGGATGGCGTGCCCACGCACCCCGACATGGGCGCCGGCCCCATGGCCGCCGTCATCCAGTTTCTCAAGGAAGACGCGGGCCGCGATTTCGAGCAGGATTTCACCCGCGAAGCGTTCGTGATGACCTCGTATCCCGGGGGCTTCCTGCGCCGCAAGTCGAAGCGCTGAGCCCCGGCCTCAATAGGCCAGTTCGATCTCGCTGAAGCTGAGCGGGCGGTCCAGCACCATTTCCACGGTGGTGCCCTTGCTCAGGACCGCATCCGGTCCATGGGTGGCCAGGACGCCGATCAGACCGGCGGCGGCGCCCGCGGCGGCGCCAATCCCCAGACCGGCCGTCGCGTGGCCGCCGGCCGCGCCCGCGATGCCCCCGGCGGAGGCTCCGATCCCGCCCGCTTCCGCCACCGTCCGGCCCTCGCCGGATTTGTTCGAGTCGGCCGTCACCTTGCCTTCGGCGCGGTCCACGGTCACCTCCGCGGTGCCGTCCACGCCTCCCACCCGCGCGCTGAAACGCCGCGTCACGCCGTTGGGCAGCGTCAGGGTGTCGAAGCGCACGTACAACTCGGCCGGGCCCTTGGACCGCGTAGGCCGCTTGACCTCCGTCACCGTCCCGGTTACGTAGCTCCCCACGGGGATCACGATCCGCCCCTTGGACAGCACCGGGAAGGCCGTCTCCAGGTACACCGTGTCGCCCGTACCGGAATGTTTGGTGCTGATGCTGTTCAGCAGGTACAGCGGAATCCGGGTCCCGGTTTCCACCCGGTACACCACCGGCTTGAGGGACTCGGCCGGGGCGGTCTGGCTCTTGGGTTCCTGCGCCCCCATCGCCCCCGCCAGCAGAGTCAGAATCAGCCACAAGCGCGTCGGCATATATCCCCGAGTGTATACCAGCGGCCGAAGGCGCTCTCTAGCCCGGCGACACTCCGGCCGCCTGCCGCTCGGCCGCGCGCAGCGTGTTCTCGGTTGCCCCCGATTCGTATTCGTACCGTTCGATGGCCTCGTTCAGAATGTCCCGCGCCTTCATCAGCGGGCGGGTCTTCTGTGCGGCCAGCGCCAGAAGCACGAAAACCAGCGCTGCCACGCAGAAGCCGTTGTTCCACGGCCGGTCCCAGTTCCACCGCCAGAAAACACCCGCCGAGGGAAGCGCCATGACGACCACGATGACCGGGCTCATCCACGCGGAAATCTTCAACTGGCAGCGGTACCGCTGCCGCCGGATCCACACCGGGGCGGTTCGGAGCCGTTCGGTATGCTGCACCTCGCGCACCCGCCGGTCGGCGTCCCGGAGCGCCGAATCGGGCTGATCCGGGCTGGATTCGTACCCCGCGATGGCCGTCTGCAAAGCGTGGGCCGCGGTTCGGCAACGCCGCGCGCGCTTGCCGGGCTCCAGCACCACCAGGGCCACCCAACTCAACAGAATGGCGCATCCCAGCCATGCCCTGACCGCCATGCCGTCGATGCGGAAGGTGCCCAGCCACAACACCAGGCACAGCAGCCAAAGGTATTGCGCCGCGCTCCACTGCCGGCCGGCGTTCCGGTAGCTCTGCTCCCGATCCCGAATCCACTGCGGAGCCGTTAGCCTCTCCATTAGGTGTCTCCTACACTCCCACGCGGCAAAACCGCGGATGCGCGCCCATCCGCATCCTGCAACGCGCTCTCAGGGGCCGCCTGTTCGTATTCGTACTTTTCAATGGCTCCTCCCAGGATACGCGAAGCCTGCTCCGGACGGCGAGTCCCGAAGACCCTCGGCCGCTGACGGACGGTCACTATGGCAAGCGCAAACGGCGGCAGGTTCGAGCCAATCCACAATGAAATCCACTCTACCGGCCGTCCAAAGCCTCCGACGCGCGCTGGTCCGCCTCTTCGAGCGTGCCCTCCGTCGCCGTCGCTTCGTATTCGTAGCGATCGATGGCGACGCCCAGGATGGCCCGCGCCGCCCCCAGTCTGCGGGCCATGAAGCCGGCCTGGATGGCCAGCGCGACTGGAAGCAGGATGACGAAAACACCGCGGCCTTGCCCCACCCATCGCCACCGCAGGAGGACGCAGGCGGCCAGCAACGCCAGCGCCAGCACCGCCGGGCCGAACCGCGCCAGAATCTTCACTTCGTAGCGGCGCCGCTTTTCCATGACCCACGCCGGCGCGGTTCTGATGCGCGCCACCCGCAGCACTTCGCACGCCCGCTCGTCGGCCTCGGTGAGTGTGGCATCGGGCCGCTCCGGGCTCACCTCGTAGCGCGCAATGGCCGCCTCCAGAATGCGCGCGGCCATCTCGTAGCGCCGGGCGCGCCGGAATGGCCGCAGCAATCCCAGGCCGATCAACCCGGCAACGCACAGGAAGAGCGCCGCGCCGCTCGATTGCGCGGTGGCTGTCCCATGAATGACGGAGTACAGCCAACAGCCCGGCAAGCCCAGCATGCCCAGCAGCGTGTTGCCCTCCCAACTCGCGCACGACCGCTCGTAGCCTTTCTTCCGATCCCGAATCCACCGCGGTGCCGTGCGCGTGTCCATGGGATGCCCGCTAGCGGCGCTTCAAAGCCTCGGCGGCCAGCCCGTCCGCCTCGGCCAACGAATCTTCCATGGCCGCCGCTTCGTATTCGTACCGGTCGATGGCGTGAGTCAGGATGCGCGCGGCCTGGATGGTTCCGCGCGCCTTGACCAGGGCGGTCACCACTGCAACCGCGAGGAGAACCGCCACGATGGCTGCGGCGGGCCAGGGCCGGCTCCATGGCCATCGCAGAAGGGCCTCGGCAGTACTCAACACCCACAGCACCACGGCCGGGGGTACCAGCCGGCGTTCGCCATCCGGTATCCGCGCCGCTTTTCGCGAATCGCCGCCGGCGCCGCCCGGATTCGCTCGATGCGCGCCGTCTCGCGCGCCCGCCGGTCCGCGTCGGCGAGCGTGGACTCGAGCGGGTCGTAGCTCACTTCGTACCGTACAGCGGCGGCATTGAGGGCGTTGGCGGCGAGCCCGTAATGCCTGGCGCGCTCGCCTGGCTTCAGGATCGCGAAGGCCGCGATCGAACATACCCCCACCGCGAACCACCACTCGGAGCGCGGCAGGAAGTCGCTCACCGCCATTCCCAACCAGGACACAGCCAGCACCGCCGTCACGCCCATCCACGCCAGGCGCCGGCGCGCGTAGCCCTTCTCCCGATCCCGAATCCACCGTGGTGCCGTGCGCGTGTCCATGGGATGCCTGCTAGCGGCCCGCCAGGGCCTCGGACGCGCGCCGGCGCGGGCTGGCTTCATGCCGGGCAATAGCGGCAGCCCGATCCCGAATCCACTGCGGCGCCGTTCGCGTGTCCATGCCGCGCCTCCTAGCGGTACTTGCCCGTCAGCCCGTTCCAGCGAACTCTCAACGGGTCCAGGAAGCCCATGGCCCCCAGCATCATGCTCACCTTCGTGCCGGGCGCGTCGTTCCACCGCACCGGCACCTCCAGCGTGCGGTATCCCAGGCGCCGGGCGATGTAGAGCACCTCCACGTCGAAGCCGAAACCGTCCAGGCGCTGGCGGCCGAAAATCTCGCGCGCGGCGGCGGCTTCGAACAGCTTGAAGCCGCATTGCGTGTCGCGGTACGGCAAGCCGGTTTCCAGGCGCATCAGCAGGTTGAAGACGCGGCCCATCCCCTCGCGGAAGGGCGACTGGCGGATGCCGATCAGCGAGCGGTCCAGCGCGCGGCTGCCGATGACGCAGGCGGCCTGCCCGCTTCCGGCGGCGGTCCACAGCGTCTCCAGTTCCCCGATGGGCGCGGACAGATCGGCGTCGCTGAACAGCGCCCAATCGCCCTTGGCTTCCAGCATGCCGTGCCGCACGGAATAGCCCTTGCCGCGGTTGCCGGGGTTGCGGAGCACGCGCGCGCCGGCCGCTTCGGCCACCTCGGCCGTGGCGTCGCGCGACCCGTCGTCCACCACTACCACCTCGGAAAATTCCCACGCGCTGGCTGCCAGATATCCGTTCACCGTGGCCAGGGTGGCGGGCAGCCGCTTACTTTCGTTGAACGCCGGAATGATAATGGAAATGGATCGTCGCAAACGAAGCCTTATAATAACTGATTTACCGTGCCGTTACGCCGGCCCGGAACGGGGAGACTAATTTTGTCGCTGGAAGATGACCTGCTCAAGCAACGCCTGACGCGGATTCGCGAGATCGAAGCCCTGGGACACCGGCCCTACGGGCGCCGCTTCGACTTCACCCACACGGTTCCCGAGATCCTTTCCGTCTACGGCCCCAAGACCGCCGAGGAGCTGGTGCCCGAGGTGCGCGTCCGCGTGGCCGGGCGCCTGATGGCGCTGCGCCATATGGGCAAGGCCGGCTTCGCCCACTTGCAGCAGAACGGCGAGCGGCTCCAGATCTACGTGAAAAAGGACGCCGTGGGTGACGCCGCCTACCAGCTCTTCAAGCTGCTGGATATCGGCGATATCGTGGGCGTCGATGGCTACCTGTTCCGCACCCGCACCGGCGAGTTGAGCATCCACGCCGAGCACCTCGAGTTCCTCAGCAAAACGCTGCTCTCCATGCCCGAGAAGTTTCACGGCCTGGAGGACGTGGAGATGCGCTACCGCCAGCGCTACCTGGACCTGATCGCCAATCCCGAGGTCCGCAAGGTGTTCGTCACGCGAGCCAGGATCATCGGCTCGCTGCGGCGCCAGCTTCAGGAGCGCGAGTTCATCGAAGTGGAAACGCCCATGATGCAGCCGCTCTACGGCGGCGCGGCGGCGCGGCCCTTCGTGACGCACCACAACACGCTGGATATCGATCTCTACCTGCGCATCGCTCCGGAGCTGTACCTGAAACGGCTGGTGGTGGGCGGTATGGAGCGCGTCTTCGAGATCAATCGCAATTTCCGCAACGAAGGCCTCAGCAAGCACCATAACCCCGAGTTCACCATGCTGGAGTTCTACCAGGCCTACACCGATTACCAGGGCCTGATGGACTTTTCCGCGGAGCTGCTGCGGCAGGTGGCGCTGGATGCCACCGGATCCACCGTGGCCGAGTTCGCCGGCGAGCGGATCGACTTCGGCTCCATCCGCCGCCTCACCATGCGCGAGGCCGTGGTGGAATACTGGCAGGGCGAGGACCGGCCCACGCTCGAAAACGTGGCCGATCCGGTGTGGCTGGGCCGCCATTCCGGCAAGAAGACTTCCGGCGAGGCGCTCACCGAGCTTTTCGAACGCTACGCCGAGGAGCGGCTCATTCAGCCGACCTTCATTTACGATTACCCGGTGGAGGTCTCGCCGCTTTCCATGCGCAAACACGAGGATCCCACGCTGGTGGACCGCTTCGAGATCTTCGCCGCCGGCATGGAAATCGGCAACGCCTTCAGCGAGCTGAACGATCCGCAGGAGCAGCGCCGCCGTTTCGAAGCGCAGCTCGAGATGCGCGCCGGCGGCGACGAGGAAGCCCACCAGATGGACGAGGATTACGTGCGCGCGCTGGCCTACGGCATGCCCCCCACGGCCGGCGAGGGCATCGGCATCGACCGGTTGACCATGATCCTGACCGGCTCGCGCACCATTCGCGACGTGATCCTGTTTCCGCTGCTGCGCCCGGAGGGCCCCATCGGCCTGGTGAGCCAGATGCGGGAGCTGGATGCGTAATCCCGCCGAATCCCGCTTCGAGCTGTTCGTGGCCGCGCGCTACCTGCGCGCCCGCCGCAAAGAGGCCGTGATCTCGGTCATCACCGTCATCTCGGTGGCCGGCGTGGCGGCCGGGGTGATGGCGCTGGTGATCGCTTTGGCCGTCACCAACGGCTTCCGCAATACCCTGGAGCGCAACCTGCTGGGCGCCATGGCGCATATCGATATCGAAGAGAAAGGCAGCGACGGCATCTTCGGCTGGCGCGACCTGTGCACGCGCCTGCGCGGGATGCCGCACGTCACCGCGGTCTCGCCCTCGCTCTACACGCCCGTGTTGATGACCGGCGGCGCGCGTCCCAAGGAGGCCGTGCTGAAGGGCGTGGACGTGACGGCGGAAATGGCCATCAGCGACGCCCTGCGCCATCTGAAGGAGGGTTCGGTCGAGCCGCTGCGCGACCCCGCCGCGCATCCCCCGGGGGTAATCATCGGCGCGCAGTTGCGGGACGATACCGGCCTGGTGCTGCGGGCGGTCTCCACCGTGGTGAGCCCGGAAGGCCAGTTGACCCCGCTCGGCCCGGAGCCCTCGATCCGCAAGTTCCGCATCGCCGGCGTCTTCGAGACGGACTTTTTCGAGATCGACGATTTGTGGGCCTACACCTCGATCCAGGCCGTGCAGCGCGCCCTGGGCCTGGACGACGTGGTCAACCAGATCGAACTCAAAGTGGACGACCTGAACCGCGCGCCCCAGATCGCCGCCGCCATTTCCAAAGCCATCGGCCCGCACTACACGGCCACCGCGTGGCA
>Ga0265323_10001449_pt1 | contig 11642 bp, 11 predicted proteins | sample 41225metaG_FD_193580 | JGI IMG/M metagenome (GOLD analysis project Ga0265323, IMG submission 193580) | Rhizosphere microbial communities from Carex aquatilis grown in University of Washington, Seatle, WA, United States - 4-12-25 metaG | ecosystem: Host-associated > Plants > Roots > Rhizosphere... | reverse complement strand
CGATCGGCGAGGAGGACGAGCGGGTGTTCGCCGCCGCCCGCAATCAGGGCGACCTGGCCCGCCAGCGGGTGTTCCGCACGATCGTGGCATGCGGCTTCTTCGGGCCGATGGGAGCCTTGTTTTTCCTGCTGGTGGCCGGCCGCATGGTGCGCCGCATCCGCGAGGTGGAGGAGAACGCCCGGCGTCTGGCCCACGGCGTGCCGCTCGAACCGTTCCCACGCGGCACCGATGAAATCGCCTCCCTGGCGCACGAACTGGAAGAGGCCGCCGTCCTGTTGCGCGGGCGGGAGCGCGAGTTGCGGGGGAGCGAGCGCCGCTACCGCGACCTGTTCGAAAACGCCCCGGTTCCCTACGAGGAAACCGACCACGAGGGTGTGGTGACGCGCTTCAATCAGGCGGTTTGCGCCCTGCTGCGCCGACCGGCCGGCGCGATCCTGGGAAGGAAAGCGTGGGAGTTCGTCGATCCCGCCCAGCAGGACACGGTCCGCTCGGGTATGCTCTGGCGGATGAACTCCGGCGTCGAGACCGGGCCCTTCGAGTGCGACTTCCTGCTGGATGACGGCGCCCATATCACGGTGGAGATTTCCGAGAGCCTGGTGCGCTCGGAAGGCGGCGAGGTCACCGGGGCATGCCGCTCGCTGGTGGATGTCACCGAGCGCAACCTGGCCACCGTGGCGGCTCGCAAGGTGGAGCAGTACGCCATGGAGCTGCGCAATAAGAACGAGCAGTTGGGGCGGGCCCTGGACGCGGCGCGCTCCGCCACCCTGGCCAAGAGCCGCTTCCTGGCGAGCGTCTCCCACGAGCTGCGGACCCCGCTGAACGGGATCATCGGCTTCTCGGAGATGATGCACGACGGGCGGATGGGCCCGGTATCCCCCGCGCACAAGGACGGCCTGCGGGATATCCTCAACAGCGCCCGCCACCTGTTGCAGCTGATCAACGATATTCTGGACACCGCCAAGCTGGAAGCCGGGAAGATGGAATTCCGCCCCGAGAAGTGCGTGGTGGGCAAGCTGGTTCGCGAGGTCCGCGACGTCCTACGGCCGCTGGCCGAGAAGAAGAACCTGTCCCTGACGCTGGACGAACTGGAGGAGATCGAAGCGCTGATCGACGGCTCGCGCTTCAAGCAGGTGCTGTATAACTACCTCTCGAATGCCGTCAAGTTCACCGGGGCGGATGGGCGGATTTCGGTGCGTCTGGCGCGGGAAGAGCGGGCGTCGTTCCGCCTGGAAGTGGAAGACAACGGGATGGGTATCCCGCCCGAGGAAGTGCCCCTCCTGTTCCAGGAGTTCCAGCAGATTCCCAACAGCCGCAAGGCCGAACAGGGCACCGGCCTCGGGCTGGCCTTGACCCGCCACATCGTGGAAGCGCAGGGGGGATCGGTGGGCGTGCGCAGCGTGCCCGGCAAGGGGAGCACGTTCTGGGCGGTTCTGCCCTTGGACACCACGCTGCGGGCGCAGGCCGGACGCACCCCGCCCCGCGCCGCGGGGGCCGGCCTTTCCGCGGTATCGTGAAGGGTATGAAGTGCCGATGCCTGCCAATTGCGGGGGCCTTGCTGGCCGCCGCGGCGGCGATTTCCGCTCAGACCCAGTGGGTTTTCAGCAGCCGGGAGAAGCCCATCGCCGACCGCATGGGCCAACTGCGCTCACTGGCGGATACCGAATGGACGATTGCCGTGGGCCAGCTCGCCCGCCAGATCCAGGCGCTGCCGCCGGGCGAGGGCAAGACCCGCCTCATCATCGGCTTGTCGAGTCGGGTCACGGAGGGCGATGCCGGCAGCGAGACGCTGCAAACCGTCGCCGACACCATGGCCGGCGTGGCGCCCGGCGCGGCCGAAGCGCAGCGCGCGGAACTGCTGCGTACGCTGGCCATGCTGGCGCACTACGAGCACGTGCAGGTGTCGCTGGACGACGCGCAATACCGCGCCGCCCTGGAGAAGCTGTCGGCCGACGACCAGAGCCGGCTGCACCCCGAGTTCACGCTGGCCGATTTGAAGGGCCGGAAGTGGTCGCTCCAGCAACTGCGCGGCAAGGTTGTCCTGGTGAATTTCTGGGCCACCTGGTGCCCGCCCTGCCGCCGGGAACTGCCGGATATGCAGGCGCTGTACCATCGCTTCGGCGGGCGCGGCCTGGTGATTCTGGCCATTTCCGATGACGAGCCGGAGAAGGTGCGGGATTTCGTGGCGGCGCAGAAATACACCTTCCCGGTGCTGCTCGATCCAGGCCACACCGTGAACCGCCTGTTCGTGGTGGAAGGGATTCCCAAGAGCTTCCTGTACGGCCGCGACGGGAAACTGCTGGCCCAGGCCATCGACCGGCGAACCCTCTGGCAGTTCCTGGGCATGCTGAAACTGGCGGGACTGGAGTAACGCGAGGCGCCCATGCGACTGTTCACCGCGCTCGATCTGCCCGCCGAAGTGACCGCGAACCTGCGGGACCTGCTGCAACGTCTGCGGCCCACCGCCCCCATCCCCTGGAGCCCGCCGGAGAACCTGCACATCACCACCAAATTCATCGGCGAATGGCCGGAGGCCCGGCTGGGGGAGTTGAAGGCGGCACTGGTGCCCCTCGCCACCCGCGCGCCCTTTGCCGTGCGCATCCACAGGCTGGGTTTCTTTCCCAATGCCCGTGCGCCGCGCGTTTTCTGGTGCGGGATTGAGGCCCCAGCGCTGGCCGGGCTGGCCGAGGCCACCGACGGCGCCACCGCCTCGCTCGGCATTCCCCGCGAGATACGGCCGTTTTCTCCGCACCTGACCCTGGCGCGTATCAAGGACCGGGGGCCGCTGGATTCGCTCCATCAGGCCATTGCCGGAGTGGCTGCCGCGGATTTCGGCCGCTTCGAAGCGCGCAGCTTCTTCCTGTACCTGAGCCAGTTGCGGCCCTCCGGTTCCGTGTACACTAAACTAGCGGAATTTCCGCTGTCACTGTAAATGACTCCTACATTGATAATACTTGCGGCCTACGTGATCGGCGCCATCCCATTCGGCTTCCTGCTGGTGAAGTGGACCACCGGGACGGACGTGCGCTCTTCCGGTAGCGGCAACATCGGTGCCACCAATGTGCTGCGGACCACCGGGCGGGCGGCCGGGGTGGCCACCCTGCTGCTGGACATCGGCAAGGGATACCTGGCGGTTTTCCTGGCGGAGCGGTTCACCCACGCCAACCCCTTTTGGATGAGCGCGGCCGCGCTGGCGGTAATGGCCGGCCACGCCTACCCGGTGTTTCTGCGCTTCCGCGGCGGCAAGGCCGTGGCCAGTTTCGTGGGGGCGTTTCTCCGTCTGACGCCGGTTGCCCTGCTGGCGGTGCTGGTGGTGTTCGTGGTGGCGGTGGCCTGGACACGCCACATCTCCATGGGGTCCATCATGGGCGCGGCGGCGTTCCCGGTGGCGGTCTGGCTGGTCTCACAACCCCCGTGGCCAGTGGTGGCCGCTTCCATTCTGTCTGGCGGGTTTATTATCTACAGGCATAGTAGTAACATCCAGCGGCTCCGCGCGGGCACGGAGAGCGTGTTCCGGTTCGGAGCTGTCAGGCAGTGAAGAGCCTCTCGATCATCGGGGGCGGAAGCTGGGGAACCGCCCTGGCGATGGTGCTCAGCCCACGTTTTCCCGTGGTGCGCCAGTGGGTCTACGAAGCGGACCTGGCAGCCCGCATGCAATCCGCGCGGGAGAACGACATCTACCTGCCAGGTCTCCGGCTGCCCGATAACCTGTTGGTTTCCAGCGACCTGGCGGCCGTACTGGAGGGCGCATCCGCGGTCCTGAGCGTGATGCCATCCCACCTGGTTCGGGGACTCTACCAGCAGATGCTGCCCCACTTGAACGAGTGCATGGTATTTGTCAGCGCCACCAAGGGACTGGAAAACGGCACATTACTACGGATATCGGAAGTGATTCGCGAAGTGGTTCAGGGCCGCTTCGATCCGCGCATTGCGGTGATCTCCGGGCCTACCTTCGCCCGGGAAGTGGCGCACGGCGAACCCACCGCCCTGGTGGTGGCTTCGAGCGATGCCAGTCTGGCGGCGGCGGTACAGGAAGCCTTCTCGGGGCCGGCCTTCCGGTTGTATACGAGTCCTGATCCTATAGGCGTAGAAATTGGCGGCTCGATCAAGAACGTGGTGGCCATCGGCAGCGGCGTGCTGCACGGATTGCATCTGGGCCACAACGTCACGGCGGCGCTCATCACGCGTGGGTTGGCGGAAATGACGCGCCTGGCGGTCGCAATGGGCGGGCGGCCGCTCACTTTGGCCGGACTCGCGGGGCTGGGGGATCTGGTCCTGACATGCACCGGTGACTTGAGCCGGAATCGCACCGTGGGCGTGGAGCTGGCTGGAGGACGGAAGCTGCACGAGATTGTGAACTCTATGAAAATGGTGGCCGAAGGCATAAAAACTACAAATGCCGCAGTAGATATGGCCCAGCGTTTCTCGGTGGAAATGCCCATCGCCGGGCAAATGTTCCAAATGTTACACTTTGGTGTTTCGCCACGGGAAGCCATACGGCGTTTGATGGAGCGCTCACTAAAAGAGGAATAGCCGTCAAATTTCCTCTCAGGACCGCAACCTAGGATGGAACAACGGGTTAACAGGGATGTAGGGGCTGGTGCGACGGACTCCGATCCGGATGCCGAGTTAATGGTCCGGGTCAGGGATGGAGACGCCGCCAGTTTCGGTGCATTGCTGGACAAGCATCGCATGCCAGTGGTGCACTTCCTATACCGGATGATTCAGAACCGGGCGGTGGCGGAGGAACTGGCCCAGGAGGTTTTTTTACGCGTCTACCGTTCGCGGGCGACTTACGAACCGACGGCGAAGTTTACCACCTGGATGTTCCGCATTGCGACGCATCTGGCTCTGAACTCGCTGCGCGACGGAAAGCACGAGCGGACGCAGGAGCACCTGGACCAGTCATCCGGCGATTTACCGGCGCGGCAGGTGCCGGACGGCCGGCCTTCCGTGGAGCAGTCCATGGTGAACCAGGCCAGGCTGGGGGAAGTACGCAGGGCAGTGGCGGCGCTGCCGGAGAAGCAGCGGGCCGCGGTTCTGATGCACAAATATCAGGAGATGGAATACAAGCAGATCGCCGAAGTGCTGGGATGTTCAGAATCTGCCGTGAAGTCGTTACTGTTCCGGGCGTATGAAACTTTGCGCGCCCGTTTGGCCCATATGGCCTAGAGTATCGGAGAGCGCGCTATTTCTGATATTCTAGGCGGCTGGCCTGAGGGAAGAAGGATTCTTATGAAGTGTCCGATGGAGACCGGGCAGAACGAGATTCTGCTGGCGTACAGTTCCGGGGATGCCAATGCCGGAGACGTGCTGTTTCTCGACGGCCACGTGCCGGGCTGCGCCGCCTGCCGCGCTTTTGTCGAGGCGCAGCGCACCGTCTGGGACGCCCTGGACGTTTGGGAAGCCGCGCCGGTCGCCTCCGATTTTAATCGCCAGGTGTTTCAGCGGATCGACGGGCAGGTATCGTGGTGGCAGCGCATGCTGCGGTCCTTCGAGCCCCTGGGCCTGCGCCCCGGCATCACCCTGGCCGCCAGCGCCGGCGTCATTCTGATGGCCGGACTGTTGATCCAGCGCGCTCCCGCCCCTCTGCCCGTCCCGCAGCGCGACACCGCCCAGATGGAGACGGTACAACCCGAGCAGTTGGTGCTGGCGCTCGATGAGATGGAAGCGCTGAGCCAGTTGAGCCGTCCGGTTCACGCCGAGAAGGCCAATTCGGAGATGTAGGAGACGCTGGCCGGAATGAACTGCTTTCCCAAGTTCGCCGCGGTGCTGCTGGCTGGCGTGGTTTCCCTCGCCGGCGCGCAGACCAGGGAACCTGTGCCGGCCAAAGCCCCTAAAGCCAACGCCAGCAAAGCTCCGGCCGTGAGAACCCCGGCACCCAAAGCGCCTGCCGCAGGCGCGGGCAGAATGGGAATGAAGGGGATGCCGGTATTGCGTCCGGTGCCTGGCGTCCAGGTCCAGCGGTTCCTGCGCCTGAGCCCGCAGGAGCGCGAAATCGCCATCGACAAGATGCCGGTGGGCGCGCAGGAGGGGATTCGCAGGCGCCTGGCGGCTTTCGACAGCCTCCCGGCCGAGGAGCGGGAACGCCAGTTGAAACTCTACGAGGCGGTCTCCAGGCTTCCCAAAGATAAGCAGGATCTGGTCAATCAGCGCATCGGCGAGTTTCAGCAACTCGGCCAGGACCGGAAGCTGGGAATCCGCCGGGCCTACCAGTTGTTGAGCGGCAAGCCGGAACCGGCGCGCCAGGCCATCATCGACAGCCCGGAGTTCAAGGAACGCTTCACTCCCTCCGAGCAGCGCATCGTCGTCGATCTGGTCAGGTACTATCCCAACCCCGAGATGTAATCTTTTGCGGGCCGCTTGAATCCTGCCGTCGCCCGACGGAATCAGTAGAAAATCGATTGGGTGCAATTCCGCCCGCGGCGTCCGCGGGAACACGGAGGGGTTCGAAAATGAGCAACGTGCGGGTACTCGTGGGAACGCGCAAGGGCGCGTTTATCCTCACATCCGACGGCAAGCGGCGGGAATGGACGATCGACGGCCCCCACTTCGCCGGCTGGGAGATTTATCACATCAAGGGATCCCCCGCCGATCCGGACCGGCTGTACGCGTCCCAGACCAGCGGCTGGTTCGGACAGGTGATCCAGCGATCCAGCGATGGAGGCAAGTCGTGGCAGCCGGTGGGCAATCAGTTCGTCTACGACGGCGTCCCCGGCACCCACCAGCATTTCGACGGCACGCCCCGCCCCTGGGAATTCAAGCGCGTCTGGAATCTGCAGCCATCCCTTGACGATCCCGACACGGTCTACGCCGGGGTGGAAGACGCCGCGCTGTTCGGCACCACCGATGGCGGCACCTCGTGGCGGGAGTTCTCCGGCCTCCGCGGCCACGGCACCGGCCCATACTGGAGCCCCGGAGCCGGCGGCCTGTGCCTGCACACTATCCTCATCGACCCCGGCAACACCGCCCGCCTGTACATCGCCATTTCCGCGGCGGGCGCCTTCCGCTCCGACGATTTCGGGCAGACCTGGAAACCGATCAATCGTGGACTGGTCTCCCAGCATATTCCCGATGGCGCCGCCGAGGTGGGCCACTGCGTCCACCGCCTCGCCATGCACCCGTCGCGCCCCAAGGTCCTGTTCATGCAGAAACACTGGGATGTGATGCGCAGCGACGACTCCGGCGATACCTGGCACGAAGTCAGCGGCAACCTGCCCACCGACTTCGGCTTCGCCATGGCCGTCCACGCTCACGAGCCCGAGACCGTTTTCGTCCTCCCCATCAAGAGCGATTCCGAGCATTTTCCCCCCGAGGGAAAACTGCGCGTCTACCGCAGCCGCTCCGGCGGCAATGAATGGGAACCGCTCACCGAAGGCCTGCCGCAGAGCCACTGCTACGTCAACGTCCTGCGCGGCGCCATGGCGGTGGACTCGCTGCAGGATTGCGGCGTGTATTTCGGCACCACCGGCGGACAGGTCTACGCTTCCGCCGATGCCGGAGACCACTGGGCTCCCATCGCGCGGGATCTTCCGGCGGTGCTTTCAGTGGAGGTACAGACGCTGGCATGATCCGCGTGGCGCTGCCGGCGCATCTTCGAATCCTGGCGAACGCCCCGCCGGAGGTGAGCCTGGAAGTGACGGGCCCGGTGACGCAGCGCTCCGTACTGGACGCGCTGGAGTACGCTTACCCCACCTTGCTCGGGACCCTGCGCGATGCGGTTTCCGGGCGCCGCCGGCCGTTCGTGCGGTTCTTCGCCTGCGGGCTGGATCTGTCGCACGAATCCCCGGACGCCCCTCTGCCCGCCCCCATCGCCAGCGGCGCGGAGCCCTTTCTGGTGATCGGGGCCATCGCCGGCGGGTAGGCGCGAGCCGGCCCCGATTGGCGCTTAGCCCTGCGTTTTCGTTACTATAGTTGTAGCCGGTCCCCTCCGGCGCGCCGCCGTGCCGTTCGTTCCCAATCGACGTGATTCATGAAAAGTAGCAATCCGACTATCCGCAATATCGCCATCATCGCCCATGTGGACCATGGGAAGACCACCCTCGTGGATGCCATGCTCAACCAGAGCGGCATCTTCGGCTCCCACGAGGAACACGTGGACCGCGTCATGGATTCCAACGACCTGGAACGCGAGCGCGGCATCACCATCCTCGCCAAAATCACCGGCGTCCGCTACCACGGCGTCAAAATCAACATCGTCGATACGCCCGGCCACAGCGATTTCGGCGGTGAAGTGGAGCGCGCGTTGAAGATCGTCGACGGCGTCATGCTGCTGGTGGACGCCTCCGAAGGCCCCCTGCCGCAAACCCGCTACGTGCTCTCGAAGGCGCTGGAAGCCAAGCTGCCGCCCATCGTGGTGATCAACAAGATCGACCGCCCCGACGCCCGCGTGCAGGAGGTGCTCAACGAGATCTACGACCTGTTCATCGACCTGGATGCTACCGTCGACCAGCTCGATTTCCCGGTGCTCTACGCCGTCGCCAAAACCGGCGTGGCCAAGCGCACCATGGAAGACCCGTCCACCGATCTGCGCCCGCTCTTCGACGCCATCATCGAGCACATTCCGGCGCCCGTAGGCGATCCCGATGGCGTGCTCCAGATGATCATCGCCAACCTGGATTACAGCGACTACCTGGGCCGCCTGGGTATCGGGCGCGTGTTCAACGGCACGCTGAATTACGGCGACACGGTGTCCATCGCCAAGCGCGACGAATCGTTCCATACCACGCGCATTACCAAGATGTACTCGTTCGAGGGCCTGAAGCGGGTGGACGAAACCGTGGGCCGGCCGGGCGACATCCTGGCGATCGCCGGCGTCGAGGGCATCACCATCGGCGAAACCGTCACCAGCGCCGAAACGCCCGCGCCGCTGCCGCTGATCCAGATTGACGAGCCCACCATCGCCATGGCGTTCACCATCAACACGTCGCCATTTGGCGGCCGCGAGGGGCAATGGGTGACCTCGCGCAACCTGCGCGACCGGCTCGACAAGGAACTGCTGACCAACGTCTCGATTCGCGTCGAGGAGTTGGGCCACGACACCTTCAAGGTGATGGGCCGGGGCGAGCTGCAACTGGCCATCCTGATCGAGATGATGCGCCGCGAGGGCTTCGAACTGGCCGTGGGCAAGCCGGAGATCCTCACCCGCACCATCAACGGGAAGATGCACGAGCCGGTGGAGCACCTGGTGATCGACTGCCCGGAGAGTTTCCTGGGCGTGGTGATCGAGAAGATCGGCTCGCGCAAGGGCAAGATGGCCAAGATGGTGAACCACGGCTCGGGGCGCGTGCGCCTGGAGTTTACGATTCCCTCGCGCGGCCTGATCGGGTTGCGCAGCGAGATCCTCACCGACACGCGCGGCACCGCGATTATGAACTCGCTGTTCCACGGCTACATCGAGTGGCAGGGCGAGATCCCCACGCGCCCCACCGGGTCGCTGGTGGCCGACCGCCCGGGCAAGGTGACCGGCTACGCCACGTTCAACCTGCAGGAGCGCGGCGAGATTTTCGTGGCGCCCGGCACGGAAGTGTACGAAGGCATGATCGTGGGCGAAAACGCGCGCGACGCCGACCTGGACGTGAACATCGTCAAGGAGAAGAAGCTCACCAATATGCGCGCCTCGACCGCCGACGAAGCCATCCGCCTGGTGCCGCCGCGGATTCTCAATCTGGAGCAGGCCATTGAGTTCATCCGCGACGACGAGTACGTGGAGGTCACGCCGCAGTCGATCCGGCTGCGGAAGAAAGTGCTGAAGTCGAATCAGAGGTAGGGGGGCTATTGCTCCGGCAGGGATTGGACGTAGGCGGCGAAGGCGGGGTCGTCACGGATGGCGTCGAAATCGGTATTGGCCGCGATGTCCGCACGTGAGATCGTCTGGCCGTGGGATGCGGCGGCCCGGAGCCAGTGAAGCGCCTCACCTGAGTTGCCTACCCAGGCCGCGAGACTAGCCAGATTGAAACGGCTTCCGGTGGGGCGAGTTCGCCTGGTATCGCGCAGCCTATGCACTGCCTGCTGCCACATGTCGCGGTTCTCCGGCGACATCCCAGATAGAACGACAAGTGACGCCCCAAGTGACGCCTCGTCGGCTGTTTGCCCGGCCCGAAGGTACATAGCGATCATTTGTCGCGGGACCAGGGGGTCCTCAAGGGTGACTGTACCAGAGGAGTTATTCAGCAGCAGCACGGCAGTTTCCGGGTTTTGCGGAGCAATCCGGACTATCGCCGCCACCGAATTGCGGTCGGCGCGATCCATCTTCTCGACCGTGGCCGCTAAGCTCGCCGCGTCGTCCTCCACTTGCTCCATGACGCGCACGGTCAGCTTCCTGTACTCGTCAGCCAGATACTCCTGGGGGTAGTCCCGTACGAAGACGCTCTCTCTCAGCGCCATCCGCGGATGGTAGCTCAGTGGCAATGGGCGGATGCTGAGGCGCGCTTCCAACTCGCTCAGCCGCCCCTTCTTCTCTTCGATCTCGCCAGCCGGCACCGGGCTCGCGACCAGTATTGTCGGCTTCGGCCCGAGGCTCGGATTCTCCACCCGATCCGCGTCGTCCCACGGCTGCTCGTCCCTCGGCCGTGGCGTCGGCTCGATTCCCACCTCTTTCAAGAAGGCCAAGGTTCCGTTGATATTCTGGTCGTTCAATCCGGTCACAACAACCAACCGGTCCGCCAGCGGCCCGACGCACAGACCGCCGATCTCGGTGATACCGGTGCGGCTGTCCACCAGTACGTAGTCGTAAGGAGTGTCGATGGGCGGCTCGAAGTCCTCCACGCCAAGTGGCCGGAAAGGAAACCGCTGGGCCTTGAAATAGGAGTGCAATACCTGGCTCAGAGAGATCAGCTCATCCTGCGTGAGGTGCTGAAGACCCAATGCGGCAAGACGCCCCATGTAGTCGCGCTCCAGGTCCGGGCCCAGAACATCCAGACGGCCCAGCAGGCCAAGGCGCGGTTTGAGCTTCTCAAGCCGGTTCGCGGCCACCGCCCGAGTGTAGTTCGCGGCCGGCGGTAAGTCCGCCGCTGCGCCGCCCGCGCGCATGGCTGCGATGGCCTCTCCCAGCAGCGTCAAAACGTCTTTCGGATGGGCTCCCTTCGGTGCTGCCAGTTCCTCGCTACGGCTGAGGAAGCCGCTGATGCCCGGGGCTTCCAGGTCCATGTCCACCATCAGAACGTGCCGGCCCCAACTGGCCAGCGTGTACGCCACGTTCATCATGGCCATGCTTCGTCCCACACCGCCTTTGTAGCTGTAGAAGGTGAAGATGTACGGGAAGGGCATTGCCGTTCTACGCCGCCAGCTTTGGACGAATTGTCGCCACGTCGCGCATAGGCCGCTTGGAGCCGACGGGCGCCGCCGGCGGCGCGAACTGCGGTAACGCGGCGCAGTATCCATCCACCAGAATACGGAATGATTCTTCGCCCGCAACCCGCGCCGCCAGTTCGGCCATCAGGCGCTCTCCCAGTGGATTGCCCCGGCTCCGGCGAACCGCGGCCTTGATGGCCAACGGTTCCACTCTTCGGTCATCCGCAGAAATGGCTACTCCAGCCTGCCGTTCCGCGCGCGGCAGATCGCCCTCCCGCAACGCCGCCGTCGCCTGTTTAATCGCTTCGCTCGCGATCCGGCCAAGTTCACGCCGCGCCTCATCGAACGATTGA
>Ga0265323_10001447_pt1 | contig 11653 bp, 8 predicted proteins | sample 41225metaG_FD_193580 | JGI IMG/M metagenome (GOLD analysis project Ga0265323, IMG submission 193580) | Rhizosphere microbial communities from Carex aquatilis grown in University of Washington, Seatle, WA, United States - 4-12-25 metaG | ecosystem: Host-associated > Plants > Roots > Rhizosphere >... | reverse complement strand
AGAGGTGCGGGAAAGCAAAATTAGCGGACTATTGTTTTTCATATCCACTTTCACAACAACAGCCCGAATTGTGTCTCCTTTGCGAAAATAGTCGGTAGGTATCTGTTCCGTTTTGGACAATATCAGCTCATTTCCTTCATCATCGAGAACTAGAATTTCCTTTTTCCATACCTGATATACTTCACCGGTAATTATTTCACCGATCCGATCTTTATATTTAGCGAATATATTGCCTTTTTCAAGTTCCATAATCCGTGAACTGAGGTTTTGGCGTAGTGCCAGAATAGCGCGTCTTCCAAAGCTTGCCAGTTTTACTTCATCGGTAACATCTTCCCCCACTTCATAATCTTCGTCAATTTTTTTAGCTTCAGAGATTGATATCTGGCGATTGGCATCTTCTATTTTACCATCGGGAACTACTTCACGGTTGCGCCAAATTTCAAAGTCGCCTTTATCAATATTGATAATTACATCAAAATTATCTGCATTACCATAATGTTTAAGCAACATTGCCCTGAATACATCTTCAAGTACCCGCATCATTGTTACCCTGTCTATACTTTTCAGTTCTTTAAATTCTGAAAAAGTTTCTATCAAATTTAAATTTTCCATTTGGCGATTATTTGTCAAATTTTTTGAATATCAATACTTCTTTTGTATGTTTTATTTCTTTAAAGTCAATAAATATTTGTTCTTTTATTTTCTTTTTTTTATTCCTGCTTCCTTCCTTAATTAGTTTTTCTGTTTCAACAGTAATTCCTTTTTCTAATACAGAAATCAATTTACCAGTGTTTTTTAATCCATCTTTCAATAATACTTCAACTTCATTGTCGATGTTTTTCTTATATTGTTCAATTACTTTGAATGGTTGAGATAAACCAGGTGATGATATTTCAAGTTCAAAATCTTCACTATTTTCACCAAGTTCCGATTCAATTATCCTGCTGATTTCTATGCATTCATCAAGGGATATTCCCTTTTTACTGTCTATAAATACTTCTATTTTATTTACTGAATTAATATTTATATCTACAAGGAAAATATCCTGTTGATTTAATCTCTTATCAATAATATCCAATATTTTTTGTTTTGTAATCATCTTTAAAATGGACAACAAAATAGGGGACTGCTGTCCCCTAAATCCAAAAAATCTGCCTAAGCCGCAAAGATATATATATTTTATTGTAAAAAACAAGAAATATTTATAATGAATTTTTTAGTCGCTTACACTATTTGATTCAAAACTTCTGCAATTCTGCCAATTCCTTCTTCAATTGTTTTTTCATCGGAACAAGAGAAATTTAATCTTAATGTACTTACATCAGTTTTACCAGTATAAAATGGATTACCGGGAACAAAAGCAACTTTCTTTTCAATACACATATTAAAAAGATTCATTGAAGAAATTCCCTGTGGAAGCGTCAACCAAAGAAACATACCTCCTTCAGGCAAAGTAAAATCTGTTTCTTTCGGGAAATACTTTCTGATAGCTTTTACCATAGCTTCCCGTTGACTTCCATAGACTTTTGTTATTCGCGATATATGCAAATCAATATCATTGTCTGTAAGAAACTGATAAATTATTCGCTGTCCCAGATAATTTGAATGAAGATCTGCAGCTTGTTTGGCAATGATTAATTTGTCGTAGATTTCATCAGGTGCAACAATCCACCCCAATCGAAAGGCAGGCGCTATAATTTTAGAAAACGAACCAAGCAATACTACCTGATCAGGCATCAACTTTTTAAAAGTAGTTTTTCTTGTCCCAAGAAATCTTAATTCACCATAAGGGTCGTCTTCAATCATTACTGTGCCCGCTTTTGTTATGAGATCAGCAACTTGTTGCCTGTTTTCTTCTGAATAGCTTATTCCTGAAGGATTTTGAAAATTCGGGACAGAATAAAACAATTTGAACCTGGCCTTAAGCAAAGCTTTATGCAATAAATCTATTTCCAATCCATCATGATGAAGGGGCACTGCTATAAAATTTGCTTTAAACACCGAAAATGCCTGAATAGCGCCAAGATATCCGGGTTCTTCTATTAGAACATGGTCCCCTTCATTCACAAATATCTTCCCCATTAAGTCAAGTCCTTGTTGAGAACCTGTTGTTATTAAAATTTGGTCCGGATTTATGTCTATATTATTTTTTATTCTATACCTGTTGGCAATGTAAACCCGTAAAGGAAGAAATCCTTCAGATGCACTGTACTGAAGGGCTTTTTTTCCATCATTCTTTAATACTTTAATGGTTGCCTTTTCAATTGCTTCTACAGGAAACAAATCTTTATTGGGTAACCCTCCTGCAAAAGAAATAAAAGAAGGATTATCGGCAACTTTTAAAATCTCCCTGATAAAAGAACGGGGAACCCCGGCTATGCGATCGGAAAAGGTATAATTCATTGTATTCCGTGAAATAATAGGTTTTTAGGTACCGCAAATTTATTAAAGTTTTTTTTGATTTATAATTACCTTATAATTTTATCTCTTAGGTATTAGTTATAGAAAATAATTTTTTGAATATTTTAAAATTTAAATAGAAGCCGTTTGCTTAATAGCCTTTTGAAGAATATTGTCGAGGCTTATCTGATATTCAAGTGCTTTCTGTTCGCCAAAAAGAGGCACAAATTCTCTGTACACAAAATGTTTGATATCGGTTTGCCAATCGAGGTAAGATAAAGTTGTAATTCGGCCTTCCTGGCGTCTTTCAAAAAGCCGGTTTACAATGTTTACTTTTGAGAGATAAGCCAAATAGGCTTTTATTGAAATATACAATTCATTTGATATCAGGTTTTCAATCATCTTTAATTCCTGGGGCATTATTTCTGAAGTAGTTTCATATACGCTGCTAAAAGAATTATTCCAGTTCAGGTATTGAATAAAAAAATTTGCCGTTTTAAAAATATCCCTGTTATCATCCTGATCTATGGTTTTAAGGAATATGTCATTTAATTCCAACTGGTAGGCTGCTTTAATATTATTATCGAATATTTTGGTTATTTCAGTTGTGTGCACCTGGTATTCCCAGCCAAAATTAAAAAGTGTAAAATGAATATTATTAAAAGGATGCTGGTGCACAATTATTCTTTTAATAACGGAAATTTCATCCTGCAATAGCTGATATAGTGGAAATAACTTTTTCTTATCAATATTATCAATAAATTTTTCAGAAAAATATCCGTCAAGAACCAGATTATATAAATCAGAATTATTTTGAGTAACACGTTCAATGTCGCTCCTGTAAATTTTCATAAATTCATGGATACGGCTTTTTATCTGAGCTTTTTTCCCATTTACAATTATCTGGATATATAAAGGAAAATATTTTTCCCGCTGGAAAAATTTTTCTTTTGCTCTCTGGTTTAGATAGTGTTTTACAGTTATTTTTTTTCGTTCCATGAAATAATATCCTTGTAAGCAAGCAAATATAATGAAAAATAACAATTTTAGTTAGCAATACGATAATCATAAAATTGTTGTTTCAAAAAACCAAAATACTTTCATTAAAATATTTTAATTTAAATTTTAAATCATTATTTCATTTTCAAATAACCCTGAAACTGAAAAATAGAATATTTCATTATTTTTGCCGGTTATGATAAGTCGAATATCTTTTCAGCAAAACAGCTTAAGGAAGAACCAGAATTACTTTTAAAATTTTGAAATTATGACCCAGGAAGAACTTTTTAAAAAACTTATCAGCCATTGTAAAGAATACGGATATATTTTTCCATCCAGTGAAATATACGATGGATTGAGTGCTGTTTACGATTATGGTCAATATGGTGTTGAATTGAAAAACAACTTAAAAAAATATTGGTGGGATTCAATGGTGCTGCTAAACGATAATATTGTCGGTTTAGACGCCGCTATTTTTATGCATCCTCGTATATGGGAGGCATCAGGGCATGTGGGGGCGTTTAACGATCCTTTAATTGATAACCGTGACTCAAAAAAGCGTTATCGTGCCGATGAATTGATTGAAGACTTCATGCAAAGTATCCAAAATAAAATCAAAAAAGAAATCGAAAAAGGAAGAAAAAAATTTGGAAATGATTTTGATGAATATAAATTTATAACTACTAATCCACAAGCAAAGAAATACCAAGAGCAGGCAGCAAAAGTATTAGAAAGATATAGTTTAGCTATTAAAAATAACGATTTAGAAGAACTGCGGAAAATTATAATCGATTATGAAATTGTTTGTCCTATAAGCGGAACAACTAATTGGACTGAAGTACGCCAGTTTAACCTGATGTTTGAAACCAAAATGGGATCGGTCAGTGAAGAAGCCAATGTAATATATCTTCGTCCTGAAACGGCACAGGGGATTTTTGTGAATTTTCTAAATGTTCAGAAATCGGGGCGCATGAAAATTCCTTTTGGTATTGCCCAGATCGGGAAAGCTTTTCGTAATGAAATTGTGGCCCGCCAGTTTATTTTCCGTATGCGTGAATTTGAACAAATGGAAATGCAATTCTTTGTAAAGCCGGGAACCGAACTGGAATGGTTTGATGTTTGGAAAGAAAAAAGAATGCGCTGGCATAAAGCTTTGGGATTGGGTGATGAAAAATACAGGTTTCATAAACATGATAAACTGGCCCATTACGCCAATGCAGCGTACGACATCGAATTTCAATTCCCTTTCGGGTTTAAAGAAATTGAAGGCATTCACTCACGCACCGATTTTGATCTCGGAAATCATTCTAAATTTTCAGGTAAAAAAATTCAATATTTCGACAATGAATTGAACGAAAGTTACGTCCCCTATGTGATTGAAACTTCAATAGGATTAGACAGGACTTTTTTATCAATTATAGCTAACAGCTATACTGAAGAAATGGCCCCGACAGCTGATGGTAAGCAAGAATTAAGGGTAGTAATGAAAATTCCCCATGCACTCGCACCTGTCAAACTGGCTGTTTTGCCATTATTGAAAAAAGACGGACTTCCGGAGGTAGCCAGAAAAATTATGGATGAATTGAAATTTGAATTTAATTGCCAATATGAGGAAAAGGACACCATAGGCAGGCGTTACCGAAGACAGGATGCTATTGGCACTCCTTATTGTATTACAATCGACCATCAAACGATGGATGATAATACAGTTACTATCCGCGACCGCGATTCAATGAAACAGGAACGGGTTCAAATTTCTGCTTTATCTGAGGCCATAAGTGAAAAAGTGAGTATGAGGAAAATTTTGGAGAAAATTTAATATTTATTTAATTCTTATTGATGTTTTTCAGCTACTTCTATCATATCACCAATAGAGAATTTATTAAGTACAACAATTTTAGCCTGCGACCGTAAAACCGGAGGTAATATCAACTTCGCCTCCTCTTTATTGTTCAATTCAACTATAATCCAGGCTTTGTGTTCTCCATCCTGGCAACCCCAATCGGCATGAGTAAGAAAATGTGAACCGGTCCTCCTAAATAATTCTATAGCCTGGTTACATGCTAACTTGTTTTCATCATGTGGAACTTCAATAAGAAACCTATTCATGATAACATCCTCCCGTTTTTTTGTATTTGTATATCCCTGTTCAATAATTATTGTATGCTAAATTTTTCAACTTTTGGAATTAATAAATCAATATAAAAACAACCAGAATAACACTTATGTTTAGTACCTATTAATAAAATAAAGTATTTTATGGGAATATTTTAAAAAATTGGATTCATAAAATCACAACCAACAAAAATTACATACTTTTATAAACTTAATTTATGAAATAGTTTTGAATTAAATAAAAATTTGAGTTTTATTGTTTGTAACTCATATTATTGTTTTGTTATAATTCATTTGAATAGAATTTTGAATTTAATGGAAAAAATATGAACCTGAAAAAAATTTTCAATCCAATCCTCCCACATTTATTAATAGTGTTAGGATTCATAGCATTAAGTTATGCTTATTTTAATCCTGTATTATCAGGAAAAAGGCTGCCGCAAATGGATGATACACATGCAGCCGGAATGGCACACGAACTTGTTGTCTATGACCAGGCTAACCCGGGACATGAATCACAATGGACTAACTCTATGTTTGGAGGAATGCCATCTTATTTGGTAAAATCAGGAAAGTCGAATAATATTTTTCTGTTCTTTTTTAAATTTTTGCATTTTGGAATGCCTGGCGGTACTGTTGCTATTGTATTTGCGTTACTTTTGGGATTTTATTTATTGTTACAGGTACTCGGCTTCAACCGATGGTTAAGTATTGGAGGTGCAATAGGGTTTGCCTTTGCTTCATTCAATATTTTAATAATAAGTGTTGGGCATATTACTCAGGCATACGCTATTGCTTATATGCCAATAGTAATTGCTGGTTTTATTTTATTATTTAATAAAAATTATTTTTGGGGCACAATTTTAACCACAATTGCAGTAGGTCTGGAAATTGTATGCAGTCATCCTCAGATTGCCTATTACACATTCCTCGTTGTACTAATACTTTTTATAATAAAGCTGATTGAATATTTCCGCTTAAATGAACTAAAGCATTTTGCAATTGTATGTGCACTGAGCCTGATTTCAGTCGTAATTGCTATTGCACCCAGTACCACCAGTTTATGGATTACTTATGAATATGGCCAATACAGTACAAGAGGAAAATCAGAACTCAAAAATAAGAGCGCTGAAAAAGAATCATCTGGCTTAGATAAAGATTATGCATTAACATATAGCTATGGCAGGGCCGAATCTTTTTCATTACTTGTACCAAGCTTTATGGGAGCGGGTGTAAATGGATTTAAAGAAAATTCATCCGTTGCTGAAGAACTTCAAAAAGTTGGTGTGCAGGATGCAGGGCGAGCTGCAGCTTCTTTTCCGGTTTATTGGGGAGATCAGTCCTTTAGAGGTGCACCGACATATTTTGGTGCAATTATCTGTTTTCTTTTCGTATTTGGACTTTTTATTGTAAAAAAATCGGAAAAATGGTGGTTGCTTATTGCAGCTGTTCTATCAATAATTCTGGCATGGGGGAAAAATTTCTTACTCGTAACTGATTTGTTTTTCTATTATTTTCCGGGATATAGCAAATTCCGGACTGTAGAAATGATCATGGTTATTGCCAACTTCGCTTTTCCTTTGCTTGGTTTGTTGGCAATTAAAGAAATCATTGACACAAACCTTAATAAAGAAAATGCATTAAAAGCATTAAAATATTCAGCAACTATCATTGGCGGTTTATTATTGATTTTTATTTTAATCCCGGGATGGTTTTTTGATTTTAGTGGTTCCGCAGATAACCAACTGGTAGAACAATTAAAATCGAGTAAATGGCCGAATGACTTAATAAATAACATTCTTTCGGCAATGCATGATGACAGGGCTTCCATTCTTCGAACCGATGCTTTCCGTTCATTATTTTTTGTGGTATTAGCTATTGGTTTGGTTTGGCTTATGATTGCGAAAAAAATTAAGGTACTTTATTTTTCACTAATATTATCTTTTCTCATTTTAATTGATTTGTGGACCGTTGACCGCAGGTATCTCAATAAAGACAATTTTGTTAGTAAAACCGAATACCAGAACCAGTTTGTAAAAACCCAGGCAGATGATTATATTTTAAATGATCCTGATCCTGATTATCGTGTTTTGAATCTTGCACGAAGTGTTTTTAACGATGCTTTTACTCCCTATTTCCATAAATCAATTGGCGGCTATCATGGCGCTAAAATGAAACGCTATCAGGATTTAATTGACAGGCCATTATTTGCTGACTTAAGAAAATTGCAGGAAATATTGACATCAAAACCTTCTTTGGAAAATTTGAATAACAGTTTGAAAAGTTTGTCAATTCTGAATATGTTAAATACAAAATACATTATTTATAATCCAGATGCTATTCCGATAACAAACTCATCAGCTTTGGGGAATGTATGGTTTGTCAAGGAACTGAAATGGGTTAATAATCCTGATGAGGAATATGCGGCAATTGCCAATTTTGAACCCGATAAATCAGCTATTGTCGATAAAAAATGGGAAAAAGCACTGGCCGGTTCTGAAAACATTAAGTTCAGTTCAAAGGATTCAATTAAACTAATTTCCTACAAACCCAATTACCTTGAATACCGTTCAAAAAGTCAAAATCCGGAATTGGCAGTATTTTCAGAAATATTTTATGATAAAGGATGGAACGCTTATATTGATGGGAAATTGGTTCCGCACGGAAGGGCCGATTATGTTTTAAGAACTATGGTAGTACCTTCAGGAGATCATAACATTGATTTTAAATTCGAACCTGTATCATACAAAATTGGACAACATATTGCTTTTATCAGTTCATTAATTGTCGGGCTGTTGCTTTTGTTTGTATTTGTGAAACTCATACTTGACTATTCAAAGAAACAAGAAGTTTAAAACCTTTTATTTTTTTTATAATAAACTAAAAACCGGGTTCCAATAATAAAATGCCTGAGTAATGTGGGGAAAAAACCATAAAATTTAGTCATAATCCTGAATCGCTCAAATAAAGCAATAGGAATATTCTTTTTATTTAACCCGCCATCCAGAAATTTCGTCAATGTGAGATTGGAATTATAGATTTTTTTTGCTTTCTTCAATGCTTTTAATACCCAGTCGAAATCTGCCGAAATCTTATATTTTAAATTATATGGTTCCGTTAATTCCCTTTTTATATATATCGATTGGTGGCATACCAGCATCCCGTCTTTAAATGATTCCCAGGTAAGGGTTACGGGTGCCTTTAACCGCCTGTAACCAAGCTCTTTGCCTTCGTTATCCATGATAATGGTTTCACCATATATTATATCCGGCTCATTGGGAATTTTTGAAAAAACCTGTTCAAGTGTATCAGTCGAGTAAAACTCGTCTCCTGCATTTAAAAAACAAATATAATTTCCGGTTGCCAATTGCAGTCCCTTATTCATGGCATCGTACAAACCTTTATCCGGTTCGCTGAGCCAATAGTAGATTTGTTTATTGTACTTTTTAATTATATCAATTGTTTTATCAATGGAATTACCATCAATAATAATATATTCTAAATTTGAATAAGTCTGGTTAATTACACTTTGAATCGTCTTTTCAATGAGCTTTTCGCCATTGTAAACGACGGTAATAATAGTTATTTGGGGATTATTTATCCTTTCTGAATTGTCTGAACTTTTATTTATTTTCTGACCCCCTTCTATCATGGGACTACAATTATTTCAATAATTCATGGTAAAGACCAATATACTTATTGGCAACGATTTCTTCAGAATAATTTTCAAGAACTTTATTCCGGGCATTTTTAGAAAGCATCTCAGTGTTTGCTTCAAATAAAGTCCATCTTATTCCATTTGCGAGATCATTTGAAGATAAATATTCAGCAAGATAACCATTTTGCTTATGATCTACCATTTCCGGAATGCCACCAATATTAAACGCTACAACCGGAGTACCGCATGCAAAAGATTCCATTATGGTATTTGGCAGATTTTCCTGTAGAGATGGGGTGACATAAACATCCACAGCATTATAAAGCTGGCACATGGTATCTTCATCATCAATCTTTTTAATAATAGTACATTTAAAAGGTAGTTCTTTCAATACTTCCGGTGTTGAACGCCCTAATATTACCAGTTCAATTTTATTTTTCATATCAGGTTCTTGTTCAACCAATAATTTTAAAGCCTCCTTAAAATAGGTGAACCCTTTGAAATAATTATTAACATTGACTGCACCAAACATCAGGTATTTTTTATTTTCCTGAAGGTCGAATTTTTTCCTTGCTGATAATTTGTCTGTTGGAACAAAAATATTTGTATTTATTGGATTGGGAATTGAAATAATTTTTTTACCGGCAAGAATTGAACTTTCAATAGCCGATTTTTTTAACCATTCACTGCAAGTGACAATTGTCAGATCTGCTTTTTTATTAATTTTAATTTTGTGTTTCCAAAGTCTATGAGAAAGGTCATTTCTCCATGGGAATCTTAAAAACGGGCAATTTCTGCATGATGTTTTATACTTTTCACAGGATCCGCTGTGATGGCAACCGCCTGTAAAAGCCCACATATCATGTAAAGTCCAGACAACAGGTTTGTTCAGTTTAAAAATCTTTTTTAAACTTTTTAAAGATAAAAAACCCTGGTTGATCCAATGCAGATGAACAATATCGGAATTTTTAATTAAATCGTGCTTTGAAATATCTTCACCGGTATTGGCTATTGAAAATAAAAATCTTACTGATTTTGATTTTTCCCGAATAAAAAACATGAATCGTTCGTATGCAAACCGATAGAAATTTAGCCACTTTTTAAATTGAGATTTTGTAGTAGATACAATACTTTGTCCTGACTCGAAATCCCGGACCAGAAGTTTTGTTTCAATTCCTGATTTTGTCAACGCATTGAGTAAACGCCTGCACGCAATAGCTGCTCCCCCTGTTTTAGACGATGTACTGACTAAAGTGATTTTCATAATTCAAAAAAAAACTTTTCGATCATTAAAGCTAAAAATAAACAAATATTCATTCATGCCTGAATAAACCATTATATTTTCTTAAAGAAAACTTATAATAACTAATTTTGTTTCTTAAAATATATTTTTCCAATGGAAGAAAGGTTTGATTTTTTAATAATAGGATCAGGAATTGCAGGTCTGAGTTTTGCATTAAAGGTCGCTGACCATGCGAAAATTTGTATTATAACAAAATCAACCATTGGCGAAACAAATACCAGCTATGCCCAGGGAGGTATTGCATCGGTAACTTATGAACCGGATAATTTTGAAAAACATATTAACGATACTTTAATTTGTGGTGACGGTTTATGCGATGAGGAAGTTGTAAGAATGGTTATTAAAGAAGCCCCAACTGCAATTAAAGAACTTGTAAATTGGGGAACACAATTCGATAAAACTTCAGATGGCCGGTTTGACCTTGCCCGTGAAGGAGGCCATTCCGAGCATCGCATACTCCATCATAAGGACAACAGCGGCGATGAGATCCAAAGAGCTTTGGTGCAAAAAGTTAGAACCCATAAAAATATAACTATCTGCGAAAAACATTTTGCAATTGATATCATAACCCAACACCATTTAGGAATTCTTATTAAACGTTATAATACCAATATCGAGTGTTATGGTGCTTACGTAATGGACCTTGAAACTCATCAAATAAAAACGATACTTGCAAACGTTACGTTAATGGCTACCGGTGGTACAGGAAATATTTATCATACCACAACAAACCCGCCAATAGCAACCGGAGATGGCATTGCAATGGTTTACAGGGCCAAGGGGATTATTGAAGATATGGAATTTGTTCAATTTCACCCGACCTCATTATACAATCCCGGAGAACGCCCGTCATTTTTAATCAGCGAGGCCATGAGAGGATTTGGGGCAATTCTTAAAGGCCAGGATGGAAAAGAATTCATGCAAAAATACGATACACGTGGGTCACTTGCACCCCGCGATATTGTTGCACGTGCCATGGATAATGAAATGAAAGTTTCAGGACATGAATTTGTATATCTCGATTGTCGTCATATTGAAAAGAAGGGTCTTTTGGACCATTTCCCAAATATTTATGAAAAATGTCTATCTATTGGTTTAGATATTACTAAGGAAATGATTCCTGTTTCACCTGCCGCCCACTTTTCCTGTGGAGGAGTTAAAGCAGATTTAGATGGCAA
>Ga0265323_10001445_pt1 | contig 11655 bp, 21 predicted proteins | sample 41225metaG_FD_193580 | JGI IMG/M metagenome (GOLD analysis project Ga0265323, IMG submission 193580) | Rhizosphere microbial communities from Carex aquatilis grown in University of Washington, Seatle, WA, United States - 4-12-25 metaG | ecosystem: Host-associated > Plants > Roots > Rhizosphere... | reverse complement strand
TTTATACTTTTCATATTGTTAATTCTCCAAAGTTAATCCCGCTAGGCTCGTAAGTTTTTTCAAAGATGTCGGGCTTGCAAGGATAGAATTCACCTGCAATTCCTTTAATAATCCAATCACCATTAGTTATATCCATATTACCCTCAAGGGTATGTATGTGCGGATTACCGCTATAATTTCCGTCGTGCGATAAACAACAAACTTCATTTTTCCATTCTTGCGGAAATGGTTTTGTATCGCCCGTCCACTTAAATGCCTCAATTACAATTGGCTTTTTTCTAAATTTCATATTGTTAATTCTCCAAATCCGGTTTCCAGCCCATAGGGGAAGGGAGGGGGGGATTAATTAGTTAAAGGTGCTAAACTTATTCCACGTTGTTTGTAAGTCTTAGGGTCGCCATCGCAACACAACCAACATTCTTTAGGCTTGTGTCCGTAAGCGTGTTTTTTAATACAATGTATACATTTTCCCTTGATTCCGTTACATTCGTAAGGGTGGAAATTGTCAGCACCACAAACAACCATTTTTCCAAAACTATTTAATCTTTCTTCGATGGTGTCTTTCATAATCGTTTAATTACTGCTTGGGGTTAAGGAGGGATAAAACTTTTTTATAAGCGTCTACTTGTCCTAAATCATAATCAAAATTATCTCTGCTACTCGGTTCTCCTCTTAATTTATGTACGGCTTCCGCAATCTCCGCACGTTGCTGGGAGAGTTTGGAAAGCCACCAAGTTACCATATCATCTAATCCAACTTTTATTTTCCGTGCCTTGCCAACATAATAAAGGTCATAGCCAATATGTTTATAGAACTCTGCCCTCCACTCCTGCTCCTTGTTAGTATTGGTCATAATTAATCTTTAAATAATTCTCTTAAAACCATTCCACTTATCTGGTATATCATCAATAATCTGCTTCGCAATCTCCGCACGTTGCTGGGAGAGGCGGAAGCGGATGAAAGATTTAATAGTTTGTTTATCTATCATTTCTGAATCAGGGTTATAAGCCCCATCAAGCATTACTTCAAACTCCTTTTCCCACTCCTGCTCCTTGTTAGTATTGGTCATAATCTAATCATTAATTATCTCACATCTTTCGCAAATATCATTCATCCCACGCTTGCAAACTTGGCAATGGTTCGTGCTTGCTTCCCGTATCTTTTTAGTCCACTTACCATAATCTACCAACTCTGTTTTTTCGTGCTTGCCGTAACAGTCAGCGAAAAAATCCATAAGCACTTGGGTAACGGGGTCTATTATTATCGGCATATTATTTTTCCTCCGCACACTCTAAATAACTGCAATCCTTACAGTGAAAATCATTGCCTTGGCTTTCGTTTTCCTTACATCCGCAATTAGGGCATTTAGTCATTTTTGTCCGTCTAACGCTTTCTGTATTACTGACATTATGCCCAATAGCGTCATCGGCTCTTTTCATTTCGGGTGTTATTTTCATAAAGTGCTTGCTTAATTTACAGACAGGGAGAGTGGAGTGTTCTGGCCGGAGCCGGCTACGCGATGGGAAGGGAGGTTACTGTATCCGTTTATCTTGGTAAATTTTAAGTCCGTTAGCCACGCGCAGGCCGGCTTTAATAGCGGCGTTGATTTTCTTGCTGTCCGGAGAGCAGAGTTCTCGCGGTACGGCTTCTTCGTTTTCTATATCGTAAGTCCAGGGGGTTCTGACGCCTTTAACTTTATTAAGCGCTTCCTCACGGTCTTTTAGGGCATTAGCTTTGGCTTCCTCTTCCTTGCGTGTCATCTCAGCTTTCTGGGCTTCAATATCCTTTTGTTGCTGCTCCATCAGGCGCTGTTTCTGCGCTATTTCCACGCGCTGCGCTTCCAGCTTGGCTTCTTCCTCAAGGCGCTTGGCTTCCAGCTCCCTCTGCGCGCGCTTGTTGGCGTCCTGTTCCAGGGCTATCCTGGCGCGTTCACGCTCTTGTTCAGCCGCTATTGCCGCCAGGCGGTCGGATTCTATCTTACGGAGTCGGGCTTCTTCAACGTCTCTTTCGGCCTTAGCTTTCTCTTCTGCCAGTCTCTGTGCCTCCAGGCGCTTGCGTTCTTCCTCTGCTCTAATTCTACGTTCAGCTTCCACCTTTTCATTAAAGGCTAATTCTTTTTGAGTTACAATTAACTTAGCTTGTTCTGCCGGTAGGGAACATTCAGTGGCAAGAGCGTTTACCTGTTTAACAAAATCCTGGAAGGGAAAAACTAAAGTTTTCCGTTCCATTTCGATTTCTTTTTCCAGCCCTTGAATTTGCTTTCTAAGTACTAAGGCGTTAGGTAAATCAACTGCGGACTCTACTACCAACTTTTCAGCTTCAGCCTTAAGCTGTAACCCCTTCTGGGTAAATACTGATATTTGTTTTAGCTGGTACTCCTGTAGTATCAGCGCCTGCGCTTGTTTGGGTTCCATGTTATTATATTTTAATTATTTTTAAAATTAAGTCTGGCAAATTTTCCATGTAGTTCTCTTGCCCACAAATCATAAGCCATTGCGGCATGGCGTTCGTTTTTAAAATAACCAATACAATTATTTTTTCGTTCTATACCAATATATGCTCTCCAGCTTTTATTATGCTTATTCCAACTAACTCCTTTATATTCAGAAGTTTTATTTAATGATTTTTTACGGTTTTTTCTATTTTCAGATAAAGTACAAATCCTTAAATTAGATTTTTGGTTATTTAAAGGATTTCCATCAATATGGTCTACTTCCATTCCTCTTGGACAATCCATAATTAAGCGGTGCATTTGTTTAAGTTTTTTATTATAAGCATATCCATGCTTGCTACTCCACTTATATTTATTTAACTCTTTATAATTCTCATTATCGACTAGGATTAATTTATCTTTACCTAATTCGCCATTTAATATTATTTTTTTCATAAATTTATTCAAGATAATGTTCACCGCAAGAAGAGCACAACGTCATACTCTCATCCCCGGCGTAAACGAACCGCTCCTCCTCATCATCCTTAATCGGTTCCTGGCAGAATTCGCAGTTACCCTTAGGCTCGGGCTCCTCATCCAGCTCCTTCGCGGAGAGGGTATTGTAATCTTTAGAATAATCCATCACATTAAATCTCCTATAATCTCCTTACCGCAGTGGTTACAGATATAAACATTAGCGTACATACTGGCCAGATATTCGTGGAAGCCCAGCCAGCATTTAATTTTTATTATTAGGTTCATATATTCCCATTTTTATCCATATATACATTTTATCCTGTAGGTCATCGTACTCGCCGGTTTCTTTGTCGTGGAAGCGCTCGGCTATGTTGCCGGCTATTTTCCAGAGCTTAGCGTCCGGGAGAAGTTTTTTTATTATGTATTGTTTCATAGTGAATTTTAAATTCCAGCTTACTATTAGTTTTAAATGGGCATTTCTTGCAGGAAAATGTATGGACATTCCCTTCGTCTAGTCTGCCGCGGGTTCTTATATAAGGCTGTGACATGGTTTTAGTTTCGTTAGTTAATCGTCTCCTTCCCCGAAGAATATAACAGGCTTTTTAACCACCCCGCCGGTATGCCGCGTGGTCCGGTGTTCGTTATATTCCTCCAGGGGAGGAGACGGGGGAGAACTCACTCCCCCAGGTGCTGTTACTGTTCGTCTGGAGCAAGCATACCTGCTTCTTTTACCATAGCTTCCGGAGACTCAGGGTCAATTTCTGGGAAGACATTGGTTTTATAAATTTTTAAAGGTGAATAGCCGGCAGTTTTAGAAGGCTTCAATTCCTTTAGCTGAACACCAATTTTTTGTCCAAACTTGATATTGTGGAAAAAGTTATCAAGCTGTCCCGGGTCAGAAACTTTTTTACCCCAAACTGGGTAGAAAGAACCTGGATCTAAAACAGTAGCTTCTGAATCAACTTTAACCTGTTTGTTGCCGTTAGCGTCAAAACTGGTTACGGAATTGTGATACTGCCCGTTAGTAGCTTTAATTTCATAAAGCTTGCTTCTGCCATTTTGGGTATCAATTTCCTTAACGGAATTGAAATACCCAATAATGTAGTCACCGATTTTCCCGAAGGTAAACTTACCCGGGGTCACTTCCTTAGAACCCGCGAACGGGTCAATTTCTTCTGGCATGTTATTTCCTTTCTTCGTTAATTAACTTAAAATAATACTCACATAACTGCCTGGGAGCTTTTGAGATCGACCTAACTTCAAGTAAAGAATGTCCCTGTTCTATTAATTTAAGGATAAACAGGGTTCTCTCCGCTTTGGCTCTAGTGTCTTCTAGTAATTGAGTGTTCATGTATAAATAATAGCACCCTGCCAAATTCTTGGCAAGGGCAATGAAATACGCATAATTTTTGGCACTATCCACTAGTTATCAACAGCCATACCGGTAAAAAGAAGCCCGGGGAGAAGATCCGGGCCTCAGGGGTGAAGCCCGCTACATCTCGTAAAGACAGAATATCCGTCTAATTAACGTGTAACGTGGCTGGGGGATTACGATACGGGGGTCAAGGCGGGTGCCAGCAGAAGTTCGGCGGGAAAAGTAACGCCGAGAGCGTGAAGCCGCAGGGTGTCTGCGAGGTCAAACTCTGCTTTCGGCGCAAAGATGGCAGGCAGGTCAAGTTGGATGGTCACGTCAAGATGACAGGCTCGGCAGAGTCCGAGAACGAATAAATTGTCATTCGTGGCGACCAGTTTCCGTGGGAGGACGACGCCTCCGCAGTTCCTGTGTGAGAATGTTAGCTCTCTGGCTTTCATTTCAACCTCGTAAGCGGTTCAGCTTTCAGGTGAACGCACTTTATCCGTCGGCAGTACCGCCGGACTTTCTGTTTGCCGAATGTCGGTTTGTGAAGTTCGCAGTAATACAGCGTCTTGTTGAGTGTTGCCAAAGTGAGCCTCCTTTCTGTGGCTCTCATAGTTTCTGCAGACGTATGCTCTGCACCCTTCACCTTTCAAGAGAAAGAAGAACGTCTCTTTAAGGCACACGGGGCAGTAGCGGAACGTGAATCCGCAGTAATCATCTTTGAGGCGGTACAGGTTCAGTTCGATTGCTAGCACGACGCACCTCCCTTGCGAGTTCTCTCAAGTGGTGTCCGATGAAATACTCGGAACAGCACCTTACGCAGACAGCGAACTTGCTTCTGGGCGGAGTGGCAAACGCCTGTTTCTGCCCGTGCTTCTTGCAATTCCCTAACGTAAAATACATACCCTCTATTTTCATTAGACCTCCATTTTAAAACAAAGGGGACTGATTTTTGTAACTCCAAACGTTATGGTGGGAGCAAAATCAGTCCATATCTGCTTCTAAAGTTTTTCCGCCGTACGGGGGAACGCACGGAAGAAGTTTTAGACTTGGGGAGTAGGCAACGCCTGTACTTCAGGAGAATTGAAATTTTGTGATGGATTTGCCTTGAAGTAGTTAATCAACAGGTAACTTAATCCGCCAATAACAGCGTCAAGTCCGGGAACGTTCGGGATGGTATGGGAAATGCCCACTAATCCGAAGTAGATAAAAGTAACAGTTATTGTCCAAAACATTCTGGAGCGAATCAATAGTTGTAGTCTGGTCATATTAGTTAGTTAATTTTAAACCTGCGGGAGCTAAACCGAAAATTCCAAGCAAGTACAGCACGACTATCAGAGCAAAGATAATCAGAATTATCGTCTTGATAGGCGGAGGCAGAGGTAGCATATTCAGAATTAAATACACAACATATGCGACAACGGCTAAAATAAGTAAGGTGATTAAAAGTGATAACATAAATTATACTTCACTTAATGGTAAATTAAATTCATCATCAGGAGCGACTACTGACGGTTTCAAATCTATATGTGTTCCTTTTTTATCTTCGATTATAAAATCAACTTCCAGTTTCTGTCCGTCCCGTTCGACTTCCGAACCTTGATGTAAGGAGGTAATGTCCATATTATGGTTTTACTAATAAATCCAGTTTAACATAATCAAAATCATTAAAACAATCTTTAGGGGAAACCGGAAATCCATTTAATCCATACAAATGATTGTGAGCTAAATCATTTCCTGAAATACTTACAAGCCCGTACAAAAGGTGCATTATCTCGTGCATCCAATATTTTGCAGCTGCCCCAATATCATTGTAATAAATTGGATAATCATCGTGCTCATCAAGTACAGTAAACACCATCCCCGGTAAGCAGTGTTCACTCTCGTAAGCATAACCGAGTTCTATAAGGTTAGGGTTTGAAAACACCGTACCTTGCCAGTCCGAACGGGGCATATTTAATACTTTGATATTCGCGGGAGTAAAGTTTTTTATGTTAGCATCCATCCAGTCCTGTTTTATAATCGAGTACATCAGCCCGTCCATCCCGTTGCCGGTAACCACCAGAGGATAATCTTTAAAATCAGTAGCTTTGTAATTTACTATCAGCTGTATCCTGCCCATCGAAGCTTGATAAAACCACCACTGTAAATTAGCCATATGCTGAAGCAGAGAGGAGTTCCACGGGAGGGAGCCGACATTATTCATCAGAATATCCACCGTCATCTGAATTGGAAATTCAGGCGGAGTGGGCGCGAACAGCCAATTTCCCCTAAAGACTCCTAAAATCTTGGGGTCGTGGATTGAAATCTGCCTCGTGTGGTGGCATTTGCCGTCAAGGTTGAAGTTAGACTCGGTAAGCTGTAAATTCGCTCCTTGAATGTCATTCACCAACGCGCCGTGGCCAAATACAGGGTACTTAAGAAGCAATACATCCCCTATCTTAATTGTATCAAGGTTCTGGATTAAAATGCCAAACGCTTTAAGCCCGGTAATCTTCTGATTAAGATAAGTTCCTATATGCGGAAAATCAACAAGGCGGTGCATAAAGGTAAAGCACTGCCCTTGCTGGGAACCTTCTTTATACTTCGATTGTAAGTATGGTAGTAGGTTCATATTATTTATTTCCATCAATATGCTGATGGAGTTCGTTTTTTAAATCCGTTAAATTCTGGTTGAAGGTTGTAATATTAACTTCGTTAGCTTTATCGTCCGCCATATGATTAATAACCGAAACTGCCAGCCACGCCATTATGGGTAAAACAATTATCGCTAATATGGCAACTGCGCCTGTTATGTAAGACCTCCACTGTTTTAAGGAGTTTACTTGCTTATTCAAATCCTCATTAACCATATCCTGGTCGTGTTTAGCCGCAAAGACCTTATCAGCATTGTTCTTAAACTCCTCAATCCCCTGTATGCGGTTTGAGTAGTTATTTTTAAGGTCGTCAATGCTGTCTTTTACTTCCTTACGAAATTCGTCTTGGTTCTTTCCAAGGTTCTTTACGGTTTCAATGAGGGTGACCAAAGATTTCTGGTCGTCGGTTAATAGGTCGGCCATACTATTTAGTGGTTGTAGATATTCCAATATCTATTTTCTGGTTAAGGTTTAAGTTCAGCGGGCTGTCCGTCAGCGGCCGGGGTGTCGACCACCACAGGTGCGGTCTCGTCAACTGCTGGTACCTTATTATCGACAGTATCACTACCGTCAGGGCTAAGAGGTAGAGCAGGAACACTAGGAGGCGTCTCATTTGGGGTTGGGGTTAATTGTCTTGTTAAAATCTCCTGTACGGCTGGAATTGCCATTGCTTGCGCTTTTTGTACCTTAATGTTATCTATCTGGGCTTGTCTGGTGGCTATGTCAGCGGTTCGCTTATCAATCAGATTTTGGTCGTCTGTATTAGCCATCGCTAAATTAGCTGCTTCAGCGTCGTAGCCAAACGGGTCTATTACCGTATCCGTTACCACGGGGTCGGCGGTTACAATTTTGTGAACTGTTCCGCTTTCATCTACTTTAAATTCTATTTGCATATTATTTATTATTAATTATTTTATAAGCACAATATCTAGCGTCTTCTTCCCCATAAACTCCCATTGAATGGCACAGCTCGTGGTAGAAAACCATCTCGTAAGGAAACTCTGGGTTAAGGGGTAAATCCATCTCTCTGGTGTCAAAGTGAAAGCATCCCTGATAATTAGCTGGAGTTTCACAGTCCATCGGAATTTTCTTATGGACTATGATTATGTTCCTGGCATTGGTTTTCTGTACGAGTTGCCATATCTGTTTGTAATTTCTATCAGCAGTAATCCCTCTCTCTGCCAGTTTATTCTGGTAAGGGTTAAGGGTAAAGACGGGCATTAGAAGTGAAAATAATAGAATGTTATTTTTTAGCATTTTCTTTTAATAACATATTAACCTGACGAGTTAAGGTATCTATCTGCTTTTGCTGTGCTTGGATTTTAACGTCCTGTGCGTTCATCCGGGTTACTGTACTATGCATAAAATCCGTAAACTGAACGCTTAGGGTCTGCATATACTTCCATAGATAGGCAACCATACTTAAAGGGTCTACGCCCAAGTACCCTTGTCCCGCTGGAACGACAGCCCTAGAAAGATAAGGCTTTACTTGCTGAGCAATAAACCCTACTCGTGGAATAGTCGGGTCAGATTTAAAAACATAATTTACAGGCGTAATCTGGTTTAAGATATTCGGGTCAAAAGCCATATCAAGAATATTCTTTTTTAGGCGAAGATCTGAAGCGACACATCCCGTAATGGAACCATTAGCATCAGTCGTAAGTCCAAGGGTACAGGATTTAACTTTTGATTGAGTTATCGTACCCACCACGCTAAATTCAGTAAGAGGGGTTGAAGTATTTACTCCTAACTTTCCGTTCACATCAAGGAATTGTCCAGTAGTCGTTGCCGCTGTTCCCGCAAAGTTTCCGTAAAGAAGGGAGTAGGCTTTGTCATTAGCGGTGGTAGATTGGTTTATATTGTTGACATAAAAAGTATTGGAAACAGTATTATAACCAGCGGCATAATATCCAAGAGCAACATTACTCCCTCCACTACTATTATTAACTAAAGAATTATTGCCAATAGAAACATTTTTACTGCCATTTGCTGTCTGGTAAAGTGCTTCATAGCCCATTGCTACATTATCTGTTCCGTTATAAATTTGTTCTCCTGCGTAATATCCAATAGCTGTATTCTGTAGTCCGCCATTAAGTTGATTAAGGGCTTGATAACCACCGCCTGTATTATAATAACCACTCGTTGTTAGATTCCCTGCATTACCAAAATAATAATTTCCCAGAGAGATATCCGCCATTAATACAGGGGTTGCATTTATTTGATACGTCTGTCCACTTGCCACATTCATTCCCGCATTAAAAGTCTGCAACTGCGACCACGAATTTGCGGTCGTAGTAGAAACTCCACCGCCCCCTCCCGCACTCGGTGTTATCCAAGAAGTAACCCCCGCCCCGTCCGTAGATAAAACCTGCCCACTGCTCCCGCTATTCATCGGCAAGGTAAAAGTTAAATTGCTTGCCTGCGAGCTGCTGCTCTGTAAAGTCGTGGTGTAAGCATTCGCGCTATTCTGTAAAATAATATGCCCTGATGTCGTTCCTCCGTATCCTAGGTTAATATCACCCACTACTTGGAGTTTGGAGCTGGGTGTAGTCGTCCCGATGCCGACGTTGCCGTTGCTTGGGTCAACCGTCATCCAAGTTCTCGCAGTACCCGTTTCAGCTCCAGCACCACTTCGGAAATAGATTTTACCTCCACTCACCGTTTTAAATGCCGTATAAAGACTACCGTCACTATAACGTTCAAATCCCATTCCTGCTTGTCCATTAGTTGTTAAATAAGGATTTTCTCCAAGGTTAAACTGCCCATCAGTATTGCTATACACATGCAAGTTTCCCTGCGGACTCGTCGTCCCTATGCCGACGTTGCCGCCGTTTGGATTTAATATCAAGGGATACTTAACTGATAGGTCAGCACGGTCAGTAGCTTGTAGCCACATTCCATAAGGACTAACCGTAGAAGCTCCACCAATGTCCAAGACGTTTGTGTAAACACCATTACTCTCAAACCTTGCAAAACCAGTCGGAGAAGTACCAGATGTTGCTGTTGCTCCTGCAACTCCAGCTACATCTAGTGTTAGCTTCGGTCCCGTCGTCCCGATGCCGACGTTGCCGCTTCCTAATATTGTCATAGCACTTACTGGAGTTCCAGCAGTCTTTGTCCTGAAATATATATTCATCGTGTCGGCATTGCCACGATTATCAAAATATGTACTTGCGTCAGTATAGTCGCTCCAAATATCCATACCATAAGCAGTAGCATAGTTTCTGATTGATAAACCAGAGTCACTTGCTGTGTTCATTATTTCCAACATTTTTCCGCCAGCATCCATACCATTTGGTAAAACTCCACCCGGATTCGTCGTCCCGATGCCGACGTTGCCGGAGTTCCGATAAATATCTGACCCTGTGGTCGTCCATTGTGAAGAAACTGTGGTGGAGGGAGCGTAATCAACTGTATTGGCAAGAGCCATTGTGCCAAGGCCTAAAGACGTGCGGCCTGTTGCAGCAACTAAATCGGTACTTCCTCCGTTCCACCTTTCAGTTTGGGTGTAAGCCGTGTTCCAGTTTGATGAATTATCCGTGATATTAGAAAGTGCCGAGCCGTTAGATGTTACGATACCAGAAGCGGGTACGGCGAGTTTTCCAATCGCTCCGCCGCCAAGATTTGTCCAAGCGGTTGAAGTAGAGGCGAGGTCTGAAAGGTTGTTGGCTATTTTGGCCCACGTTGAGGAAGCGATGGTTGCGGTGTCGGTTAAACCAAGAGATGTCCTGCCAGTTGCCGCGACAAGGTTTGTATTCCCGCCATCCCACTGTAAGCGTCCGCTATAAGCCGTGTCCCAATTTGAATTGTTGTAACCAGATGTTGCGCCTGTTCCCCCTTGAGCAACCGCCAGAGGATTGGTTAAATAAAGGTTTGTAAAAGTCGGTGAAGTGGAAGCGGTCAAAGTGGCAAGAGTGGTAGAAGTAGCTACAGTAATAAGTCCGTTAGCCGAAACTACGTTATAAGAAGCCCCTCCCGCTGAACCTGTAATCGTCTGATTCGGCCAAGTACCAGTAATTGAAATGTTCGCTCCCTGAATGAGTCCAGGTGTTGTCGTGCCTGTTCCGCCATTGGCCACCGAGAGAGGCAAGGTTAAAAGAGGCTGGTAGGTTGAAGCCGCAGTAGTTGTTGTTAAATAAGGCACTAAAGACGAAGCGGTAATGTAACTACTCGGATTAGTCTGTAAATAGTAAGTGCTGGCCGCCGTGGTAGTAGAAAGTTTGGCGTTTAAAGCATTTTGCAGGTCGGTTTGAGAGGAAAGGGTACCGGTAATGGATCCCCAAGTCGTAGCACCTACTACTGAACTCCAATCATAACCAGTTGCGGCTGTAGACGACGCGCGTAAAAATGTCCCAGCCGTGCCAGTAGCAAGTCCTCCAAATGAATTGGCGTTATTATATTGAAGTTGGCCGGATAATCCGCCGGGAGTGCTGGATCCACTACCCGACCCGCAATTATTTGACCATAAGTTAGCTGTGCCGTTAGTTTTTAAACAGTTTCCGTTAGAAGGAGTAGGTGCGAGTTGATTGCTATTAAAATAACTGGCCCCATATACAAAACCCGCTACTAAAAGACCTGTTAGTACCGTTGGGATTAAATATCGAAGAAGTTTCTTCATGGGGGTTATTCGTTTAATTAATTATAGCATTTTTTTAAGGGGTTGACGAGGGAAAAGTGGATATGTTATACTTTATTTGCTGATTGAAGCAGCATATAATATAATGTATTTACCCCGTGGATCCTATGCTTCAATC
>Ga0265323_10001444_pt1 | contig 11677 bp, 11 predicted proteins | sample 41225metaG_FD_193580 | JGI IMG/M metagenome (GOLD analysis project Ga0265323, IMG submission 193580) | Rhizosphere microbial communities from Carex aquatilis grown in University of Washington, Seatle, WA, United States - 4-12-25 metaG | ecosystem: Host-associated > Plants > Roots > Rhizosphere... | reverse complement strand
CAAGCCCAAACGCGTCGCCTTCCATCGTCTGCCGACCTGGCCGGAACTCACCGTTGTGAGCGAATCCGATCTGCGAGCCTGTGCGCTCGGCTTCCGGGCGCGCTTCATTGCGCAGACGGCCCAGTTCCTCGCGACGCATCCCGGTTGGCTCGACGAAACCGAACGCCTGCCCTACGCGGCGGCGAAGGAGCGCCTGTGCCTGCTTCCTGGCGTCGGCGAAAAAATCGCCGATTGCGTCCTCCTTTTCGGCGCCGGGCGTTACGCGGCGTTTCCCGTGGATGGGTGGATCGTCAAGGCGATGGCGCGCCGCTACGGCCTGGGTGGATGGACGCCGGCGCAGATCGCGCATTTCGGCCGTGTGCATTTCGGCGCCGGCGCGGGGCTGGCCCAGCAATACCTCTTCGCCTCCGAGCGTGCCGTCGGCCGCAGGAGTTTGTCACGTAATACGTGACAAGTTTTGGCCCGCCAACTAGGACCGTTTGTCACGTATTATGTGACAAATCTTGGGGGTGCATACGTGACACGGCGGAGGGAAGGCGCCGGGTCACTTTCCGCGCTGGATGAGTTCCACTTCGTAGCCTTCGGGGGCGTCGATGAATGCGATCGCCGAGCCGCTGCCGGTTTTCGTGGGGCCGTCGCTGAGCGCGAAGCCTTTTTTCTGTAGCCCGGTGGCGAAGGCGGCCAGATCGTCGACTTCGAAAGCGAGGTGCATCAAGTCGGGCTGCACCTGCACGCTCGGACTCCCGGGCAGCTGGCAGATTTCGATCTCTTCTTCGCTGTTGGGCGTGCGGAGAAAGGCGAGTTGCGCGCCGCGCGGCGAGGTGTGGCGGCGAGCGACCTGCAGGCCCAGCGCGGTTTCGTAAAACTTGACGGTGCGCTCGAGGTCGTTGACGCGCATCCGAGTATGGAGAAGTTTCTGGACGGCCATGGATGACAGTTTGGTGATCGCTCCGACCAACGCAACTTTCCGGCGCATTCTGCCCCCGGCTTGAACCGCTTCGCCACGACAGCTGGAGCTGGCTTTTTTCATCCTCAACTCCGGCATTGAACCACCAAGAAATCTGCGCTGGTGCTCGGGAGGGGACTCGAACCCCTAATCCTTTCGGAAACGGCTTCTAAGACCGTCGCGTCTGCCAATTTCGCCACCCGAGCGATGAAATTTTCGATTTGAGATTGCGGATTTTCGATTCGCTGAGGCAAGCGCGGATTCGAGGCTCACGGATTGATCCGCGAAACAGACTTTGAACCACGAAACACCTGGCGCGGCAGAGCCGCAACCAAACCGGCAATGCATTTTACAGGAGGTCGCAGAGGGGACAGAGAATATGATTTTCCCGCGGATTCCGCGGATAGACGCGGATTGGATACTTCGAAATATGCGGCCTTCTGTAAAATCCGGATCGAAGTTTTAGCCGCGAAGCAGCGGCGCGAACGTCAGATTAGCGTCAATTAGCGGCTACTATCTGTACCGTTCCGCATGAGTGAATGGTCCTTCTGCCAGGTTTGGCCGATTCGAAAATCCAAAATCAAAAACCGAAACTTACCTGGTCATCCCCAGCCGGTCGCCCATGCGGGCGAAAGTCTCCAGGCACGAGCGGCTCTGCTCGACGAGATCGGCGTCGAACCGGATGCGTCCACGCTGGAAGAGCGTGATCACGCAGGAGCCGCCGATCTTGAACAGGCCCTTGATCTCGCCCTTGGCCACCGCCCGGCCGGGTGCGAAAAGCTGCTTGATGCTGCCGACCATCGTGGCACCCACCTCGATCATGAGCATGGGCCCGAAGTGCGGCGAATCGAAGTAGGTCAATACGCGTTTGTTTTCGACGAGATAGCGGATGTTGTGCCGCAGCGCGATGGGGTTCACCGAGTAGAGCCAGCCGCCGATGCGCGCCGGCTCGCCCGGCACGCCGGCGACCGGGAAATGGAAGCGATGATAATCCACGGGACAGAGCCGTGAGATCAGCATCGACGCCCCCGCGAACTGCTGTGCCAGCGCCTGATCGCCGAGCAACTCGGCGAGCGCGAACTTTTGGCCCTTTACGTAGAAGCCATCGGCCGCATCGACGTCGGGGAAAGCGAGATGCCGCCCGTCAGCCGGGAAGACCGCGACGTCGTCGCCGGGTGTGATCGGCCGCGCTCCCGGTTTCAGCGCGCGGGTGAAGAATTCGTTGAAGGTGTCGTAGAGGAACGCCGATTTCGCGAACTCGCGATCGTCGATATGGTTCGCGATGATGAACGGCAGCACCTTTTGGCCGCTGTAATGCCAGTTCATTTTCCAGCCATAAATGCGCGAGAGCAGGGCGCGCCGCACCACGAGGTGCAGCGCGAGCCGGCCCGGCACCGTTTCGTAGATCAATCGCATCCAGCGCTCGCCGACCACGTTTTCGGTTTCGACGGTCTTGGTGTAGCGATTGAAATAGCGGACGGGCTCGGACGGCATGGGAATGTAAGAGCGGCTTTACGCCGCGATGCCCGTGCCGCCAAACCAAAAGCGCGGTCGAGGGCGGGCCGTGTGGAGGCGCATCTCACTTTTTTGCACGATGCCCCCCGGCGGGTGCAGCCGCGCTTGAGCACCGCGAAAGCGTGGTCACGGTTGGCCACGTTGTCGCTCCGCTTCAACGCGGCTACGTGCAGCAGTCACTCTTGCCTGCCGCGAGAGGGGTCTCGCCAGAGCCTCGAAAGGATACTGCGGGCAAGAGTGCCCGCGCTCGTGCGTCCTCAAAAACATGAACTCAGCGTATGAAAAGACGACCTTCCGGGTGGCAGCATCACCGGAAGAAGCCCAAGGCAACTGCGCGGTCGCAAGACCGGGTGGGGAGCAGCCGGCGGCGCGAACCTGGTCCCGAACGAAAGTGAACTCGATTCAGTGTATACGACTGGCGAATCTGAGAGCGAAAGGTGAAGCCTGCCGGGCAACCGGCGCGTCGCACCCGGCCCAGACTCTGCCAATGCCGGAGCGCGACAGGCGTGTGCATGGTTGGAGCGGGAACGGATTCAAGAGCGCATGGAATAAGAGGAGATCCCGCCGCGGGTCGTTGAAGCGCGGCGGAGTCAGAGCGGTCATAGTAGCGATGAAGCCGGGTAATGCCGGGGGAGCGAAGGGCCGCAGGAAGGTGGATGCGGGATGAACGCAGGACCCGAAAACCAACCGCCGGTAGTTCCCGCGAGGGATAAACAAGGTGGAGCCCACTGCGTCCGATGGGCGTGGGTGGAACGGGCCGTGTGGACCGACCGCATGCTGGAAGCCCTCGATCAGGGGGTGCAAGGGCAGGGGAAATGGTTCAGTCTGATCGACAAGGTCTGGCTGGATCGGAACCTGCAACAGGCATGGGCCAAGGTGCAGTCCAACGCAGGTGGCTGCGGCGTGGATGGCATCACGGTGGCACGCTTCGCCAAAGACAGCCCTCGTGGTCTGCTCGACCTAAAAGAGCAACTGCGCATGGCGAGCTACCAGCCCCTGCCGGTGAGGCGTAAGTGGATCGAGAAGCCGGGCACCAACCAGAAACGTCCGCTGGGCATACCGGCGGTGCGCGATCGGATCGTGCAAACGGCATTGCGCAACGTGATCGAGCCGATCTACGAGCACACGTTCGCGGAGCACAGCTACGGCTTCCGACCCGGGCGCGGCTGCCCACAGGCGCTGCACCGGGTGCAGGAGTTGCTGGAGGCTGGTTCGGTCTGGGTGGTGGATGCGGATCTGAAGAGTTACTTCGACACGATCCCGCACGCCTCGCTCAGGGCGCGGATGGCAGAGCACGTAACGGATGGCCGGGTACTGGAGCTGATCCAAAGCTACCTCAAACAGGGCGTGATGGAAGAGCTGAAGTACTTCGAGGCGGGGGAAAGCGGGACACCGCAAGGGGCGGTCATCAGCCCTCTGCTGGCGAACGTGTACCTTAATCCGCTGGACCATCTGATGGCACAAGCGGGATACGAGATGGTGCGGTATGCGGATGATTTTGTCATCCTCTGCCGCACCGAGGAGCAGGCCCAGGCGGCGTTGACCCGAGTGCAAACCTGGGTGGCAGCCAACGGCCTGACCCTGCATCCCGAGAAAACCCGAATCGTGGACGCCAGCAAACCCGGCGGCTTCGATTTCCTCGGCTATCACTTCGAGCGGGGTCTCCGCTGGCCGAGAAAGAAGTCGATGGACAAGCTCAAGGACAAGATTCGGAAACTGACGCCCCGTTGCCACGGTCACGCGATGGAAACGATCGTCTCGCAGTTAAACCCGGTGCTCCGGGGCTGGTTTGGATACTTCCAACACAGTCATTGGAATACCTTCTGCGGGGTGGATGGATACGTCCGGGGACGGCTCCGGGCGATCCTGCGCAAACGCAGCAAACGCAAAGGCATCGCCAGCGGTGGCGATAGCCAAAGATGGCCGAACGCCTACTTCGCCACGATGGGCCTGTTCAACCTCGACCTGGCACATCGCAAGGCGGTCCAGTCTCCATGATGGAGTCATAAACAAACCCACCAACTGGAGAGCCGGATGCGGGAGATCCGCCAGTCCGGTTCGGAGGGAGGGGGCGGTTCTATCCCGCTCCCTACCCCTATCGACGGAATGAAATGAACCGCTTGGTGAGGACAAATCTGCCAGCCGTTTCTCTTTAACCCGCGCCGATCCGCTTCACTCTTGCGGTCGGCCGGGGCGTTGGGCTTGGCTGGGGCCGTGGCCAGCAAATCCAGCACCCCCCCGCCACTGTCGGTGCTCGTCGCCGAAGACCATCCCGTCGTCCTTGAAGGGCTGGCGGTGCCGCTTGTGCGAGACGGCGGATTCGCCGTGACCGGCCACGCCACCACCGGTCGCGAAGTGCGGGCGCAGGTCGAACGTCAGTCGCCGCAGGTGCTCGTGCTCGACCTCATGTTGCAGGACGAAGATGGACTCGCGCTCATCAAGGACCTCGCGGCGCTCGCGCCGCGCGCTGGTTACACGAGGCCGAACAAGGCTGAGCCGCGCCTGGCCTCAGGGCGCCCCTGAGTCCGCCTCCGGCGCGACCGCAGACAACGATCCGGCGGAGCACCTGAGGCAGCGATGCGAAAAATCTGACAAGATCATCGCGTCACATTTCTCCCACATCGAAACCCGCTGTCATGAATTCCCCGGAATCGTCCGCTCTTTCTGATGGTTCGCCGGCAACGCCTGCCCATGAGGCGCCCGGCCTGCGCGTGCTTCGCGTCGCCCTCGCCGCGGGGTTCGCCGTTGCGCTCACGTTTCTGCTCGGCCTCGCCGTCGTCGGCTGGTCGCTCACTGCCCGCGCGGCCCTGGAACCGTTGTTGGAAGGCGTCGGAAAAGACGCTGACGCGTCGAGTACCGCCCTGCTGTTCACGGCGGCGTTCGTTTTACTGACGCCTACGGCGCTGCTCGTGATCCTGCTTCGGCAACGTCGTTTCGCGTGGCCAGTCCTCGTGATCGGGGGGGCGGGCACGATCGCGGTTCTGATCTGGCTCGCGTGGGACGATCCAGCCGTGCGGCGACCGTTGACCTACGAAGAACTGGTGCCGCCGTTCGACGGGGCGGAGCGGAGTTTCGCGGTGCTCATGCAGTACTCGAAACAGCACCCGAGCCCGGAAGCCGCGGCGTTTTTCGCCGAAAAACGGCTGAGCCCTTGGAGCGGGCCCGGCGCCATCGACGGCGGGAAATGGCTCGAATATATCACCGCCAACCGCGCCGCGCTCGAGGCCGACTGGAAAATTCTCGCCCCGCAACGCCGGTGGTGGGCCGAGCTGAATGCCTTCGAGCGGCTGGGCGACCTCACTCCGCCGCGCTGGGATTTCGATATCATCAGCTTCCAGGTATGGCGCACTCTGTCCCAGCACAGTTGCGCGATCGCCAGCCTGCAGGCGCTCGACAACCAGGGCGACGCCGCGATCGCTACGCTGCTGCCGGCGCTGCAGCTCGGCCGCAAACTCCAGTCCACCTCCCGCACGCTCGTGCGCTCGATGATTGGCATTGTCATCGAAAAAATGATGCTGCAAACGGTCGCCTTGGTGCTCGATCACACCGCGATCTCGCCGGCGTCCCGGGCGGCGCTGGCGGCCGAGTTGCGCATCGGCAACGGACCCGCCGGGGCTCGCCACCTGATCCTGACCGAGATTCCGATGATGGCTGCCGCTCTCGCGCGGGAAAACCCCAGCGTCCTTTTCGGGACCATGGCACCGGGGAATTCCTCCCCCCCGACGCGCGGCCTGCTCAATGCCCTCGGGCCGTTCCTCTGCAATATCCGGGCAACGGTCAACCTCTACGCCGATCACATGTACGAGCTGGCGGCGCTGGCCGAAACGCGACAGCTCGACAAGCTCGACGCCTGGAGCAACGGGTTCATCGCCGACGCCTACCGTCAGCGCAGCTTCAAGAACCTCGGCGGGCGGTGGCTGGTTCTCCGGGCCTCTCCTGCCTACACGAAGGTCCTCCAGAGCTATTGGACTACGCAGGATCTGCGCGCTACGGTGCTCGCGCGGGTCACCGCGTTGCCACGTTGATACCGGTGTAACCACCCGCTCCGTCCCATGTACTCCGGCGATTACCTGCAACTCCTCACGACGGTCGCTTGGCTCCTCGCTGTGCTGGTCGCCGGCCTGGTCGGCAGCTTGGCGGGTACGGTCGGCGGTTCCCGCGTGCGGCCGCGCCTGGCGCTGGTGTTTTCGGCCGCCGCGTTGGCGGACGATGCGGAGCTCCTGCGGGTAGCCGTCTGGCCAGCCGGGATGTCGCGGTCAGGTTGACCGCGCTATCAATCGAGCCGACAACTCGCAGATGCGCCCCGCCAAAAGCGGCCCGCTTGCATGACATCGCGATCTCTGTCACGGTTTTTCGTCATGGAAAATTTCACGTATCACAATCCGACCCGGATTCACTTTGGCCGTGGGCAGATCGCCAAGATCGACCAGGAACTGCCCGCCAACGCCCGCGTGCTGCTGCTCGCCGGCGGCGGGAGCATCAAACAGAACGGCGTCTACGCCCAGGCGCGCCAGGCGCTCGGTGGGCGCACCGCAGGATTGGGCCTCGCACATGATCGGGCATGAACTCACGGCGTTGCACGGCATCGACCATGCGCGGACCCTCGCGGTGGTTTTGCCGAGCCTCATGCAGGTGCAGCGCGCGACGAAACGGGAAAAACTCCTGCAATTCGCCGCCCGCGTGTGGGACCTGCGCGACGGCAGCGAAGACGCGCGGATCGACGCCGCCATCGCGGCCACGCGGAATTTCTACGAGTCGCTCGGCCTCAAGACGCATCTCGCCGACTACGGCGTAAAACCCGACACCGCGGCCGAAGTCGCGCGCCGGCTCGGCGCCAAGGGTATGGGCAAGCTTGGCGAGCACGGCGATATCACACCGGCCGTGGTGGAGAAGATCCTCCGGTTGGCGGCGTAGGTTTGGGGTGGGGCGCGTTGTCACCAACGCTGCGGGGTACAACGCACCAGGGCCAGGGAGGCCGGGACACCAAGCCAAGCGAACGGCGGCTTGGGGACAAGCCGCCCTATCCGACACTGCTCTCCACCCTCAGCCGGCCTCATGCAGTTTAAATTGTAGGGCGGGGTCGCCGAACCCCGCCGCTCCTCCAGAAATGCGGCGGCATGTCAAACTGTCGCCCCTGGCGGGGCTCGGTACGGCGATGCCGCCCTACAACCTTTCAGTCTCAGCATTTCATTCGAGGCACGGGGTTGACTGCGTTGTTCCGGCTGCGCGCTCGGGCGGTGTCGCATTTGCAAGCGTTTGTGCCGTTGATAGGGAGAGGGGCGTTACCCGGAAGGGGCAACTTTTCACTCGTGCGGCGAGCCTTGCACCGTATATTCCTCAACTTTTCTCCGATGAAACACTTCCTCAAAGAGACCGACTTCAAGCCGCAGGAGCTCGGCGGAGTCTTCGCGCTGGCCCGGAAATTCAAGCAGCAGCGGGGACGGCGGTCGCAGTCGGTGCTCGCGGGCCAGACTTGGGCGTTGATTTTCTCCAAGTCGAGCACCCGGACGCGCGTCTCGTTTCAAGTGGGTGTTAATGAACTCGGGGGCAATTCGCTCTTTCTCAACCGCAACGACATCCAGTTGGGCCGCGGCGAGACCATCGAGGACACCGCCAAAGTCCTCTCGCGCTTTGTGCATGGTCTCATCGTGCGCACCTACGACCACAGCGACGTGGAGCGGCTCGCCGCCGCCGGGTCCATTCCCGTCATCAACGCCCTGACCGATTTCCTGCATCCGTGCCAGATCTACGCCGATGCCTTCACGCTGGCCGAACGGTGGACGGGAAAACGGGGCAATCTCGTCGGCGCGTTGCGCGGCCGGAAAATCGCCTACCTCGGCGACACGGCGGGCAACATGGCCAATTCGTGGATTCTCGGCGCCAACCTCTTCGGCATGAAGATTTCGCTCGCCGGACCCAAGAGCTTCGCGCCGGGTGCCAAGCTCGACGCGCTGCTGGCGAAGGAGGGTTTTGCCGGCGGCTACCAGTTCACGGCCGATCCGTTCGAGGCGGTGCAGGACGCCGATGTCGTCTATACCGACGTGTGGGTGAGCATGGGCAAGGAGGAGGAGGCCCGGAAGCGCATCCGGGTGATGTCGCCCTACGCCGTCACCGGGAAGCTTTTCGCCGCGGCGAAACCCGGCGCATTTTTCATGCACTGCCTGCCAGCGCATCCGGGCGAGGAAGTGATGCCGGAGGTGCTGGCCAACCCGCGCTCGATCATCTTCGATCAGGCCGAGAACCGTCTGCACATGCAGAAGGCGATCATGGCCATGCTCGCCGGCTCGGCGCGGAAATGATCCGCATTCGGCGGCCGGATTTGCTTTTGACTTCGTGTGTTTTTCGTGTGTTCGTTGCGCATGAAACTGAAGACGGTGAGTGTGGACACGGAGGCCTTTCACATGCTGCGGAAGGAAAAACGGCCGCGTGAGTCCTACGGCGACGTAGTCCGCCGCGTGTTTACCGCGCACGCCGATGAAAATTACGATCCGTCCGAGCATATCGATGCGTTGTTCGCCGAATTTGGCGGCAAAGGCGTGCTGACGCCGGACGGGCGCAAGCATCTTCTGGCCCGCCAGCAAAACCTGGCTAAATCGCCCCGCCCTGTCCGTGCTGTTTGACACCTCATTTTTTATCGACCTGGAACGCGAGCTGCTGGCCGGCCGGGCCGGGCCGCTGGCCGCGTTTCTCGTCGCGCATCGTGGGCACGCGAAACGCGTGGCCACGGTCACGATCGGAGAGTTTGCCGTGGGGGCGACGAGTCCTCAAGCCGTGCGGCGATTCTTTCGTGGTTTTCAGCCGATCCCGTTGGGCCGGGAGGATGCAATTTTTTGCGGCTGGCTACAATCGCGGATGGAATATGTGCTAGGCGAAAATGATCTCTGGATTGCCGGTCTCGCGCTGCGGCATGGTCTGCCGCTGGTCTCGCGAGACGGAGCGTTCCGGCATGTGCCTGGATTGCGTGCCGTGGCGTACTGATAAACGGTGAGCGACAGCGAACGGCTGGAAGATCAAACAGTGAGAACCGCCCCCTACGGCTTGGCTGGGCAGCCGAATCGAATGGATCAGGCCGCGAATCGATTAATTTGGCAGGGCTGGGTTACGGGCTTCGCTGCACTACCTGCCGTCACCCACCACGCTGGGCGTGCCGACCTCGACCTTGCCCTCGGGAATACGACTGACGGTGACGCTTTTCACGCCGGTGGCGTGGCCGAAGTAGTCGGCGGCGACGCGGCTCATGATGGGCAGGGCGGTGGTGAACTTGTTGCCGGGTCCCTGCATGCTGAAGCGGGTTGACCAAAGCAGCTTGGGGCGGACGCCTTTCTTCATCGTGCGGTAGTCATAGGCCATCAGGATCACAAAATAACGTTCGTCGCCGAGGTTCTGGAGCAGGTTCATCTCATCGACGGAGACATGGTTGGCTGACGCCTGCGCCTGGCGCTGGGAGAGTTGCTGGCCGAAGCCCAACAGGTGGGCGTTCATCTCAAAGTTGATCTGCCGGTCCTCTTGCTCCAATTTCTGGAGCAAACCCAGGGAACGCGTGGGGGCACCACCGTTATTGTTCGGCAGCGCCATGCTGGTGGCGAAGTCATCCTGATAGACCTCGGTCGTGCCCCAGTGCACCACGATGAGAAGGTCGGCATTCTTCAGATCCTTGGAGGGAAGATAATTTTGCTGGACCAGGCCCTTGCCGAGGGTCTGCACGATCTGGCTGAACTGGGCGTGCTCCAGGTCGCGATCCCGAATCGCGCCGCCGTAGAACTTGCCCTGGAAAAATAGGTAGGTCTCGGGCTTGGGCGCGACGGGCCCGAATTTCATCTGCGTGTAGTTGTCGTCGGCCGTGGCGGACACGATGACGGGAACCGGGGGGCGCCAGAAAGTCGACCAGAACGCCTCCGCCCGCAGGGAACCGCCACACGCACAACAGGCGGCCAGAATCCAGCGGGCAGGGGATAGAAGACGGAGCAAGAGGGCGAGGGCCGGAGATCCTAGCAAACCGGGTGCGACACTCAGGGCAGTCCAGCGCAACAGGGCACTCATGGCGGCAAAACGCGTAGGCGCTCGTCAGAACGAGAGCAAGAATCTTCCTGGAAGATCTTGCCTCGTTTTCCGCGCCGCAGAGAGGTCAGTAGGCGGCGTCCGGCTGAGTAAATCGTCTTCCGGGCCGAGCCGATTCTTTCCATTGCTCCCAAACACCGGTTCGCCGCCGCGCGGGGACGCGTCACGGCGGCCGGATTTGCTTTGCGCGGGAGAAAGCGTTGGCCCATCACAGGTGCCTTTTACGTCTATGAAAATCGTGCTCGCATACTCGGGGGGCCTCGACACCTCCGTCATCGTCAAGTGGCTGAAGGAAACCTACGCCGCGGAAATCGTCACGTTCGCCGCGGACATCGGCCAGGAAGAGGAACTGAAAGGCCTCGCGCAAAAGGCCCGGAAGACCGGAGCCTCCAAGCATTACACACTCTATCTCGTCGAGGAATTCGCCCGCGACTTCATCTTCCCGATGATCCGCGCCAACGCGATTTACGAGAGCCAGTATTATCTCGGTACTTCCATCGCGCGTCCGCTGATTGCCAAGGCGCAGCTCGATATCGCGCGCCGCGAGAAGGCCGACACCGTCTCGCACGGCGCCACTGGCAAGGGCAACGACCAGTGCCGGTTCGAGTTCACCTACATGGCGCTCGCGCCGCAGCTGCAGATTATCTCGCCGTGGAAGATGGATGAGTTCCGCGAGAAGTTCCCCGGCCGCGCCGAGATGATCGCGTACTGCCAGGCGCACAAGATTCCCGTCGAGGCTTCACTGAAGAAGCCCTATTCGATGGATCGCAACCTGCTTCACATCTCCTATGAGGCAGGCATCCTTGAGGACCCGTGGTTCGACCCGACCTCCAAGCAGAACAAGGGCATGTTCAAGCTTTCCGTCTCGCCCGAGGACGCGCCCAACAAGCCGGAATACGTCGAGCTCGATTTTGTGAAGGGCAACTGCGTTGCCGTGAATGGCAAGAAACTCACGCCGGCCGGTGTGCTGCGCACGCTCAACGCCCTCGGCGGCAAACACGGCATCGGCCGGGTCGATCTGGTGGAAAATCGCTTCGTCGGCATGAAGTCGCGCGGCGTGTACGAGACGCCCGGCGGCACCATCCTCATGCAGGCGCACCGGCAGATCGAGTCGCTCACGCTGGACCGCGAGGTCATGCATCTGCGCGACACGCTCGT
>Ga0265323_10001442_pt1 | contig 11684 bp, 11 predicted proteins | sample 41225metaG_FD_193580 | JGI IMG/M metagenome (GOLD analysis project Ga0265323, IMG submission 193580) | Rhizosphere microbial communities from Carex aquatilis grown in University of Washington, Seatle, WA, United States - 4-12-25 metaG | ecosystem: Host-associated > Plants > Roots > Rhizosphere... | reverse complement strand
ATATGCGGATACCATCGTGGAACGTTCCAATAAAAAGATTCAAATGGTTGTTCTCTTTGGATCTGTGGCCAGGGGCGAAGGGACAAAGAGGAGCGATATAGATATCTTGGCCGTTGTGTCAGACAAAGAAGACGAAATTGTGGATGTCTTGAACAAGGCCAGAGTTGACGTGGGTCCTCTTCTGGAAATAAGCCCGGTCAGCACGACGATAAAGAAATTTTCGGATGGCCTCCGGGCCAAGACTGAGTTTTACGAAAACCTTTGGAAAGACCGGGTCATCCTATACAACGAGTTTTTGTTCTGGCAACTTGTGAGAGAGGGAGGGAGAGCGAGTGTCGGATAATATTCAGAAAATCGTCCGGGGGTGTTTCCGGTCGAAAGGAGGAAAACCTAACCTTAAGCAGGTGCCTGTGGACTTGGAGCGGGTTACGCGGCACATGGACAGGGCGCAGAGTAATTTGCGGGCAATGAGATTGATGTATAACGAAGACTTGTTCGATTGGACTGTCGTCTGCGGATATTACGCCATGTACCACGCCGTTCTGGCGGCGCTATATAAGATCGGTATTCGCGCAACGGCCCATTACTGTGCGATTGCGGCATTCAAGGAATTTTATGTGATTCGGGGAAAAGTCACCCCTGAATATGTCAATTACGTACGACGAGCAAGACAGCTTGAACGAAAGTATGCCGAGTCCCTGGATAAAGCACAGGAAAACAGGGTTATTGAGCAGTACGGAATTGAGGTTCTTACGAACGACGACGCGGAGTGGATCACTGAAGATGCGAAGAGTTTTGTTCTAAAGATTGAGGAAGTGCTTGCGACGTGACTTTCTGAAGTAAGGAGTAGTGCAGATATGGAAAAACGTTTTTTGAATGTTCATGAGGCGGCCCAGTATCTGGGAGTAACAGGAGGCACGCTGTACGCTTGGGTATGTTACCGGCGAATCCCTTATGTCAAAATTGGACGTTTGGTCAAATTTGACTTGAAGCAACTTGACGCTTGGACTCAGAAAAACTCCGTTGATGTTCTCGAATAAAAGGAAAAATAATGGGCGTATTCCAGAAAAGCGGCAATTGGTTTATTGATTACCGGCTTCCAAACGGCAAGCGGCGTCAGGAAAAGATCGGGACGAGCAAGAAGCTGGCGGAGACTGTTCTTCAAAAGCGCAAGGTGGCCATTGCCGAGGGTAAATTTCTGGATCTTGTCAAAAATGAGAAAATCACTTTCGAGGCATTTGCCAAAGAATATTTGGCACTTCACTCGCGGCCGCACAAGAAGACTTGGATCACAGACGAGTATCATTTCAAGGATCTGGAGAGGTTTTTTGGCGGGAAATACCTTTTTGCCATTACCGCTCAGGATATCGAGCACTTCAAAGCTGAGCGGCTTAAGGAGCGGATAGGCAAGGTGAAGAAGGGAGAAGAGAAATTTGTATCCACATCAACGGTAAACCGGCAGTTGGCGACGTTGCGGAACATGTTCAACAAGGCAGTGGCTTGGGGCAAGTTGCAAGTCAACCCTATGAAAGACGTGCGGTCGCTCAAGGAGCCTAAGGGCAGGCTTCGTTTCTTAGAGCAGGAAGAGATCATAAAGCTCTTGGCGAGCTGTAGTAAGAAGATGAAGCCGATTGTTATTTTGGCTTTGTTTACTGGAATGCGCAGAGGGGAGATACTTGGTCTTAAGTGGCCTGATATTGACTTTAAAAGAAATATCATTACTTTATTGGATACTAAGAATGGTGAAAAACGGGAAGTGCCGATGAATGGGCACGTAAAAACTGCTCTTATTCATATTAAGAGAAATCCTTATACTCAAAATGTATTTTGTGATAATAATGGAGCAGTGTATCAAGATATTCGCAAGTCGTTCTCGACAGCGTTACGTAAATCTGGTATAAATAACTTTCGGTTCCATGATCTAAGGCATACTTTTGCGAGTCAGCTGGTCATGACAGGGGCCAATTTGAATACGGTCAGGGAGTTAATGGGACATAAAGATATCACGATGACGTTAAGATATTCCCATCTGGCGCCTAGCTATAAGCAGGAGGCGGTGGATGTTCTCGGCAAAAAAGTGGAGACTTTTTGGAGACTTGAGCCTTCTGTCTCAAAATCGCCCAAAACGAGAGTTTCGCAAGTCATTGAGCATCAATTAGTTTAAGATACCGGGGCGTAGCGCAGCTGGCTAGCGCACTTGAATGGGGTTCAAGAGGTCCTGGGTTCAAATCCCAGCGCTCCGATTTTTTTAATTTCACCTGAGGAGAAATCATGAACAAAAAACAGCAGGCCGTAGAACGTCGTCAATATGTCCGTATCCGAAAGCACTACATCATCCGCTTTTATCAGAAAGACAATCCTTCCTTGAAATATGAAGCTTCCCAGATCGAGAACATTTCAAAAGGGGGGCTTTGCTTTACTTCGACCATCCCGTTTGACACCAACGCACTCCTGGCGATAGAGCTCAGGACACCTTATGTCGCCGAAAAAGTTTATCTGGAAGGCCGGATCCTTGAATGTAAGGAGAAGATCAAAGGTGTTATTTATCAAAACCGGATCAAATTCAATGACCTGTCGGCCCACGCCGCGGATGTTCTGGATAAGGTCGAGAAATATAATTTGAGCAAAGGGGACTAAACATGAGACGCTTTACCATCGGGCTGATCGGCTTGGGGACAGTGGGCAGCGGCGTTATCCAGCTCATCCGGTCCCGCCATCGTTACGTCCAGGATAAGTATGGCGTTGATCTTCAGATTAAAACCGTCTGCGACCTTAAAATTGACCCCAAATTCAAAAGAACGCTCGGCCAGACGGCTTACACCAAAGATTTTCGCACGATCTTGAATGATCCCGAGATCGATGTTGTGACCGAACTGATCGGCGGCCATCATCCGGCGCTGGAGATCATCCAGGGTGCGCTTAAGAACAGCAAGCACGTGGTGACGGCTAATAAGGCGGTCATCTCCAATTGCGGCCGGGAGCTCTTTCGCCTGGCGCACAAGATGGAGAGGGGCATATATTTTGAGACCGCGGTCCTGGCCGGTGTTCCGATCATCAAAACGATCGCTGAAGGCATCGCCGGTAACCGGTATAACGGCCTTTACGGCATCGTGAATGGCACCTGCAATTATATCCTGAGCGAAATGGAAACGAACAAGCTCGGTTTCAACGAGGCCGTCAAGCTGGCGCAGGCCAAAGGTTACGCCGAGAGCGACCCGACTTTGGATATTAACGGTATGGATTCCGCGCACAAGCTCGCGATCCTGGTGTCACTGGCCATGGGGAAATTCCTCCGGGTCCAGGATATCCATACGGAAGGCATCACGCATATTTCGAAGGAAGACCTGTATTACGCGGATGAGATGGGGCTCACGATCAAGCTACTGGCGATCGCCAAGAAGAAGGGCCAGGTGATCGAAGTCCGCGTCCATCCGACCTTGATCTCGCGCAAGCATCCCCTGGCTTCTGTCAAAGGCGTTAACAATGCGGTCCTGCTCGAGGCCGATGCCGTGGGCGATGTCCTTTTGGTCGGGCAGGGCGCGGGGCAGATGTCGGCCGCTTCCGGCGTCTTCAGCGACCTCATCAATCTGGCCATTGCGAATGCGGACACCGACCGGACCTGGATCGGCGATAACCCGGTAGAGATCGAGCAGCTGGGGCTCCGTTCCATGGATGAGATCGAGACCGAGTTTTATATCCGCCTCATGGTCCTGGACCGGCCCGGTGTCCTGTCCCGGATCACGGGCATCCTGGGAAAATACGGGATCAGTATCGCCTCGGTCACCCAGAAAGCGGTCAGCAAGAACACCGCGGTGCCGCTCGTCATGCTTACGCATTCAGCCAAAGAACGGGCGGTGCGCCTGGCCCTCAAGAAGATCGGCCAGCTCAAGGCAGTGAAAGCCCGGCCCGTCGCGATCAGAATGGAAGAGTTGTAACATGTATCAAGGGCTTATTCACCGCTACCGTCAATATCTCCCGGTCACAGAGAAGACACCAGTTGTCAGCCTGAACGAGGGCAATACGCCGCTTATCCTGTCCAAGCCGTTGTCGGCGTTGACGGGCCTTAAGGTCTATCTCAAGTTCGAGGGCATGAACCCGACGGGTTCCTTCAAGGACCGCGGCATGACCATGGCGATCTCCAAGGCCGCGGAAAAGGGCGCCCGTGTCGTCATGTGCGCCTCGACCGGCAATACCTCGGCCTCGGCCGCGGCTTATGCCAGTCGCGCCGGCATGAAATGTTGCGTCCTCATTCCTAACGGTAATATCGCGCTCGGCAAGCTCGCCCAGGCCATGATCCATAATGCCCAGGTCCTGGCGATCGAGGGTAATTTCGACGATGCCTTGAACCTGGTGCGAGAGGTGACATCCAAATATCCGGTCGAGCTGGTCAACTCCCTGAATCCTTTTCGCATTGAAGGGCAGAAGACCGCCGCTTTCGAGATCATTGATGATCTGGGGGAGGCGCCGACGTTTCACGCGATCCCGGTCGGCAACGCCGGCAATATCACGGCATACTGGAAAGGATATAAGGAATACAACAGTCTCGGGAAATCAAAGATATTGCCCAAAATGCTGGGATTCCAGGCCGCTGGTTCCGCGCCGATCGTCCATAACCGCATCATCGAAAAGCCGGAAACGATCGCGACCGCCATCAAGATCGGTAATCCGGCGAGCTGGCAGCAGGCGGTCGCCGCGCGCGACGAGTCTAAAGGTTTGATCGACCTCGTGACGGACGAAGAGATATTGAAAGCTTACCAGCTTCTGGCGGGCGGGGACGGCGTGTTCTGTGAGCCGGCATCCGCTGCCTCGGTCGCGGGCGTGATCAAGCTCAACGAACGCGGTTTCTTCAAGAATTTCAAAGGCGAGACCATTGTCTGCACGCTGACCGGCCACGGCCTCAAAGACCCGACGAACGCGATGAAATGCGTGAAAGAGCCGATGGTCGTCAAGGCGGAACTGAAGACGATTTTAAGAGAGATCGGTCTCTAAATCAGGGTCATACGTCATAAGTCATAGGTCATAAGCGGATCTCGTATGACAGATGAGGAATGACATATGACCTTTTCGTTTATGCTGAAGAATAAGCGCGTCCTCATCACCAGCGGCCCCACGAGTGTTCCCATCGACGACATGCGGGTCATCACCAACCGCTCGACCGGCGAAATGGGGAGATTGCTAGCTACTGCTTGTCAGAAAAATGGTGCGAATGTGACGCTGCTCGAAGGCGCGGTCACTACCATACTTCCGTTGCCCCGGGGTGTGCGTCAGAGGAAATTTTATTTCTTTTCTGAACTGGAGAAGGCGCTTAAACTGGAGCTGGGGAAAAGGCCGGATATCGTCATTCACGCCGCCGCGGTCTCGGACTTCGCGCTCCCCAGAATTTTTAAAGGAAAGCTGGGTTCTGGCGACAAAGTGAAGCTTGAACTGGTCCCGACACGGAAGCTGGTGAACGGGATCAAAAAAGGCGGCCGGCCGCCTTTTTTGGTCGCCTATAAGTTCGAGCCAAAACTTGAGCGCAAATATCTTCTAAAGAAGACGCGGCCGTTGTTCGAAGAAGCAAAGTGCGATCTGGTGGTGGCGAACAGCTTGCGGAGCGGAAAGTATCGCGCGTGCCTGGTTTTACCGGATGGTCGGTTGAGCGGAGCAGTGAGTTCGAAACAGGCGCTGGTGCAGTTATTAATGAAATCCCTAAAGGCGGGATGTTAGCAGCTTTTAGCGACTAAATTTATGAAATATATCATCCTTGTTCCAGACGGCGTGGCCGATGAACCGATCGCTTCCTTAGGCGGTAAGACCCCGCTCGAAGCGGCCAAGACGCCCAACATGGACTGGCTGGCCCAGCAGGGTTTAAGCGCGCTCGTCAAGATCATCCCGGACGGACTTCCGCCGGGTTCGGATATCGGCAACATGTCGGTCTTGGGTTACGACCCGGCCAAGGGCTTTACCGGCCGTGCGCCTTTGGAAGCCGCTAACCTGGGCATCAACCTGGCAGACGATGAGCTGGCTATCCGCTGTAATCTGGTGACGGTCCGGGATGATGTCATGATCGACTATAGCGCCGGTCATATCACGGTCCAGGATGCCTCTGCGATCATGGCGACCATCGCCGCCAGGTTGGATGACGACCGGGTGAAATTCGTGACCGGAAAAAGTTACCGCCATATCACGGTCCTGAAGACCCCGGAGCCGGCCAAGTTCCTGAAGATCAAATGCACGCCTCCGCACGACATCATGGGGCAGAAGATCGACCAGTTCCTTCCCAAGGGCGAGGGGAGCGAGGTTTTTCGCGATTACATGGAAAGATCGCGTCCGATTTTGGCAGATCATCCGGTCAATAAGGCCCGGATATCCCGGGGGGAGGAGCCGGCCACCATGATCTGGCTTTGGGGCCAGGGTTCGCGGCCGAAACTGCAGTCGTATAAAGAGAAGTTCGGTTTGGACGGTTCCATCATTTCGGCCGTGGACCTGGTGAACGGGATCGGGCACTTGATCGGCCTTAATGTGATCAATGTGCCGGGGGCTACCGGATATTACGACACCAACTTCAAGGGCAAGGCGGATTATGCCCTGGAGTCATTGAAGACCAGGGATTTTGTCTTTGTTCATGTCGAAGCCACGGATGAGGCGGGCCATAATGGCGATGCTGCCGCCAAGATCAAGGCGGTCGAGAACTTCGACAAATTCGTGGTTGGCACGGTCCTGGGGCAGTTCCGCAACAGCATGGATGTGCGGATCCTGGTGACCCCGGACCACCCGACTCCCGTCGGCAAACGGACCCACACCCGCTCACCGGTGCCGTTTGTCATGTACGGAAAAGGAGTTGAACCGAACGGCCTACGCGGGTACAATGAAGCCCTTGCTTCCGTCGCCGGCATCCGGTTCAACAGCGGCGAGGAAATGATCAAGTATTTCATGAAATAGGTACAAATGTACAGAGGTACAAAGGTCCAGGCACCTCTGTACCTGTGGACCTCGGGACCTTTTAGCAACCGGGAGTTGTATGAAGAAGCGAATAATCGTGCAGAAGTACGGAGGGTCTTCGGTCGCCAATGTCGAGCGCATCAAGGCGGTTGCCGAAAGGATCACTTCCTATAAGAACAAGGATACGGATGTGGCCGTGGTCGTTTCCGCCATGGCGGACACGACCGACGACCTGGAGGCCTTGGCGTACCAGATCGCCAAGGACCCGCCGGACCGCGAAATGGACCTTTTGCTTTCAACGGGAGAGCAGATCTCCTGTGCGCTTTTGGCCATGGCGGTCAGGGAGCTCGGGCATGACTCGATCGCGCTCACGGGTTTTCAGGTCGGCATCGTTACCGACAAGGTCCATACCAAGGCGCGGATCCAGACAATCGATGCCGGCCGCATCAAGAAGGCCTTTGCCGAAGGTAAGATCGTGATCATGGCCGGCTACCAGGGCGTCACGGAAGACAATGACATCACGACCCTGGGGCGCGGCGGCTCGGACCTTTCAGCCGTGGCGCTCGCAAAAGCCATTAACGCTGACGTGTGCGAGATCTACACTGACGTAAATGGTATTTACACGACGGACCCGCGCAAGGTCCCGGAAGCCAGGAAGCTCAAGGAGATCACGTTCGATGAAATGCTGGAGATGGCCTCCCTCGGAGCGCAGGTCATGCAGGCGCGCTCCATCGAGGTCGCCAGGAGGTTCAATATCCCGCTCCATGTCCGGTCAAGTTATTCCAGGGAGGAAGGCACCATGATCGTCAAGTCTACCGAGAAGATCGAAGATATCGCCGTAAGAGGTGTTACGAGTAATAAGAACGAGGCCAAGCTCACCATCTGTTCGGTCCCGGACAAACCGGGCATTTCCGCAGTGATCTTTAAAGCGGTCGCCAAGGCCGGGGTGAACGTGGATGTCATTGTCCAGAACGTGAGCCATACGAAGAAGACGGACATCTCTTTCACGGTCCCCAAGTCAGAGTTGGCGAGGGCTTTCAAGGCCACGCAAGATGTGGCTCGGCAGATCGGGGCCGGCGAGATCCTGGAAGACCGGAATATCGCTCGGGTCTCCATCGTCGGGAGCGGCATGCGTTCGCACCAGGGTATTGCCGCCCGGATGTTCGAAGCGCTGGCCGATGCCAAGATCAACATCGGGATGATCGCCACATCCGAGATCAGCATTTCCTGTATCATCGGTCTGGACAAGGCTGATGCGGCGGTCAAAGTTCTGCACAAGGCATTTGGGCTGGAAAAAGGAAAGTAAACAGACAACAGTCTGTGGCGGTAATTTATGAAAAAAGTTCTCATTTACGATACAACTCTTAGAGACGGTTCCCAGGCCGAAGGCGTGTCCTTTACGGTCGCGGACAAGCAAAAGATCGCCCTCAAGCTGGATGAGATCGGTGTCCAATACATCGAGGGCGGCTGGCCGGGTTCGAACCCTAAGGACAAAGAATTCTTCAAACTGATGCAGGGCGTGAAGCTTAAGAACGCGAAACTGGTCGCCTTCAGCTCCACGCGCCGCGCCGGCATCAAGGCAGCGGTGGATCCCAATTACCTGGAGCTACTCGCGGCCAAGACGCCGGTCGTGTGCATCTTCGGCAAAAGCTGGGATATGCATGTGCGGGATGTGCTCAAGGTCACGCCGGAAGACAATCTCGCGATGATTGCGGACTCGGTCGCCTTCCTGAAGCAGAACAAGAAAGAGGTCGTGTACGACGCGGAGCATTTTTTCGACGGGTACAAGAACAATCCCGAGTATGCTTTAAAGACCATCCAGGCCGCGGACAAGGCCGGGGCGGATTATATCGTCCTGTGCGACACCAACGGCGGCAGCCTCCCGGAGGAGGTGTCGGGCATCATCTATGAGATCCGGGGGCACGTGAAGGCCGGTTTAGGGATCCACACGCATAATGATATGGGCCTGGGTGTGGCCAATTCCCTGGCCGGGGTCGATGCAGGCTGTGTCCAGGTGCAGGGCACGTTCAACGGCTTTGGCGAGCGCTGCGGGAATGCGGACCTTTCGACCATCATCGGAGTACTGTCATCTAAACTTGGTTACAAGACGATCCCGGATAACAAGCTGAAGGACCTCAAGGAAGCGGCTTTTTATATCAGCGAGGTCGCCAATCTTCCGATCGCGGATTTCCATCCCTTTATCGGGCATTCAGCCTTTGCCCACAAGGCGGGTGTACATATCGACGCGATCATGAAGAATTCAAAGGCCTACGAGCATATTGATCCGACCATGTTCGGCAACCACCGCCGGTTCATCACGTCCGAACTCGCGGGGAAGATGCCGATCGTGCAGAAGGCCCGGGAGCTGGCGGTCAAGATCGACAAGAAGTCCCCGGAGGCCAAGGAGCTTTTGAAGGCGCTCCAGGAGAAAGAGCTCATGGGTTATCAGTTCGAGGGCGCGGACGCCTCTTTCGAGCTTTTTATGAAGAAGCATCTGAAGAAGTACCCGCCGTTCTTTAAGCTGCAGGGCTTCCGGGTGCACACCGAGCGGCCGGCGGACGGTTCGGCCTGGGCCGAGGCCACGGTCCACATCGAGGTCAAGGGGAAAAGGCAGTTCAGCGCGGCTGACAGCGTCGGGCCGGTCGAGGCTTTGGACCGGGCGATCCGCAAGGCGCTCATTAAATTTTATCCATCCCTCGAGCATATGCGGCTCACGGATTACAAGGTGCGGGTCCTCGATACCAAGGACGGGGCCGCGGCGAAAGTCCGGGTCCTCATTGAATCGCAGGATGATCATGATTCCTGGACCACGGTCGGGGTGCATGAGAACATCATCGAGGCCTCCTGGGAAGCCCTGGTCGACAGCATTGAATATAAACTCCTTAAAGACTCAAAGAAATAGCCTTAGAAGGATGCTGCTATGACAAAAAGGCGCGTCTTTCTTGTTGTAGCGGCTGCTGTTTTACTATTTTTTGCTTTTATGTTTTATTACTGGCAACGCGTTGCCGGCCAGTCCCCAATTATCATCAAAACCGCAACTCGCACGGCAATTTTCTACGATCGAGCTGCTTTTGAAGCTGCCCTTAAGCAGCACAAGGCGCATGGGCAGAATGTTGTTAGGTATGACGCTGACCAGACATTGGGTGGAAAAAGTTCATTTTTTGACCGTTTCTTTGTTGCACATAAGGATAAGCCGGACAGCACCTGCAGTGAGCCGGCTTTAAACAATGAACCCCCGCCGACAAAATATGGGGATAGCTGCGTTGACCGTGTTCTTGTCGAATATCTAAATGAAGAGAGGCGTTAACTGAAAAACGACGCAGGTTGTCCTGCGGTCATGTCATCGATATTTTTTTAACGAGCATAATAAAACCTAATTCTCATGTCAGAAATTTCATCCAAATACGATCCTAAAACAGTCGAAGAAAAGCGCCTCAAGCTCTGGGACGTAAAGAAGCCTTTCCAGGCCCAGGCCGGGAAGTCCACCAAGGGCAAGTTCACGATCATGATCCCGCCGCCGAACGTGACGGGCATTCTCCACATGGGCCACGCCCTCAATAACACCCTGCAGGATATCCTGGCCCGTTACAAGCGCATGCAGGGCCTGGATACGCTCTGGATGCCGGGCACGGACCACGCCGGCATTGCGACCCAGAACGTGGTCGAGAAGGAGCTCGCGAAGGAGGGACTGTCGCGCGAGAAGCTCGGTCGCGAGAAGTTCCTGGAGCGGCTCTGGGACTGGAAGAAACATCACGGGGACACCATCATTCACCAGCTCCACAAGCTGGGCTCATCCTGCGATTGGGACCGCGCCCGTTTTACCATGGACGAAGGCTATTCCGACGCGGTTAAGGAAGCTTTTATCCGGCTTTACGAGCGGGGGCTTATCTATCAGGGGCAATATATCATCAACTGGTGCCCGCGCTGCCAGACCGCCTTGTCGGATGAAGAGGCCGAGCACAAGGAGACCAGCGGACACCTCTGGCACATCAAGTATCCATTCAAGGACAATCCGGAGGAGAGCGTGACCGTGGCGACAACCCGGCCCGAGACCATGCTGGGGGACACGGCGGTCGCGGTCAACCCCAAGGACGAACGCTACAAGGGCCTGATCGGTAGGATCCTCATCCTGCCCTTGGTCAACCGCGAGATCATGATCATCGCGGACGACCTGGTAGACCGGGAGTTCGGCACCGGCGCGGTCAAGGTGACACCCGCCCATGACCCGAACGACTTTGCCATGGGTCGGCGGCATAATTTGGAGTTTGTGAACATACTGCGTCCGGACGCGGTCCTCAACGACAATGCCGGCCGTTTCAAGGGAATGGACCGGTTCGCCGGCAGGAAGGCCGTCGTGAAGGCGCTCGATGAGTTGGGCTTCCTCGTCAAGGTGGAAAACCACACTCACGGGGTGCGTTACTGCTATCGCTGCGACACGGTCGTAGAGCCGTATCTTTCCAAGCAATGGTTCGTTAAGATGAAGCCCATGGCGGACAAGGCGCTGGAGGCCTTTCGCCAAGGCAAGCCCCGCATTCAACCCAAGCGCTGGGAAAAGGTCTACGAGAACTGGCTCGTCGACATCCGCGACTGGTGCATTTCCCGGCAGATATGGTGGGGGCACCGTATCCCGGTGTGGTACGACGAGGAGGGCAACGCCTTTGTCGCCAAGAACGAGGAAGAGGCCGCGGCCCAAGCCAAGGCCAAGCATGGCAAAGTGGTGAAGCTTAGGCAGGATTCGGATGTTCTGGACACGTGGTTCTCAT
>Ga0265323_10001441_pt1 | contig 11689 bp, 12 predicted proteins | sample 41225metaG_FD_193580 | JGI IMG/M metagenome (GOLD analysis project Ga0265323, IMG submission 193580) | Rhizosphere microbial communities from Carex aquatilis grown in University of Washington, Seatle, WA, United States - 4-12-25 metaG | ecosystem: Host-associated > Plants > Roots > Rhizosphere... | reverse complement strand
GCCGCGCACCCGCGTCGTGTTCCTGGCCAGCCCGAACAATCCCACCGGCACCGCCCATACCGCGGTGGAGCTAGCCGCCTTCGCGCGCAGCCTGCCGGACGACGTGTTGTTCGTGCTCGACGAGGCCTACGCCGAATACCAGGACCCCGCGCCCGACCTGCGTCCGCTCATCGCCGAGGGCCGGCCGGTGCTGTGCACGCGCACGTTCTCCAAGATTTACGGCCTCGCCGGCCTGCGCGTCGGCTATGGCTACACGCGGCCCGACATCGCGGCGCTGCTCCAGCGCGCCCGCGCGCCGTTCAACATCAACGCGGTGGCGCAGGCGGCGGCCGTCGCCGCGCTCGACGACGCCGAGTTCATGCGCCGCAGCCGCGAGAACAACCGCGCCGGCCTGAAACAACTGGCAGCCGGCTTCCGCGCGCTCGGGCTCGAGTACGTGCCCTCCGAGGCCAACTTCATCCTCGTGCGCGTGCCGGACGGCGCGAAGGCCTTTGATTTTCTGCAGGCGCGCGGCACCATCGTGCGGCCGTTCGGCAATCTGCCCGACCATGTGCGCATCACCGTGGGCACACCCGGCCAGAACGAGCGCTGCCTCGCCAACCTGCGCGCTTGGTTCGCCGCCCGGGCCTGAAACCGGTCCTGACGTTCCATGCACGTTTCCCAAGATCCCTCCGGCCGGCTGCTGCTTAGCGGCAACGAGGCGGTGGCGCTGGCGGCGCGACACTGCGGCGTGGCGCTCGGCACAGGCTACCCGGGCACGCCTTCCACCGAAATTCTCGAGGCTTTCAGCGCCCTGGGTGGAAAGGCCCAGTGGGCACCCAACGAGAAGGTCGCCGCCGAGGTCGCGCTCGGCGCCGCGTTCGCCCGGGCGCGCGTGATCTGCACCATGAAGCACGTGGGTCTCAACGTGGCGGCCGATGTGCTTTTCACCATGACCTACTCGGGCGTGGACGGCGGCTACGTGCTGGTGGTGGCCGATGATCCCGGCATGGCCTCGAGCCAGAACGAGCAGGACAGCCGCCGCTATGCCGAGGCCGCCGCCGCGCCGTTGTTCGAACCGGCCGATTCGCAGGAGGCGTACGACCTGCTGCGCACCGCCTTCGAGGTCAGCGAACGCTGGCAGCTCCCGGTGCTCTTCCGCCTGACCACGCGCGTCAGCCATTCAAAGTCGCCGGTGAAGCCGCGCTGGCCCGTCGGCACCACGCCGCCAGACACGGGCGCCCCCCGGCCGGACTTCGTGCGCAATATTGCCGGGCGGGTCATGGTGCCGGGGCATGCGCGGCCCGCCCACCGGCGGCTGCGCGCCAAGCTGGCGGACCTGCAGGCGTGGAACGAGGCGCAGGGTCCGAACCGGGTTGAGCGTCGCAGTCCGGCGCTCGGCATCATCACGAGCGGTATCAGCTACCACCACGTGCGCGAGGCTGCGCCCGAGGCCAGCGTGCTCAAGTTCGGCCTGAGCCATCCGCTGCCGGTGAAAACCATCCGCGCGTTCGTCGCCTCGGTGGAGCGTTGCGTGGTGATCGAGGAGAATGATCCGTGGCTGGCGATGGCGTGCCGCGCCGCCGGGTTGGCGGTGGAGGCCAAGGACGACGCCATCTTCCGCTTCGGCGAGCTCAACGTCGATCGCGTGCGGCGTATTCTGGCCCATGAGACGGGGCCCGAGCCCGTGCCGCCGCTCGGCACGCCGCCGGAATTGTGCGCCGGCTGCCCTCACCGCGCGAGCTTTGAGGTGATGAAGGAACTCGATTGCATCGTGTCCGGTGACATCGGCTGCTACACACTCGCCGCGCTGCCGCCGATTGCGGCGATGGACCTGATGATCGACATGGGCGCGGCCGTGGGCATGGGCCTCGGCCTGCGGCACGTGCTGCCGCGCGAGCAGGCCAAGCGCGTGGTCTCGGTCATCGGCGACAGCACTTTCATCCATGGCGGCCTGCCCGGCCTCGTGGAGATGGCCTACAACCCGCCGGCGACCGGGCATGTGCTCGTGATCCTCGACAACGGCACCACGGCCATGACCGGCCAGCAGGAGCATCCCGGCACCGGCCGGCAGCTCGACGGCGGGGCGACTTACAAGGTCAGCTATGAGGATCTGGCGCACGCGGCCGGCGTGAAAAATGTATTCACCCTCAATCCGGTCCGGGAGAAGGCAAAATTCAAGGAGTTGCTCGCCGAGGCGCTGCGCAAGGACGAGCTCACCGTGTTCATCGCGCGCAGCCCGTGCATCCTGGCAGCCGGCCGCATCTTCGCGTGGGAAAAGGAACTGGCGGCCCGCGAAGCCGCGGACGCGGAGAGTTCGACGGTCTGCCCGGAGTGCGCGGGCTCCAGCGAAGATTGACCGGAAGGAATCCCGATGGACACCAAGGCCAACTCCACCACCAATGTCCGATTCGCGGGCCTCGGCGGCACCGGCGTGATCAAGGCGTCGGATGTTTTCGCCGACGTCGCCTTCCGCCAGGGCCACATGGTCAAGAAGGCCGAGGTGCACGGCATGAGCCAGCGCGGCGGCTCCGTGCAGTCCGACGTGCGCTTTGGCGCCGAGGTGCACAGCCCGATGATTCCCGACGGCGCCTGCGATTTCCTCGTGGTGCTGGAGCCTTCACAGGTGGCGGTGGTGCGCGGCGGCCTGCGGCCCGGCGGCGTGCTGCTCACCCCGGCCGACATCGCCACCGCGAAACTGCCCACGGCCAAGGCGCTGAACGTCGCCCTGCTCGGGCGGCTGAGCCGGTATTTCGATTTCCCGGAGCCCGCATGGCGCGAGAGCCTGCGCGCGCACTTCGCCGAAAAACTTCACGCTGCCAACGACCGGGCCTTTGACCTGGGGAGAACCCTATGATCCGCAACCTCTGGAACGATCTCGAAGGCACTTTCTTTCCGGAAAGCGCCCTGGACTACATGCCGGCGGAACGCCTGCGCGAGGTGCAACTGCAGCGGCTCAAAGCGGTGACCGCCCTGGCATACGACCGCGTGCCGCTCTTCCGTGAACGCATGGACGGGAAGGGCGTGAAGCCTGCCGACGTGCGCCGCCTCGAGGACGTGCGGCAGCTGCCGTTCGCCACCAAAAACGACCTGCGCGACACCTATCCCTACGGTCTCTTCGCCGTGCCGATGAGCGAAGTCGTGCGGCTGCATGCCTCCAGCGGCACCACCGGCAAGCCCATCGTGGTGGGTTACACCGCGCAGGACATGGAGGTCTGGAAGCAGGTCATCATGCGTACGCTGTACGCTGCCGGCTACAGCCGCGGCGACGTGGTGCAAAACATGTACGGTTACGGACTGTTCACCGGCGGCCTCGGCCTGCACGGCGGTCTGGAAGGAATCGGCGCGACGGTCATTCCCATCTCCGGCGGCAACAGCGAGCGCCAGATCATGGTGATGAAGGATTTTGGCGTCACTGCCGTCTGCAGCACGCCCAGCTATTTCATCCACCTCATCGAGGTCGCCGCCAAAATGGGCGTCGACTTCAAGCGCGACTTGAAGGTGAAACGCGGCGTGTTTGGGGCCGAGCCGTGGACCGACCAGATGCGCCGGTATATCGAGGCCGCCTCCGGGATCAAAGCCTATGACATCTACGGGCTCTCCGAGATCATCGGCCCGGGGGTGGCCGCCGAGTGCGCCTGCCAGGACGGCCTGCACGTCTTCGAGGATCATTTTCTGGTGGAGATTGTGGATCCCGCGACCCTGGAACCGGTGCCCGACGGCGGGGAGGGGGAGCTGGTGATCACCACGCTCAGCAAGCAGGCCATGCCGGTCATCCGTTACCGCACCCGCGACATCACCGCGATCGAGGCGCGGCCGTGCGCCTGCGGCCGGAACCTCCGGCGCATCCGGCGCATCAGCCGCCGCAGCGACGACATGTTCATCATCCGCGGCGTGAACGTCTATCCCTCGCAGATCGAGACGGCGCTGCTCAAAACGGAGGCGAACCTTCCGCACTACCAGATCGTGCTCACCCGCAAGTCGGGTCTCGACCAGATGGAGGTGCGTGTCGAGATCACCGGCGAGATGCTGCGCGACCGCGTGGGCGAGATGGAGCAGCTCCAGAGGCGCCTGGCGCGAAGCATCGAGCAGATCACCAGCCTGCACACGGCCGTGACCCTTGTGCAGCCGGGCACCATCCCGCGCAGCGAGGGCAAGGCCCGACGACTCTTGGATCAACGCAACGAAGGCAACTGAGGAGTTTTATGAAAATCCGCCAGATTTCCGTCTTTCTCGAGAACCGCCCGGGGCGGCTGTCGGGCCTGTGCCAGACGCTCGCCGAAGCCGGGGTGAATCTCAGCACGCTCACGCTCTCCGACAACGGCGAGTTCGGCCTGCTCCGGCTTCTCACGCCCGATGTCGACCGGGCGAAACAGGTGATTGAAAAGGCCGGCTACGCCGTGACCACGACCGAAGTCGTCGTGCTCCAGGTGCCGGACCGGCCCGGCGGACTCGCGTCGGTGCTCGCCGCGCTCGAACCGCAAGGCATCTCGGTGGAATACATGTATGCCTTTGCCGGGCGCCCCGGCCGCGAGGCCGTGATGGTTTTCCGCTTCGGTGACATGGACTGCGCCATCGCGGTCCTGCAGACCGCCGGCATCAGCGTCTTCAAGCCGGTGGACCTGTTCGGCACGTAAGCCGCGCCGGTGACGGCCGTCAGGTCATGGGTCGCGCCTCAGCGCGTGGCGACGTAGGGCTCGATGGAACGGAAGCCCGCCCGCGCGCTGGCGGCGTCCCGCGCCGCGGTATCGGCAAAGAGATAACCGGCGTAGCCGCCGAAGCCGCCGCCGCAATATTTCCAGGCGAGTGCTCCCGGCAGATCGTCCGGCAGCGGATCCATGCCCTCGGCCCGCTGCACCGCGTACGACTGCCGCACCGCGTCGGCCAGTTGCGCGAGGTCCTGCCGCCACACCGCGTCGCGCGCCGTTCGTCCGGCGCGGGCGATGGCGGCGAAATCGCGCGGCCGCTCCGTGAGCGCGGGAGTCGAATGCGACCGGCCGGTCCAGAGCAGCGCCAGGCGGCCGCGCAGTTCGGCGCCATCGGACTTCACCTCCAGCTCCGGCCGCTGTCCGCTGCGCCACACGCACAGGCCCGTCTCGGTGATCACCGCCGGATCCTGCCAGCCCACGCCGAGGTCGAGCTCGGATGAGACGCCGTCCTTGCCGTTGAGCAGGGCCCACGCGCCGCTGCCGCCGAGGCCGGCGTTGTGCTCGTACGGCCAGGCGCGCAGCGAAACGGTGGGGGAGATTGTACAGTTGACAATGTACCCGTCCGGCCGCGCGAAGCGCGGGACGTCGAGCCAGCCGCCGGCGAAGTCCACGCGCAGCGGCGCCTCCTGGGGCGCGCGGATCCACCGGACAATCTCCGTCGTCGAGATGGGCGGAAATTGCGGCGGCGTCTTCGGCAGCACGACATAGCGCGTGCCGGTCTGTGCGCACAGCGCCTGCTTGAGCGGGGTGTATTTGTCGTCCTCCGTCACGGCGAGGATGTCCGGCCGCAGGCGCAGGAACTCCTGCTTGAAGTCGAGGCCCTCCTCCAGGTCGGCGCCGATGACGACCTCGTCCACCATGCCGAGCGAGGCGAGCAGGGCCCGCTTGTGCTCGTCGGGCAGCGAGCTGCGGCGCTGCTTGTGCCGCCACAGCACCTCGGCCGAGGCGAAGGCCACCGTGAGGTGGTCGCCCAGCGCGCGCGCCTCGCGAAAAAATTGCAGATGACCCGCGTGCAGAATGTCGTAGCAGCCGGAAACAAAGACCCTGGTCATGGCTGGGCGCTAGCAGGACGCCCCGCCCGGCCCGCGTCAACACGCGGCTGCGGCGGATCGCCGGACGGCGCCTCCGGACCCCGCTTCTTCCCCGGACGGATGACCTTCGATTGCTTCGGATCGATCTCCTCGATCTCCGGCTGGGGAATGCGCGTGAAGGCGATGCGCATCGGCGCGTAGCTTGTGGCCCCGTGCGCGCCGCCAAAGTAGACCGTGTTTTTTCCATAGGCACGGTTGAGGGCGTCCACGACATCGTGCAGCCGCCCGCGCGCCTGTTCCTCTTCATGGGTGAACAGGTCGGGCGTGTGGCCCGGCAATTCGACCAGGTTGAACAGCACGACACCGACTTGGAACGGCGCGCGGCCGCGCCCGGGCCGGCGCTCCCAGATCTGGGTGAGCGCGTGGGTGAATTGGAGGGTGTCCTGCGTCTCGTTGAAGCGCAGCTCGTCGCTCCAGCCGCGGCCCGCGCGGTGCCGCATCGAGACGTGCAGCCCGCCCGCGTAGAGGCCCATGTGGCGCAGGCGCATCGCGGCCTTCTGCAGCAGGCGGTGCAGCACCGCGAGGGCGGCGGTCTCATTGCGCAGCGAAGGCGGCAGCACGTGCGAGTGCCCGACGGTCCGGTGTTCTTGCGGCGCCGGCCGCACATCTTTGCCGCGCAGGCGCTCGTACATGCGCTCGCCCTCGATTCCACCCCAGATGCCCCGCAGCTCGGCCTTGGTCGCGGCGTAGAGTTTCCGCACCGTGTCAATGCCGTGGGCGCGCAGGCGGCGCTCCATATTCCGGCCGATGCCCACGAAATCGGCGATCTCCAGCTCCAGCAGGCGCGCCGGCACGTCGGCGTCCTCCAGCACCACCAACCCGTCGGGCTTCTGCATGTCCGAGGCGACCTTGGCCAGAAACTGGTTGGCCGCGATGCCGATGGAGCAGGTGAGACACGCGCCGGCCTCACGGGCGATCGCCGCCTTGATGCGGTGCGCGCGCGCCACCGCCTTTTCGCGCGGCGCATACGTCGCGGTGAGTTCGCAGAGCACCTCATCGATCGACAGGACATCGGTCACGTGCAGGCACGACTCAATGATCTCGATGAGCCGGCGGTGGTACTGGATGTAGAACGCGGGGCGCGCCTCGACGATGGTGATGCCGGGGCACAACCGCCGCGCCTCGTCCACCCGCGTGCCCACCTTCACGCCGCGCCGCCGGGCATCGTAGCTGGCCGCGATGCAGCACGAGGTCTCGGCCAGGACCGGAGCGACGCCCACCGGCTGGCCGCGCAGCTCCGGGCGCTCCTGCTGCTCGCAGGAGGCGAAAAACGAGTTGAAATCGACGATGAGCGACCGCAACGGCACACTAGCCAGCATGGCGGGCGCCGGCGCGGGGTCAAACGGACTGGTCCAGTCCGCCTTTGCCAAACGGATGAGATTCTGCTCTCTGAACTGATGCGCATCGCCGTTCTGGCCGACACGCACGACCGTTACCCGCCCGGCCTGCCGGGGCGCCTGCACGGCGCCGACGAGATCTGGCATCTGGGCGACGTATGCGATCCCGGCGTGCTGGCGGTATTCGAGCAGCTTGGGCCGCCGCTGCGCGTGGTGCTCGGCAATTGCGACTGGCACCCCGCCTGGCCGCGCGAACTCCGCCTGCAACGCGGCGGCGTGCGTTTTGTGCTGAGTCATGCGCCGCCCGTGCGGACCCCGCCCGAGGCCGACGTCGTGCTGCACGGCCACACGCACGTGCCGCGCGACGAAACTGATGCGCACGGCGTGCGCTGGCTCAACCCCGGGTGCATCTCGCGTCCCCGCGGCGGTGCGCCGCCGAGCTTCGCATGGCTGGGTATCCGGCCGGGCCGGCTCGACTGGCGTGTCGTGCCGCTTTAAACCGCCATGCGCAAACAACTGCCCAATCTGCTCAGTCTGCTGCGGATCGTCGTGCTGGCCCCGCTCATCGTGGCGCTGGCATGGGTGACGGGTTCGCGCCCGTGGTTTCTGGCGTTGTTTGGCGCCGCGCTGGTGACGGACGCGCTGGATGGCTTTCTCGCGCGCCGGCTGGGAGTCGAGTCCGACCTGGGACGCCGGCTCGACAGCTGGGGTGACTATGTCATGACCGCCGCGGTGGTGACGGCGATCTGGCGGTTGTGGCCGGAGGTGGTGCAGAAGGAGTGGCCGTGGTTCGTGACGACGCTGGTCGGGTGTTTTGCGATCGTGGCCTATGGGCTGGTCCGCTGGCGCCGCGTGCTGGGCTTCCATACCTGGCTGGCCAAGGCGATGGCCATGATCCTGCCGGCGGGGGTGGTGGTGCTGCTGGCCGGCTGGTCCGCGGCGCCGTTTCATGCCGCCGTGATCCTGCAGGTGCTGTGCGGAGTGGAGGAAATGGTGATCGCCTTTCTCCTGCCGGGCTTTTCCGGGCACATTCCCAGCTTCTGGCATGCGTTGCAGCGCCGCCGGCAGGGCCTGACGGGGCAGGCGTAAAAACTGCTTCGGGCCAGCCGTGAAGATCGATCTTTTGTCCGGTGAAGCCGTCACGGCGCGACTGCCCGAACTGGGCGGACTGCTCGCCGACGCCGTACAGCACGGCGCCTCAGTGGGCTTCGTCCTGCCGCTGGCGGGCGGCGAGGTGGAGGCTTACTGGCGCACGGTGGGTGCCGAGGTGTCCGTCGGGCGCAAGCTGCTGTTAGCCGCGTTCGACGAGGGCGGACGTCTCGTCGGCAGCGCGCAGCTGGCGCTCGAGCCGCGCGCCAACGGGCGGCATCGCGCCGAGGTGCAGAAGGTCCTGGTGCTGGCGGCGCACCGCAGGCGCGCTCTCGGAGCGGCACTCATGGCGCGGGTCGAGGTCGAGGCCCGGGTGCGGGACCGTACCCTGCTGTTTCTCGACACGAGCGTGGGGGCGGGCGGCGCTACGGAATTCTACGAACGGCTGGGTTACACGCTGGCCGGCGGCATTCCGGATTTCGCCGCCGATCCCGACGGTCGGCTGGCACCGAACGCCATCTACTACAAGCGGCTGGACGCCTCGACTCCGGGTGCGCTGTGAAATTTGTAACGTAATACGTTACAAACCCGGCAGTGGGATCGCACCTTCACGCCTTGCGCTGAAAACCGTAGGCGCGTTCGACGCGGGCGATCCTTACCTCGTAGGCCTCGTACCACGTCTCGTGCCCGCCGCGCTGGGCCTGCTGGTGCTCGGCGTCACGCTTCCAGTCGAGGATGGCCTTCTCGTCGCGCCAGTAGCTCACCGTAATGCCCGTGCCGTCGACGCCGCGTACGCTCTCGAGGCCGAGGAAGCCGTCGTAGCTTGAGCCCAGTTCCTCCATTCTCCGCGCCATGGCGCCATAGCCCTGGTCGCCCTCCGTGCGGCGGGAGGTGAAGATCACGGCGTAGTAGGGTGGCGCGGGAGTGCGGACGGGGCCGGGGGTCATGCTCATGACCGGCAAGCTAGCGGCGGCGGCGCACGAGGCAAATTTTCACCTCAATCTGCAATCGCGGAATACTGGCGGCTGGTCTTTTCCCAGGGACATGCTTGAGTGCGCCCGAAATCGTGGTGGAAACGACGGCATCTTTCGAGACCTCGTCCGGGGCGACGGCGCCCGAGGTCAGGTTTGTCCGCAGCGCGCGCGCCCGCCATTACCGGCTCACGCTGCGGCGCGACGGCGTCGCCATCGCCACCATTCCGCGGCACGGCTCGGAGCGCGAGGCACGGCGGTTCATCGAGCAGCAGCGCGCCTGGCTGGAACGCGCCTGGGCGCGGCACCAGGCCCGGCCGCGCCCCGCCGAAGTGTGGATACCCGGCACGCCCGTGCTTTGGCGGGGCGATGTGCAGCCGGTCCGCGTGGCGGCTGAGGGTGCGCGGCCCATGGTTTGTCTGGGTGCCGACGTGTTCCGCGTGCCGCGGCTCGACGGCGACCTGCGTCCGGCACTCGAGGCGCAATTCGCCCGCCGGGCGCGCATCGAGCTGCCCGCCCGCGCCTGGGAACTCGCAGCCGAAACCGGCATCGAAATCCGCAACGTCACGATCCGCAACCAGCGCTCGCGCTGGGGTTCGTGCTCGGCCGGCGGCACGATCTCGCTCAACTGGCGGCTGGTGCAGACGCCCGACTTGGTGCGGGATTACATCATCCACCACGAGTTGATGCATCTGCGGGAGATGAACCATTCGGCACGGTTCTGGGCGCGGGTGGAGGCGGTCTGCCCCGCGTGGCGCGCCGCCGAGCGCTGGCTCAAGCGGCATGGCAGCCTGCTGGGCCTGTAAACCACGCGCCGGCGCCGGGGCTCACGCGCGCGGTGCGGGTTTTTCCGGAACGAACGCACTGGCCAGCACGGACATGGCGAGCACGCCGCCGATGACGCCCAGTGCGGCGCCGGTGGAGATGTCGATCCAGGGTTCGGTCAGCATCTTCACGCCGATGAACACAAGAATGATCGCGAGCCCGAGCTTCAGGTAGCGGAAGAGCGGCATGATGCCATTGAGCGCAAAGTAAAGGGAGCGCAGACCGAGGATCGCAAAGACGTTGGAGGTGAGCGCCACAAAGCCGTCTTTGGTGATCGCCAGCACCGCGGGCAGCGAGTCGAGCGCGAAAACCAGGTCGGTCGTTTCAACGACCAGCAGCACGATGAAGAGCGGCGTGGCGGAAAACCGGCCGGCCTCGCGCGTGAAGAAGCGCCCGCCCTCCTCCTGCGTCACCACCGGGAAGAACCGGCGGAAAACCCGCACGGCCAGATTGCGATCGGGGTTGACGTCCACGTCTTCCCGGCGGGGCAGGGCCATCTTGAAGCCCGTGTACACGAGAAACGCGCCGAAGAGATAGAGTACCCAATGAAAGCGCTGGATCACGCTGACGCCCGCCAGGATGAAGGTCGCGCGCATCAGTACGGCGCCGACGATGCCCCAAAACAGCACGCGGTGCTGCCACTTGGGCGCCACCTTGAAGTAGGCGAAGATGACAATGAAGATGAAGACGTTGTCGACGCTCAGGCACAGCTCGACGAGATAGGCTGCGAGAAACTGGTTGCCGAGCTCGGCGCCGCGCCAGCGGTAGACCAGGCCGTTGAAGACCATGGCCAGGGTGAACCAGACCCCGCACCAGAGGAGCGCCTCCTTCATCTTCACCTCGTGCGAGTGCCTCTGAAACACGCCGAGGTCCAGCGCCAGCATGGCGGAGATGAAGGCGAAAAAGCCGCCCCACGCCCACCAGGGGAGCGGGAGGAGGGGGTCGAGGACGGCGTACGAAGGCGGCATCAGACGGGGAAGCATTGCCGCCGCCGGCTGGATAGCGCAAGCGGAACTGGCTGCACCGGCGCAATCCAGGCCGACGTTGAAAGAGGATTATTGGGCCGCGGTCCCGAGGGCGCGGTCGTAGGCGGCGCGGGCCGTCAGGTAGCTCCAGCGGGCCTCGGCCAGCGAGGCTTCGGCGCCGGCCAGCGCCGTCTGTGTGTCGAGCAGATCGGTGATGAGCGCGGCGCCGGTCTGATAGCGCTCGCGCACCACACGCAGGCTTTCCTCGCTCGCGCGGACGCTGGTTTCGTTGGCGGCGATGGCCTCCCAGGCGCGTTCGAGCTCGGTGGTGGCGGTCCACACCTCCTGGCGCACCTGCAGCACCCGGCTGTCGTAGACGGCCTGTTCGCGGGCCAGCTCGGCCTTCGTGCGCGCGAGATGGTGAACGCGGCTGTCGGCGTCGAACACGGGCATGTCGATGGACAGGCCCACCTGCCACTCGCGAGTCCCCGGCAGAAAATCAGTGTCGTTCCAGCCGTAGGAGCCGTCGGCACGCAGCTTGGGGGCGCGGGCGGCGCGCGCCCCATCCACGCCGGCGCGGGCGGCTGTGACGCGCAATTGCTCCGATTTCAGCTCGGGGCGGCTGGCGATCGCCTGGCGGACGGCGGTCTCGATGCCGGCGGTGGCGGGTGGCGGGGCGCCGGGGGCGGGCGGGGTGATGACGAGGGCGGTTTCGGCCGGGCG
>Ga0265323_10001439_pt1 | contig 11698 bp, 10 predicted proteins | sample 41225metaG_FD_193580 | JGI IMG/M metagenome (GOLD analysis project Ga0265323, IMG submission 193580) | Rhizosphere microbial communities from Carex aquatilis grown in University of Washington, Seatle, WA, United States - 4-12-25 metaG | ecosystem: Host-associated > Plants > Roots > Rhizosphere... | reverse complement strand
CGTGGAAAATGACGGACGGACGGTTGCAACGGAATTGATCGAACGGCATCAGCAAGCGCCCAGTTCCAAACAGAACAAGGAATTTTTCTTCGACTGGGACGCGCCATCGGCGTTTTCACTGGCCGGGCGTGGCGCCGGTGAATGCGGCGCCGGTGTGTTTGATTTGATTGAAGTGGATCTCGCCAACGCGCGTGAATCTTTGGAAGCCGGCCGGCTTTATGGCGCGGCGCTTTCAGCCGCGCGGGCGTTGCTCGTCACCCGCAACTTGCAGCCCAAAAGCGACCGGGAGGCTTTCGAGTTGTTCCAAAACCATTTTGTGGCCGAAGGGCTTGTGGACACAGCACTGACTGAAATCAGCCGCGCCGGTTCACGCGCCGCGTCCGAGCCGGACCCGGCAAAAGCGTTTGCCGGACGCGGTCCGGATGTGACGGCGCTGGTGGCTTCGGTCCGGCTGTTGTATGAAAACATGGACGCTTCGCTGCGATTCAAACCAGTGACACCCGGAAAATAAAAAATCACCAAAACAAACCGACCGGACCACCGGAGGTTCGTATGAATTACAAACCACATTCATGTCGAACACTTCGCGTTATTACGGAATTGAAAATCACATTGGCAAAACGCCATTGATCCGGTTGCGCCGGTTGTCGGAGTTGACGGGCTGCGAAATTCTTGGCAAGGCCGAGTTCATGAATCCGGGCGGCTCGGTAAAAGACCGTGCCGCACTGGGCATCATCGCCGACGCCGAAGCCGCCGGCCGCTTGAAGCCCGGTGATACAATAGTGGAAGGCACGGCAGGCAACACCGGCATCGGCCTGGCTATAATCGGCCATGCCAAGGGCTATCGGGTGGTCATCGTGATCCCTGAAACGCAATCGCCGGAGAAAATCACCCTGCTGCGCACGCTCGGCGCGGAAGTCATCACTGTGCCGGAAAAACCTTACAGCGATCCTGGCAACTACAACCGGGTTGCGCAGCGGTTGGCGGAGGAAAAAGGATGGTTTTGGGCCAACCAGTTCGACAACCTTGCCAACCGCCTCGCCCATTATCGCACCACCGGCCCGGAGATTTGGGAACAAACCGGCGGCGAAGTCACCGCGTTTGTATCCGCCGTGGGCACGGGCGGGACGCTGGCGGGCACGGCGTTGTATTTAAAGGAGCGCAATCCCAAGATTGCCGCGGTATGCGCCGACCCCTACGGCGCAGCCATGTGGTCGTGGTTTACCCATGGCCACACGAATACGAAGGACGGCGATTCTTATGCTGAAGGCATTGGCCAGACACGGGTGACAAAGAATCTGGAAGGCATCGTGATTGACCGTGCCTACCGTATCGAGGATCAGCTTGCGCTGACCATCATTTATCAACTGTTGCGCGAGGAAGGCTTGTTCCTCGGACTTTCCTCCGGCATCAACATTGCCGGGGCGGTACGTTTCGCAAAAGAGCGTGGACTTGGCCAGACCGTCGTTACCCTTCTCTGCGACTCCGGACTGAAGTATCAGTCCAAGCTTTTCAATCCCGTGTGGCTGAGGGAGCACAACCTTGATCCGAACCGGCCCATTGAGTCTGTGCTTTAGCCGCTGGACATCGCCAAGGCCGGTCTGGCGACCGAAAACAATGCGGTCAGCCCATGAAAAATCCCTATCTCAAAGCCCTTGGAACTAACAGGTTGCCAAAGTTAAATGCCACCCATCCGATTTGGCAGAAGGGGGCCTAAAATTTCTTAAAATAATCTATTGACATTTTTCATATTTGGTACAAAATGACGATACAACGAGTCGTTAATCAAAACGTCTTCTCAAGCTTGTGACGTTTTTTGAGGAATAGTGAACGTTGTGCTGAAAAAGCGAATTTTTATTTGAAATTAATAACGACAGTTTATGTCGCTTATTGGAAATAAAGAAAATATTAAAAATATGAGTGCATCGGAACCGGATTCAGTTCGTTCAGCGCATGACCGTACCGAGTGGCTGGAAATTGTGCGGCGACAAGTGGCTTCATTGCGATATGGCGTGGTGCAGATCGTCGTGCATGATTCACAGGTCACGCAGATTGAGAAAACCGAGCGGGTACGGCTGGACAAGGCCTCCGCTCAAACCAAAACCATTTGGGCCGACCGAAAAGTCGGAGCCTGAACCAAACGAGTGCCGCCCGGACAGCCGGAGGCGAAACCAAACAACAAACAAAGACAACATGAAACTAAATCAGTTGATTCTTGCGACCTTTGCCGGGATGCAACTTGTCTTCCCCGCATGGGCTGCCGATGACACGGCCACCAATTCCACTGGCGCCGTGCAAGCCGAAATCCCCGCCTATACGGCAGGTGGCGGGGCTACCCAGTCCGCGGAAGCCGCGGAAATTGAAGCTTTGAAAAAAGAAGTTCAGGAACTGAGTCAGCAAGTCAGGGCGCTTGCCCATCAACGCGACCTGGACCAGCAGACCAACGCGGCTGTAGCCGCGGACCAAATCCAGGATCTGGACCAGAAGGTGCGGATTCTCGGGCGCCAGCGGGAACTGGACCAGGAGTCCGCCACCGCCGCCGCCAAGGCCCAGCCGCGCTTTACGGCCGGGGCCAACGGGTTCAGTTTCGGTTCCGCCGATTCGAATTTCGTGGTGGCCCTGCACGGCGTGTTGCAGGTGGACAGCCGCACCTTTGAGCAAAACGACAAGGTGCCGGGCAACGACAGTATTTTGTTGCGCCGCGCGCGGCCCATTCTTTCCGGAACCGTGTATCGCGACTTCGACTTCCTGTTCGTGCCGGAATTTGGCGGCGGCACGCCCGGGGCTTCCAGTTCGGCGACCACACCGAGCATCTATGACGCCTATGTGAATTATCGCTACTCGCCGGAGTTCCAGATCCAAGCCGGCAAATTCAAGGCGCCGATCGGGTTGGAACAGTTGCAGGCGGACGTCAACCTGTCTTTCAATGAGCGTTCGCTGGTCACGGACCTGGTGCCGAACCGCGATCTGGGTTTTGAAGTGCATGGCGACATCGCCGGCGGTGTGTTGAGTTATGCGGCGGGCGTCTTCAACGGCGTGGGCGACGCCCGCAACTCGAGCAATATCGGCTTCCAGGATGACCGGGAATTTGACGGGCGGTTGTTCATCCAGCCCTTCAAGCAAACCAGCCTCAAGCCCCTGCAAAACCTGGGCTTTGGCGTCAGCGGCAGTTATGGTGATTCGTCCGTCACCAATACCCTTGATTTGCCTGCCTCGACTGGCGGTTCATCGTCTTCCGCGGGATATTTCACGGACGGACAGCAGCAGTTCTTCGCCTACACCAACGGCGTGATGGCCGCGCACACACACTGGCGCCTTTCACCGCAGGGCTATTATTACTATGGCCCGCTGAGCTTGATGGGTGAATACGCGATTTCCGACCAGCAGGTGGAGCGAAACGTGGGAACCTCCACCTACAATGCGGATTTGCACAATACGGCCTGGGAGATTACTGGCGGATGGGTATTGACCGGAGAGGATGCCACCTTCAACGGCGTGACACCCAAACATCCGTTTGATCTGCACAACGGACAATGGGGCGCCGTGCAGGTGGTGGGACGTTATGCAGACCTGGCCATCGACAACGCCGCCTTTCCGTTGTTTGCGAATCCGGCCTCGGCCTCCGAGGCGCGGGCGTGGGCGGTGGGATTGAACTGGTATTTGAACCGGAACATCCGGGTGAACGCCAGTTATTCCCACACCTCGTTCACGGGCGGCGCCGGCGGTTCGCCAAGCACGGCCCCGGGCAGTGTCAGCAACCACCCGGAAGAGGTGTTTTTCACCCGCGTGCAATTGTCATTTTAACCGGATAAAAACGGCACATGAAAACATTGCTTAAAATTCTGCTCGTCGGCGCGCTGGCCATTGCGGCGGATGCAAAGGACATCAAACTCCTGAATGTCTCCTACGACCCGACGCGCGAGTTGTATCAGGATTACAACGCCGCGTTCGCCAAATATTGGAATGCGAAAACCGGCGACAGTGTGGCCGTCGCGCAATCGCACGGCGGCTCCGGCAAGCAGGCGCAGTCCGTCATCAACGGGCTCGAAGCCGACGTGGTCACACTCGCGCTGGCTTATGACATTGACGCGATTGCGCAACAGGCGAAGCTGCTGCCCGCCGACTGGCAAAAACGCCTGCCGGACAACAGCACGCCCTACACCTCGACCATCGTGTTTCTCGTGCGCAAGGGAAACCCGAAGGGCATCAAGGACTGGGACGACCTCGTGAAACCGAACTTGGTGGTCGTGACGCCGAATCCGAAAACTTCCGGCGGTGCGCGCTGGAATTACCTCGCGGTGTGGGCTTACGCGCTCGACCAATACGGCCATGATGACGCCAAGGCGCGCGACTTCATCAAACGGCTTTACAAGAACGTGCCTGTACTCGATTCCGGCGCGCGCGGCTCGACCACGACGTTTGTGGAGCGCGGTATCGGCGATGTACTGCTCGCGTGGGAAAATGAGGCGCATCTCGCCATCAAACAATTCGGCGCGGACAAATTTGACATCGTCACGCCCCCGTTGAGCATCCTGGCCGAGCCGCCGGTGGCGGTCGTGGACAAGGTGGCGAAGAAGCACGGCACGGCCGACGTGGCCCGGGCTTATCTCGAATATCTGTACTCCGACGAAGGCCAGGACATCGCCGGCCGGAATTTTTATCGTCCGCGCTCGGAAAAGGCCGCGGCCAAATATGCCGGTCAGTTTGCCCCGGTGAAACTCGTCACGGTGGATGAAGTTTTCGGCGGCTGGCAGAAGGCCCAGAAAACCCATTTCGCCGATGGCGGCGTCTTTGACCAAATCTTTCAACCCTGAAACCGCTTCGTGGTTCCTCGCAAAAGAGAAACCACCAGCCCAAATCAAAAAATTTATGCCAATCGTTGCAACCCAATCCCCGGCCATCGCCCAACCGCCGCCGGCGCGCCGGCGTTCCCTCGCCGACCTGCTCGCGCCGCTGGATTCCATCGCCGCCCATTCACCGAACCTCGTAGCGAACCACGAAGCGCGCTTTGAGGCCGGCGGCGAAACCTACACCCTGCCGCGCTATTTGTTTGTCGGGCCCAAGGGCGGCGACACGCCGATCCGCGTCGGGATTTTTGCGGGCATTCACGGCGACGAGCCGGAAGGCGTGCGGGCGGCAGTTCAGTTCATCAAGTTGCTGGAAGCGAAGCCCGAACTGGCGGCCGGATATTATTTGTCGTTTTACCCGGTGTGCAATCCGACCGGCCTGGAGGACGGCACCCGCCATTCGCGCAGCGGGAAGGACTTGAACCGCGAATTCTGGGGCAGCTCCAACGAGCCGGAGGTCCGGCTGTTGCAGGCCGAACTCATTTCGCGTTCCTTCAACGGCATTATTTCGCTGCACACCGACGACACCAGTGACGGCTTTTACGGCATCGTGCGCGGGGCGACGCTCACGAAACATCTCATCGAACCGGCGTTACAAGCCGCCGGGAAATTCCTGCCGCGCGACCCCCGTTCCATCATTGATGGTTTTCAGGCGCGTAACGGCGTCATCCGCGACGCCTACGACGGCGTGCTGAGCGCGCCGCCGAAAGTGCGGCCGCGTCCGTTTGAAATCATCCTCGAAACGCCCCAGGCACCGCCGACTTTTTTGAAGGAATGCGCGTTTGTCGCGGCGCTCAAAACCATTTTGACCGAGTACCGCAAATTCATCGCATTCGCACCAAACCTATAACATTAACATAATATGAGCCGAATATTCAATGACATCACCGAAACCATTGGCAACACACCGCTCGTGCGTCTGAACCGCACGGCCAAAAAACACGGCGCCATCGCCGACGTGCTGCTCAAACTCGAATTCTTCAACCCGCTGTCCAGCGTCAAGGACCGCATTGGCATCGCCATGATTGACGATGCCCTGAAGGCGGGAAAAATAAACAACAGCACGGTGATCATCGAGCCGACCAGCGGCAACACCGGCATTGCCCTGGCGTTTGTCGCCGCCGCCAAAGGATTGAAATTGATTTTGACTATGCCCGAAACGATGAGTTTGGAGCGCCGCAAACTGTTAAAAATTCTCGGCGCGAAACTCGTGCTCACCGAGGGGGCCAAAGGCATGAAAGGCGCGATTGCCAAAGCCGAGGAACTGAACAAACAAATTCCCAACAGCTTCATTCCCCAGCAGTTTTCCAATCCGGCCAACCCGGAAATCCATCGCAAAACCACCGCCGAGGAAATCTGGCGGGACACCGACGGCAAGGTGGATTTTGTCGTTTCGGGCGTCGGCACCGGCGGCACGATCACCGGCATTGCCGAAGTCATCAAGAAACGCAAGCCGTCATTCAAAGCGATCGCCGTCGAGCCGGCGAAGTCGCCGGTCATTTCCGGCGGGCAGGCCGGCCCGCACAAATTGCAGGGCATCGGCGCCGGTTTCATTCCCGACAACCTGAACGTGAAAATCGTTGACGAGGTCATCAAGGTCAACGAAGAGGATTCCGGCCCGGTTTCCAAGGAGGTCAACCAATTGGACGGCATTCCCGTGGGCATTTCCAGCGGCGCGGCGATTTGGGCGGCATTGCAGTTGGCCAAACGCCAGGAAAACAAGGGCAAGACCATCGTCGCCATCGTGCCGTCGTCAACCGAACGCTACCTTTCGACGTGGCTGTTTGCTGACATTGACACCAATGCCGACGACATCACCGGTCTGATTCCGGCCGGTAAAACATCCAATTAAAACCGATCAGAAAACTGAAGGCCCAAAAATCATCAATCAATGTTTGTTCAGCCCGACCGGACCACCGGAGGATTGCTGGCCAAGAAAATAAAATCAGCCAATGAAAATCAATCTGTTTGTCCGAGTCATTCAATCCATTCAAAACCGGCGTACGCGTCTCGTGCTCCTGTTTGCGGCGCTGCTGCTCGCCTCGGCGGGCGGCGTCAGGGCCGATGAGACAACCACCAATGCCACGCCCGCAAACGCCACCCCGGCGGCGAAGAGTGAAAAGCCACCGCCGCTTCCGCTGCATCAGATCGAAGGCAACGGCGGCATTTTCTCGACGCTGTCGGCCTACATTGTAAATCCGCCGCGCAATGGCGAGCCCGTCGGCCGGCCGGCCGTCGGCTTTTCCTACGTTGACCTCGGCCACGGCCAGGACCTCGAGGCGTTGACCTTGACGGAATCTCCATTGAGCCGCCTCGAATTGGGTTATGGTTACGAGAATTTCAACCTGGGCAATTTGCCGCTGGATGTTTATAAGGCGACCAGCGGGGCGCTCTACCTCTCGGAGACCTCCGTTGAATTGCATAACTTCAACGCCCGGCTGCAAATCCTGAAGGAAGGCGAGTTCGACCAGAAGTGGATTCCGGCACTGACTTTCGGCGTCCATTACAAGTACAACGATTCCTACGACGCAATTGACAACGAACTCCATGGCACATTGAAAGCCATCGGCGTCAGCGAAAACCAGAGCGTGGACTTTACGTTGTACGCTTCCAAGCTGTTCACGCAGTTGCCGCGGCCCGTGCTGGTGGAGTTGGGCGGCCGCGCGACCGAAGGCGTCTGGAACGGCCTGCTGGGTTTCACCGACAGCTATCAATTCCTGTTTGAAGGCAACGTCGTGGTGTTCGTGACCGATTCCTTTGCGCTGGCGGCGGAATATCGCGAGCAAAACAGGGATTACACGGCCATACCCGGCCTGATTGGAAAAGCGAGTGATTGGTGGACGATTGACGCCGCCTATGTGGTCAACAGCCACCTTACGCTGGCGGTGGGTTACGGACATTTCGGCACCGTGCTGAACAACGACGCCAACGACGTCTGGGGAATCACCACCAAGTGGGAATTCTAATCAACAACCAATTCAGGTTGGAGGCCGGACGGCGGCTTGCGCTTTCGTCGTGCGTCTCCTCCGAACGCGCTGGGTTACGCAGCTCGTTTCGGCCTCCAGCCGTTCAATTTATCCATCCCAAAATCTGTAAACAATCTATGGCGTCGCATTCTGCGCATCGCTGTTTCCCGCAATGTGCAATTGCCTTCGGCTACTTCGCCAATATCATCAACCACTGTTAACCAATAAAAAAACATGAGCACCCAAACAAAAGGTCCCAGCACGCTGGCGCTTCACGCCGGCCAGATTCCCGATCCCACCACCGGCTCGCGCGCCGTGCCGATTTACCAGACGACGTCCTACGTCTTCAAAAACACCGACCACGCGGCAAATCTGTTTGCCTTGAAGGAATTCGGCAACATTTACACCCGCATCATGAACCCCACCACCGATGTCTTCGAACAGCGCATCGCCGCGCTGGAAGGCGGCACCGGTGCGCTGGGCGTGGCGTCCGGTTCGGCGGCCATCACCTTCGCGTTGCTGGCCATCACCCGGCTGGGCGACGAAATTGTGGCGGGCAACAACCTCTATGGCGGCACCTACCAGCTTTTCCATTACACTCTGCCCAAGCTGGGCCGCACGGCGAAGTTCGTGAACTCCCGCGACCCGGAGGCGTTCCGCAAGGCCATCACGCCGAAAACCCGCGCGCTTTACATCGAGACCGTTGGCAATCCCAAACTCGACGTGCCGGATTTCGAAGCCATCGCCAAAATCGCGCACGAGGCCGGTCTTCCGCTCGTCGTGGACAACACGGTCGGCGTCGGCCTGGTGCGGCCGTTTGATCACGGCGCGGACATCATCGTCACATCGGCTACGAAATACGTCGGCGGCCACGGCACTTCCATCGGCGGCGTCATCGTGGACTCCGGCAAGTTCAAGTGGAACAACGGCAAGTTCCCGGAATTCACCGAACCCGATCCGAGCTATCACGGCCTGGTTTACTGGGACGCGTTGAGCAACGTGCCCGGCATGGGCAATGTGGCCTTCATCCTCAAGGTGCGCGTCACCCTGTTGCGCGACATCGGCGCGGCGCTCAGCCCGTTTAACTCGTTCCTCTTCTTGCAGGGATTGGAAACGCTGCCGCTCCGGCAGAAACAACATTCCGCCAACGCGCTCGAAATTGCCAAATGGCTCAAGACGCATCCGCTGGTGAGTTGGGTGACTTATCCGGGTTTGCCGGACGATCCCAGTTACAAGATTGCCTCGAAGTATCTGAAGCACGGCTTCGGCGGTCTGGTCGGTTTCGGCGTCAAGGGCGGACTGGAAGCGGGCAAGAAATTCATCAACTCGGTGAAGCTGCTCTCGCATCTGGCCAACATCGGCGACGCCAAGACGCTGGTGATTCATCCGGCCTCGACCACGCACTCGCAGTTGACGCCGGCCGAATTGGAAGAAACCGGCGCCACGCCGGACTATGTCCGCCTCTCCGTCGGTTTGGAAGACATTGAGGACATCAAGGCGGACATTGACCAGGCGCTCAAGCAGGCGGCGTCATAACATTCAAGGATGGGGAAACGGCAGGCGGAGCCAAAAAATTGGTTCCGCTTGCCTGTTATTTCCGGCAGGCTGGATGGACGGGAAGCGGCGAAATTATGTCTGAAAAACAAATGCTCGAAGGCGATTTGCAGGACCAGGTGCTCGGGGAATATCACTCCGACCTGGGCGTGACGCATTCGCAGGTGGCGACGCTGCCGGGCTTTGTCACCGAGTCCGGGCATGAGTTCAAGGAAATCCAAATCGCCTACCAGACGCTCGGCAAATTGTCGCCGCGGCGGGACAACGTGATTCTCGTTTGTCATGCGCTGTCCGGCGACGCGCACATGGCCGGACTCAACCCTGCCACGGGCCGGCCCGGCTGGTGGGATTTTCACGTGGGACCGGGCAAGGCGATTGACACCGACCGTTTTTTCGTCGTCTGCCCCAATGTTTTGGGCGGTTGCTCCGGCAGCACCGGACCGTCGTCGCTCAACCCGGAAACCAAGCGCCCCTTCGCCACCGACTTTCCGCCGGTGACCATCCGCGACATGGTGCGCGCGCAGGCGGCGTTGCTCGACCATCTCAAGCTCCCGGAAATTTTCGCCGTCACCGGCGGTTCGATGGGCGGAATGCAGGCGCTGGTCTGGGCGACGGATTATCCGGAACGGGTGAGGAACTGCGTGCCGATTGCCACCTGTACGGCTCATCACGCCATGCAGATCGCCTTCAATGAAATCGGGCGACAGGCGATCATTACCGATCCCCAGTGGCGCAACGGCCATTATTACGACAACCCGGACGGCGCCCGTCCCGCGCACGGGCTCGCGGTGGCGCGCATGGTCGGCCACGTGACCTACCTCAGCGAATATTCGCTGCGCGCCAAGTTCGGCCGCCGGTTGCAGCGCGCTGCCCAGCCGGAGGACCTGTTCCCGGATTTCTTCTCGGTCGAAAGCTATCTGCATCATCAAGGCGACAGCTTTGTCCGCCGGTTTGATCCCAACTCCTATCTTTACCTGACCAAGGCGATTGACCGTTTTGATTTTCTGGCGGGCCGTGAGACGCGCGATGCGCTGGACCGGGTGCGGGCACGGTTCCTGATGATTTCCTTTGAATCCGACTGGTTGTATCCGCCGTCCCAATCGCGCGATCTTGTCAAACTGCTCAAGCGGCACAACCTGGCGGTGACTTATCTGAACCTGCCGACGCCCTATGGGCACGACTCGTTCCTGATACAAAATCCGGAATTTTCCAGCGCGTTGAGCCATTTTCTCAACCAGGAATACGACTCCCGCACGGCCACCGCCGCCTGAATTTCATGCACCCCGCGCTTTATGACCAGGTGATTGAGTGGCTGCCGCCCAATTCGCGCGTGCTGGACTTGGGCTCCGGCGACGGCGCGTTCCTGGAGCGGCTGGTGAAAACCCACAAGGTGCGCGCCGAGGGCGTCGAGCGCGATCCGGTCCTGGTTTCGCGGTGCATCGAACGCGGGCTGGTGGTGCATCAGGGGGACATTGCCGATGGACTGGATCAATATGCCTCCGGGGCGTTTGATCACGTGCTGCTGCTGGGCACGTTTCAGGAACTGCTGACTCCGGCGGACATTCTTCGGGAAGCCTTCCGCGTCGGGCGCGAGGTCATCGTCGCTTATACCAATTTCGCCCATATCCGCGTCCGCCTGCAAATTTTGTTCGAGGGCCGCACGCCCATCACCCGCTCGCTGCCGGCGCCGTGGTATCGCACGCACAACCTGCATTTCCTGTCCCTGCTGGACTTTCAGGAATTCTGCCGCGACCTCGGCGTCCGCGAAGTCAGCCGCGCCTGTTTCAACACGAGCGGCGCGGTGGGTTTCCTGCCCAATCTACGGGCGGAAGAAGTCGTGAGCCGGCTCCAGGCCGGAACCCTTCAAACACCACCATCCAAACCTTATGACGCGCAGATTTAACCACATCACCCAAGCCGTCACCCGGCCGCTTTCCGCCGCTTAAAGAATTGCTTTCGTTGCAATTTAACAACGGTTATACCGCTCAAAAGGATTTGGCATGGCGAATAAAAAAAACAGCGTGTTGCCCGGCTTCAAGCTGACACTCGGTTACACGGTGCTTTATCTCGGGCTCATCGTCCTGATTCCGCTGGCCTGCACGCTTTGGAAGGCGAGCGCCCTGACGTGGGACCAGTTCTGGCACATCGTCACCGCTCCGCGCGTGATGGCGTCGTATCGCCTGAGTTTCGGCGCGTCGTTTCTGGCGGCGCTCATCAATCTGTTTTTTGGCCTGCTCGTCGCGTGGGTGCTGGTGCGCTACCAGTTCTGGGGCAAACGGTTCGTGGACGCGCTGGTGGACCTGCCGTTCGCGCTGCCGACGGCGGTGGCGG
>Ga0265323_10001438_pt1 | contig 11705 bp, 11 predicted proteins | sample 41225metaG_FD_193580 | JGI IMG/M metagenome (GOLD analysis project Ga0265323, IMG submission 193580) | Rhizosphere microbial communities from Carex aquatilis grown in University of Washington, Seatle, WA, United States - 4-12-25 metaG | ecosystem: Host-associated > Plants > Roots > Rhizosphere... | reverse complement strand
TGAGACCAAAGTGACGAACAAGGATGGCGTGGCGATCGACGTTGAGCTTTCCATCAGCGCCTTGAAGGACGGCCAGGGGAACATCACGGGTTCGGTCGGGATCATGCAGGACATCCGCGAAAGGAAGCAATTCGAACAGGATGCCCGCGTCGCCCAGTCCCGCTATCAGATGATCTTTGATAATTCGGCCGTCGCGATCATGATGGCGGATGAAAAGGAGAGGATCATTTCCTGGAATCCCGCGACCGAAGCGCTTCTGGGCAAAGGCTACGAAGATCTCTTTATGAAACCAGTGGCGTCGCTATATCCCGAAGAAGAATGGGAACGTCTCCGTTCTTTGGAGATCCGCAAGATCGGCAAGCCGAATTTTTTGGAGAGCAAGGTGCTGACCAAGGACGGAGGGATCGTTGATGTGAACCTGGCCCTTACGATCCTCAAGGACGCTGACGGCCAGGTGACAGGTTCGATCGGTTTTCTTCAGGACATCGGCGCCTTAAAGCGGATCGAAAAGGAGCGCGGAGACCTGACCCGGATGAAAAGTGACTTCGTTTCCATGGTGTCACATGAACTGCGCACGCCCATCACCAGCATCAAGGGGAACGTCAATCTCATCCTGGACGAATCCGCCGGAGCGATCAATGAGGAACAGAAGGATTTTCTGCAGACCGCCATGAAGAATATCAACCGCCTGGAGCGGTTGATCAGCGATATCCTCGACTACCAGAAGCTCAGCGCCAGCGCCCATGAATTGAACCTGGAGACCCGCGATGTCAATGCGATGGCCCATGAAGTGCAGGCGAACCTGAACCTGTTCGCGCAATCCAAAAACCTGATCTTGAAGACCAGCCTGGCCAGTAATTGTCCGCCTATAACCTTTGACTATCAACGGGTCGCACAAGTGCTTAAGAATCTTGTCGAAAACGCGATCAAGTTCACGGACGCCGGCAGCGTGACCATCTCGACCAAACTCACTGACCAGGGGGTCGTTGTATCCGTAAGTGATACCGGGATCGGCATTAAGAAGGATGATTTTGTTAAACTCTTTAATATTTTCAGCCAGATCAAGACCGGGGACGGCCGCGACACCGGGGATACCGGCTTGGGGCTGGCGATCTCCAAACTGATCATCGATAAGCATAACGGAAAGATCTGGGCCGAGTCCACTCCGGGAAAAGGTTCAACGTTCGCATTTTTGCTGCCGCTGACCGCTGCCCCGCAAATCAAAAGTGAAAAGGCCGACTTGTGAAAAAGACCATTCTGATCGTGGACGATACGCCCGATATTATCAAGCTCCTGGATTTCTTGTTGAAAAAAATGGGATATAGTGTTGTCTCGGCCCTGACGGGCCAGCAGGCTTTGGATCAAATCAGGCTGCAAATACCAGATCTAGTGTTGCTCGATTTTCATTTGCCTGACCTGAGCGGTGTGGATATCTGCAAAGCTTTAAAAGCCGACCCAGCGTTTATGCACATTCCGGTCATTCTGATGTCAGCCTCTAGTGACGAATCCGTCCGGAAACATCAGGCCGAAGCCCAGGCTGACGGTTTTCTGATGAAGCCCTTTCTTAGAAAAGACCTCGAAAAGCTTACCGCTGAATTCCTGCCCTGAAGCTCGATTACTCTTGAAGAAGGTAGTATCTGAGGTATCATATTGGCTACCAATTGGTCCGGGAAAAACTGCAGGGACTATGGCAAATAGCAGGCCAAATGTTAAAGAAAATCGCGCATGGATCGACTCCGGCCTGAATTGGCTGACGGTAAAGAGAGCCAAGTCCGCGAATAAAGAGCGAGACGACCTGCTGAAATCCTTGGGCCACCGGGTTCGTTACAGTTTCAACCACAGCAAGATCCATGCCGGTGAGCTGTCTCCCGGCTGTGCCATTTGCGGAGCCGGTCACTGGTCATGCTTGTATATCAACAGTCGCTGCACAGCGAATTGTTTTTATTGTCCTCAGGAACGGGACCGGAAACAAGAATGCCGGCCGAACGCAGATATTGATTTTGACGATCCTGACGATTATGTGGCCTATTTAGAGAAATTTCACGTTAAAGGCGTTGGTTTTAGCGGCGGAGAGCCGTTATTGGTCTTTGACAAATTATTGACATATATCACGAAGATCAAAAAGCAGTTCGGCAGATCGATGTATCTCTGGATCTACACGAACGGGCACTTGGTGACCAAAGATAAGTTAATTCAATTAAGAAAAGCCGGTTTGGATGAGATTCGATTGAACATCAGCGCCAATGATTACGACTTGCGGCCGGTAAAACTGGCCAGAGATGTTTTTGATACGGTCACGGTCGAGGTGCCAAGCATTCCAGAGGATCACGCGAGGCTAAAAAGGTGTTTAGCAAAGATGCACAGGATCGGGGTTAAGTATTTAAATATCCATCTATTGAGGACCACGGAATACAACTACCAGAATTATGTTAAACGCGGTTACACGTTTCTCCATACGCCGGAAGTCAATGTTCTGGAATCGGAAATTACCGCGCTCAAGCTCATCAGGTATGCCCTGGATAAAAAGATCGGCTTGCCGATCAATTACTGCTCGTCCGTATACAAAGAGCGGTTCCAAGACATGGCGCGAAAGCAGCGCTACGGGTCTTGGGTTAAAGAGGACCTGGAAGACTTCACTGACTCGAAGTTTATACGGAGACTGTCCATACGGGATTCTATTAAAAAGCTTAATAAGATCATAAGAACGTTCATTGAACACGGTGAGCGCCCAGAGTTGTGGTCATTAGACCAGGCAAAAGCCGAGGTTTCTTTCCATAAGTCGCTTCTGAAATACATTGATTTTGGCAAGCGCAAGTTGATCATCACTTATTTTACGCCGCTGCTAAAAATGGATGCGGGTGACGATTCCGGCTGTAAAATTAAGCTAAAGTCAGGCAAGTTCGTTGTTATTAAAAGGCATCCCATGGTTCAGTTGCTATTAGCGAGCCCGATCATGATCGAATTCATTCGAAAAATCTTAACTGAAAATATGGAGTGGGAAGGATCCCGCAGCTATTTTCTTAAGAACTATGCGTTCAACTCCAAGGAACAGTTGAAAAGGCTCACAATAGAATCGGAGTGTTTAAGTAAGTTAATAATACGGGAGAGCCTAGGAACGGGTTTTCCTGAGCTTTCCTAAGGGCTAAGCGGCAACTATGAATTCTATTCAAGTGACACCCATGATTTACCTGGAAACTTACGGCTGCCAGATGAATGAATATGACAGCGAACTGGTTAGGGCGATCCTGTCCAATGCAGGTTATGTGTTCACGGACGATGACCTGTCCGCGGACATCATCATGCTGAACACCTGCTCGGTCCGGGACACGGCCCAGCGCAAGGTCTACGGTTATCTCCATGAATTACGCTACCGCCGGAAGGGAAAGCCCGCACGCTTTGGCATCTTGGGCTGCATGGCCACGAGCCTGCGCCGGGAACTCCTGGAAGACAAGGCCCTGGGCCTGGATTTTGTCGTAGGGCCGGACAGTTACAAGCGCCTGCCGGAAATTCTCAAGGGTGTAGCGGCCGGTCAGGGCCAGGGCTATGACGTGACCTTGTCGGATTTCGAGACCTATGCTGACGTGGACCCGATGCGCGCGGGTGGCGTGAACGCCTGGGTCGCGGTCATGCGCGGCTGCAACAATTTTTGTTCGTTCTGTGTGGTGCCATACGCGCGCGGACGGGAGCGCTGCCGTCCGGTTGATAATATCCTGGAGGAAATGAAGCGCCTGGCGGACCGGGGTTTCAAGCAGGTGACGCTCCTCGGCCAGAACGTCAATTCCTACGTCCATGACGGCCAGGGTTTTGCTGAGCTGTTGACCGCCGTGGCGAAAGTCGACGGTATCCAGCGCATCCGGTTCACTTCTCCGCATCCCAAGGATTTTCCGGATAAGCTCATCCGGGTCATCGCCAAGAACCCCAAAGTGTGCAAGCATGTGCATCTGCCGCTCCAGGCCGGCAATGACCGGATCCTGAAGCTTATGAACCGGAACTATACCCGCAATGATTACATAGCGCTGGTCGACCGGATCCGCAAAGCCGTACCGCAAGTGGTTCTGACGACCGATCTCATCACGGGGTTCCCAACGGAAACGGACGCGGAGTTCGAAGATACGGTCAGCCTCATGAAAGACGTCGAGTTCGATGCCGCCTTCATATTTAAATATTCGCCCCGGCCGAACACCAAAGCTGCGGCTGAGCTCAGGGATGATATCCCGGAGACCAAAAAGACTCAGCGCATTGTCCGTCTGAACAAGATCCAGGCCGATATCTCTCTCAAGAAGAACCAGGCTTATGTGGGGAGGACCGAGGAGGTCCTGATCGAAGCTGCCGGCAAGTACAACAGCGATGCGGCTTTTGGCCGGAATGACGGCAACAAGATCGTGGCCCTGTTCGGTAATGACCTTAACCCGGGTGAGTTAGTGAGCGCCAAGATCATCCGGGCGACCCCGCACCAGCTCAAGGGCAAGATTACCGAGAAACAAGGTTGAAGTTATCTGCAAGCCAGTCTTGAATTCGCCGACAAAAAGGTATATAGTAGCGCAATTATCTTAGACAATCCTGCAGAACCAATTCATAACACATAGCGTTTTTCCGAGGAGACAGCCATGTTAGCTACCCATCAGATGACCGCCAACGAGCTTTACGAAAAGCTCAAAAATATCCGTGTCGGTGCCAATGTCTGCCAGTATTCGTTCAAGAAATGCGAAGAGCTTATCCCGACCATCAATGAGATCCTGCGACTCAAGGCCGAGAAGGACGCGGTCATCCTGGCGCATTCCTATGTGAGCCCGGAGATCGTTTACGGCGTGGCTGACTTTGTGGGTGATTCCTACAAGCTCAGCAAGGACGCCATGAACACCTCTGCCAAAGTGATCGTCTTTGCCGCGGTCCGGTTCATGGGGGAGACCGCGAAGATCCTGAACCCCGAGAAAGAGGTTCTGGTCCCGGCTACGGATCCGGGCTGCACTCTGGCGGATGCCATCACGGCCGCGGACGTCCGGCGTTTACGGAAGGACTACCCGGGCTATGCCATGATCTGCTACGTGAATACCACGGCCGAGGTCAAGGCCGAATGCGATGTCTGCGTCACCTCAGCGAATGTGTACACCATTGTCGAGAAATACCCCAGCGACAAGATCTATTTTCTTCCGGATAAATTCATGGGCATTAACCTGAGGGATGAGATGGCCCGCCGGGGCATTAAGAAGGATATCCAATTCTGGAACGGGTCTTGCTATGTCCATGAGGAGTACACCCAGGAGCAGATTTTTAAGGTCCGCACTGAATACCCGGACGTGCAGATCGTGAGCCACCCCGAATGCAACGCCCAGGTCATCGCCAATTCCGATTTTGTCGGCGGGACCGAGCAGATGCTGGATTATATGCGTAAGTCCAAGGCCAAGCGTTTCCTGATGCTAACGGAATGCGGCCTGTCTTCCCGACTCCAGTCGGAATTCCCTGACAAAGAACTTGTCGGAAGCTGCACCTTGTGCAAATATATGAAATCGAACGAGCTCGGAGCGGTCTTGCAAGCGCTCAAGGACCCGACACCGCAACAGCGCATCGTGATCGATGAGACTGTGCGCGTCAAGGCCCTCAAGGCGCTCAAGGCCATGTTCCAGTATGCGAGTCCCCGCCCATCGCGGGCGAACAGTTGCGAGTAACATCATAGGGAGGGCCGCCGCCATGCGGATAAGCTTCCTGATCGTTCTTTTGGTTTTGGGACTGGCGTTCAATTCAGCGGTCCTGGCGGCTGGTGAGGTGACGCGCTGGGGCGGGCCCGGATATGACCCGGCCAGCCGGGGCAAGAACTATTCCAGCCTTTTTTCAGCGCATGCAGACCTGTCCGCGGGAGGCGGGAGCCAGCATTTCCAGATCTGGGTCGATTCGGAAAAGACCGTCAATGGCGTCGGGTCAATGGTCTTCCGGCAGGGAGGCCACAAGGATGTCGTTTCCAGTTATTGCAGTAAAGCGCAGTTGCATATCAATGCTCCTTACGCCTGCCATTTCAAGAAGTCGGTTTTTTTAAGCCGAGCGGGGATTGGCGAGCTGATAGTGAACGGCCGGGACGGCCAGGAACTCCTTCGAGTTTTTGCTGACATTACGCGAATTAAGCAGGTTTTCTGATGGATGCAGCTTCCGACATCAAATATCTCACCCTGGGCGGGTCCCTCAAGCTGAAAAGCGGGATCACCTTCGGGCCCATTACAGTCGCCTACGAGACCTACGGGGAACTTAATCCCACTAAGTCGAACACCATTCTCATCTGCCATGCCTTTACCGGTGACAGCCATGTGGCTTCACACCGCTCCGGGGACAGACCCGGCTGGTGGGAAGACATGGTTGGTCCAGGCAAGGCCTTTGACACCAACAAGTATTTTGTGATCTGTCCCAATGTGCTAGGAAGTTGCAAGGGCACGAGCGGCCCCATCTCCCTGGACCCTAAGACCGGTAAGCCTTACGGTTTGGATTTTCCCGTGATCACGATTCAGGATATTGTCATGGTCCAGAAACGGCTCTTGGACCATTTGGGCATTAAGACACTGTTGAGCGTGGCTGGCGGTTCCATGGGCGGCATGCAGTCCCTGACCTGGGCGGTCCTGTACCCGGACATGGTCCAGTCCTCCATTGTGATCGCGACCTGCCACCGCCATACGGCCCAGCAGATCGCGCTCCACGAGGTGGGCCGCCAAGCGGTCATGACCGATCCCGACTGGCTGAATGGCGATTATTACGGCAAAGAGGGTCCCAAGCGGGGCCTCGCCATCGCGCGCATGGTGGGGCACATCACCTATATGAGCCAGGCATCCATGGAAAGAAAATTCGGCCGTAAGCTCGTGGGCAAGGAAGAGCTGGGCTACAACATTTCCAAGGATTTCGAGGTGGAGGGCTATCTGGAGTACCGCGGCCAGAGCTTTGTCGAGCGCTTCGATGCCAACAGCTATCTTTACCTCACCAAGGCCATGGATTACTTTGACCTGACCGAGGACGGCCAGAGCCTGGCGGACGTGTTCCAGGGGGTCAGGTCGGATTTTCTGGTCATCAGTTTTACCTCCGACTGGCTTTACCCATCGGAACAGTCCCGCACAATGGTGCGCGCGCTCAAGGCGAACGACGTGGGGGTGTCCTATGTCGAGCTCGACTCGGATTACGGGCATGATGCGTTTTTGATCGACTTCGGTGACCAGACGAAAGTGGTCGCGAACTATCTGGCACGTGTTCAGAACGATAAGGCAGGTCGGACATGATCAGTCTGGACTACGAAATCATCGCTGACATCATCGAGCCCGGCGCCAAGGTCCTGGACCTGGGCTGTGGCGACGGCGCGCTTTTGGCGCTCCTTAAGGAGAAGAAAAAGTGCCGCGGTACCGGGATCGAGATCGATGTCAAGGAGGCGGTCCGCGCCATGGAGCGCGGGGTGTCCGTAGCGCAGGGCGACCTCGGCCGCGACCTGGAAGTTTATGGGGAAAAACGCTTTGACTATGTCATCCTGAACGAAAGCCTGCAGCAGGTCCTGGACATTGAAAAGGTCCTGGATGCGGCGCTTAGGATCGGCAAGCACGTTATCGTCGGGATCCCGAATTTTTGCCAGTTCGGGGCCCGTTTCCAGCTCTTTTTCCTGGGCCGTGTCCCGGTGACCGGCGCCTTGCCGTTCAAATGGTACAACACGCCGAACCTGCGTTTTCTGAGCCTCAAGGATTTCCGGTTCTTCTGTCTCGAAAAAGGCGTTACGATCGAAAAGGCGCGTTACCTGGTGCAGAGAAAAGAAGTCTGGTTTTTCCCGAACTTGTTCGCGGAAGCGGGTATTTTTGTATTAAGAAAATGACCGATCAACAGGTCAGCTGTAACCTTGCCGCCTCTATCGGCGGCTTTTTAATTAGGAGCTCGGCATGAAATCATATGATCACATCATCATTGGTTCCGGGATCATCGGCTTGTCCATCGCCAGATACCTGCGGGAACATGTTCCGGGTGCCAGCATCCTGGTCATTGAAAAGGAAGAGGATGTTGGCGCCCATTCCTCCGGCCGCAACAGCGGCATTCTTCACGCCGGCTTCTACTATTCCGCCAACAGCCTGAAAGCGCGTTTTACGGTCGAGGGGAACAAGGCCCTCAAGGCCTACTGCGCGAGACGCTCTCTAGCCGTGAACGCCTGCGGCAAGCTGGTCGTGGCCATGGATGAAGGGGAGCTCGAGCAGCTTTATGAACTGGAGCGCCGCGGGAACCGGAACGGTTCCAACGTTAAGCTCATCAGCGCCGAGGAAGCCCGGCAATATCAGCCGAACGTTTTCACCTACAAAAAAGCGCTGTATTCACCTGACACCGCCAGCCTGGATCCCAAAGCGGTCTTGGTCGCGCTCAAGGAAGACTTGCTCGGCTCTGGTGTCGATTTTCAATTCCGGGCAAAATATCTCGGCCAGAGCGCAGGGAACACGGTTCGCACGACGCAAGGTGATTTTACCGGTGGCAAGGTCATTAATTGCGCCGGGCTTTATGCGGACAAGGTCGCCCAGGATTTCGGGTTCGGCGAAAAGTACACCATGATCCCGTTCAAGGGTCTCTACCTCAAATACAAGAAGAACACGACGGACGTGAACATCAACATTTACCCAGTACCGAACCTGAAGAACCCTTTTCTGGGTGTGCATTTCACCAAGACCGTTGAGAACACGATCAAGATCGGGCCGACCGCCATCCCGGCGTTCTGGCGGGAGAACTATTCGTTCCCTGAGCACTTCAGCCTGCCGGAATTCGCAGAGATCGCCTGCGAGGAGACAAAGCTTTTTTTTACCAATGCATTTGGTTTCCGCGACCTGGCGTTCGAAGAGATCCACAAATACAACCGTGATTACTTCATTGGCCTGGCGACCCGCATGGTCCCGGTCGATCCTAAGGGGTTCGGGGAATTCACCAGGCCCGGCATCCGGGCCCAGCTCCTCGACAAGACGCGGCTCGAACTGGTCCAGGATTTTGTGGTGGAAGCGGACGACAAGTCCGTGCACGTCCTCAATGCCGTTTCCCCGGCCTATACCTGCGCGTTCCCGTTTGCAGAGTTTGTCTGTAAAGAATATGTCTTGAAAGGTTAGATATCGCCATGTTCATTCCCGACCACGCCATTACCCATTTCATTAACCGGACCTGCAGCAACCCGTTTTTCGACACAGTCATGCCCGTGGTGACAAGTTTCGGGGAGTGGGAACTCCTGGTTGCTGTGGCCATGGCGTTGCTTTTTTTCCGGAACCGGGATGTGAAGATGATCGGGATACTCTTGCTCATCGCGCTGGCGCTGGCGCATTTTGTGGGCCCGGCGGTCAAAGAAATATTCGCCCGGCCGCGGCCTTTTTTGATCTACCCTGATATCAAAGCCTTGGTCAAGGCACCGGGGCCCTCGTTCCCTTCCGGCCATGCTCTCTATGCTTTCACCTGTGCCAGTTTGGTGTGCGCGTTCATCAAACGCCACTATATTTTTTATTTCTTCGCGTTTCTCGTCGCCTTCTCCCGGGTCTACCTGGGCGTGCATTTCCCAACGGATGTCCTGGGAGGGGCCCTCATCGGCATCATGATCGGCTGGATAACATACAGCGCGTATTTCTTTATCGACATGATGAATGAACGTTCTCGCCGTCCAGTTTCTAATCCCAACTAAGTAATTGAAAGCTTGTTCCCTTAACTACGACAAAATACTTGCAAATAAGTCATTATTTGAAGTATATTAATTGCCTTAACAAGTCGTAATAAGCCTTATATAACAAGGAGCCTGCAATGGAAACTGTGATCTCAGTTCAACCGACGCCCAACCCGAACGCCCTTAAGTTCATCCTGGACATACCGGTCAAGACCCGTGATAGCGCGGTCTACCGCGACTCTTCAGAATGCGGCAGTAATAAGCTGGCAGAAGCGTTGCTTGTCTTGGACCATGTGACCGAGGTGTATTTTGCGACTAATTTCATCACCGTGACCCAGGATGGCGAAATGGACTGGGATGAGCTGGAGCCCCGGATCAGGAAAATCATTCGTCAACTGATCAAGACCCACAACCCGGACTTTGAACCTGCCACAGCCAAGGCAGCGCAGGAACGCCCGGTGGCGAACGAAGAGCTCGACAAGATCGAGGCGATCTTGGAAACCACGATCCGCCCGGCTCTCCAACGCGACGGCGGGGACCTTCTGGTGCTGGGGCTGGAAGGTAATATCCTCACCATCAGTTATGAAGGCGCCTGCGGCAGTTGTCCCCACGCAGCCATGGGCACCATTTACGCGATCCAGAACATCCTGCGGGACCAGTACAACCCGAACATTGTTGTGGAGATGGCCTGATGAGGAGCGCAGTGACTTATGCTCAAGTTTAATAAAAAAGTCGAATACGCTCTGACGGCGCTCAAGTATATGCGGGCCAAGTCCGACGGTTAACTCACAACGGCCAAGGAGATATGCACGGCTTACGACATCCCGTTTGACCCGACTTCCCGGGTCCTGCAGATCATGGCGCAGCACAAGATCCTGGAAGCCGTGCAGGGCGCTTACGGCGGGTATCGGCTCAAGGGGAACCTGTCCCGGGTGAACGTTTATGACCTCAATACAATGATCATCGGCCCCATGGCGGTCGCGGATTGCGCGAACGGGAAAGGCAGTTGTAACCGGCGGGATAAATGCATCTTGAAAGGCGCCATGGGCAAACTGAACAACCGGGTCCTGGATGTGTTCAAGCAGGTCAAAGTGAGCGAAATGGTGTGAATATGGCAAAACCGCCTGTTGATAAAACAATTCCTGATTCCAAGCTGACCGGCGATTACAAATACGGCTTTATCACCTCGGTGGAGGAGGACTCTATCCCCAAGGGGTTGAGCGAGGATGTTATCCGGATCATTTCTCAGAAGAAGCAGGAGCCGGAGTTCATGCTGGAGTGGCGCCTTAAGGCCTACCGCAATTGGCTCACGATGAAGGAGCCACACTGGGCGAACTTTGAATATGGGCCGATCGACTACCAGAATGCCCGCTACTATTCCGCTCCGAAGAAAAAGACCGATGGACCGCAAAGCCTGGAAGAGGTGGACCAGGAAGTCGTCCGGACCTTTGAGAAACTCGGCATCCCGCTCGGCGAGCAGAAGCGCCTGGCCGGGGTCGCGGTCGACGCGGTCTTTGACAGCGTATCGGTCGGCACTACGCACCAGGAAGAGCTTTTAAAACTGGGGATCATATTTTGTCCGATCTCCGAAGCGCTCCAGAAATACCCCGACTTGGTCAGAAAATACCTTGGCACGGTCGTGCCGTACAATGATAATTTCTTCGCCGCCCTCAATTCCGCGGTCTTTACGGACGGGTCGTTCTGTTACGTCCCAAAGGGCGTCCGCTGTCCGGTCGAACTGTCGACCTATTTCCGGATCAATGCACGGGAAACCGGGCAGTTTGAAAGGACGCTCATCATTGCGGATGAGGGCGCCTTCGTGAGCTATCTGGAAGGCTGTACCGCGCCGATCCGCGATGAGAACCAGCTGCACGCAGCCGTGGTCGAGCTGATCGCGCTGGATAATGCCGAGATCAAGTATTCCACGGTGCAGAACTGGTATTCCGGGGACAAGGACGGACGGGGCGGCATCTTCAATTTTGTGACCAAACGCGGCAAGTGCGCGGGCCACCACTCCAAGATCTCCTGGACCCAGGTCGAGGCCGGGGCCGCGATCACCTGGAAGTATCCGAGCTGT
>Ga0265323_10001435_pt1 | contig 11714 bp, 10 predicted proteins | sample 41225metaG_FD_193580 | JGI IMG/M metagenome (GOLD analysis project Ga0265323, IMG submission 193580) | Rhizosphere microbial communities from Carex aquatilis grown in University of Washington, Seatle, WA, United States - 4-12-25 metaG | ecosystem: Host-associated > Plants > Roots > Rhizosphere... | reverse complement strand
GCTTGGCGTAGAGTATTGGGGCGTGGAGTAAGTGGGGGCAGGACGGGGCGCAGGACGGGGCGCAGGTTCGGTGTCATCATCCCGCTCCGGGCTCTTCTCCTTGGTCTTCTTGGGAGCTGCGGCGGTAGGCGCTGGGGTCTTCGGGGTTGATTCGATGTCCTCGGGTGCTGGCGGCGTCGAAGAGTCCGTGACCGTTCCGGCCGGGCTTTCTGACGGCTGCTGGGCGACTGCCGGCGGTGGTGGCGGCGGCGAGGCCGCCTGTGTCTTGGCGGGCTCGGAAGGCTGAGCGTCCGTGCCGCAGCCGGCCAGCATGACGGCGGCGGCGGAAATGCCGATGCCTGCGCGGAAGAAAACCCTCCGCCCCATTTCGGTACCGGGTGGGAGCAGTGCCACCGGCACGAGCGCCACTTCGGTCTCCGATCCGTCGTTCAGGATTCTGACTAGTCTGAAATCCCGTTTCATAGCTATGTTCTCTCCTTATCTATTGGTTTGCATGGAGCCCCTGTTGGGCGAGGAGTTTGCCACAGATGCACCTCCGCGCCAGAATAGACCGCCCGAACCGGCGATCTCGGATAGAATCTGATCTTCGGTAATCCCCTGAACGATGCGGCAGCGGCCCGAGCCGCAAGCCCCCGCGCCGGCCGCAAGCAAGGACTTGTGATAGCAATCGCCGGCGCATGTCCAGCGGCAGAAGCAACCGCGGCAGGCCGCGCGATACTGGACGGCACGTCTTCGCAAACGACTGAGGACAGCCATGTCGAACGAGATGCCCCCAGCCTCCCTGTCCAGGCGCCCATAGAAGAAGGTCGCGGCGCGCTCATCCCGTTCCGAGAACACGGCATAGCAACCCGAGACGCCGCCATCGGGCGAGAGTGCGAACAGGTCCTGGGACAAGCCGCAGAAGTGGTTGGTGAGCACGCCCAGGCGGGCTCCGGAGAAACAGAGGCGCCGGGCGGCCCGCCGCGCGCGCGCCGAGGCGGCCAGAAAGGCGACCACGAACTCATCGGGATCGACGGCGGGTCCCTCGTACCGCCCCGAAGGGAAAACCGGCTCAACCAGAATCCGCTCCGCGCGGGAGTGCGAACAGGCAAACTCGACCGATTCCGGGAGGCGGGCAACCTGATCGGCGGCCACAGTCATGCGCAGCCCATAAGAGAAGCCTGCGCCGTCCAGGCGCTTCATGGTGTCGAGGACCCGCCTCGACGACGGTTCCCCGAGGATTCCCAGCCGGTTCCGGTCGTGGACCTCCGGCAAGCCGTCGAAGGAGAGCGTCAGGTCCTGCAGGTTCCCGGCGATCCAATCGGTCTGGGCCTCAGTCAGAACGCCGTTGGTGGTCAGCGAGGCGTCTACGCGCAGTCCCGTTTCACCGGCCCGGTTGCGCGCATGGGCGAGGGATCCGGTCAGAACGCTCCAGTGGAGGGTGGGCTCGCCACCCCCGTGATAGGCGACCGAGAACGAACCGAGACCGCGCTCGCGGGCGTTTCTGGCGACAAAGTCGATTCCCGTGGCCGCCACATCCGCACTCATGAATCTGGCGGGATTTCCTCCCGCGGAGGCATAGCAGTAGGCGCACCGGAGGTTGCATGCGGTGGTCAGGAAGAGAGCCACGGAGACGGGTTTCGGAGCCCCGGTACATACGGCGCGCGGTTCCGGCGGGGAGGCGGAGCCGACAAGGTTCAAGTCGGCAAGCAACGCGATCGCCGAGCCATCCGGGTCGGATGCGGGGTCGAACGCACCGGCTCGCAGATCCGCCAGCAGATTCACCATTCGTGCGTTGGATACGAAAGCGGTCCGCAGGAGAGGCGCATAAATCAGGTACCGCCCCTCATCCAGCGAGATCGCGAAGACCTCGGTGGACAATTCCGCGCGAGCTCGGGGCGGCGCCATATATGAATCGGGATTTCCTTTTTGAAATCCTGGTTCCGATTAGTATATACCCGTTGTCAATCTCTCGATCCGAAAGTTGGAGTCCGCTACCTCCGGAAACGCAATTCCGCCTTGAACGCTTCCAGACAGTTGTAAACAATGGGGCAGATGGTGGCGCGGTCCACCATGTCCCACATGCGGCTGGCGATGGAGCCGTTGCCGCGCACCATGTGCGGGTAGCGCTGGCAGATGCCGGGGCGCGCATCGTACACGCTGCAAAGGTTGCCTTCCAGGAAAACGCAGCCCGCCGCTTCGGTCCACTTCAGGATGCGGGAGCCGTCCTCGGGGTCCAGCGCGGTGTAGCCGGCCAGGAACAGTTCCTGAGACATGTGCAGGTGGCGTGCCAGGTGTTCCACGTCGCGCTCGGCGAGTTCGGTGGTGGAGGTGCGGCAGCAGTTGCCGCAGGCGGTGCAATCGATCTGGTCCTGAATGCCCTCAGCCACGCGGCGCAGGATGCGGTCGCTGTGATCGTGCGACTTCATGAAGCTGCGGAAGCGGGAGTTCTCGTCGCGCTTCTTCTCGCCCAGCATCTTGATTTGAACCAGGTCCGTAATCATTCAGCGGTCAAATCCTCTCCGAGCGCGCCCACGGGGTGGGTGACGGTTACCGGCCGCGGCGCGATGGCCTTCACCAGGCCCGGCAGGTCGTAGTGTAGCAGGACGGCGGGGATGGCGATCTCGGGTAGGCCGCTGGCGAGCGGCGCGTCCAGGGCCAGGCGGTAGGAGCGGAGCGTGTGGTCCACCGTCACCCTGGAGACGCGCGAATCGAGCACGGCGGCGTGCAGCAGCACTACGCCCATCGGGCCGGTAGCCCAGGCGGCGATCCGGGCAGGGTCCACGCCGGGGCGGCTGGCGAGCCAGTTCATGGCGCCGATGGCGTCGTCCATGCGCAGGCCCACCAGAGTCCGGCCAACCAGGAGGGCGCGCAGTGCGATGAGGTTGAACGGGCCGAGATAGGGAGACTGCACGGGGGTCGAATCGCCGGGCGTGCCGCGCGGTTGCAGCACCAGGACCACCTGGTCCGCCGCGGCGCGCACCGCCGTCATCTCCATGGGCGCCGCGTCCAGGATCAGCGTCGCGGGTTTGACGCCCGGCGTGGCGGGCACGGCCAGGAGGCCCGGGATCCGGGCGCCGCTTTCGCCGTGGAATTCCAGCCAGTCCAGACGGTAGCCTTCGCGCGGTTCGCTCCGGATCACGCTGACCTCGGGCGGAGCCGCGCCGGGTTGCGCGATGCAGCCGGTGAGCGCGCGGATGTCGGCGGCAAGGGCCGGCGTACCGGGCAGTGTGGGCGCGCGCCGGCGGTTGATGGATTCCAGCGACTCGCTGCCGAGCGATGTGGAAACCTGGCCGGTCGCGGTGACCAGGAGATCGGCCGGGCTCTCGAGGCGGAACTGGCGGAACTCCGGAGGCTGATCGGCGCCATGCAGCCAGCGCGCCAGGAAGGCCACAATCCGGGGGGCGATGGGCCCTAGGTTGCCGTGGCGGCCCGGCCCGGTGATCCACTGCAGGCGGTCCCCGGCGCCGTAGAGGCCGTAAATGCGCCGGGCTTCCTGGAAGCTGGTCTGGGCGCCGGCGAAGGGGAACATGTCCTCGGTGGTGCTGACGATGGCGTAGGGCCTGGGCGCGGCCAACTCGACCCAGTCGGCGAAATCGAATCCCGCGGCGATGAAGCCTGGGATGGACTGCTCGGCCTCCTGCGGGCCAATGGCGGGGAGCAACTCCTGGAACGAGGTGATGTAGCAGGCGGTGGCGGCGACAGCGATGCGGTCGTCGAGAGCGGCCAGATAGGCCGTGGCCGTGCCGCCGCCGGAGCAGCCGAAGGCGCCGATGTGGGCGGCATCCACATCGGGGCGCGCGGTCAGGTAGTCGATGCCGCGCATGCCATCGTTGATGAAGTAGCGCGCGACGTGCTCGCCGATCAGCATGGCCGATTGCGCGGCCATGCCGTGCTCTCCGGTGCCCTGGCCCACGGTGGACTGTTTGGTCCGGGGATCGAAGTGCTGCAGGCGCTCGCCCTGTCCCATGGGATCGATGGCCAGGGAGAGGATGCCGGCGCGCGCCAGGTTGGCGCCCCAGTTATACTGGCCGAGTTTGCCGGTGGGCTCGTGGCCAGGAGTGAGGAGCACCGCGGGGAACGGCGAGGCGCCGCTGGCTGGGACGTAGACGTTGGCGGTGACGAAGTAGCCGGGGAGGCTTTCGTAGGCGATCTTCTCGACGCGGAACCCGTCGCCTGGAACAGAGCCGAACTGGCGGACGGGCACCGGGCCGCGGCGCTCGGGCAGGCCGCCAATCAGCTTGAGGATTCGCTCCCGCGCGGCGGCCTTGCGGCGTTCGGCATCGGCGCGGGTGTGGATGGCGGCGATGGCATCGGCGCGCCGGGAGAGCTGCGCGTAGCCCAACTGGTTGAGCCAGAGGTTGAGCTGCTGCCGCGCGTTGGGCGGCTGCGCGAAACTGGCGAGGATTGCGGTGAGGCCCAGAAGGGCAATGCGGGCCGGCTTCATGCACACGGTTGTAACATAGAACGGCGTGGAGGCGGGCGCGGGACGTGCGAATGCCGGTACAATGAGTGTCGGCCAACCGCCCATGCCACTTCTCCGCAAACTCCTCCTAGCCGCGCTGGTTCTGATCGTCGTGGCGCTGGGCTCGGCCGACTTCTTCCTCACGCGCTACACGGCCCATCGCGAGTTGCAGTACGCCGAGCAGCACCTGGAAGGGCAGGCGCGCATTCTGGCGCCGGCGCTGGCCGCGGTGGAGAGCTCCGCGCTGGGCGCCTGGGCCGAGCAGGCCGGCCGCCAGACGGGCGCGCGCGTCACCGTGATCAGCGGCGTTGGGGCCGTGCTGGCCGATTCGCAGCACGATACCTCGACCATGGATAACCACGCCGGGCGTCCGGAAGTCCGCCAGGCGCTCAGCGGCCGAACGGGAACCAGCGTGCGCCACAGCGCCACGCTGGACGCCGACCTGTGCTACCTGGCGGTTCCGGCCGCCTTCCCGGGCAATCCCTTGGTGGTGCTGCGCCTGGCCGTTCCGCTGGAGAGGATACAGTCCTCCATCGCCGAAGTCCGCTGGCTGATCCTGCGCGCCTCGCTGATAGCGGCCGTTTTCGCCCTCGCGATCGCGTACTTCATCTCGCGGGCTTTTTCGCGGCGCGTGCGCCGCTTGCAGGCCTTCGCCGGCGAACTGGTGAACGCGGATTACTCCGGAACGCTGGCCGTCGAGCCGGAGGACGAACTCGGCTCGGTGGCGCGCTCGTTGCGCGACATGGCCGGGATATTCCGCGGCATGCTGCGGCGCCTCTCCGAGGAATCGGCCCGCCGGCAGGCCATTCTGGCGAGCATGGTGGAGGGCGTGCTGGCGGTGGACGCGGATCTGCACGTCACGTTCAGCAACGACAGCTTCGCCGGCGCCGTGCGCGCGCAGGCGCCGATCGCCGATGGCACTCCGTTGCGCGAGGTGGTCCGCGATCCAGCGCTGCTGGAGCTGCTGAAAGGCGTGCTATCCACGGGGCAGCCGTCGCGCCAGCGGGTGACGCTGGTGGCCGCCAAGGCGCGGGTTTTCGACGTGCAGGCCGCGCCGCTGGACGAATCGCCGCGCCCCGGCGCCATCGCCATCCTGCACGACGTCACCGAACTGGAGCGCCTGGAGCGCGTCCGCAAGGACTTCGTCGCCAACGTATCGCACGAGCTGCGCACGCCCCTGGCGGCCATTCGCGGTTACGCGGAAACGCTGCTGGACGGCGCTCTGGAAGACCCGGGGCACAACCGCCAGTTTCTGGAGATCATTTCTAAAAACACCTTCCGCCTGGAGCAGTTGGCACTGGATCTGCTGTCGCTCTCGGAGCTGGAAGCCGACCGGCCGCCGCCGCCCGCCGAGCGGATTCCAGTGAGTGACGTGGCTCGCTCGGCCATGCTCACGGTGGAAGCCGAGGCCGCCGCGCGAGGCGTGAACCTGATGCTCGGCGAGATGGGAGATTGGCACGTGATGGGCCAGGCGCGCCGCCTGGAGCAGGTGTTTCTGAACCTGCTCTACAACGCCATCAAGTTCAACCGCCCCGGCGGCGAGGTATGGCTGGAGGCCACGCAGGCGAACGGAATCGTGCGGATCACCGTCAGCGACACCGGAATCGGCATCCCTTCCGAGGATCTGCCGCGCATCTTCGAGCGGTTCTATTGTGTCGACAAGGCGCGCTCGCGGGAGACCGGCGGCACCGGGCTGGGCTTGTCCATCGTCAGGCACACCGTCGAGAAGATGTCCGGTAGCGTCAGCGTGGAGAGCCGGCTGGGCAAGGGTAGCGTGTTCACCCTCACATTTCCAGCGGCGTAGGGAAGGTCAGGCGGCCGCGGGCGCGAGTTTGGCACCGTTTCCGGGCCATTTCCGCTCTATGATGTGGAGGAGGGCGGCGGCGGGGGAACCCGGCCGGCCCAACCCATCGATTGGAGGCGGCTCATGCGTACGATTCTGTCCATTCGCGGCGGCGGCATCCGCGGGATTATCCCGTGCTGCTGCCTGATCAAACTGGAAGAGCAACTGGGAGGACTCACGCGCGATCACATCGATTTTTGCGCGGGCACTTCGACCGGATCGCTGCTCACGGCGGGCATCGCGGCGGGTATCAAGGCCAGCGACCTGCTGAAGGTCTATACCGACCAGTCCAAGAAGATATTCACGCCGACCGGCGTTATCGGCGACGCCAAGATGGTGGCCGAAGGGTTCCGGTTCGATCCGAAGCATCTGCGGGACGTTCTGGCGGGCACGCTGGGCGCGGCCGCCGCGTGGACGATCAACGACTGCCCGCTGCGGGTTTTGATCTCCGCCACGGCGATGAACGGGCACAACTGGTTCTTCGTCCGCGACCACGTGCCGCACAATGCCGGGACCACCGGCAAGGTGCACCTGGTGGATGCCGCGGTGGCGTCTTCGTGTGGGCCGACGTATTTCGACCACTGGACGATCGCGGGCATCATGGGCCAGACGGTCCGGTTTTTCGACGGAGGCGTGGGCGGAACGGCGAATCCGGCCTACCAGGCATGCGTGGAGGCCTTCGAGTTCGACGACTATTTCACGGTGTCGGACACGCGGCTGATCGACCTGGGAACCGGCTACTTCCCCGGCTCCGACAACCCGCCCGGCAATCTGATCAGCGTCATTGAATGGGCTACGGGAACGCTGGTGGACAGTTCCGAAGACTGGGTCGCTTCGGCGGTGAAGCGGCAGTGGCCGGCCGTGGTGGCGAGTCCGGACCAGCGGGTCAACCCCCAGTTACCGAGCGACATCGACGAGGCCGATATTTCGGCGATTCCGGCGCTGTTGCAGCTTGGCCAGCAGACGGCGGCCGGAGTGGATTGGACGAAGCTGCTGAAGTGAACGGACTTTGGCCGGGGCGGCGGCGATGACGATGCGGATCCTTCTGTGTGTGGCGCTGGCATCGACAGCGGCTTGTGCGCAGTGGAGCCGAGCTGTGGGCACGGTCAAGGGCGCCTGGGTCGACACGCCGCCGGCCCACGATTTGCGGTACTTTCAGGTTGATCCGTGCGCACGCAGGGATAAGAAGGATCGCTTGCTGGAGTGCTCTCCAACCGGCGAGCCAAATGAATACTCGCTGGTAACTAACAGGCTGCGCGTGGTGGGGAAGATCGGCCAGTTTACCGTTTACGACCTGACGTATTTCAGAGCGGACAGCGGGGATGCGGGGTTGCAGTCGATTCTGGTCGGGACCGGCGACCAGATGCACGAGATTTACTTCCAGCAGAACAACTGGGGGATATTGTTCCCAGCCGAGATTGTGCTTGCCGGCCAACAGCCGGTTATTAAGGCCTCCTGAGCCAGCAGTTTGGCTCCCTCTACGTACCTGGCGGCGGGGATCAGTATCTGGCCATTCTTGAGATACACCAATGGCACTAATTCACCGTCCACCCACAGGCAAAGGCCGTCAGACTTGACTGCGTCGATCTTACGCTCACTTTCAGCCACTGGATAAGCCTGTTTGTACGAAAGGTACTCGCCCTGGTAGATGCGTTCTCCGTTCTGTTGGCTCAATCCGCCCTGATCGCGGCCTGAGGCGCCTTGCCAGCAGTTCAGCCATAAGCCCTTCTTTGGCTTCGGTATTCCGAGATGCGGCCCCCAGAGGAACACGGCGCCGCGAGGCAGCGAACGGGGCCGGCGTGGCGGAACGCCGGCCCACCAGAAGGCGGCCACGATGGCGACGATCAGCACGATCGCCAGAACCGTGATTCCTTTTGCAATTCTGAACAGCGCTGTCGTGGAGCCTTACGAGGAACGATCCGGATCGGCCGTGGGCGATACGCCGCGCGCGAGGGCTTCTTCCAGCACGCGCCGCACCGCTCCGATGGCGGAGCGGACCTCGCCCGCGCTGGCCACCGGTCCGTGACCCGGCACGATGAAGCCGGGCCGCAGGGCTTCGATCCGGTCGAGCGAAGCGAGCCATGCCCGCCAGTCATCCGGCCCGCCGGCATCCAGGTTGGGGAGATACTCGCGGACCACGCAATCGCCGGTATACAGCACGCCGTCTTCCGGCACCCAGACCGTGAGGTTGGTGGCCGTGTGCCCGGGCGTGAGCAGGATCTCCACCGTGCAGCCGCCCAGGTCGAAGCGGGTGTCCGCCTCGATCCGGCAGTTCGGGTTCGTCAGTTTCGTCCCGTGAAAGAATGCCGCCGCCTCGCAGCGCGCGCGGCGGGAGGGGCTGGGGATAGCGTCGTTGAAGCGGGCGATCTCGGCCTGGAACTCGGCTGCCGTCCGCTGAATGCCGGCGTGGCCCCATACGTCGATCCCGCGGTCGCGAAAGAACCCGTTGCCGCCGATGTGATCGAAGTGGCGCTCCGTATCGATGACGCGCAGCAGGTTGGCGGGCCGGGCGGCGCAGGCGTAGCCGTGCACGGTCTGCGCCGCGAGAGCGTTGCCGCCGTTATCCACCACCAGCGTGAGCTGGTCCCCGGTGACGAAGCCTGCGTTCACGCACCAGGGCGCCGAGTACCCGAGCCCGGTGACTGCGTAACAACGATTCGAAAGGCGCATTTTCCGTAGTATCGCATCCGGGGCGGGGCTGTGTGGCCGGCGGTTTTAGCTCCCCACCAGCTCCAGCGCCTTCTGAATCACCGGATCGCGCTGCGCTTCCACCTGGTCTCCGCGCGCGACGCCGAAAGCCTGGTTGAACAGTTCGGTCTTCAGGCGGTTCACGACAAACTCGCGCTCGGCCGACCACTCCTGAATCCCCGGTTGAATCCGGCGGGCCGCCAGGAAACTCTGGAACTCGTCCAGCACCTGTCCGGTCACCTCAAAATCCTCGTCGATTTTGTTTCGCGCCAGGTAGCCGGTGGCGAAGTTGGGGAACGATCCGCTGGCGTCCAGCACGGCGCGCAAGCGATTCATCGGCGGCGGAGACACGGCGTAGTCGGGCTGAATGCCGCCGCCGCCAACCACCTTGCGGCCGCTGTCGGTGTGGAACTCGGCCTGCCGGTTGGCGTGGGCGGTGGCCGCCGCGAGTTCGAACTGGGAGGCGTCGAGCGGCCGCTGCGCGTCCAGCGGCTTCTGTATGGAGCGCCCGCTGGGCGTGTAATAGAGCGCTGTGGTGAGCGCCAGGCCGGTGGCTTCGCGCAGGTTGAAGATGTTCTGCACCAGCCCCTTGCCGAAGCTCGGCTCGCCGACCGCCTGGGCGCGGTCGTGGTCCTGGAGCGCGCCGGCGACGATCTCGGATGCGCTGGCGGTCTTCCCGTTGGTCAGAATCGCCAGCTTAAAAGTGTAAGGCCTGGCGCTGGAGGGCACGACTTCGGATTTCTCCGCCACCCTCCGCCCGCGGATGGTGAAGATGGTCTGCCCGGGCTGGAGGAACAGCGACGCGGTATCGATGGCCGCCGCCACCAGGCCGCCGGGATTGTCGCGCAGGTCCAGAACCAGGCCCGCCATGTGGTTGCCGCCCAGCTTCTCGATGGCCGCCTTGAGGTCCTTGCCGGTGTTTTCGTCGAAAGTCGAGACGCGGATATAGCCGATCCCCGCGCCGATGAAAAAAGCGCGGTCCACACTGGGCGTCTGGATCTCCGCGGGGTCCAGATCCAGGCGCAGGATGCCCCCCGAGCCGGGGCGCAGCGCGTCCAGATGGGCCCGCGCCTGGCGCGACTCGGTGAGCAGCTCGGCAAGCTGATCCAGATCGAGCTGGCTGATGACGTATCCGTTGATGGCCAGAATCTCGTCGCCGGGCGTCAGGCCCGCCTTCGCCGCGGGAGTCCCCGGAAGCGTTTGCAGCACGATCACGCGCCCCGGCAGGATGGACACCACCGAGCCGAACCCCTTCTGGGTGGACGCTTCCATCTTGCGCAACTGATCGAACTGTCCAGGGTCGAAAAAAATGGAGTGAGGGTCCAGGCGCCGCAGCAGTCCGGGGATGGCGCCCTGGTAGAAGGCCTGCCCGGAAGCCACCGGATCGGCGGCATTGCGCTCCAGGATGGCGTAGGCGCCCAGAACGCTCTTCATCCCCGCGTCCAGGGCGTCGCCGTCATCGGCCGCGCGGAGGGCGGCCTGCCCAACCAGGAGCGCGGCGATAGCCAGAGCTGCGGCGCGGTTTGTCGAAGCAGGTGCCAAGAGTAATTTTACCGCGTGAACCGCGTGGCCTTCTTGCGCTCGTGCCGCGCCAGAGCCAGCCCGATCAGCCGGTCCAGCAGCGTGGCGTAGGGAATGCCGCAGTGCTCCCACATTTTGGCGTACATGCTGATGGAGGTAAACCCGGGGATGGTGTTGATCTCGTTGATGAAGAGCCGGCCACTGGAGCTCTCCAGCAGGAAATCCACCCGCGCCATGCCTTCGCACTCCACCGCGCGGTAGCACCCGACCGCCAGGCGCCGCAATTCGGCGGTCTGCTCCGGCGAAAGCCTGGCGGGCAACTCGATGCGCGCCGCATCCAGCAGGTACTTGTCTTCGTAGTCGTAGAACTCGCGCGAGGGCAGCACCTCGCAGGGCAGGGACGCCTCGGGCGCCTCGTTGCCGAGCACGGCGCATTCCAGCTCGCGGCCGGCGATGCCGCGCTCCACGATGATCTTGCGGTCGTACTGGCCGGCCAGCTCGATGGCGGCGGCCAGTTCGCGCCCGTCGCAGGCTTTGGAGATGCCCACCGACGAGCCCAGATTCGCGGGTTTCACGAACAGCGGGAACGGCAGCCCGGCGCAGGCGGCCACGGCGTCCGGCTGGCCGCGCGTGAGCACCACGTATTCGACCACCGGCAACATCCGTGCCGCGCAGACACGCTTGGTCATCTCCTTGTCCATGGAGACGGAAGACCCCAGGACGCCGGCGCCGACGTAGGGAAGATCGGCCAGCTCCAGCAGACCTTGCATGGTGCCATCCTCGCCGAAGGTGCCGTGCAGCACCGGGAAGACTACGTCGATGCCCGGGTTGGCGCCCGGCTCGGGCAGGATGGGGCCGGGCGACCACTTGCCCTCCCGGTCGATCAGGTACTCGATTTTCTCGTATTTGGCGGGGTCCAGCGCGTCCAGGACCGCGCGCGCGCTCCGCAGCGACACATCATGCTCGCCGCTGCGGCCGCCATAGACGACGGCTACTCGTAGGCTCATAGAATTCGTTTTCCCAATGCGGACATCACCAGTTCGACTGCCAGAACCGCGGTGCGGTTGGCCTCGTCGATCACCGGGTTCACCTCGACCACTTCCATGGACAGCATCTTTCCGGAATCGCAGAGCATTTCCATTGCCAGATGCGCTTCCCGGTACGTGGCGCCGCCGCGCACCGGGGTGCCGACGCCGGGGGCGTCCAGCGGATCGACGA
>Ga0265323_10001434_pt1 | contig 11720 bp, 7 predicted proteins | sample 41225metaG_FD_193580 | JGI IMG/M metagenome (GOLD analysis project Ga0265323, IMG submission 193580) | Rhizosphere microbial communities from Carex aquatilis grown in University of Washington, Seatle, WA, United States - 4-12-25 metaG | ecosystem: Host-associated > Plants > Roots > Rhizosphere >... | reverse complement strand
AGGCCCCCGCAATCATGAAGCCGTTGTTCGTACCCGGCGTCGAGATCCAGCTTTGCACGGCCGCAGTCGCATCCATCGCCAGAAATGTGTTCGCCGTCGTGACCGGAACGGCTGCCGCTACAACGGTGCCGGACGAGGGCGGCGAAAACCCGTTCACCGCCGACTCACTCCAAAAGGAACTAACCGTACTGACGCTGATTGTTCCGCTTGAGCCCACGTGATCCAGGAACAGCGTCAGCGTGGCTTTCTGCACCTGGGACGCCAGTACCCCGGCCGGCAGCGAGCTGAGGTCGAACTGGACCAGACCGACACTCGACGAGCTACCCACCGTGATGGTGGCCGCCGATCCGAAGTTGACGCCGTTGCCCGGTATGTAATAGGCATCCTGCGCCGGTGTCAGCGTCTGCGCGAAGGCTGCGATCGTTGTCAGAACAAGCGCACCGGTAGTTACACAAACCCGATTCCTCATTGTCTTCCCCTCCGTGTTCCATTTCTCAAGCTGCTTTGCTTTCGAAACCAACCCGCCGTTGCCTCGCGGGCGGCAAGAACTACCCAGTCCCAGGTCTTGCAGTTAGTATATGTTTCCATCCAAACGCGGAGCAAGGAATTGCCCCGAACTCCGCCTTTGTTTACAACCGCTGCATGGCCCCTCGCGCCTGAAGCCGCCCGGCCCCCGGTCATGGCCCTTCCCGCCCGAAGCCGCCCGGCCCGCGGTCATGGCCTTTCCGCCCGAAGCCGCCCGGCCCGCGGTCATGGCCTTTCCGCCCGAAGCCGCCGGGCCCCGGTCATAGCCCCTCCCGCCTGAGGTCGCCCGGCCCCGGTCATGGCCCCCCGCGCCCGAAGTCGCCCGGCCCCGGTCATGGCCCATCGCGTCCGAAGCCTCCCGGCCCGCGGTCATGGCCCATCGCGTCCGAAGCCGCCCGGCCCGCGGTCATGGCCTTTCCGCCCGAAGCCGCCGGGCCCCGGTCATAGCCCCTCCCGCCTGAGGTCGCCCGGCCCCGGTCATAGCCCCTCCCGCCTGAGGTCGCCCGGCCCCGGTCATGGCCCCTCGCGTCTGGCTGTATCATGGAACAGGGAGGAAGCGTGACCTTGCGGCAGCGCGCGGCGGTGGCCGCCATCATTCTGGTTTCCGGGTTGGTGCCCGGTGCTGCGGCACAGGCTCCTGGGGCGGCTCAGCAGGACCCCCGCTTCAACCTCGACGTCAACCGCGTCGAGACCACCTTCTCGGTCACCGACCGTAAGGGCCATTTTGCGGCCCTCACCGCGGACGATTTCCAGGTCTTCGACAATCGCCAGGAGCAGAAGATCCTGGAGTTCTCCGCCGAATCCGAACTGCCCTTGAGGCTGGCGCTGCTCCTGGATGCCAGCGGCAGCGTGCGCGAGCGGTTCCACTTTCTCCAGGACGCCGCCATCGGCTTCCTCACCGCCAGCCTTAGGCCCGGCCACGACCAGGCGATGCTGGTCAGCTTCGATGTCGAGCCCGAGGTGGTCTCGGAGTTCGACGGCGATTTGAACCGTCTCGGCGCGAAAATCCACGAGGTCCGCGCCGGCGGCGCCACCTCCCTCTATGACGCCATCGACATGGCCGCCGGGCGCATGGCGCAGATCTCGCGCTCGGGCCGATACCGCTTCGCCATCGTCATCTTCAGCGATGGAGAGGACAACCAGAGCCGGCTCACGCGCCAGCAGGCACTGGAGACCGCGCAGCGCGCCAACGCCGTGTTGTTCGCGGTTTCCACCAGCGACCAGAGCCTCCCCTCGCAGGGTGACAAGGTCCTCAAGTTCCTCACCTCGGAAACCGGCGGCACGGCGCTTTTCCCATTCAAGATCGAGGACCTCTCGCGCTCCTTCGATACCATCGCCAAGGAGCTGCACCACCAGTACAATATTCTCTACCGCCCCGATCCGCTCGCCCCCGATGGCCGCTTCCACGATGTGGAGATCCGCCTGAAGCAGCCCCGCGGCGGTTTTCAGGTCCGCGCGCGCAAGGGCTACTACGCGCCACCGCCCCCCAGGCAACCCGCCAGGTAGCCGCCCTCGTCGAAATCGCTCTGGCGAACTCAGTCCCACAACCGCACACCGTCCGTCTCCGCCGTGTATCCTAAACAGTTGTGAACCCAAGGCCGGATTGTGGCACGCCGCGTGCCCCAACCTCAGGCCTCGCCCGATTATCATGCGAACCCTCGATACCCGCACGCCCTGCATCCTCATCGCCGACGACCAGCCCGACGTACTCGAAGCCCTGCGCTTCCTCATCAAAGGCGAAGGCTACCAGTCCGAGCCCGCTGGCTCCCCGGCAGCCGCCATCGGCTCCATCGAGGCGCGCGATTTCGATGCCGTGCTCATGGACCTCAATTACACCCGCGACACCACCAGCGGCCAGGAAGGGCTGGATCTGCTGGAGCGCATTCGCAACCTGGACGCCACCCTCCCGGTAATCGTCATGACGGCCTGGGGATCCGTCGAACTGGCCGTCGAGGCCATGCGCCGCGGCGCCCGCGACTTCATTCAGAAGCCCTGGGATAACGCCCGGCTCTCGGCCATTCTCAAAACCCAGATCGAACTCGGCCGCGCCCTCCGCAACGGCCAGCGCCTGGAGGCCGAGAACCGCGCCCTGCGCGCCGAGCGCTTCCCCCAACTGATCGCCCAGTCCGCCGCCATGCGCCCCGTGCTCGAGATCATCTCGCGCGTCGGCCCTTCGGACGCCAACGTGCTCCTCACCGGCGAAAACGGCACCGGCAAGGGCCTCGTGGCGCAAACCCTGCACTCCGTCTCGTTGCGCTCCCCGCGGCCCCTGGTCACCGTCAACACCGGCGGTCTGGCCGAAGGCGTCTTCGAGAGCGAGCTGTTCGGACACGTCAAGGGCGCCTTCACCGACGCCAAGAGCGACCGCGTCGGGCGCTTCGAAATGGCCGAGGGCGGCACGCTCTTTCTGGACGAGATCGCCAACGTCTCCCTCGGCCTGCAGGCCAAGCTGCTGCGCACCCTCGAAACCGGCGAGTTCGAGCGCGTCGGTTCCTCCCGCACCCGCCGCGTGGATGTGCGCGTATTTTCCGCCACCAATGCCGACCTCTCCACCGCGGTCGCCGAGGGCCGCTTCCGCCAGGACCTGCTCTTCCGCCTGAACACCATCGAGATCCGCCTGCCCGCCCTCCGCGAGCGCCGCGAGGACATTCCCGTGCTCGCCGCCCACTTCCTCCGGGCTCACGCCGAGCACTATCGCAAGCCCATCACCGGCTTCGACGAAGCCGCCATCAAGGCCCTCCTCGCCCACCCCTGGCCCGGCAACGTTCGGGAACTCGACCACGCCGTCGAGCGTGCCGTCCTGATGGCCGGCGGCGATATCATCCGCTCGGGCGACCTGGGCCTGCGCAGCGGCCGCGAAGGCCCGCCCCGCCTCGAGGAGATGAGCCTCGAGGATGTCGAAGCCCTGCTCATCAGAAAAGCCCTGGCGCGCTTCAACGGCAACGTGAGCCATGCCGCCGCCGCCTTGGGACTCAGCCGCAGTGCCCTCTACCGGCGCTTGCAGCGCTACGGGTTGTAGGTGTGCCCGGCGCGCGCCACGGAGATAATGGAAAAATGATCAGCACCACGAGCCAGAGCGCCCCTTACCAGACCCGGTTCTCCGACGGCGAGCACCAGGGTTTCGCCGACACCACCTCCGAAAAGGGCGGCCACAACGCCGGCTTCCGCCCGCATGACCTTCTGGAAGCCGCCGTAGCCAGTTGCATCAACATGACGCTGCGGATGTACGCCGAGCGCCACGCGATTCCCCTCGCTTCGGTGACGGTGAAGGTGACGCTCGATCGCAGCCATCCCGAAGAGGTGGTATTCCGGTATGAATTGGACCTGGACGGCGAGTTGAGCCCCGCGCACAGAGACCGGCTTCTGCTCGCTGCCCACGCTTGCCCGGTCAGTCGAACGCTGTCGAAGGCAATCCGATTCGAGCCTCGCGCCGGTGCGCCGGGGGCATAGGATCCATGTGAGCCCCCCTCGCCAGTCTTCCGCTCCCGCCCACAGGGACTCGCTCATCGGCCACGAGGGGCGCGTCGTGCTGCTGGCCTTCCTCGCCGGGCTGCCCGGTTCGGTGTCGGCCCTCCTGCTGCTGTGGTACTGGACCGGGGAACACTCCTCGCGCACCGGGTGGACCCTGACCGTACTCATCCTCCTCGCCTGGATCGGCTTCGCCATGGCGGCGCGCGAGCGCGTGGTCGTCCCCCTGCAGACCGTCTCCAACCTGCTGGGCGCCTTGCGCGAAGGCGACTACTCCGTGCGCGGCCGCTCCCCGCGCTCCGGCGACGCCCTCGGCGAAGTCATGCGCGAGATCAATACCCTCGGCAGCACCCTCCGCGAGCAGCGCCTCGGCGCCATGGAGGCCACCACGCTTCTGCGCACTGTCATGCGCGAGATCGACGTGGCCATCTTCGCCTTCGACGAACACCGGCGCCTGCGCCTGGCCAACCGCGCCGGCGAGCGGCTTCTGGCGCAAAGCCCCGAGGAGTTGCTGGGCCGCTCCGCCGCCGAACTCCATCTCGAGGTCGCTCTCGACGGCCTCGACCAGGCCACCCTCCAGGCGTCCTTCCCCGGTGGCGCCGGCCGCTTCGGCGTGCGCCGCTCCCGCATTCGCGAGCGCGGGCTGCCCCTGGAACTGGTCGTGATTTCGGACCTCACCCAGGCCTTGAGCGAGCAGGAACTGCTGGCGTGGCAGCGGCTCGTCCGCGTCCTCGGCCACGAGTTGAATAATTCCCTTACCCCCATCAAGTCCATCGCCGGCAGCCTGGCCGCCATCGCCGCCCGCGACCCGCTCCCCGAGGACTGGCGCGACGACATGCAGCGCGGCCTCGGCGTCATCACCTCCCGCTCGGAATCCCTCAGCCGCTTCATCGGCGCCTATTCGCGCCTGGCCCGGCTCCCGCGCCCCCAATTGCAACCCCTCGATGCGGCCGCCTGCGTGGGCCGCGCCGCCAGCTTCGAAACCCGCCTGCCCGTGGAAGTCGTCCCCGGCGAGCCCGTCACCCTGCAAGGCGATCCCGACCAGCTCGAACAGGTGCTCATCAACCTGCTCCGCAATGCCGCCGATGCATCGTTGGCAACCGGCGGCAAGGTCTCCGCCGGCTGGAGGCGCCACGGTGCCATGCTGGAAATCTGGGTCGCCGATCAGGGGCCCGGACTCTCCTCCACCGCCAACCTTTTTGTTCCCTTCTTCACCACCAAGCCCGGCGGATCCGGCATCGGACTGGTCCTGAGCCGGCAGATTGCCGAAGCCCACGGCGGATCTCTCATGCTGGAGAACCGCGCCGATGGCGAGGGCTGCATCGCCCGTCTGCGCCTCCCCGCCGGCCAGCCCGAATAGGCGCTTACCCCTCCGGCCCGCCCGGTCCGGCTAACTAACGACAACTTTTTCGGGATGCGCGCTTCCTGCTCCAATGGTACATGTAGAACTGTCCCCTCCACGGGCACGCTCATGAATACTGCCGTCCATTCCGAAATCCCTACTCCGCTTGAACCGGAATCCCTTGAGGAAACCGGGCTCCCCGAGTCGCTCGTCGAGCAACTCATTCTGAAGATTCTCTATTTCCGCGGCGAACTCTTTGGCCAGGATCTCTCCCACGCCATCGGTTTGAAATTCAGCGTGATCCAGGAATTGGTGGAGGCCCTGAAGCTCCAGCATCTGGTTGTCGTGAAGCGTTCCATCGGCATGGGCAACGTGGGTGCGCTGCTCACCTTGAGCGAAGCCGGCCGCGGGCGCACGCGCGAGTACCTGGAGGCGAATACCTATTCCGGTCCCGCTCCCATACCCCTGGGCCAGTACACCGAGCTGGTCAAGAAGCAGCGTCCAAAAGCCGGTTGGCTCACCAAGGAGGCGCTCCGCCAGGCCTTCCGCGGCATGGTCATCACCGAGCACATGCTCTCCCAGGTCGGCCCCGCCGTCAGTGCCGGCAGTACCATGCTCATCTACGGGAAGCCCGGCGACGGCAAAACCTACCTGATGACCACGCTCAACAACCTGGACGCCCTCCGGGTCTTCGTGCCCCACGCCCTGGAGTGCCAGGGCAACATCATCCAGGTGTTCGACCCCGTCTACCACAACCGCGTGGAGGAGGAGGAACCGTCGGTCATGGCGGTCTCCGTGGAGCGTGGCCACGACCGCCGCTGGGTGAAATGCCGCCGCCCCTTCATCGTCTCCGGCGGCGAGCTCACGCTCGACATGCTCGATCTCCGCTTTAACGCGACCTCCAAAATATATGAAGCGCCCTTCCAGTTAAAGGCCAACAACGGCATCTACCTCATCGACGACTTCGGGCGCCAGCGCGCCACTCCCACCGAGGTCCTCAACCGCTGGATCGTCCCCATGGACCGCAAGCTCGACTACCTCAGTTTCCTCTCCGGCGGCAAGATGACCGTTCCCTTCGAAACCTTCCTGGCCTTCTCCACCAACCTGAACCCCGCCAGCTTTGGCGACGAGGCGTTTCTCCGCCGCATCCAGTACAAATTGTTGATGCGCGGGCCCGCGCTGAACGAGTTCGTCCAGATCTTCGAGCGCTACTGCTTCGAAAATCGAATCCCCTGTCCCGACGGCATCGTGTCCAGATTCATCGACCGCCACTACGCCCGCACCGGAAAGGAATTCCGCCGCTGCCACCCGCGCGATGTCCTCATCCATGCCCTCAACCTGGTCCACTTCGAGAAGCTCCCGCTGGAGCTTACCGACCAGATCCTGGACCGCGCTTTCGACAGTTGTTTCCTCAGCGAAGAAGACCACTCGCCCCGAGCCGAGGCCAATATCCTTCCCTCCGTGGGCCGCACCTGCCTGGACCACTGGGCCGAGCGCGGCGCCTGGATCGCCTCCACCTTCGGCTGCGTCCACTATCTGGCGTCCTTCCGCGATTTCATCCAGGGCGGATACCGCGATGAGACCTCCGAACGCGAGTTCGGCGCCGATGAAACCTCGCGCACTCTCGGCGGGATGCACCGGCGCGCTTTCCAGGCCTGGCTCCAGTTGAATTTCGACCAGCAGCGCGGCGACTACGGGCGTTTCCTGCGCTCCGCCGAGGGCAGCACCGCCAACCTCTCCTCCGAGCGCATCGAAGAGTGTGCCAGGCTCGTTCCCGATGGCATCAGCCATGCAGAGGTGGCTCTGTTCCTGGGCGATCTGGCGGCCATCCTCAACGACCGCACGCCGCTGCCTGAGTCGCCCCAGGCGGTTGAGCCCGAGTCGGTGGCATAGAAAAAGCCGGCCGCGACCCTTGATTGGGCGCGGCCGGCTTGAAGTGAATCACCCGTACCACTCGCGGCCGGCTGTATTGCCAGCCACCAGCCTACTTCTTGTCGTCGAAATTGATGCTGATGTGCGTTTCGTTCTCCACCGGCGTGCCGTTCAACAGCGTCGGCTTGTAAATCCACTGCATTACCGCTTCCTGCGCGGCCTTCGCCAGGATTGGCGGGCCTTTCAGGATCTTGACGCCTTTGACCCTGCCGTCCACGCCGATCGTCGCCATCAGTTCCACCACCCCGTGCTGGTTCATCTGCTGGGCGATCCTCGGATACTCCGGATCGCGCTTGTAGACGACCACCGCCTGGTTGATGGAGCTGGCCTGGGCCTTGCCCGGCGGCGGCGGGGGGGCCATAGACTTGGGCGGAGGCGGTGCGATCCCGCCCATAGTCGCGCCAGGCATGGAACCCACCTGGGGCGGAGCGCCCGCGCCCACCGACGGAGCGTCGGGCAGGGCGGCCGATAGGTCAGTCTGACTCGCCGTGCGCAGCCGCGGCTGCAAGCTGAAACTCTTGCGCGGAGTCGTCGCCGCCGTGGTCTTCTCCTGCTCTTCAGCCGGAGGCGGCGTGGGCTGGATCACCTGCTCGGGCGGAATGTTCGGCGCCGGCGGCGGCGTCGTAGGCTTCGTGGCGGCCGTAGTCTTCTGATCCTCCACCGGCGATGGCCGTGAATTCAACATGCGCGCCGCACCCGTGCCTACCTTATCGCCCTTGTCGTTAGTCACTTCCATCTTGAAGCTAACGTCCTGCGTCAGGGGCGAATACACAACACCCAGGCCGCTGGCGAGTTGGGCGCGATCGATATCGTAGTTCTGCCGGCTGTCGCCATCGAAAATCTGTAGCTTTCCAACTTTGCCATTCTTGGCGCCGAAGGAGTCGCGGTTCCAGGTCAGCAGCAGATCCGGTCCCGAGTGCTCCACCCGCAAAGCCAGATCCGAAGCGTCGCCTGCGGTTACCGGTACGCTCGTCGATTTGTGGAATCCCGGATACAGCATGTAGCCGCCGCCCGCCAATGCCACCAGCGCCAGCGCCACCAGGACCCAGATCAACTTGCTGGCGCCGCCCGTGGCCTCGGCCGGGGCTTCCGCCATCAAAGTCTTCGGTACAGCCGGCTCGCCCTTCCGCGCCGCCGGCTTCTCCACCGGCTTCTCCACCGTTCGCGCTGCCGGTTTCTCAACCTGCTTTTCCACCGTTCGCGCCGCCGGCTTCTCTGCCGGCTTCTCCACCGTCCGCGCGGTCGTCTCTACCTGCGCCTTGGGCGGCGGCGGGGGCGGCTGCACCACCGGTGGCGGTGGCGGTTCCACTACCGGGGCTGCCTGTAGCACCGGCTCCGGTGGCGGAGTCACTTCCCGGCGCGAGGCGATGGGCACGATCTGTCCGCGCCCTGCCGGCTTCTGCGGCGCCGGGGTCGGCGCCGGCGGTGGCGCTGCCGGCGGTTCGGCTACCGCGCTTGCCATTTCCACCTTCGGCGGACCGGCCGACGGGGAAAGCTGCGAGGACCGGAACGGAAACTCCAGGTAGCTCGCCTCAGTCCGCATCGTCCCGTTTTCGCGAATAAATATGGCGCCCGTCGAAGCCTGCCGCGCCGATGGCCGCACCAATAATGCGAACTGCTGCGGATCGCGGAAGCGCGCGTCCAGAAACGCCGTGTCGTCCGGGTCCAGTGACAAACCCTTCCGTGTGTGGCTCCGGAAGAACCCCACCACGCGTGGACCGTTCCCGGTGTTGTACTGTTCGATCACCCTCTCGAAGCGTCCCATGTCCGCTTCCGAGAGCCGGAATAATGGGCCCCGGCTATAGTCGCAGGTAATCAGTTCGAAGTTCTCGACCAGAACTACTAGAGGACTGCCCTGTGAGGCCCGGCCCACCAGCAATCCCCCGATCTCCGAACCTCGCGACGTCAGCGAGCGGAAGTTCTCTACGACCAGGCCTTCCAACCGGTCGATCATATCGAGGGGTAAATAAATGGATACGGGCTTCTGCGGGACTTCCCAAAGGTATCCCGGCCGCGAGGGCGACCCAACCGGGCTGCGTTCAACTCGCGCGGTAGACTCATTCATGGCTAGTGCCTCCGGCGGCGCTATGGCTTCCTGAAGCGCCGTCTATGGGTCGATTTTACCGGAATTTTGCCCTGAAGACGCAACAATTTTCGCCCTACTAACCAAAATGAGCAGGGTACTTGGAGTAACATAGAACTCTAGTTAAGGGTTTTGATATCAGCGCATTTACTTTAGTTAGCATGTGAACGTTACCACCATTTATGGTGGTAATTTGTCGAATTTTTACCTATAATTTAGCCGAAAATGAGCGGTAGGACTTGCCAGTTCTGCGGAAAGCCGTTGAGCCGCCTTCGGGCCGGCGCAGACGAATACTGTTCGAAAGAACACCGCAATCAGCACCGCCTCCGCCTGGGCATGGACCGGCTGATGGAAGCCAACAAGGTTGCCACCTTGATGCGCCGCCGGGAAAACCTCAAGCCCATCGCCCTCTCCCAGCCTGAGAGTGCTTCCTCCCTCGATAGCCGCGGTTTTCCAGCTGCCCAGATTTCCACCACCCGCGGCGCCGTGATGAATTTCAAACCGGTGCCCGCCAACCTGCCGGTTACCACGGTGATGCACTCCGAGCCGGCCTGCCTGGCGCCGAAAACTCCCGGTGTCGAGGGTAGGTCTGTTTCACGGCTGATGGAGCAGAATGGCACCCGCATGCGGCGCGGCGCCATGTCCGTTCCCAGGGGCCCCCATAAGATGAGGTCCAGGGCCAGCGTCCAGCGCGCCCAGTTGACCATGCCCCGGACGGTCGTCCATCCCCCGAAAACTGACCGCCGCCTGTTTGAAATGATGCAGATCGGCCGGCGCAAGCCCGCCATCGGCGCTTCCCTCCTGAACCGCCGTCCTGCCATTTTCCCGCCCTTTGCCCACGCCTGCCGGGTTCGTACAGTCTCGATTGGGGCCGTGGTCGGCAAGGATCAGTGGAAGACCCGGGCGCAGAACTTCCGGCCGCCCCAACTTCGCCGGCGCCCTGTGGTCATTACCCCCAGGCGGCGCTGTGCCCTCGATTGGAATGACGATCCCCAGAAGCTGGATTTGAGGCGGGAGTTTCCCGCCCCTCATCCACCCCTGGCCTCCCAGCCCAAGCCACCCCGGGAGCCGCGCTATCCCGGGGCCCCGCAGCCCTTCGTGCGCGGTGGCCGCCCTTGGCCCGAATCGCGCCCTGCTATCGTTGGGGAATCCTCCCCAATGAATGCCGCCGTGCTCGAGTTGATCGTGCCGGGGGTCAAATGGAACTCCACCCCGCTGGAATCTTCCTTGCGCTGTGAATGGTACAAGTCCAGTCCCGCCATCATGTTTGGCTACTCCAAGGACAAAGATAAGGACAAGGACAAAGATTCCAAGGAGCGCGGAGCTGCCGCCGCCGGTGACAGCCCCAAAGCGCCCGTCGCCGCCGCCCTCCGCATCGAAGAGCATTTCGCCTCCGGTTGCGGCAACTGGGTGGGCGAGGTGGCCGACTGGAAACTGGATGCCGCCGGTGCCCGCACCGGTTCGCTCGCCCTCTTTGCGCCTTCCCTTGAAATGGTCGATTACGACATGGAGTTCCTCGTCCGTGTTGAAAAAACCACCATTACCTGGGTGTTCCGCGCCATCGATACCAGCGACTACTATCGAGCCGTCCTGCGCGTGAACCCCCAGGGCGGGTACCTGTTTGAGCGATCCGCGGTGTTGGGCGGAGTGGCTGAGCCGGCCGTAATCAAGCCGGTCACCGTCACCGCCAACGCGCGAACGGCCCTGGCCGTCCGCACCACCGTGAACGGTTCGGATTTCTCGGTCTCCCTCGAAGGGCAGCCCGTGGATTCCTGGAGTGACGACCGGCTCCCTATTGGAGGCGTCGGTTTTGGAAGTGCGCCCGATGACCGTGCGCGACTGTATTGGATGAGGCTTACCTATTCCGGTAGCCCCGGCCCGAAGGATGTGAAGCGATGAGCACGACAGTGATTCGAAGCGTGAAGGTGCCAAGCCCCCGGCAGAGCGAACTGGAGGTGATGGACAAAGATGGAGGACCAGCGCCCGCCAAGGGCGGGTTCCTGGCCCGCGCCGTCGCGCTGCATCTCGCAGGCCGGCGGGAAGAAGCGCTGCAGCAGTTGCAGCGCGCCATAGCAGCCAATGAAGCGTCTCCTGAGCTGTACCGCGCCATGGGTCACATCCAGTTCGAACTGGGTGCCTTCCAGGACGCCGCCCGCAGCTACCGCTCCCTGGTCCAGATGAAGCCCCAGTACGCCATGGGCTGGTTCAACCTGGCCGTCTGCCACGAGCGCATGGGCGCATCCGACAACGCCTGCGAGGCCTTCCACAAGGCCGCCACCCTCGATCCGTCGAACTTCGACGGCCATCTCGGTCTCGGCGTCTGCCACCTGCGCCTCGAGGATCCCAAGTCGGCCCTCTTCGCCTTCGAAC
>Ga0265323_10001430_pt1 | contig 11740 bp, 15 predicted proteins | sample 41225metaG_FD_193580 | JGI IMG/M metagenome (GOLD analysis project Ga0265323, IMG submission 193580) | Rhizosphere microbial communities from Carex aquatilis grown in University of Washington, Seatle, WA, United States - 4-12-25 metaG | ecosystem: Host-associated > Plants > Roots > Rhizosphere... | reverse complement strand
GACGCTAAGGCTAAACGCGACAAGGAACAGGAAAAGAAGTTACTGCCGAGAAAGTGCAGTTTTATCAGTGGAGGGAATAGTTTTTGAAAATGGGTATTGACTTTTATTAAACTGTTTTTTATTTTTACACATGATTTTATTCTGGCGTAATCTGAAAAATTATTACCTAAAGACAATCATGACCCGTCCCGCAATTTATTACCGTGCAATCCGCAGATCGTTCATCCCGAAAATTAAATATCCGATCATTATCGAAGCTCCAAGGGCAAAGAATGTCTAATCTCAAACGAAAAATGTTTTAATTGCATATGGAGGTGAAGAGAAAAAATGATCTCAGCTTCAATCTCAACGGGCGATCAAACGATCAAGACAGAATCACTCCCGATTAATGTCAACATTCTGTCTGCAATGCCTGGAGATGTTATCCTGGTTCGATTCATTAACAGGACTTACAAAGTGGTGATGTTGAATGAGGGAAGATTGATCATGGTAAAGGCATAAGAAGAAGTGACCGAGCTCAATCTACATTTTTGGTGTGGTTACGGACTCGGAATAATGACAACGCTTGCTATACTCGAATTTTCATGCTATCTTGCTAATAGGAAAATGAAACGATTGAAGGAATCAAGGAAAGTATAATCTAATTACATAGCACAGCCAACGTTCACTTTTTGAGTGAATCAGTAAGCCAGTAGGACATAGCCAATCAACGCTATGACACCACTGGCTTTTCGTTTATATGGGAAGCAATGGGACGCAAGAAAACAACAGTTGAAGAGAAATTAGCCGCAATACCCCTTGATCTTGAAAAGGTCGAAGAGATCGCTGCGCTTGGTGCTATTGACACTCAAATTGGTAAAATACTTGGTGTTACCGAGCAAACAATCAACAACTGGAAGGATGATGAGAGATTCCTTTTAGCCCTTAAAAAGGGAAAGGACAAGGCAGATTCTAAAGTTATTGAATCTCTGTATAAGCGTGCAACTGGTTATGATCATGGAGATATTTATTTCTCAAGCTACCAAGGGTTAGTAACTGAAACGCCATACGTGAAGCACTTTATTCCGGACGTAACAGCTCAGATATTTTGGCTCAAGAACCGTCAACCGGAACAATGGCGAGACAAGGTTGAGGTTGGCGGTCCGAACGGGAAATCACTATTCGATGGGTTAATCGTTGAAATCATTGCCGGACAAAAAGAAGCTCAGGCTTAAGGCATCAACGGTTTACAAAAGGAATCATGATGCGTTTCAATCGGAAAAGAGAATTATTTCAAACCGAGGCGGTGGCCGATCAAGTAAGACGTATTCCATCCTTCAATTATTCATTACGTTGTGCTTTGAGAGAACCGGACTTGAGTTTGACATCGTTCGTAAAACACTTCCGGCCCTCAGAACAACGGCCTACAAAGACTTTCTCGACATTATCAAATCTCTTGGCCTGTATGATGAGAAAAATCATAACATGTCCGAGCTTACTTATTCATTCAGGGGAAACACGTTCAACTTCTATTCCATTGACAACGCTCAGAAGGTCAGGGGACGAAAGCGAGACCATATCTTGCTCAACGAAGTCAACGAACTCACATTGGAAGACTTCCGACAAATCTCAATGCGAACGACCGGAAAAATCTTCATGGATTACAACCCATCCGATGAAGAGAGCTGGGTTTACGACATTGAGCAAAGGGATGACGCTTTACGCATTGATTCGACATTTCTTGACAATCCATTTAATGCCCAACCGGTTATTGATGAGATTAAAAGACTTGAAAGTGAAGACCCGGACTATTGGCAAGTATATGGCCTTGGTCTTATCGGACGGCGGCGAGAGATTATTTTCACGAATTGGGACACTTGCGATGAGTTCCCTACAAATTGCGATGAGGTTATTTATGGAATGGACTTTGGCTTTAACGATCCGAAAGTATTTCTCAAGCTCGGTAAACGTGGAAAAGAGATTTTTCTACACGAGTTGGTGTATGAACGTGAGCTAATGCGGTCTGAGTTGATTAACCGCATGCCGGGCCTTGTTGGTAAGCGTGGGACAGAAATCTATGCCGACAGTGAAGATCCCGAGACGATAGCGGACATTCATTCTAACGGCTGGAATATCAAGCCATCGAACAAGGAAAAAGGATCTGTTCTTTTTGGCATTGAAGCGATAAAAGCATACAAGGTATGGATAACGGCCTCAAGTTTGAATCTCATACGGGATTGGAAAAATTACAAGTGGAAGATGGACAAAAACGGAAAAATACTTGATGAACCGGCTCACACTTTCAGTCATGGGCCGGATGCTGCGAGATACCCCATTTACACACACTGGGGAAACCCGCACAAGAGCGTATTTACGATGGAAACGCCTAACGAGGTCTATCTTCCTGAAATGGAGTTCATTCAAACATCGAGGAACTATTAATGGACTTTCCATCTTGGGCCGAGCCTAAGGATATGATCTGTTCTGAGTGCAAGATGATCCAGCAGAAGCAACCGAAAGACCCGGAACAAAAGGAATTTTGGTATATCGAGAGGCACACTGAAACGTGCAGCAGATACCCGAATAATCTAAAGTTAATTGATAAGGCCAATGGCAATGGGTAAGCGCATCACCAAGGCACAGATTAGAAACTCGTCACAAGCTATTCCTGAGTTTGCGGACTTGCGTAGGACGATGCAAAACGAGACGGCTAACATGTGGGATGATTACATCCGTCAATGGGTTGGTGCGGTCAACATTAACAACCCACAGCCGGGACAGGGTATCTTTATTAACTTCGACCGCGTGGGACAGTTTGAACGTTGGAAAGAGTTATGGTGGTATGATATGTATGCCGAGGTTCAGCGCGATCCTCATGTAAGTGCGGTTCTGTCAAGTGCAAAGCTGAACGTGGCCGGGATGAAATGGGATATTGTGCCATTTATCCCAAAGACAGTAAAGAGACCAAAGCGCGGAAAGGCTAAGACTGACCCAAGGAATCAAGAGATTGCAGACTTTGTAAAAAACGCTCTGAAAGATATAGGATTCCTACCTCAGCACCTTTACGATCTTATGGACGCTCTCGGCATGGGATTCTCGGCGACAGAGATTATGTGGGGAATAAACAAGGATGGAAAGATTGTTCCTGAAAGATTGCTCAACAGAACACAGCGACGATTCCAGTTCGACGCGGTTAATCGTTCACTCAAGATAAGGAACACCGAGCAACCCTGGATTGGAGTGCCAACGGAGGATAAGAAGTTCATCGTTCACCGCGTTTCTGCACAGTGGGATAATCCTTTCGGTGATGCGCTTCTTCAATCAATTTATTGGATGTGGTTGTTCAAGAAAACCGTCACAAAGTTCTGGATGCAGAATCTTGAGACCGGTGCGAGTTCGATCCCGATTGTGAAACACCCGGCAGGGGCAAATCAGGCTTTAAAGAACGAAGCCCTGTCTGTCGCCCAGATGATTCGCAATGGTAACTATGGACGCATACCCGACAACTTTGAAGTCATCTACGCCGAAGCAAAGCAAGGTCTTTCCAACTCAGAGGCGTATGAACGATTCAACAGGATGTGCAATGATGAGATTTCCAAATGCGTGAACGGACAGACGCTGACGGTTGAGGCAAGCTCAAGCGTTGGTTCTGGTTCGAGGGCGCTTGGTGCGGTCCATCAGGCTACGCAATCACAGCGAGATACGTTTAGAGCGGAAGGACTGTCATCGACGATAAACAGGACGTTGATCAGGTGGATGGTTGATTACAACTTTCAAGACGTGGATGGCTATCCTGAATTTAGGCTTGGCAGCGAAGACGCGGAGGATATGGTTAAGGAATCGACAGTGGTTTACAATCTTGCACAAGCCGGGTATGAGATTGATGCACAGGAATTGAGCGATGTCTTCAATTACACGATCATCGACAAAGCAACCCAACCAACGGATGATGTCAATCCTGACATATCCAAAGAGCCGAAACAATTTAGCGAGGGAAAAGAGATTGTAAAAGTTTTAAAGGAGTTCGTTGAAGAGACGGATAACCGCTTAGAACTTTTAGAAGCAAAGACTGAAAGAGATAAGAAAGATGCGATTCTCCAGATTAAGCATTCGACGGATGGCATTTCTCTTGGACTTGAGCGATCAAAAGAAGAAATGAATCGAATCAAAGACTCGCTTATTGAGATGGCCGATAAGAGTGCAAAAGAAGAACGTCAGGAAAAAACGTCAATCCTTAAAATGCTGGCACGGATCCTTGACAAGGATAGGATTATCAATGTGTCTGCGCCTCGCGTTCGAGTGGCGGCTCCCACGGTAAACGTTCAGGCCCCAAATGTTAGTGTTGAACCTGCAACGGTTGAATTTAAATCCGGGGATATAAATGTTAACGTCCCAGAACTGAAGCCTCCCGACGTTCATGTACACGTTGACAAGGGAGCGGCAAATAAAAAGCTAATCGTTGAGCGAGATGGGCAAGGATATATCAAATCAATTAAGGGCGAGTAATGGCTGACGAGAAAATATCGGCAATGCCATCGGCTGGCGCAATTACAGGAGTTGAACTTGTTCCACTGGTTCAATCGTCCAATAACGTGCAAGTGCCGGTCCTTAAGCTGACAAATTACAGGAGCGATAATATAGTTTATGCCACGAGTGGAACAAAGACGGTTACATTCAGTTTCGGCGGATCTCCGGCTCCATTTGCAGACACCAATTATATGCTTTTTGCTTTTATTACAAATCCAAACGGATCGTTGTCTTTTGCAACCATAAGCGCCAAAACGGCTTCTGGTTTTTCTGTTCAGATTTATCAATCAAACGCAACGCTGTATTATTTCGCTGTGTATAAAACGTAATGGATAAAATTGCCCTTGAAAATGGCGGACACATCACTCTTGAAGATGGAAGCGGAGACATTCTGCTCGAACAGTCAACAAACCTTTTTGCAGACGATGAGGGCGGACATTTCAGCGGGTACGTTCTTGACATTAAATATCGCAAACAACAGCAAGAGGAAGAAGTTTTAATGGCACTCTTGGCACAATGGCTAAACTAATTTTTGGAGAAACACCATGAGCACTAAAAAACCGTATGGCAATGTAAACTACGCAGACCCTGGCTTCCAGTCCGACAAGAAGAAACGCTATCCGCTTGACACGGAGAAACATGTCCGGGCTGCCGCTTCTTACTTTGGCATGGAGAAGAATAGGTCAAAGTATTCTTCGTCTCAGCAAAAGGCCATAGCATCGAAGATTGCTGCGGCTGAAAAGAAATTTGGCATTGGTAAGAAGGAAATGTCGGAAGACATCACGATTGACGCTTTCAAGGCCGGAAAATACCCCCAAGGTGAATTTGGGGAAAAAGAGTTAAACGAAATCGTCTCGACCTACGACCCGACAAAACATGAAGCCCCGATTCTTATCGGTCATGTTTCCGATCCGTCATATCAGGGCAAGTCAACTATTCCGGCCTTCGGATGGATAAGCGAAATCAAGAAGGTGGGGAATCATCTGAAATTTGTAGCATCCCAGTTCTCTGAAGAGTTGAAAGGATTTATTCAGCAGGGGTTGTATAAAAAGGTGTCAGCGGCGTTCTATGAACCGACTGACCCAACAAACCCAACACCGGGAAAGTGGCATCTTCATCACTTGGCATTTCTTGGTGGAACACCTCCTGCAGTGAAGGGGCTTGAGGGAATTGCCTTTGCTGAGATGTCTGGTAATGGGGTATCGTTCGCCGAAATGGACGTTGAAGGAATCGACTGGGAAGAGATTGAGGACAAGGCAATTGAAGACACGCTTCAGGAAATTCAGGAAGAGTTTGACGAGTGTATGAAGTGCCTCAAGGAGGAACTTATTCAGGACCCGAACGAAGACGAAGACGACGACCCGGATGAGTTGGCAGAGAAAAGGTCGAATTGTTTCCAGCACATCTTTGAATGCTACAATGAAACATGCACGGCACTCACAGATCACTTCGAGCTTCAGGATGGGATTAATGAGTTGGAGGAAAACGACAAAAGCATGTTGGCAGAGATGGCCGAAAAAATCAAGGGCCTCGTGGTAGAGTTTGCCGCGAAAGGCTCAAAACTATTTTCTAAACACAAGGAGGATGATGTGGATAAACAAAAAGAACAGGAATACAAAGACAAAATCGCTGGACTCGAACTGAAGGTGACAGAGTTCACAGAGAAAGAGCGATTGGCAAATGAATCCAGGGTTGCCGCTGATCAGGCCGCCGCGGTTGCCGCTCAAAGCGCAAAAGACGATGCGCTCAAGGCAACAATTAAAGAGTTTTGCGATGCGAAGGTCAAAGACGGAAAAATGACCCCTGCGATGCGCGAAAAGGATGAGCCGAAGATGTTTGAGATTGGCAAATCATCGGAAGAACTCTTGAAATCGTTCCAAGAGAAGTATGACGTTCAACTGGTGAACTTCAACGAGACAGTGCCGACATCAGAAAAAGAGAAAGCACCGGACGGCAGAAGCGAACTGGAAAAGAACGCCGAGACATACGCCAAGGGTAAAATGGAATCGAAGGCGAAAGAGTTCGCGGACTGTCACACATTGAGCGACGGAACGTCAAGGGCAATGTATCTCCATTCGGTAGGTAAGGCAAAGTTTTAGCTCACAATTCATGTTGGATGAGCGTTTTGAAAACACCACAGGATGAAATCGTTCTGAGGAATGTTTTCAAAAAGGAGTCCAGCTAATTTTTCACCTTTTCATCAAGGAGGCCTTAAATGGCTAATTATGTTGGCGGAGACAAATATGTCTCCCAAAAAATGCAGGTCACCGCAGGAGCCAACCTTGTTGATAAAACTCTCGTCACGATTGCGGGTGCTGTTCCGGCTAATGCTGCGAATACTGCCATCGGTGTTGTTGAGAGGGATACTCCAAGTACCTATCTCGCTGAAATTAAATTTGGCGTGGGTTCGATTTTGGAAGTTATCGCAACAGGGACGGTCACGGCGGGAAACTGGGTTGAAGCGTTGCAGGCAACGTTCACGACTCAGCAAACAACCGGTGTGACTGGCGCTGGAGTTCAAAATTACAGTGCTGGTTATCCGGTTGGACGCGCAATTACGGCAGGGTCGGCTAACGACACCGTACTTGTCGAGTGGTATCCTCTTCCTAATAAACCTGTTTAAAGGAGAACGATCATGTTGAGAAATCTGTATTATCGAAATCCCGAAACAGGAATTATGGAGTTTCGGGAAGAAACATTCAAGCCCACAAAATATCTTGCGTGGGATCGTGGAGTAAATGGCGGGATTCTTTCACCGAAACCGAAAGAGTTCGCAGCCGACGGCCCGTTGGCCATCCTTCGCATCGCTGACCCGATTGCTACGCAGTTGGTTCAAGGCTATACGAATGGAAATCTGATCGGAAATAATCTTCTCGTAACAGCGAAGATGGAGAAAGAAAGCGGAAAATTCCCGGCCTTTGGTCAGGAAGCATTCGTTATTCCTGGAAACATCAAACGCGCCTATGGCGAGAAAGTTCAACGGCTGAATGTCCAGACCGGAAGCGTTCAGATGAGTCTCTCGGAATACGCTCTTGCGGCAGCGATTGAAAACCGAGAACGAAACGAATGGGGCGGTTCACCGGACATGCTTTTGACTGGAAAGTTGAACATGGTCTCGGACAAGATCGCGCTGTATCGCGAATATCTCCAGGCAAAATTGTTGACCACTTCGACGAACTACGCTTCAGCGAGCTTGTTTGCTAACGGCGCGGGTCAGCTTTGGGGTACAACTGGCGATCCTGTGAAAGACATGAGAAACCTGATATTAACTGTTCAGGCGTCTATCGGTCGCAGGCCCAACGTTGCATGGTTCACTCCCGGCTCGTGGGAACTTTTCATCAACAATATCGCCGTCTTGAACCGAATTAAATACGGCGGAAATCCTATCTCACCGGCACAGATGACTACGCGCGCAGCGGCAGAACTTCTTCAAGTTGAAGAGGTTCATGTCGGTTATACGGTGTATGGCACTGGCGTTGGCGAGGGTGGTGTTGGAAAAGCGGCCATGACGAATGGTTACGTGTGGGATAACGTCGGCGACAAGACAAAGAACTATGCAGGCGCGTTGGTTCGTGGAACTGGTTCTGGAATCGAACCGGCATTCGGTTATACATTTGAGCGTGTCAACAGCCCCGTTGTTGAGAGCTGGTATGATTACGCAACGAAATCCCAAGTTTGGGATTACGAACACTTCTTCGATCCGATCGTCACGCTTTCGACGGCGGGCGCGGCTTACTACAACTTAGCATAGGGAGAACGAACATGAAAAACATTCTTTGTTTCGCGCTCCTGTTGGTACTTGTGTTGCCGTTCGTGGGCAATGCACAGAACACGCCAACGCCTCCGACGCTCAGTTCTTCGTCGAATCCATTTCTAAATAACGTGGCGACGGAAAAGGTGCTTTCAAAAAGAAGCCATCACACATACATTGGCGGCGCTGGAAACGGCCTTACAATGTTGGACACGCTGAATCCCGTTTCTGGCGTTCAGCCGAACACATCACCACTGACCGGTGGGAAGGTTAAGTTCTTGCAAGGGATGATTATCGGAACAGGCATTGCAGCCGATTCGATTATTATTTGGCAGGTAAGTTCTGCTGGTACTGCGGGTGATACACTGGTAAAAATCGCAAACGTAACAACTTCAACCGGATTTATTGAACTTGGCATTCCGATTGATTCGAGTTTCGTTGTAGCGAAACGCTTCAAGGCGGATGACATTACTTTTATCATTCGACCGAGTTACTAACTTACAAGGTGCGGGTGGCGAGAGTTGCCCGCATTTTCTACTATGAAAAAACAAATCTTTCTTTTAGATATTAACCATTATCAACCGGAAATCACTGCGCTCACGTTGCCATTTATTAAGGTGTGGGCCGAGAAAATAGGCGCGGATATTTTCACAATCACGGAGAGAAAATTTCCTGACTGGCCTGTAACATACGAGAAGATGCAAATTTATGAGTTGGCTCAACAGATAGGAGCCGACTGGAATATCTATATCGACCTGGACACGCTGATTCATCCTGAATGCCCGGACTTCACAGCGCATCTTGATAAAAGCGTGGTTGCGATTCACAATTACGATGTCGCTTCGGTTCGATTTAAGATGGACAAGTATTTCTGGAGAGACGGAAGATACTTTGCTTTTGGAAATTGGTTCACGGTTGCATCGGATTGGTGCGTTGATTTGTGGAAACCATTAGACATCACGCTTGAGCAGGCACTTGACAATATCAGACCGACTCCGCACGAACTGAGTAATGGAATCACGCGAGAACATTTGATTGACGATTACACGTTGACCAGAAACCTCGCAAGATATGGAATAAAGTTTACCACGTTTGTCAAAATGTGGCAGGCGATGAACACCAATATGGGATTCCTACAACACAGATACATACCGATGCACGATGAACCGAACCTGTCAAAGATTGATGTAATTAAAGGAACAATGAAAACCTGGCATCTCGAAAATTATTTTAAGGAGTAACAAATGGCACTCGATCCAGTTGTGAATTTTGGAGTTGCTCAGATTAACGGTAAGGTATTGAAAACAGACATAACGATTAACCTCGTTACTGGTCAGGGTGCAAACCTACCATTGACTGCCGCAGGAGCCTTCAACGCTCCCATATGGGACTCAAGTGTTTATGGTGGTGATTCTACGGCTGCCTATCTTGACGGATTCTGTGAAATCGTAAGAGTAACGGCTAACGCCTCGGATATTTTAACCGTGACAAGGGCGCAAGAAAACACGACTGCATTGGATTTTAATATCGACGGTCATACATATTCGATTGGAAATGCTTTAACGGCTAAGATGATTACGGATATTGGGACTGCAATCGCCTCGTCCGCAAAAAATCTTTATTCGGTAAACGCGACCGGTCAGAATCTTGGCAGTGGAACTACGGTTTATACAACGTTTGGATGTATCGGAACGATACCAAATGTTAAGGGAACGTATAGGCTCTATCTACCACCCGGAACGTTAAAGAACCTACACTGTAACGCAATGTCAACCGGTGGAAACGGAACGTGCAGTATAACTATTTACAAAAATGGAAATGCTACAAGCCTTGCCGTTGCTGGTTTTGCAACTGCAAACGCAAGCTATAATCCAGAGCAAACAGACTTGAATCAATCTCACAACGTTTCTATTGTCGCCGGGGATTATATCGAAGTTGCTATTACACCTGCGACTTATAGCGTTACACAGTTTTACGCTTACGCAGAATATAATCCATCATAAAGGAATCTTATGGCATACGGTCAACCAACACTGAACAATCCATTCGGTCAAAACGCTGTCAATGCGATAGCGGAGCCGGAAGCAACCGCCTACTATTGCACGACGGCGGACATTGTCGCTCGGATAGGTCAGCTTCAGCTTGCACGACTGACAAGCGATAATGTAAACGCTACAACTCCAGACGCGGTAAAAGTAGCAGCGGCAATCTTGAGGGGTGCGACGTACATTGACGCACAGATTCAGGACATCTATTCTACACCGCTTATTTCTGTTCCACAGATAATTCGTGACATGAACACGACTTTTGCAATTTACTATCTAATGAGTGGACGGTTTTCAGAACTTGCAATGCCAAAGGTATGGAAGGATCAATACGACGAAGCATGTTCAGCCTTGCTGGAGATTGCAAGTCTTGATATGACGCTTCCTAATTTAGATCCCATCATCTCACCTGCATCTCAGATGTCAACGCACAATAGACCATTTGGACGCAGACATGAACAATTTGAGCAATTCTAATGCGATATGACATTGTTGAAATAAACAATCAACTCATTGCCACGATAAAAGCCTCTAACGCTATTTCGACCATTGAGGGCGTTGACGTTCAGGTTCAGGTTGGAGCGATCACGGCACAGCTTTTCAACCAACCAGAACTTCAACAAGGATTCATACGAAGGCTTCCGGCGATTTACATTGAATTTAGGCAATGGGTGGTTGATTACGGTGAGACAGATGGGATTTATCAAGATCCGTTCCATAAGATTTATTATCGCTTCTACGTGTCGGCAAAATCCGAACGGACGAAGGTTGAGGCGCGGGACTCAGCGTTCGATCTTCTGAAGGGAATTTTTGACGCGATACATGGGCGTGTGTGCTGGTCGCAGAACTCGTTTGCCGCAAATATACCTATTCTGGGGAACGGTCAATCCCCGCTTATCCAGATAACGGATGCTGGATTCAATCAGGTCCAACCGTTTATCGAAGTTGAGGGAAACAACGGAACGCTTATCATCAATCATCCGTCTATTGTTGTTTATTCGACTGATTACTATGCAAAGGTGCAGGCATGATGACGGCAGAAGTGACGGGAAGTTTTCCGGTTCTTGACAATGACTGGCTCACTGGGGCTTTTGAGCGGGCATCTCAATACATGCTCGAATCAATTTTGAAGAATTTTGAACAAGGTGGAAGACCAAACTCATGGGAACCAAAGAAAGGAAGTTTTGCTGAATCGGGCGGAGTTGCTGGAATCCCGTCTTTCTTGGGCGGCCCCGGCGGTTCAATCGCTCAGGCAATGGGAAAAAACTTCGGCAATGACTATGCTGAGGCTGGAGAAATTACACGCTTCTTACCTTACGTCGATATTCACAACGACGGCGGAACAATCAATCATCCCGGCTCTGACAAGTTTCAGGCGTTTCAAATCGGAGGAAAGTGGGTGTTTACGAACGGTACAAGACCGCACGAGATACCGATG
>Ga0265323_10001429_pt1 | contig 11748 bp, 13 predicted proteins | sample 41225metaG_FD_193580 | JGI IMG/M metagenome (GOLD analysis project Ga0265323, IMG submission 193580) | Rhizosphere microbial communities from Carex aquatilis grown in University of Washington, Seatle, WA, United States - 4-12-25 metaG | ecosystem: Host-associated > Plants > Roots > Rhizosphere... | reverse complement strand
CCCAGGCCGATGAAGAAAATAACCATTAAAAGACGAAAATTTCGCTGCTGTAATATATCTTTCAAACCATCCAGGACAAGTGATCGTTCTGTTTGGTCCGGTGGGCATGGTGGTGTAGGAGGGCGTTCCCTTGCAAATAATATAAATATTATTGCAGCAATAACTGAAATTATTCCATAGGTATAAAGCATACCAACGATTCCTGAGTGAACTGTAAGATAGGGTGTAACTGACAAGCCAATGATTATACCAAGATATACTGCCAGCGTTCCCAGCCCTGAAGCTGTTGCTCGTTCCCGAATAGGGAACCAGTGGGCGGCTACTGTAGTCAAAGCATTAAGAACAAATGGCTGTCCAATTGCAATTCCAATTTGAGAAATAAGCACCAGTTCGTAATTTGAGGCAAATACTCCCCGCAACAGGCCGAAAATTCCTGTTAACCCGGCACCAATTCCAACTCCAACGCGAATACCACAAGAATCAATTACCCATGATGCAGGAATGGCAGCGAAAATATAGACTATCATAAAACAAAGAGATAGAATGCCGATGCTTAAATCTGTTACTTTATAAAATGCCGCTGCTTCTTCGGTAATGGATGCAAACGTGATCCATAGTAGTTGATTCATGGCCACAACAAGCATAAAAACTACCAGGACGATCCACCTGTAATTATAAATTTTGAATTTTGCTTGTTCCATTGATAACATCTTTATTTTATTAATATTACTGATAATGACAAACCTCATTATTAACTTATGCCATAAAACTAAGTAAAATGAATGAAACGTGCAAACGATAAGAAATTATAAGTTTTGAAATATAAACGACTGAGTAAGAACTTTACGCTTAACAAGGATTAAAACTGCATTATGAAAGTGCCATAGTTCGGCTATGGAAAGTACCGGATTTAAACAACTGACCTTTCTGTTGAAAAAAAATGTAATAGAAAGCAGAAAAGATTTCAAACCACTTTAACTAAAATGCCAGTTAGCCATTGTAAGGGGTTTGTTGTTCTTCCTTTCGGTTGTCATTATTTACTTTGAATTTTATCGGTTATGGCATACCCATAGTTTGGTTCATACAATTCAATTTTGTTTCCTTCGATGTCCATGATATGAACAAACTTGCCATATTCATAGGTTTCAATTTTGTCAATAATTGGCACTTCCTCTTTTTTAAGTTCTTCGACAAGGTAAACCAAGTTTTCAACCCTATAATTAATCATAAAATCTTTAGTTGAAGGGGCAAAATAATTGTCACTTTCAGAAAACAGACTCCATTGGAGAGAACCTTTTTTGTTGTACCGGCACCTTCCTGCCACTCAAAACATGTCCCGTATTGATCCATGTCAAAACCCAGATGGGTTTTATACCATTCATTGATTTTTTCAGGGTCTTTACATTTAAAAAGGATACCGGCAACTCCAGTTACTTTTTTCATTCTCATGTTATTGGAGTATTGTTTGACATTAACATTGCTGTTTGAATATTTTGTAATGATTGTTTTGAAAGGTATACCAAATCAAAAAGATATCGCAAGTCCTGAAATAATTAATGCTTTTTTTTCATTTTAATGTCTCCGTCGTCAACCCGGATATTGTTTCTTTATATTTTCAATGGAATTTTTCACCATTTTGGTTAAAATACCTGTGTTAATGTCTTCAAGTTTTTGAAAATAAATACAGCCTTTGCTTTTTTTATGCTTTCCAAATTTCGATAACAATTCTTCTTTTTCATCGAAGTTAGTTATATATAAAGTAATAGCATTTTTCCTTGATGCGATCCCTGCAAGTGGTGCATCCCCTTCGTGTCCGCTTTTATATTTGTAATGATAAGCACCAAAACCTACGATGCTTGTTCCCCACAATTTTGGTTCAAGTCCGGTATATTCCGTTATCAGGTCAATGATTGTCGAACAATCTTTTCGTCTTTTTTTATCTTTTATTGTTGTCAAAAAGTCGGCAACACTATTTTCGGTTTCGATTGTTTTATTTTTTGCCATAACATTACTTTGTCAGCTTTTTTTAGAATGGTTAAAGAACATGTAAGGGTTTGTCATTGGTATAAATTGTTTCCGGATAATTGTCACCTGAAAAATATTCAAACAAAAAAATTAAAAGAATTTTCAGTTATAGTATAATTAATTTTTTTAAAGATTTTAAATTAACATTTTTTGTCCGTTGATTGTTCGTTTTCGGTATCGCCTGACAATGTCAGCTAAACGCTTCTCGACTATGAGCAGTGGCGGATTTGCCTGCTTTTCATTATCAAAATAAAACCTAATATAATTAAAAAGCATTATATTAGAATAACCGCTGAACTCCGTATTTTATATAGCCGATGATATATGCCGTTCCTATTTTAACAATTCTTTATCAATATTATTGATAATATCCTCAGCTTTTTTAATTAGAGATTCATTACAAAACTTAATATTAGTTTCAGCAATCAAACTTAGAAACTTAATTTTAAGTTGTATTTTTTGACTTAAGAGGTCTTTTTCATCTTTTATGTCTTCAAAAGAGTCTAAAGTTTTTATCAGGTACTGATTATATATATTATTCATTTCAATAATTTTCAATGCGTCTTGTTGATAATAGTTAAGTATTGCCTTTTTTAAATCTTCGTTCTCAATAAATCCAATCTTACCACTAGATTTAAACCCCTCATAATTTCCATTATTTATTTTATTCATGAATACATGCATTGGAAATGCAATATCAACATTTCTTTGTTTTAAACTATCTAATTTTAAAGTTGATAAATTAAAAATATCACTTAATCTGGCTTCTTCCTTTCTATACTCTTCCACATCAGATTTTAACCATTTAATATCTTGTTCCAGGTCCTCCTTTGTATTGATGTAAAACATTTTTACTTCCTTTTGTTCCCTTTTATACTCATTCATGCCATGCAACCAGATTGAAAAACTCACTGCAAAAACAATTATAAAAATCTCTATACTTATTTTTTTAGCTTTTGAAATAAATGGTAGATCCTTAATTTTAAAGTTATTTAAAATTTTTCGTGAATGTTTAATTATTTCATCTTGCATAATTCTACTTTTTAGTTTTTCACTACCCAAAATTATTTATTCCTATTTATTATTAAAAGAAAGTATAATTTTATATTAAAACCCATTAAGTTTATTAAATATTTAAAGACAAATAAATGATGTTACATGGAGATAAAGGCATACAAAAGGCCGATGTCTTGTTTCGTAAGGGATTACGTAGATTCTTTCCTAACATACTTTACAAACCTTGCCTGCGGGAACTGAACTTGCAAAACCTCTATAACCAATATTTTATATGATGTTAGCGTTTCGTTGTTTTTTTTCATCATAGTACTCATCAGACTATTTAAAACTATTTACCAAATAAATATCCGATAGATATTCCTATAATATTACTTCTAATTACCAAAGTACTTGAGTTGTCCGGATTTAGGTTTGTCAGACCTACACTACATTGACACCTTATTTGAAAGTTTATTATTTCAACTCCGGCTCCAAAATTAAAACCAAAATCTGTTCCTTTCAAATCGTCTGCAGCAGTGTTTCCATATTTTATATCTCTCGATTCCTTAGTAAGTCCAGATGTTTCGACTTTGCCTGAAATGCCAAAAGCTATATAAGCACCGGCAAATAGTTCCAATTTTGCTTTGCCCGTTCCAATTTTATACATTGCATTGATTGGAATATCCAGACTGAGCGGTGAATAAATAGTAGTTGTTGAGCCCCCACTAACATTACTGTCTACTACTTTAGTTCCTTTACCACTTAAAATCAGTCCGGTTTCCACGGCAAAATTTTTATTTAAGCCATATTCGGCAATACCACCAGCATGAAATGATGGTTTTATAACTGTTTTTATACCAGAAGGTAAATTACCAACCAATGCATTGGCGAAGTTGATACCTGCGCGGACACCAAACCTTAACTGTGCTTGTAAATTAACTGAAAAAAATAGTATAGAAATAATACCCCATGTTTTTAAAAAGTATTTCATTATGCTGACTTTTTGCTCTTATTTTAAAATTGGACCTTACAATTTAATATTATTGATTCAACAATTCTTTATAGCCATTTTCCAGTATTCCGGCAACTGAAATACCTGCACTTTCGGATTCTTCATAACAGGTTCCAGAATGCACATTTGTACAGGTATTCCATTCATTTTCAGGAATGATATATTCAATTTCATCATTAATCATCCCAAATAACATTGGATAAGGGCCGGGCAAAATGTTTTCAATATTGTCAGCAAAGCCTTCAAGAGGCTCGCCAGGGATCATAGCAATTTGAACCGGGCCTAAATCCAATATTGTTATATGCGTCTGGTTGGTATATTTTAGTTGCATTGCGATGGTTTTGGTTACTGTTTTTATGGAAATTGACAGAGTATCGCAATTTAAACTTGCGTCAAGCATATCCTGGGCCAGTTGTTCTCCCAACTGCCGGGCCATTTCAAATGTTCCCCCGGTCCGTTCATATACATAAGTTGTATTTATGGGTGGTGGGTTGATATCTCCAAATCTGCTGTTAAAAAACAAGGCAATGCCTCCTTTTACTGCTTCTGCTTTTTTTCTGACATAATACACGTAATCTGCAGAAATCTTTGTGTTGTCCGGACCAAGCACCACCGGATGGCATCCAAAGTTTAACATCATAGCTATAGTATTTCGGGCTGTATCCTGAAATTCAACAGTTGTAAATTTATTTGTTATATGTTTAGCCGGGTATCGGCGGTTGATTGTTTTTTCCTGGCTATTTCCTCTACTTATCAATGCTTTTGCTTTTCTGCTTGTCTTAAATGCTTCCAGTACACAATTAGTGACGCTGCGGTTAAGTTTTGTCAGGTAAGTTTCATTAAATTTGAAATTGGCCAATACTTCAGGTCCGGAGTGTGTATGAATTGAATGAATAAATATGTTTTCATTTTTCAGCCCGGTCGCATTTACTATCGTATTCTTCATGTTTTCATCATTTACCATGAAAAGTCCTAAAAGATCAAGGGAGACAAGGGCAACAATCGTTTTTCCGTCATTGATAAGGAGGCACCTGGCTGAAATAGAATCATGTATACCGGTCGATTGCCGAAGATCGGCATATCCTTCTAAATATACCTTTGTCGGGTTATCAGGAGTAATATTTGCCATTGCAACCCCAACCTGTAAACCTACAGCCGATTGAAGGGCAATGTCTGCAGGAAGAGGACCTGATTTTTTTGATTCTTTTGAACATGAAATAATCAAAAGTATCAAACTAATGTTTAGCAGAATAATTATCTGAAATTTGATAAATCTTTTCATAATGAGACAAAAATTTATGTTTTGATTTTGCTATAAAAATAAAATTTATTATGAAGACAATCGAGAAAACTTCTTTAAGTTTAACTCACAAAAGAAATGCACATTTTTTCATGAGCGATAGAAGTAAATTCGAAATTGTATTACGACGGCATTACTACTTTTCTCGTGACTGAGAGCGAGTAAATTCGGTCATGCGGAGGTTTATCGGATTTATATAGTGAGAAATTTGTTCACACAAAAAACCCGGCTACACAAATATAATTAGAACGCATCCTGCCAGTTCAAGCTTTTAGCCTGGACTGCCTTACTTTTTCTTTTCAAAATTCATATGCTGTTTTATTCAGTTTTATTCACTTATAAAGTATTATTAGGAAGCACAAGCGTGACGCATGCGCTAGCAGAAGTAAAATTTAAAGTTGAGCCAACTTTTTTTTAAAATTATAGAGTTGTACAACAGCTACCGTTGTTGGGCGTAGTGCTTTATTTATATTTTATTGATATTTCTAAATGACCTCCAAGTCCAGAATTAATAATCCTTTGTAAAGTAGAAAATCGAATATCTTTTAAATCTTTCTCTAATTTTGATATGTAAGATTTATTTGTTCCAGATAATTCTGCCAATTTCTCTTGCGTGAGTCCCTTTTCTTGTCTGGCTTTTTGAATCAATACACCAAGTTTGAAAGCCTCATAGCCAAATTCAAATTTTTCACGTTTTTTTGTTCCGGTTTTCCCGATTTTTTTATCAATAAACTGGTCAAGACTAGTAAGATTATTATTTATTTTCATAGTATTCATATTTAATTTTAATTGCTTTTTCTAATTCCTTTTTAGGCGTTTTTTGTGATCTTTTCTGAAATCCATGTCCAACTACAATAAGATTATTTGAATCAAAAAAACAAAAAATCCTATAAATATTGCTGCCTGCCTGAATCCTTATCTCATATAAACCATCAGTGCTTTCAATATGTTTTAAATAAATCTCAGGTATTCTATCTAAATCCTCTATAATCCTAAAAGTCCAAAGTATCTTCTGTTGAACTTTATAAGATAAATCTTGATAGAATTCCTCAAAATAGTGTTTATAAAAAAACAATATTCTTTTTTTAACCGTAAAGCAAAGATAATAAAAGTAGTCCAATCAGACTACAACTTGTTGATTTTTTTCTTGAAGCATTATCGCCAACGTTTTTCGGCTATGCGGGTGAGTTCCGCCGAGGCGGATTACTTGCACTATGCTGGTTCAAGCTTTTACCTGGACTGCCTTACTTTTTTCTTTTTAAAATTCATAGGCTGCATTTTTAGAATTTTATTTCTAAAGCTTTATTTGGAAGCACAAGCGTGACGCTTGCGCTAACAGGAGCAGGGCATTTTATTTTTTCAGTTTTCAATTATTTTTTTCCTTTAATTTGAACATTAATTTCATTACACATCTTAACAAGAAATTCTTCCTGTTCATATGGTTGACATTTAATTAAAGACTTATCTGGTGTATTAATAGCTTGAAACATATTCAAACTATCAAATTCTGAATATAGGCATGGTGAAAGAATTAAAGATATTAATCTAGTACCCTTCTTTTGAGCAGATTCCAATAATTTAGGCAATTCATTACTTTGAATGAATTCTGAAGCTAAAAAGTTTGTTGATATTAATAATATCGCAAAAGAACATGTATCTAAAGCTCTCTCAATTTCTGCTTTCCAATTATCCCCAGCTAATATTTTTTCATCAGACCAAGTCTCAAAATCTAAACCTGAATATCTTAGCACTTTTAAGTTGGTAACTACTTTTTTATACCATGTATTGTCATCATGTGAATAGCTTATGAAAATTTTATTCTTCTCGGTTTTAGTTGAGTTATCAATTTCAATATTGTTATCGAATTGTTTAGTTTGTTTGGATAAATATCTTAAACAATTTCCTTTAATTTTAGTAAGTTTTATATATTCAGCTGATATTTTTGATTTATTACGGATATTTCCAAAACAATATAAATAAGACAATTGAGGAAGATTAATAGAAAATCTAGTAAAGTTTTCAAAAAAATTATTATTTATCCAAAGTCTTTTTAGTTTAATTGTTTCGGTCAACAGAGGAAAATATGAAATCTGATTTGAAGAGATATTAAGTTCCTCAAGATTCTTTAGATTAAGAACTGGAAAAGGAAACTGTACAAATCTGTTATTTGATAAAGATAGAATACTTAGATTCTTTAATTTAGAGAACGATTCAGGTATACTTTTAATTTTATTTCCATTTAAATTTAATATTCTAAGATTCTCAAGTCCAAATAATCCAGAATATAGTGCTGTGATTTGATTATTTGATAAATCAAATGTTTTTAAATACTTTAATCTTGCGATGTCCTTAGGAATGGATGTAAGGTTATTAAAGCTTAAATCTAATTTTTTTAATCTATGATACTTAAATATTTCCTCGGGTATTTCTTTTAAATCCATACCTCTTAAGGAAAGTTTGGTAAGGTTTATATTGGCAGGTAAAATCATTATAATTTCATTTTAATCATAAAATTAGTAAATTTACAACTCCTTATGGAGGGTAGGGAGTCTAAATAATAGATTCGGGGTTCGATGTCATACATATCAAATGTTTTGATATGCTAAAGCTGAAAAGTTTTTAGCTTAATTGAAAACCGGATCCGCCCAGGCATCCTCACAAAGAAACGAGTTTACCCAGATGGCCTATGCCATTTGGGTTTTTCTTTTAGCATTTTAAAGTGAAAATTACAAATCATCATTTAAACCTATTTGGCAATTAATAATGTGTGTTTTTGCCTTGCCCCCAACGGTTCTCGGCTATGTAAAGTGCGGGATTTAGAGCAATTCATTATCTATTTACACCAAAGTTAATAAAAAGCAATAAATTTACAAAACATTCTGAAACCAGCATGGTATATAGCCTGTGTTGACACCAGTTATTTTATTATTTATTTAATCTAATTCTTTGGAAATATTTTTAACCATGAACTTGAATCAGAATAATAATAGAAAATTTCTTTAACATAATAATCATCCTCAAAACTAGCCAATTTTGCCTTATATTTAAGAATTTGTGAAGTCAAATTGCTTTCATTATCAGTTTTACGATCACATACTTTAAATTCACCCAATACAGTTATACTTTCAGGTGTTTTAGATATCATATTGATTATTTGAAATCGAATATATGCAGGATAATAGGCCGTTTCTGAATTTTCAATTCTAAAAAATGGAGTCACTCCCACATAATTATTTAATACTTTATCTATTGCAATATTTATCTTGTTTAATTTAGTTGGATTATTATCACTTGATGTTTGAGCATTTAAATTAAAAGTTAATAATAACAGAAAATAAAAATATACTATTTTTTTCATAGTAAATAAGTTTAAATGAATATTTATTAATAAGTTTTTTAATTTCATAATTATTTACAAATTGTTATTTTCCAATAAATATCTTAACATTTGACAGTTGTTATTTTATTTTTAATTACAATAAAAAAGAGGACTTGATATTTATCTCTTGCATAGTCGCCATAAAGTTCTTCCTCTATACGTGCTAAACTCAAACCTACTAGGGATCCCCCCTTAGTCAGCTACTAAAAGCTGTCAGGTTTGTTTGACGGATTTTTATCAAATCCTCATATTTTTAATTCTCCTTTTAAACAGAGTTTATCAACTATATCCTTTTGAGTTAAAGTCCCATTTTTAAAATGTAAAAATGCATTTAATAAATCAACAGTTGTAGTAATTGTATAATTGTGTGATTCTGCAATCTCACATATATCTTTTCTAAAAGGTTTTTTTTCTCGTTTTGAAAAATGTTTTTTGTTGTCATGATTTACTATAAAAACACCAAAAACTTTTTTATTTTGAAATTTAGCTTGGCGTCTTGGGATGTGTTTTGAAATTTGGTGAACCTTTGAATCTTTGGGATTTGCATTGTCAATTCCTGTAATCTCAATAACCAGAAGAACATCATCAACCCATAATCTAATATCTTCTTCTTTATATTTTTTATCTACATTTTCAATTTTATCAAAACCAAGTGCCTTAAAAAAATCAACTAATGCATTAACCAATCTATCTCCATTACTATCTATACCAATCAAGTCAGCAAGAAATGAATATTTGTCAATTTGAGTTTTAAGGCGCCTACGGACTTTATTGGTCTGTCTTGACAAATCATTTTGCCGTTCAATTAGTGTTTTGATTTCACTAAAGTTAGCTGTAATATTTTTTAATTCTGCTGTCGTCATTTTAATTGGTGCCAATTTAGCTTATACTCGCGATAACATCACGGTTTATTTTTTTATCAATAATATTATTTTTATTAAGCACAGTTAAATTTATAACATTTTTTGTTTCACAACAATGTCTTCTTCGGGATACTGCTTTTATAATATAATAATATCTGAATAAATGATACTTCTTCTATAAACATTATATGCTTTAAACCAGGGGAAAGTAACCCTTGTTTTTAAAAATATTTTTGGTATGTATAAAAAGGGGGGAAATAAAGGGTTGGATTATTTCAGGTTAAACTCTCTACGAGTTCGGCTAAATACCCATTTTAAGTGAGTGGGGCTGTTAACATCTATATGCTTCTACTACGGAACATTGTTTAAATCCCTCCTGATGAAGCCTTGGCTATGCATACATCTTTATATTCATTATATTTCGCCCCTAATGGGGCTTTTATAATTCGTTTAAGTTTTTCTATAAATATATCGTCACTACGTGACTTTTTTTGTTTTATCAGCCCCGGAGGGGCTATATATTTATAGAAACAAAAATTCCCCTTACCTTAGAAGTCCCGTAGGGACGAAATATTCAAAATGTTTGCATAGCTTGCATGGAGAAAATAGTAGGGAGTTTGATTATTCAAAATCTAAAATTCAATCCCCCAAATTCCTTTTATTATTCGCCAAGGCTCATGAAAGAAGTTCACTCCGTTCATGAAATTGCTTCGCTTAATTCAAAGGGAAAATTATGCTATAGGCTATTTTTAAATTTGCAGATTTAAATCTTGATTCGCATAAGAAAATAAAACAAACAAAATACCCGTCATATTTTATTTGCATGTTGCAGGAGATATTTTTCAGCCTCATCGGACCAGATACCATTATTTTTATTTACCAATTTATGAAGCTTGTTAAAAAAAGGATCGGTTTTTCCCATTAATTCAAAATCGGATAATGCAGTTAAGGGAAGTGAAACATTTGTGTAGATTAATTTTTTCCCGCCCGGAATGTCCGGCAAATTCTTCGTGGTTTCTGCTACGGCATCGAGCCCTCCGATATGAGTAACCATGACGGCAGGATTAATTAGTCCTTTCGACATCATATCGAGCGCTTCGCGCATATCATCTGTATTTCCACCACTGGTGCCGACAATATGTGATGAAGAATAATGAACATTGTAGAAATTAAACTCAGCTTTAAACGCCGGATTTGAAGGTCCCGCAAATAAATTCAAACAACCGTCGAACCCCAGGATCTGGTCAGCCTGTTCTACCAACTGCCTCAACGGGGCAAAAACAAATATATCATCGAAGCTAATGCCATCATTGAATGATTTGATATACTCCACCACATTCACCTGGTTCAGGGTATTCAGATAAACAAGTCTCACACCGTTTTTAGCGGCTTCTTCACGGGTATGTATTTTGGCAGCCCTTTTCAGGCGTTCATCATCAATATCGGTTACAATAACAAGTTTAGGCCGGCGGTTGCAATGAATAGCATAGTCGATGGCCCCAAGTCCCATCGGCCCTACTCCGGCAAGGATTGCCATTGCCCCGTTTTCTTTGATTCCCATATTGTGGGTATGGTTGTTGTTATTTGTATGAAAGCTGGAATGAAATGCCCCGATAATGCACGACATAGGTTCGCTGAGAGAAGCCATGTAAAACGAATTGCCGTAATATTCCAGCAAACAATCCATTTCCATAACTTCATTCGGAATAATTATAAAAGTTGCATCGCCACCGATATATTGATATGAATATCCGGGAGCATCGAGTTTTCCTCTATAATTTAAAGCAGGCTGTATTGAAAATTTGTTTCCCTGTTTATATTTGCTCTTCCATTTTTTACCTACCTCAATTATCGTTCCTGAAAATTCATGCCCTATAATTATTGGTTTTTCATGGACATTATTTGGAACACGCCTATGATCAGCGCCCAGTTTTGTGGCTTTATAGGACGACATGCAAATGCTATCTGAAATTACCCGGGCTAATATTTCATCTGGTTTGATTGCAGGCAAATCGAACTCTTCTAATCTAAGGTCATCTTTTCCGTGCAACCGTACTGCCTTGGTTTTCATAATATGCTTCTCCCTGTCCCTGCTCCGAAGGAGAGGGAATTTTAAATTTTGTATTATTTTAAAAACCTTTCAATCACTGCTTTTCCGAGCATAATGAATTCC
>Ga0265323_10001427_pt1 | contig 11756 bp, 12 predicted proteins | sample 41225metaG_FD_193580 | JGI IMG/M metagenome (GOLD analysis project Ga0265323, IMG submission 193580) | Rhizosphere microbial communities from Carex aquatilis grown in University of Washington, Seatle, WA, United States - 4-12-25 metaG | ecosystem: Host-associated > Plants > Roots > Rhizosphere... | reverse complement strand
AAAACAAAAACCGGCGACCTGAACTTTCGGACCGCCGGTCAAACTTTTTCTCCGCCCATCACTCGCCCTGCGCTGGAGTTTTCACACAGCCTCGCGACTGGTTAGGCGGATTCATTCTCTTGGCACAGAAACCAACTCAATATCCTCGTCCTTCAGGTGCAAGTCATGCAAAAACTCCACCGACTCCAAACTGCCACAATCCACCAGCAACTGATAGCACGGACGATGCTCTAACATGCTGAATGTCTCCTCATACTCGACGCTGTGTAACAGATAAGTCCGAAGTAAACGTGACTGTGGACGAAAACGAACCTCCATGCCCGGCTCAAATGTTCCCGAAACATAGTATGCCAGCATGTGAAACTGAAAATCCGTGATGTCAGCGGTCACAGACATGATGTGAAAAATCGCACGCATCGAAATCCGCCTAACAGGTATTCGGCCAAACCCGGGTTTGGCCTAATTCGGGGAATGTGGTTTGCCGGTTTTGGTTTATGTGGTTGCAACAGGCCAAGATATGAAGAAATGACGATTTGCCGGTTTGGCCTAATTCGGGAAGGCGGATTTGGCACCTGGCACCAGCCGCTCGGGGTGGCTCCGCACTTGGGGCAATGCGGCTTGCTCGGACTGAACTGAGCCACCATTTTTTCACTTGCTTTGGACAATAGCACCGTGCTTTAGTCGGGTTCAAGTTAATTTTGGTGAAATGTCATGAGGTATCAAAACCAGATGCCTAATCATAATCAGGAGCGGGTTGGGGCCAAAGAAACCCGCCTCGTTACCTCGGCGCCTACAAATCACCACCGACCAAAGGAAGGATTTTTGCCCAATCCCAAATTGAAATTTCTGGACCAATGCCGGGAGGTGATGCGATTCAAGCAGTTCTCGCGACGGACGGAGGAAACGTATCTGCAATGGATTCGGCGGTTTATTTTATTCCATCGGAAAAAGGCTCCCGCCCGGCTGGCAGGCGATGGCAAGAGCGGCGCGACGGCGGAAGTGACGCGCCCCACCACCGGATGGATCTGGCGACACCCAAAGGATATGGGCGAAGTGGAAGTGCGGGCGTTTTTGACGGATTTGGCCGTCAAGCGCGGAGTCGTCGCCGCCACGCAGAATCAAGCATTGAATGCGTTGTTGTTTCTGTATCGCGAAGTGTTGGGTGGAGAAATGGCATGGGTGGACGGGTTCGAACGGGCCAAACGATCACAGCGGGTGCCGATGGTCTTGAGCCACTCAGAGGTGCGGGGATTGCTGGGGCAATTGAGCAGCATCCAGCTTTTGATCGGGCAGGTATTATATGGCACGGGACTGCGGTTGATGGAATGCCTGCGATTGCGAGTCAAGGATGTGGATTTTGACCGGGGGCAGTTGATCGTGCGGGACGGCCGCGTAAATCGCTTCGCTCCACGCGGTTTCTGATTTAGGATTGGAGCATGTTCTACGTTTATGTTCTCCATTCAGATGCCGATGGCGGATGGTATATCGGCTTCTCGACGGATTTGGGGATTACTGGCAGGAAGTTGGCTGCTCAGAAGAGCGACACCGCCCTCCATCCTCCACCTTCTTCATTCTGATTTTTGCCTTGCTTGCACCGCCCTGCGGGCTTCGGTGGCGTTCGCACGGTTGGCTTGGGCGTCGGCACCGGTTTTTTCAACCAACCCCAACATGGCATCCGTCAACGAACCGGCATAGTAGTAGGCGATGACATCTCGAATGCCGCTTTGTAGCGGATAATGCGCATCCGTGTCCGCCATGCCGTTGATCAAATCCTGCTCCTTTAGGGCGCGCAACGAGCGCATTTCCAATTCAAGGGCTTCAACGGTGTTGTTTTGGAAGACATTTTTGTCCAGGGCCGTATTCGCGCCCACGACACCGGTCGCAATCGCGGAAAGAATCGTTTTTGCTTCCGCACCTCCAACGGCGGTGGAAGCCGCCGTCAAACCCAGTGTGACAATGTCCGCGGCCGTATTCTTCAAAACTTTCTCCGAGCGCAATTGGGCCTCGAATTCGTGATAATTGAAATCAATCACCGCCATCAAATCGTTGAGGATGGCATTTCTGACTTTCACCTTCTCCGCTGGCGTCGCGTTGTTGTAAACCGTCAAATAATAATTGGTGGCACGGGCGACTGTGTAATTGAAAGACGGCAATCGTGTGGCGCTGATGAGCGCAGGTTTGGACGCCCGCGTTGTAGAACAACCCACAAAACATATGCTCAATATGCAACCGACCACGAGGGTTGCGGCGCGCACGGGAGTGACGCGTCCTGCCAGTGCGGCGATTTTCAATTGTGATTTCATTGTTCCCCCTTTTCCCCGGATGGTTTTAAAAAGGCCCGCTGGAACAAGAGAACCCAGCGGGCTGATTTTAAATGCAATGCGAGCAGCCCCTCGAACTTACGTGGCCTGCCACGTGGCGAAGCTTTACGTGGCCTGCCACGTGGCGAAGCTTTACGTGGCCTGCCACGTGGCGAAGCTTTACGTGGCCTGCCACGTTTTACGTGGCCATGTGGGAAACGGGGTCGCTCCAATCGCTGTAACCCGTGGTCCCGCCCACCGCGCGCGCCTGCACCGTGTAAGTCGTGCCGGGTGTAAGATTCGGCAGGATGACACGACGGGCCTGTGTGGAATCCACCGTTGGCAGCGATACGGTATTGCCGTTGTTGCCCGTGCTTGCGCGCACCTGATAGGAACGCGCGTTATCCACCGGTTGCATACGCACTGTCAACTGGGTGGTCGCATCATTGGTGAGACGACCAGATACAAGTGCGATTTGGGCGCCAAATACAGAAGCGTTCCTGTGTGATGCTCATGCTTCACAAGGGTTGCGGATTACGGTCATTCTTGAGCCGACGGATACTCACAACATTGAAACACGGGTTGTCGGAATTGTGGCACCACCAGCTGATCGCATCACTCCAATAAGTCATGCACCGTAGTAGCGGATGCCGGGGCCGTGCCCGGAACCAAATGCCACCGCGCTGACACTGGCCGTCGCCCGGTTCAAGGAACAATGGCCGCAAATCCAGCTTGATTACGACCCGGTCCTGTTGTCGCCCAAATCGGTCCTGCCGCGCCGTGGCAACGAGGTCGGAGTGATGCGGCCGTTCTGGCGAGGGGTTGGATATTCTGATCCCTGGGAGCGCCGGCGTCCCGCCGGCAAGTTGGAATTGTCTGTCGCAACGCACCGAGCCGGCGAGACGCCGGCGCTCCCAGGTGGTTACGCCTTCGTCTTCGCCAGGACCGTCTTCACCCAGGCCTGATTGTCGAGATACCACCGGATGGTCTCGCGGATGCCGTCCTCGAATTTGTGCGCGGGGGTCCAGCCGAGCTCGCGCTGGATCTTCGAGGCGTCAATGGCGTAACGGCGGTCGTGGCCAAGCCGGTCTTTGACGAAGGTAATCAGTTTGCGCGAATCACCGCCGAGCTTGGGAACGAATTCGTCAATCGTGTCGCAAATTAATTGCACGATGTGGAGGTTCGCCCATTCGTTGTGGCCGCCAATGTTGTAGGTCTCGCCGAGTTTGCCGCGCGTGAGCACGAGCCAGAGCGCCTCGTCGTGGTCGCGCACGTAAAGCCAGTCGCGCACGTTCAGGCCGTCGCCGTAAACCGGCACCGGCTTCCGCGCCAGGATGCTTTGGATGACCACCGGGATGAGCTTTTCGGGAAACTGATACGGGCCGTAGTTGTTCGAGCAATTCGTGATGACCGTCGGCAGGCCGTAGGTGTGGAAATACGCGCGGACGAGCATGTCGGACGATGCCTTGCTGGAGGAATACGGCGAGTTCGGCGCGTACGGCGTCGTCTCCGTGAAAAAGCCGGTCGCACCGAGCGAGCCATAGACTTCGTCGGTTGAGACGTGGTGGAAACGGAAACGTGATGCGTGATCCGTGATGCGTGATTTGCTGTCGAACCAAACCGCGCGACAGGCTTCGAGGAGGTTGAAGGTGCCGAGGATGTTGGTAGTGATGAAATCGCCGGGGCCGGTGATGGAACGGTCCACGTGCGATTCCGCCGCGAGATGCATGACGTGGGTAATGGCGTGTTTTTCGACAACCGCCAGCACAGCGGCCTTGTCGCGCAAATCCACCTTCTCAAAAATGTATTTCGGGTGCTTTGCCACCTGTTCCAAATTTTCCAGGTGCCCGGCATAGGTGAGGCAATCCAGATTGACGAGCTTTTCGACCTCCGGACGGTCAATGACGTGATGGACGAGATTGGAGCCGATGAAGCCGGCGCCGCCAGTGATGAGCAGTTTCATGGTTTGTCCAGGACTTGTCGCAGGCTGGCCTCCCAATCCGGAAGCCGCAACCCGAAAGTGTTCTGCAATTTGCCGCAATCCAAAACCGAATACGCCGGCCGTTTCGCGGGCGTGGGATACTCCGGCGTGGTGATTTTCTCCACTGCGCGGCATTTCCGTTCCGCTTCCGGCATCAACTCAATGATGCGGGAGGCGAACTCATGCCAGTTGGCCTGGCCGCTTGCCGCAAGATGATATTCGCCGTTGAACCGGGAAGCATCCGCGCCGGCCAGGACCTGTTTGAGCGCCAGCGCGGTGGTTTCGGCAATCATCCGCGACCACGTCGGGCAGCCGAACTGGTCGCCCACCACGCGCAGTTTCTCGCGTTCGCGCGCGAGGCGCTGCATCGTGAGCATGAAATTCTGGCCGCGCGCGCCGTAAACCCAGCACAGCCGGAAAATCAAATGGTTCGCGCCCGAAGCCCTCACCGCCTTGTCGCCTTCCAATTTTGTCCGCCCATAGGCGCCCAGCGGGTTCAGCGCGTCGGTCTCGACGTAGGGCGACGTCTTTGTTCCGTCGAAAATATAATCCGTCGAATAATGCACCATCAGCGCGCCGAGTTTCTTCGCCTCCTCGGCCAAAACTCCCGGCGCGACCGCATTGACCTGCCGGCAAAGCTCCGTTTCCGTCTCGGCTTTGTCCACCGCGGTGTAGGCCGCCGCGTTTACCACCACGTCCGGACGCGCTCCGGACACAAATTGCCGCAGCGCCGGCACGTCGGTGAAATTGATTTCGGGATAATCCACCGCCACCACCTCGGCCAGCGGCGCGAGCGTGCGGCGCAATTCCCAGCCGACCTGTCCGTTTTTTCCGATGAGCAAAATCTTCATGGGGCGGAGCCGTTCAGGCAAACAGGCGGTCCTGGGGCAGGTCCTTCAACCGCACCCCACGCACGTCCTTCTCCGAAAGCTGCGGCTGGTCCAGCGGCCATTGGATGCCGATGTCGGGATCGTTCCACGCCAGCGTGAGTTCATTTTGTGGCGTGTATAATTCCGTGCATTTGTAGGCGAACAACGCGGTCTCGCTCAACACCGCGAATCCGTGCGCAAAACCCGGCGGGATGAAAAATTGCTTTTTGTTCTCGCCGGAAAGATTCAGTCCGTGCCACCGGCCAAACGTGGGCGAGCTGCGCCGGATGTCCACCGCCACGTCAAACACCTCGCCTTGCAGCACAAAGACGAGCTTGCCCTGGGGCGCCGGGTTCTGGAAATGCAGCCCGCGCAGGATGCCCCGCCGGGAAAGCGACACGTTGTCCTGCACGAAATTCCAGTCCAGCCCCACCTCGCGGTAACGCTCCCGATTCCAGATCTCCATGAAAAAGCCGCGCGCGTCGCCGAACACCTTCGGTTCAACGATCACCAATCCCGGAATGTCGCAGGTGATGACGTTCATTGCTCAAGAGCGGGATGCGGCCAGCCGCCGGGCCTCGGCGATGACTTCCTGGTCCAGGTAATCGCGGTATTCGCACTTCGGCATATTGCCGGCGAGTTCCTCCAATTTTGCGAGCGACAGGAACCCGGCGCGGAACGCCGCCTCCTCCGGACAGCCGATTTTGACGCCCGCGCGTTTCTCAATCGTCTGCACGTAAGCCGACGCCTCGTGCAGGCTGCTGCTCGTGCCCGCGTCCAGCCACGCGAAGCCGCGGCTCAGCCGGTGCACCCGCAACTGCCCGTGCCGCAGATACGCCACGTTCACGTCCGTGATTTCCAGCTCGCCGCGCGCCGACGGCTTGAGCGCCTTGGTGGTGGCCACGACGTGGTTGTCGTAAATGTAAAGCCCCGGCACGGCGTAATTGCTCCGGGGTTGCTTCGGCTTCTCCTCAATCGAAATCGCCCGGCCCTGCGCGTCGAATTCCACCACGCCGTAGCGTTCCGGGTCGTTGACGTGATAACCGAAAATGGTCGCGCCCGATTTGAACTCGGCGAACGCGCGATGAAACGAATCGCCGCCGTAAAACACGTTGTCGCCGAGAATCAGCGTGACGCTGTCGCCGCCGATGAACGATTCCGCGATCAAAAACGCCTGCGCGATGCCCGCCGGCTTTGGTTGTTCGCGATATTCGATGGTCAGTCCCCACGCCTGGCCGTCGCCGAGCAACTGCTTGAACCGCGGCAAATCCTGCGGCGTGGATATCAGGCACAGCTCGCGGATGCCGCCCTCGATGAGCGTCGTCAGCGGATAATACACCATCGGCTTGTCATACACCGGCTGGAGCTGTTTGCTCGCGACCAGCGTGAGCGGATACAGCCGCGACCCGGCGCCACCGGCGAGAATGATTCCTTTCATCGGCCAACAGCGTAAAAAATTTCAGAAAAAATGAAAGTCGGAAGTTTGGGAAAGGCGCGATCTGATACTGCTGTCGGAGCGCCGGCCTCCGGCCCGGCACGATGGAGTTCAGGCTTTAGAGCGTTTTCAAAAAAAGTGTAGCCGCCGACGTCAGTCGGCGCAAATCGAGTAATGAAGAATGAATATGGCGCGAACTGACGTTCGCGGCTACGAGATTAATTAAATTGCTCTAAAGCTGAGCTTCAGGCAAAAACTGCCCACACCCCCGAATCCGGAGCCATGCCGGTGCCTCATCATCTGGGACGAGGAAATTGATTTTTGACCCGTTGGGTGAGCCGGAGGGCTTTGCCAGATGACTTGCCGTTTACTCCCGGGTACAGAGGTAAACGCAGATATAATTCATGGGGCGGCCGTGATGTTGGGACCAGAAATCATCCACCAGTTCGATCCGGGGGAATTGTTGCTGGAGGGCTGGCGGCAACGGACGGATGGACGAAGTGACGAATAGCGCCCGCGTGTCCGGCGTCACCTGATAACCCGGCCAGAGCGTGAATTGTGAACTGCCATACGGCTCGGGGACCATATAAGTCATGGGATGGTCAGGCAGATAAAATGCCATCAGGCTGGCGAGGGAATAATGGGAAGCCACCAACAGGTTGGCCCGCTCCGCGACGCGGTCTTTTTCCAGACGCGCCGCAAAATCCGGCCAGCCTTGCGCGCGGAACAACGGATCCAGCCTTTGGGGCAAATGCAGAATTTCGGTATTGTGCATGACGAGGGTCATGAGCAGCGCGACGGTGAAGGCGGCGCCGACACCCCAGCGCCAGGCCGGCCGGCGCGCGACCAGTTCCCGCCAATAGGCCACGGTAAAGATGATGGCGGTGAACAGCGCCGGCACAATCCAGTTTGCCTTGCCGGCGCTGTTGAGGCTGAAAAAGAGGAACAGGCCGTAAATCGGCAAGAACTGGCTCAACAGGAAGCGCCTCCGCAAATCTGCGTCCCGTCTCAGCACCAACGCAACGGTGGCCACGATGATGCCGGCCATGAACAGCGGCGAGAGCACGCCGAATTGTTCGCCAACAAACCGGAGCAATTGAAAGGGATGGATCTGGAAGGTGTTGGTCACGCCGCTGCGCGAGTGCAGCGCCATGGCGTGAACCCAGCCGGTCTGGATGTTCCACCAAAGAATCGGCGTGCTGGCGAGACAAAATGCCGCGGCCATGAGAAAAACTTTCCGGCTGAACAGGAGCGGACGATGTTCCCTCGACCAAAGCAAAAACAGGGCGATGCAGACCAATTGCACGCCGTTGGTGAATTTGGCGAGGAATCCGGCGCCGATGGCCAGCCCCAGCCAGAACCAGGTGGAAGTCCGGCCGTTGTGCAACGCATCCCAGAACAACAGGACGGCCAGCGCCCAGAAAAACATGCTCAGGGAATCAATGGTCATCAGGATCGAGCCGACCGCCAGCATCGGCATGACCAGGGCCATCAACAGGCACCACCAGGCGGTGCGTTCGTCGTAAAGCCGCCGCGCCAGCACGAAGAGCAGCCAGCTCACGGCGCCGCTTAACAGCACGGCAAAAAAACGGATGCCGAACACGGTGTCGCCAAACATTTTCGTTCCCAGCGCGATCGTCCAGGCGATGGCCGGGCCTTTGTCCCGATACGAAGCCGCCAGATGTTTCGACCAAAGCCAGTAATAGGCTTCGTCGGCCACCAGCCCGATTTGCGTGGCAAACCAGAAGCGGTACCCGACGACGGCCAGGATGAGAAAAAGAGCCAGCCGCGTCGGGCTTGTATTGCGCAGGAATGAGAACATTTAGCCGGTGTTTCCCAATTTTCCAAACAAGGCGGGCAGCATCGTTTCCACATTGCAGACTGGAAACACGATCCATGGCGGATGGGGCGTGTGGTTTCGCGTCTTATGTGTCATCAGTCAAATGGCCTTGCTTGTTTGCAGGTTCAAAATATACGGTGCCGGCAGCAAGCACGAAATGACAAAAATTCATATTTGGCACCGGGCGTATCCTCTCCCGAAATGGCGTGACACGTCCTATTAAATTGCAGCCGCACTGGTTGACCGCCATACTTCCCGCACTTGAACCTCATAACCATTCCGCAAGCAAAGGACAAATCCGGACAACGCTGGCTTCTCCTCGGTTACCTTCTGACCGCCGCCCTGCTGTTGTTTCGCCTGGGCTACATTGCGTCCGGAACCATTGAACTGAGTAACGACGAAGCCTACCAGTGGCTTTGGTCCAAGCATCTGGCTCTGTCCTACTTCAGCAAGCCGCCGGGCATCGCGTTCATCCAGTTCGCGGGCACGGCGCTCTGGGGCGACACGCCATTCGGGGTGCGATTTTGCTCGCCGGTCATTGCCGCCATCCTGAGCATCGTTGTGCTGCGGTTTCTGGCCCGCGAAACCGGCGCGCGCCAGGGTTTCCTGCTCCTGCTCATCATCACCAGTTCACCGCTCCTGACCGCCGGCACCATCCTGATGACCGTGGACCCGCCCCTGGTGCTGTGTTGCACGCTCGCGATGATCGCCGGCTGGCGCGCCGTCCAGCCCGGTGGCACGACCAGCCAATGGCTGCTCACCGGCCTGGCCGCCGGCCTGGGCTTCCTCTGCAAATACAGCGCGGTCTATCTCATCGTCTGCTGGGCGCTGTTCTTCCTGCTGTGGACTCCGGCGCGGGTACAACTCAAAAAACCCGGCCCATATCTCGCCCTGCTGATTTTCGCGCTCTGCACGCTGCCGGTCATCGTCTGGAACTCGCAGCACGGCTGGATCACCCTCCACCACGTCGCCAACAACGCCGGCATGCAGTCCGAATGGCACCCGACGTTGTGGCACTTCCAGGAATTTTTCCTTCAGGAAATGGGATTGTTGAACCCGGTTTTCTTTGTCGGGGCGTTATGGGCCATGGTGGCGTTCTGGAAACATCGTCAGCAGAACCCGCTGGGGCTTTATTTCTTCTGCCTGGGCGGGCTGGTGTTTCTGGGCCACCTGGTCTATTCGCTCCATTCGCGCATTTTGCCCAATTGGATCGCCCCCGCCGTGCTGCCGATGTATTGCCTGATGGTGATTTACTGGGACACGCGGTGGCGCGCAGGCGTGCGCACGGTGAAAGGCTGGCTCATCGGCGGTCTGATCCTCGGCCTGACCATCGTCGCCTTGATGCATGACACCGGTTTCATCGGCAAAATCGCCGGCCACCCGTTGCCGGGCGACAGGGATCCGCTCCGCCGTGTGCGCGGCTATCAGGCAGCGGCGGCGTGCGTCGAGCAGGCGCGGGAAAAAATGCTTCCGGAGGGCAAACCCGCGTTCATCATCTGCGGTCATTATGGCATCACCGGATTGTTCACGTTTTATCTGCCGGAGGCCCGGACCGCCCTGCACACCCAGCCGCTCGTTTACTGCATTTCTTCAGGCAGGCCGGTCAACCAATTCTATTTCTGGCCCGAGTATCGTTACCCAGACCATCGCAAGGGCGAAAACGCCATTTACGTCACCGAGCCAGGCACGGCCCGATTGGAAAGCGGCTGGTTTTGGAAATGGCTGACCGGCCGGGAAGTGCAGGTGGCCGAAGAACCGAGTCCGGTGGCCCCGCCACCGGTGTTGGTGCGGCAATTTGAGTCGGTCACCAATCTCGGGGTGCAGGAAATCAAGGTGGACGGCCGCATCATGAAACGCATACAGCTCTTCGAGTGCCGCAACCTCCGCTGACGGCAGAACGCGCTGCCGTAAGACCAATTCGTTCTCGAATTTTTCCAGGAATCAAGACGGGGGTCGGAATCGAACGAGGAAGCTTTACCGTTCCGAGCCTAATACACTCTGTTTCAAGGGTTAGTATAGCCTTGTTTTACAGGGGTTCAAGCGGTCTTTTCGACTGCTCGCCCAATGCTCGCCTATTGCCCTGTCACCGCCCGTTTATTGCTCGTCAGGTGTAACTTTAGGTGAAGAATCAGGTGAAACTTTTGTACCTCACGGCCCCAGCAGTCCCCGATAGAAACGAGACGACTTTCGAGACGACTTTCCCGTCGCCATCGAATCGGTAAACGTAAACGGCGGTGTGTTTGTGTAAACGTTGACCCAGTTCACCAAGTTGGTTGAAGCTTGGATGATGGTTGAATAATACGGAGACGGCATTGAAACTGTGAGTTTGAACACGCCGTTGGTATCGGAGGCCACCAAGTCAGGTACAGGCTGGAAGGCCAGTGCATAAGGTTCAGTCAACCCGGAGGCAAAAGTGCTTCGCACTCCGCTCGGCGTGAATTCATAGATGTTGCCACTGCCGTAATCCGCCTCAAACAGATCGCCCGCGCTGTTAAAGGCCAGTCCAAAAGGTTCATCCAACCCGGAGGCAAAAGTGCTTCGCACTCCGCTCGGCGTGAATTCATAGATGTCGCCGCTGCCATCCGCCACAAACAGATCGCCCGCGCTGTTAAAGGCCAGTCCCCAAGGTGTATCCAACCCAGTGGCAAAGGTGCTTTTCGCTCCGCCCGACTTGATTTCAGTGATGTTGCCGTTCCACAAATCCGCCACAAACAGATCGCCCGCGCTGTTAAAGGCCAGTCCTTGAGGAGCAACCAACCCGGAGGCAAAGGTGCTTCGCGCTCCGCCCGGCGTGAATTCATAAATGTTGCCGCTGCCGTAGTCCGCCTCAAACAGAACGCCCGCGCGGTTAAAGGCCAGTCCTTCAGGACTAGACAATATGTGGGCAAAGGTGCTTTGCACTCCGCCTGGCGTAAATTCATAGATGTTGCCGTTGCCTGAATTCGCCACAAACAGATCGCCCGCGCAGTTAAAGGCCAGTCCAGTAGGTTCATTCAGCCCGGAGGCAAAAGTGCTTCGCACTCCGCCCGGCGTGTATTCATAGATGTGGCCGCCGAACTCATTCGCCACAAACAGATTCTGCGCCTGCGCGCTGGAGGCAATCAGCAGGAACGCACACAAGAGGCAAGTTTGAATCGGGTTTTGCTTGGTTTGCATAGGTTCAAGTTTTTTCCCGACTGATTGACGTGATAATACACCGACCTCCATTCTTGTCAATCCTAAGAACTTCACATCCCAACGAGCATGATGAAGCTAATTAATTAACTTCATCAGCTTCCAATTTACCAAGGCGTGTCGAGGGCAGGTGGGTCTGACACCGCTCGCGCTTATT
>Ga0265323_10001425_pt1 | contig 11763 bp, 11 predicted proteins | sample 41225metaG_FD_193580 | JGI IMG/M metagenome (GOLD analysis project Ga0265323, IMG submission 193580) | Rhizosphere microbial communities from Carex aquatilis grown in University of Washington, Seatle, WA, United States - 4-12-25 metaG | ecosystem: Host-associated > Plants > Roots > Rhizosphere... | reverse complement strand
CCTCCTACAGCGTCCTGGCAGCCACGGCGAACAATTTCGCCCGCGAGGCGTTCACCGACGAATTGGCCGCCTCAGCCGGCCGGGATCCCCTGGAGTTCCGGCTCTCTCACCTGGAAAACGAGAGGCTGCGCAACGTGTTGAACGCCGCCGCCCAGAGGTTCGATTGGGCCGGGCGCCGGAAGAGGCGCCGCCCCGGAACCGGCGTCGGCCTGGCCTGCGGGACCGAAAAGGGCTCGGTGGTGGCGGCCTGCTGCGAGGTGGCCATGGATGGCGCCGGCGGCGCGCCGCGGTTGGTCGAAGTGGTCCAGGCCTTCGAGTGTGGGGCCATCCTGAATCCCGCCGGCCTGCGCAGCCAGGTGGAAGGGGCGATCATGATGGGCGTGGGCCCGGCGCTGCGGGAGGAAATCCTGTTCCAGGATGGCAGGATCGTCAACGCGCAATTCGCCGCCTACCGCGTGCCCCGATTCCGCGACCTTCCCAAAATCGACGTGGTCCTGCTGGACCGCCGGGATCTGGAATCCGCCGGGGCCGGGGAGACTCCCATCATGGCTATCGCGCCGGCCATCGCCAACGCCGTGTTCCACGCCACCGGGAAGCCGGTTCGCTCCATGCCCATCCGCCCCGCGCGGGCGTAGCCGCGCCGGCGACGCAGCGGGAACAAAACGTGATGACCTACTTCACCCGGGCGACGACCAGCGTCACGTCGTCCGACTGATTGCCCGCGCCAAACTGCTGCACGGCCGTGAAAACACTGGTGACGACCTCTTCCAGCGGAAGCTGCCTTGCCGCGCGCAACTTGTCGAGGAATCGGGATTCGCCGAATTCCTCCTCGCCCCGCATCGCCTCAGTGACTCCATCGCTGAAAATCGCCAGGAGATCCGCGGGACCCATCTGAATCTCGCGCGCGACGCACTCCCACGACTCGAAGATCCCGATGACCGTAGCCGTGGCGTCCAACCGGTCCACGCTCCCGTCGGAACGCAACAGGATGGGCGGGTTGTGTCCGCAGTTCACATAGGTCAAACGCTCGGTGCCGTCGTCGTAGAGTCCCAAAAAAAGCGTCGCATAATGTTGCGCGGCCGTGGAGTTCCACAGGACCCGGTTCACCTGTTGGAGAGTGTCGGCCAGATCGAGCGGCGTCATCCGTCCCGCTGCGCCGTGCGGGCGCCGGCTGAGACTGCGCAAATTCGCCTGAAGATTCGCCACCAACAGCGCGGCGTGCACGCCTTTGCCGGAGACATCGGCCAACACCAGTCCCACCTGGTCGCCGCCCAGTTGCAGAAAGTCGTAGTAATCCCCGCCGACTAGCCGGGCCTGGAGACATCGCCCCGCGCATTCCAGCGTCTTCAGGTTCGGCGCGGTCTGAGGCAGTAGTCTGGTCTGAACGTCCTTCGCAATCTCCATTTCCCGCGTCGTTCGGCGTTCCTCTTCCAGTTTCTCCGCGATGTCGCCGGCCAGGCGAAAATTCTCCAGTGCCATGCCCGCCTGGCTGGCTACCGAAGCCAGCAGACGCTTGTCTTCGCCGGAGTAGGGTTCTTCGGACAAGCGCGGGCCAAGCGCCAGCAGTCCAACCAGCCGGCCTTCGCGGCCCATGATCGGGACCAGGCATCCGCTTTGGAGCGGCCCCAGCACCGCCGTGGCAGCGTCGCTCTCCAGACCCGCCGGCGGCAGTTCCCATGGCTCACCCTGGCGGGCCAGTTCCACCAGCAGCGGTGTCGTGCGACGAATCTTTTGCAGCTCAGGCCGCGCGGCTCCGGCGGCGGCCCCCAACTCGTCGTTGTCAATCGCCAGATAGACCACCAGAGATGCCGGTTGGAGCGCTGCGTCGAGCTGGTGGTGAAGCAACTGCGCCAGCGCCTCGCGGTTGGTGGCACTGCGGGAGGACTCCGCCAGATTCTCCAGGATGACGCGGACGTCATAGGCGCTGCGAAAGAACGCGTGGTCGATTCTTCCGCTCACCCCCGCGTGAACCCGCGACCCGCCCCACAGCAGCGCAGTGCCGAACACCGCGCCTAGTGCGGTGTTCGTGGACTGGCCGATTCCCAGCCCCAGCGGCAGATGAGCCAGCGACGCCGCGAACACCAGCGTCAACCCGAAGCTGACGACGCACAGCAGCACCAGGAAGCCGCGCTGCACCAGCACGTAGCGCGCGCTGCGCCGCAGCAGGACGGGGATATCGAGCACACGCTGCTTGAATACGGCGTAGGCGAACGAGGCGGGGACCAGCAGCAGCCCGGCGTTGAGCACCGTCTCCAGCCAACCGGGCGCCCGGAAGCGGGTGTACTGCTGGGCGCCCACCCGCAGCAGCGGAGGGCCGAATCCGGCCACGGTTCCCCAGAAGATCACCCGGATTTTGCGCCGCGATTCCGGCTCTCTGGAGTTGAAATAGTTGGCCGCAAGCGAGACCAGCCCGAGCGCCAGAAACGCCAGCGAGACAGCGAAATCGAACCGGTCGGTAGCTTTGGGACCGATGAGTCTCGATAACGATGCGATGGGCCGCGAAACATCCGGGCGGCTCATCTCCCCGGCGCTCACTAAACCGGCGGCCAGGGAAACCCATTTGAGCCATGGAAGCCGCCGGTCAATCGGAGAGCGTGCCGGGAACACCGCGCACAGGAAGTAAAACGAGGCCCCAAGGGCGCCCAGGAAGATCCCGCTGTAAAGCTCCATCCAAGGCCGCAGCAACTGCGGCACGGTATTGAAATCGGCCGGGAAAGCCGGCGCCCCAACCAGGCCGGCGAAAAAGCAGGCCAGCAGCCAGACATTCCGGTCCTCCGGGCGCAGCAACAGAATCACCATGCCGACGGCCGCAAATGCCAGCAGCATCGAGGTCCGCACGAGCCTGTCGGCGGCTGCCCGAAGACTGCCTTGAGGCCCGGGCAACTCGGAATTGGGCCGGAAAACTCCGGTCAACTCGAGGGGGGCGGATTGGCCGGGACGCCGAACCGTCAGACGAACCGAATCCCCGGTCTCATGCTGCTTCCAGACCCTTACTTGATCCCCCGAGCCTGCTACCGGCTGGCCGTCGAACGCGACCATTTGGTCCCCCGCCTTCAATCCCGCTTTCTCAGCAGGACTCCCGGTCTTCACCGTGCTAACGAGATAGCTCCGCTGAGACGGCTGGTACGGAGCATCGAAGCCCAGTTCCACGGCGGGGGGCTGTTCAAGCCGGTTCGCGTCCATCCAGAAATAGGTGTAAAGCACGGTGGCTGCCGCGAAAACGATCGCCACCACCCGCAACGCGATGTGCTTCCAACGCGATCCGCGGCCATTTGAGAAAGATGAGGCTGTCATGTGCTCCAGCACCTTTATACCGGAATCCTTCCTTCCGCGCATCGAGGCGATGGCGCAGCCATCCCGCGCCCATAAGCTCCTGACTCCGCGGAATGACCCCTCCGATCGCCGCGGAGGGCAGGCACCGGAGTTCGAAACCCGTCCACGACGGGGAGCCAGTCTAAGACTCCTCGGCTTTACGCTGTCTGATAGATTTCATTACGAGCATCTCAGGCGTTTCCCGCGGATTGGGCCCACCTGACAGTGACCCCGCCGTGGACTCGAACTCTTGATCCGGCCAGCATCCCCCAAGCGAACCCGCGCCGGCCAACTGTGCGTGCCAACGTCCGGATGACCGGCGGCCTGTCCCCTATCCGGTCGGCTCATCTCAAACCAGGCTGTCAGCGGGGATTCATGCCGCCAGCGGCGAGTGACGCCACGGTAGCGGAATTCACGGCATCGGAATTAGTTTGTCGTGTAGGGGCCTTTGCCATTGTTGTGACTTCGCGTTCAGCGGCCGGTTACATATCGATGGGGCCAACCTGCCGGCCCGCTGGTTCGAGCACTATCGCCACGTGTCCTTTCTTGTGCCCGGCGGTCAGGCCATGGCCGGGGCGGGATGCCTGGGCTTGGCCCCCATGATCAGGAGCCAGACAGTGAAGGCGGGCTCACCCCATAGTGCGGGAAACGAATAGCGGTTGGCGAAGGCAAGATTCTGCGGCCAAAGCAATCCGACGGCGCAAAGCGCAAGGTAGGCTAGAGCGTTTACGGCGAGATAGATTCCCAGAAATCGCGGCAGGAAACCCGAGCGATAAACCAGGATAGCGAGCGGTACCAGCCAGAGTCCCCAGAAAAGCTCACTCGCGATTGTGCCCTGGCTGTTGATACGCAGAAACAGCATCGCAAGAGCGTTCTTCTGCGCAGCGTCGAAGACTGCCAGGTACGGCTCTCCTTTGAGAAGAAGCAGTGCGGCCAACTGGTTCATGGCATCTCCGATGGCCAGTGGAACCTGGACCAGGACGAGCATCACCATCAGCTTGGCAAGCGTGGCGTGAACCTCCATGAAGAGTCGATAGAGCGCCACGGCCAGCAAGAGAAACAGGACTGAATTGAAGATGCTGACGGCAATTCCGGCACGGTAGAGCGATTCAGAGCCAAGAATCTTGGCTGCGGTGCTGGCGGCGTCTCCTGCGACGATCGTCCGGCCGGGAACAACGATAAGAGTGAAGACGCCGGCGATAGTAAGAAGCAGGTAAAGGAAGCCCGCCAGCCTCGCGGGCCTGCGTTCAACGTTCATAACGCCTCCATTGGGGTGCCCCCTTTAAACTGCGTTACGCAAGGATTTCGATTATGGTTCCCCGTGCACTGAAATTGTAGACGCCGAAGCCGCTCTCGCAGATGCCATGATACCATGAATGATCGGATCATACTGGAGCCACTGGAACGGAGGATAGGCCTCCGCAGGGATGCGCCCCGAGCGCCGATTCCAGGGCCGGAATGGCACGGGGCGGGCTTCGAGAGCCGCCCCAAAAACTCAACCCCAAGACCCCGCCGGACAGTAACCTATTGCGGGCAAAAATGGTCTTGACAATGCGGTCCACCATAACCGGCCACGGAGCCGCGGAATTGACCGGATCTATGATCCCGCCCTGTATCGTTTGCGGTCCCGATCTTCGAGCCACCAGCAGATCATGTACAACACTACGGGAAGGAAGAACACGAGCCCCAATATGCTGCCCCAGAGTGCCGCGAGTGCCGGGTCACGATGACCAGGAAGCCCCGCTCCGAGCACCCCGATCGCCAATAACCCCAGAGACGCTCCGGCAAGTATTGCGCCGGCACGTTCCCACTTCAATGCCGCGAACATGCCGATCACATAACCGCCGCCCAGCGTGAGCCCAACCAGCGCCCCCGGTTCAATCGGATGGGAAGACGCGTGGCGCGTTCCGAAGAAGGTCTCCCCGATGAACATGAAGAGCGAGAAGCCAGCTACGATGACGCCAAGCACCCGGGCAGACCATCGGAAAAACGGTATGACTTCGTTCTCCGGCGCCCATTCTGGTTCCAGAGATCCGCCCTTGGCCGATGGCTCCCCTCGGTTTTCGTCCGGCTGCACGTGCTTCCTCCAGATCAGGGGCTCAGACCAGGATCTCCGTCTGGTTCTCTCTGGCCACATCGATTGTACACTCACTGGACGAGTCTCAGACCGTGTTCCCCGCCTTTTCCAGTCCAAGCGGCTCCGCTGCGCCCCTGAGGGGTAGGGTGCCAGCGCCTCAGATTGCTTCCCCACTTTCCGTTGCGCCCGGCCCGTGACCACCGAAGACGTCAATGCCCTCGATGACGAAGCGTAAGGTCTACCTGCTCGACTCCAATGTCCTCATCGCCCTGGCGACGCCCGAACACAGTCTCAACGCGCGCGCGGCGGCGTGGTTCCTCAAGGGGCACCGGTTTGCTACATGCCCCATCACCCAGGGCGCACTCTTCCGTTTCCACCTCCGCGCCGGTGTCGAGGCGACGGCGGAATCCGCAAAGCTCCTGCTCGATTCCATTTCCTCCCTTCCCCGGCACGAGTTCTGGCCGGACGATGTATCTTATCTCGACATGCCAACCACGGGAATTGTCGGGCACAGGCAGGTCACTGACGCCTACCTTGTGCTGTTGGCGCGGAAACACCGCGGCTCGGTGGCCACTATGGACCAGGCCCTGGCTGCTGTTCACGCAGGAACCACACTCCTCGCATAGTTCCCTTTTGCTCTGCGAATCGGCGTGGCGCCTCAGGCAGCCGCCAGTGCTTGATTCCGCCTAAAAGCCGCCGGATCGCCGGCGAAGCCCCGGTCACCGGAGTTCGAAACGCGCACATAAGAGAATCTACCTGGAGCCTACCAAAGCCTCGAACTCGATTCGGAATCACGAATCTGGATGCTATGATGATCATATGCGCACCACACTTGAAATTGATGATGACGTGATGGATGCTGCCAGGGAAATGGCCCGGCTCAAGAATCAGGGCATTGGCCGTACAATCTCCGATCTGGCGCGGCGCGGGCTGACGCCGGACGCAACTCCGGCAAGGGAACTGGAATTCGGCATACCGGTATGGAAACACGGTCCAGGAGCGATTGCGGTAACCAGTGAAATGGTGCGCAATCTGGCGGACGACGAATGACCGTCAGATTGCTGGACGTCAATGTTCTGGTCAGCATTCTCGATTCGGCGCACGTCCACCATGCCGCCGCCCTCACATGGTTCCGGGCCGTTGCCGCGGCGGAAGGCTGGGCCACGTGTCCGCTCGCGGAAAACGGGCTGATCCGTGTTGTTTCTCATTTGAGCTATCCGAATCTGCGGTTGTCGCCGGCCTGCGCTGCCGAATCGCTGGCCCTTTTCAAAGCCGGCTTTCCGGCGAGTCACCACTTCTGGCCGGACGCAATCAGCTTGGCCGATTCCGCAATCTTCGATCTAGCCGTACTGACCGGATCGCGCCAGACCACGGACGCGTACCTCGCCGGTCTTGCATTCCGCAACGGGGGGCGTCTCGCCACGCTCGATGGCGGCATTCCATGGCGAGCCGTGCGCGGCGCGGATGCGAGGCTGGTCGAGCGAATCGTTCCCTAGTACCGTGACCGCGAGATCCGGCTCCATCTCGATACCGCTCGCTTACGCTCGCGCCTCCGTTCAGAGCCACGACCGTGAGGGAGTGGTTGACCGGCAAAGGAACCGAACCACGCGGTCGAAGACCTGGTTCGGAGTTCGGGTCCGGAGGGCTCCGTCATGGTGGGTAGCACACCCACTACGCCCGGAGCGGGGAGGGGTCCCGCACTGGCCTCTACCGGGCAATCAGAAAGAGGGAAGCCCGCTGCGCTTCGCGCTACTATGGTGCACTAGACGCGCCCCGCCTTGCCGCGCGCCGGTACTTCGTGCGCGCATTGGGCGCACCAAATCGCACTTGGAGGCGCCCATGGTTCGAGACTCTCACCTTCTTCTCTTGACGCTGTTGGCGCGGGAGCGTGTTGCATGAGACTTCGAAATATACTTTTCATCGCCGGAAGCATGCTCGTGGCGGCACTCACAAGCTTTGCGCAGCCCAAGGACGCCGCGGGTTCTAAAGATCCGGCGCTGTTCACCCGGATGCCGGGCTTTTACATCTACGAAAACACGGAGCATCAGTTCGACGGCTACGATTTCCCGGTCCAGAAGGGTAGCACTACCGGGACACAGCATGTCGAAGGGCACTGGACGCACTGGCGTTACGACTTCAACCCGTCCGCCGGAGCTCTTCCCAGCCCGCTCCAGATCCAGCGCAACTTCCAGAACGCCGTACTGAAGCTGGGCGGCAAGGTGATGTATAACGTCAATCTCGATTCGACGTTCATGCTCGCCAGGAACGGCATGGAAACGTGGATCGCACTCCTGCCTCGGGGGCAGACCTACTATCTGCTGATCATCGAAGTGCAGGCGATGCAGCAGGACGTGGTGGCCAATGCCGACGCACTCAAGAGCGGGCTCGCCGATTCCGGCCACGTCGAGGTGCCCGGCATCTTCTTCGACACCGCCAAATCCGACATCAAGCCGGAGTCGCAGCCGGCGATCCAGGAAGTCGTCAAAATGCTCCAGGCCAGCCCCGCCGTGAAAGTGTGGGTGGTGGGCCATACCGACAACGTCGGCACAGCGGATGCCAACGTGGCGCTCTCCAATGCCCGCGCGGCTTCGGTGGTGAAGGCCCTGGCCGCAGGCGGCATCGACGCCCGCCGGCTGACTCCTCACGGCGACGGGCCCTTCGCACCGGTGGCGGCCAACACCACCGAAGAGGGCCGGGCACGCAACCGGCGCGTGGAACTGGTAGCGCAGCAGTAAGGACGGCGGACGTTCTGCGCGCCTGCGTTGACAGGCTATCGATGAATCGAATCGGATGGTTCATGCCCAGGCATAGTGGAGAGCACCCCTGGTGTCCGGAACCGCTACTCTCCATGACAAAGTGATTGGCATAAGATAGACCGCATGGAACCGGTGGCGTCACCCCTGTCCGTATCCGGATTACTGCGCCGCGGGTTTGCCTGGCTCGCGAAGGCTGCGGCCGCGGCCGCCATCGTTGTCCTGGCGCTCGTCGCTATTCTGCTTCTCGTCATGTGGTGGGAGCACAAGACACCCGTCACACTGCCGGCTCCCACCGGTCCCTTCGCCGTCGGACGCACCACGTATGCGTGGACAAATCAGGCGCAGACCGACGAACTGGCTCTCTCTCCAGCGTCGAAACGACAGGTGCTGGCCTGGGTATGGTACCCGGCTGTCCGTTCGCATCGGGATGTGCCGGCGGAATATCTGCCCGTTCCGTGGCGCGCCGCGCTCGCGCAGCGTCTGGGCGTGCTCCTGCGATCGTTCTTCAAGCGGGACCCGGCTCTGGTGCAAACCCACAGTGCGTCCGGCGCCATGGTCTCGCCGGAACGGCGCGCATACCCTGTTGTGTTGCTCCGGGCCGGCGGTAGCGCTTTGACAACGGACTTCACCACGCTGGCGGAAGATCTCGCCAGTCACGGCTTCTTCGTCGTGGGCTTCGACGCCCCGTACCGGTCCTTTGTCGTCGTGCTGCCGGATGGGCGCGTCGTCGCCCGATCGCCCGCCGCCGACGTCGAAAACGCGAACGGCAACCTTGCCGATCCTGTCGTCGGCAAACTGCTGGCGATGTGGACGTCCGACACGGCCTTCGTCGTGGACCAACTCCAGCGGCTGAATCGCGACTCCTCCGATAAGCTCGCGGGCCGAATGGACCTCGATCGCCTGGGGATGTTCGGTCACTCGTTCGGTGGCGCCACCGCGCTCGAATTCTGCCGCCAGGATTCAAGGTGCAAGGCGGCGCTCGATATCGACGGCATTCCATTCGGCCGCGTTGTCCCGGAAGGTCTCGGCAAGCCCGGCATGTTTCTCCTCAGCGATCATAGTGGGGAGATGGCCGATCCGGAAAGCCGCCAGATCCGTGCCGAAATCCAGTCGATTTACGATCGCCTGCCTGGCGGGCGGCTGTTCGTGGTCATTCGCCGGGCGAGTCACTTCAGTTTCAGCGACCAGATTCTGTTGAACAGCCAGGCCGCGATCGGACTCTTGCGCCTCGCCGGAATCGGGGGATTGGACGGCCGCCGCGGCCTCGCCATTTCGGCCGACTACGTGCAATCGTTCTTCAATGTGTATCTGAACGGGGCCGCCGCCGCGTCGCTGACAAGCCTCGCAGCAAAGTATCCGGAAGTTCGCATCGAGGGGCGCTAACCATTGCCCTCCCTCGAGCCCCCGTCATCCGCCTGCAGATTCCGCAGCCGCATCTCCCGCGCCAGAGCCTCTTGCGCCACAGCGATGTATGAGCTCCGGTTGGCCGCGATCTTCATTAGCTCGCCGTCCGTCAGCGAGGCGTAGTAGTTCCGAAACGCGGTTTCCTGTACCGTCATGGCGCTTCATCCCTCCTTGCCCCACCGGCAACCCGCTCCCGGCTACTGGCAATGTAGCGTGAACCCGATCCGGTTCGCCACCGGGTTCGGGGACTCGATGTTCAGCTCCACCCAACCGCTGAAATTGGCGAATTTCGCGTTGTTCGCCCCCAGACGCCATTCATCGATGATCGGCACGGACCGGTTCCCTTGCGGTAGATCGATCCCCAGCGGTTTCGACGAGTGCCCGCCATCGCTCCTTGTGAAAGAGTACGCTACCGGCGTCGGCTGGGTGCCGATCACACCCCAGTCGAACTTCAGGTCCACCGGGCACGGGCCGGTATACTGATGATCGCGTGCAAGCTGCCCGTTCGCCGAAAACGCCGATCCGCCCACCCGGACGCTGGCCGTGTTGCCGCAGTGTATGGTGAAGCTGATCCGGTTCACCACCGGCTCGGGCGACGAGATGTTCAGCTCCACCCAGCCCGTGAAGTTGGCAAACTGCGGCGTATTCGCCCCCAGATGCCACTCGTCCAGGATGGGCACGCTCCGGTTGGCCGGCAGGCTCGCCGACTGCACGCTCGATGAATGGCCCCCGTCGCTTCGCGTAAATGTGTACGTGACCGCCGCCGGGGTCGTACTGATCACGCCCCAATCGAACTTCAGGTCCACCGGGCAGGCCCCCGCGTATTCGTGGCTCCGCGCCAGTTCCCCGTTCACCGAGAATGCCGACCCGCCCACGCGCACCGCCGCCGTGGCCGTTCCGCTCGCCGCCGCCAGCAGCAGGATAGCCGGGTAAATAACTCTTTTTGAAGTCATGATTGCGCTCCCTTTCAGACACCGCAACCCCCCAATCTACCACTTCCCCCGCGCGCGGTCACCAGGAAACCGCGCCATCGCACCGGCGGCTTGCCTGAACCCGCCCGGACGCGGATAATGGTCGCCATGAAACTTGCTAGAGCCGCCGCCATTGTCGCCTTCCTGGGGGCGGCCCTGGTGGCGATCCAGGCACTCCTGAGCGTGATCGTCCTCCTGCCACTCGCCGCCATTCCGCTCATGGCCGGAATCGGCATCCTGCGCCGCCGCGTGTGGAGCGCTTATGGCTATGCCCTGTCTCTGTTCGCTCAACTCCTGGCCATTCCCCTGCTCTGGGTGAAATCCGGCGGCGTGAATGTGTCCCCGCTGGAGATCGCCTCCACGGCGATTGTCACCGCGGCCCTGGTGGGCCTCTTCTTCCTGGCCGGCAGGTCGCTCCGCGCGGCCGGATCCCCTCCAGGCCTCGCCTGGCCCTGGGTTACGGTTTCAGCCCTGTCCGTTCTGCCGCTGATTTTCGTTTCTGCCTTCGTGATTCCCTCGGCCTCCATGGAAAACACGCTTCTCCTGGGCGACCACGTCCTGGTTCAAACCCTGCCCCTACCCAGCCCCTCGCGGGGCGGCATGATCGTCTTTCGCGCCGCCGGGAACCGGCGCGAAGACTTCGTGAAGCGCGTCATCGGTATCCCCGGTGACCGCATCCGCATCGCCGGCAAAGTGGTCTACCGCAACGGCGTGGCGCTCCGCGAACCCTACGTCATCCACGTGACGGCCTACGTGGACCCTTACCGGGAAAACTTCCCCAGCCAGCCCGGCCCGTTTGTCCAGGGCGCCGGCCGGGAGATGCTCGACCGGCACGTGGTGAACGGCGAGGTGGTCGCGCCGCCCAAGTCCTACTTCGTCCTCGGAGACAACCGCGACGATTCGCTCGACAGCCGCTACCAGGGATTCGTCGCCGCCGCCGACCTGCTCGGCAAGCCGCTGCTGATCTACTATTCCGAAGTCCCGCCCGAGCTGGATGCCCCCGGCGGAAAACCCACCGGGCCGCGCCACACGCGCTGGAACCGAATCCTCAAACTCCTCTGACCCCGCCGCCTATCCCTCCCTTGACCCGCGGGGTAGAATTGAAGTTTGCCTGACACCCTGGTAACGGTTGTGATCCCTACACTGGCCGCGGATGCGAGGCTTCTGGAGTGCCTGGAGTCGCTCGGGAGACAGACGCAGCGCGACTTTGAAGCCATCGTCGTCGATAACAGCGGCGCCGGCC
>Ga0265323_10001423_pt1 | contig 11767 bp, 9 predicted proteins | sample 41225metaG_FD_193580 | JGI IMG/M metagenome (GOLD analysis project Ga0265323, IMG submission 193580) | Rhizosphere microbial communities from Carex aquatilis grown in University of Washington, Seatle, WA, United States - 4-12-25 metaG | ecosystem: Host-associated > Plants > Roots > Rhizosphere >... | reverse complement strand
CCATTCTCGACCTCGGGCTGCCCGTGATGGATGGCTTCGAGCTCGCACGTAGGGTGCGTGAACGACAGTCGGGCTCGGGGTTGCGGCTCATTGCTTTGACCGGCTATGGCCGCGAGCGGGATCTTGCCCAGAGTCGCGCCGTGGGGTTCGATGCGCACCTGGTTAAGCCCGTCGACATGTCTGCCTTAATCACCGCAATTAGCCCCGAAGGCGTCCGCGCACGCAAGCTAGCGTGATCGGCTGGGCCTCAAATGTGGCCAAGCAGCATGAGAACGAGCAGAAGCACCAAGACCAGTCCGAGGCCGCCGCTTGGATAATAGCCCCAGCCCGAACTATAGGGCCACCTCGGCAGAGCCCCGACCAACAGGAGTACAAGTATGACGATGAGTATGGTTCGCATTGTCTTCTTCCCTAGCCAAAAGCGGGCCATCGCGACCTTCCGCAAGACGTCGAGAGCGTGCGCGCGGCCGGAGCGCGTCGCCAACCCTATTTCGATCGAGCAAAGTAACGCCTGACGAGTTGTCGAGCCGTCGTAGCTGCGGCTGCGGTCGACACCGCCAGGAGAATCCGCCCTCCCGTGCTCGGTGGCGCTTTGGCGACCAGGTCAGGCGTTCCGATGGCGCGCCTCAGTGCGGCCCCTAGGCGCGACAGCCGGCCGGGCACAGTTTGTTGCCGCCGGGCTCGGCGGACGTGCCATCGAATGCCTTCCCCGAGAGCGGTAATGACAGCGATACCAAGCGCGGTCGCAATGACGGGATGGGCGCGGATCAACGCACGCGGCGCCAGTCGATGACGTCTCCGGTCCAACTCACCCAGGAGGTGGCCCAGGTTGTCTCGGATACCTTCAATCTCGCGCTCCTGCCGATCGGCCTTGCTTTCCATATCTTTCGACTCGTCGACATTCGGTACGGTGCTTTCATCCGTAACCATCAGACACCTAGCATCTCGCCCGGGGTCTCGCCGGCTCGCGAGACGTCAGCAGCGTTGCCGTGCTCCAGAATCTCTTCTGCACGTTTTGCCCATTCGGAGCTGTCCGCATGCACGGAGACAAGGATCCCACCGCTGGTCACCATCCCCTCGTAGCGCTTGGCCTCGAACTCCGGAGTTCCAAGGCCAACCATGGCACCCGTCAAACCCAGGACCGCGCCGCCCGCCCCGGCTCCCGCCAGCGCGGCCATGATCGGCCCTGCGGCGATAAAGGGCCCGAGCCCCGGGATTGCCAGCGCACCGACGCCGACCAGCCATCCCAACGTTCCACCAAGAATAGCCCCGGTGCCAGCCCCGGCGGCAGCGCCTTCGGATGCCTTGGTGTGCTTCTCAAGCGAGAGATTTCTGGTTCCGCTCTTGTCGGCGAAGAGTACCGAAATGTCGTCGTGCCGAAAGCCGGCAGTTCTCAAGTCGGCAACAATTTCCTTCAGCTGAGAAAGCGTCTTCAGGATTCCAAATACTGATGTTCTGCCTGGCATCTAGACACCTCTTCCACGAATGTTGCGCAAAGGTCGAATGCACAGTTCAGGCCAACATGTAGCCTGGCGGAAGGGCGAGACGGCTTGGGCCAATCAATCATCGTCCAGCCGGAGTCGTCCAGCACGGTTTCGTCCCGTTTGTTACTCCTTCGAAACCAGCAGTGTCGATTGGTTACTGATTCGAAGCGCGTTTCTATGCGCTCCTAAGGTCTGGATTTCGACAAGCCCGCCGTACCTCCTGGCCTGGTCTACAAGCTCCATGCCGGCGGAGCTCTTGGCATGGTTCATGTAGTGCGTGGGGTCGCCAAATGCTTACGGGAGCTTGCATGAACCTTGGCCCAATAGGATAGGTGCGAAATGACCAAAGAGACAGAGCCCAATCATCCATTCCTGACCGATATCAAGGAACTGAGACGCCGCGCTCGGCAACACATCGAAAAGGGGGCAGTCACCGAAGGCTACCGCGGGGACCGAGCGATCGTTCTTCGTCTCCTCAATGAAGCTCTGGCGACCGAGATCGTCTGTATCCTTCGCTACAAGCGCCACTACTATATGGCCACCGGACTCAACGCCGAGGCCGTTGCCGCGGAGTTCCTGCAGCATTCAACAGAGGAACAAGACCACGCGGATCAAATTGCGGCGCGCATTACCCAGCTTTGTGGCGAACCTGACTTCAGCCCCGAAGGGTTGGCGATGCGCAGCCATGCCGAGTATGTTCCGGGCGATAGTCTTCTCAGCATGATTAGGGAAGATCTTGTCGCTGAACGAATTGCGATCGAGTCGTACAGCGACATGATACGTTACATCGGCGACAACGATCCGACGACTCGCCGGATGCTGGAGGCCATCCTCGCCGTCGAGGAAGAACACGCGGAGGACATGAAGACGCTCATTGAATCTGTTGGGCGCGACGGCGCCTTGGGAGGCTAGTCGTCAGCTAGCTGCAGGAGCCATTCGACTGGCAAGGGCGGCGACGGGTTCTGGAGGAAAATATGACAAGACGCCGCGCCTCCGTGGTTCCGAACCACGTGACCCTGAACATCGAAGCCATCGCCAATCGGCGAGCGCTATCCGAAAGTGAGCTTCCGAATAGCCAGAGGGTGATCGAGTCGCTGACGCTAGCGCTTGGCCGCCCACGCACTTTGATGGTGCTCATTGGTGGGATCGCGATTTGGGCATTCTACAATTGCTGCGTTGCCTTTAGGGCGAATGTTCATCCGTTCGATCCTCCTCCGTTCTATTGGCTTCAAGGCCTGGTTGGTCTGTACGCCGCGCTGATGACGACCATGGTGCTGACGACTCAAAATCGACAAAACAAAGAGGCCGAAAGGCGGGCTCACCTCGAATTGCAGGTCAGCCTTCTTGCGGAACAGCGGACTGCCAAGATCGTTGCGCTTCTGGAGGAACTACGGCGCGATCTGCCGAGTGTTAAGAATAGGCCCGACCCAGTCGCGGAGGCCATGCAGGAAACCGTGGCCCCTGACGCGGTCATCTCGGCGCTGGACCATGCCCTGGTCGGGTTGGACGCGCTGAAGAAGAGCAATGGCAAGTAGGGCACGCGGTGCCCCATCGACGCCGGTAAGATTGGGTGGCTTCGTCGCCTCGAAGGTGACAGCGTTGGGGCGATTGTTCAAGTCCAGATCTCTTTCCGGAAAGAGGACGAATCTGCTCCTCTTGGGTGCAACGCTTGGGCTCGCTGCCGCGATCTGCCTCAGCGCTGCTTCCGCCGGGGCCTATCTTTCGGCAAGCGAGTGGGTCAGTCACACCCTCGATGTCCAGCGCGAGCTCGACCAATGGATGGTGGCGCTTCTTGACGCGCAGGCGAGGGCGCGGGATGTCCTCATCTCGGGAGAAAGCGCGGATTGGACCGCCTACAATACTGCGCTCGAGAACGAACGTCGATCCGCGCTTCGTGTGCGACGGAGCGTCGGAGACAATCCCGGTCAACTCATGAGAGTCGACACGGCGGATCGCAGCGCGCGCGCTGTGATTGAGACGCTTCGTGCGCTCGTCGCTCCTGGAAGCGAAGAACATCGCCAGGAGAGCATCCGTCTAAGTGCCTTGCAGCCTAGCCAGCGACCGATGGCTGCTTTCCGGGCGGACTGGCAAAGAGTGCGGGACGAGGAAGAGAATCTACTCGCGCAGCGTTATGCGATTTCGCGGGGGAAAGCGCGGGTGGTGTTTCTGTGCACGCTTCTTCTGTGGACCGCGTCGTGCGGTCTTCTCGTTGCTGCTTGGACGTTGCAGCGCTCGCGGACTGTCGTGCTCAAGCGGCTGGGGCAAGATGCTCGCGAGCGAGTTCGCGCGCTATCCGATATGGCGTCTACGCTGTCGCAAGCGCGGACGAGGGCAGAGGTCGTTGATGTCGCGATCGACCAGTGCATGCGAATTGCGGCGGCCGACACCTGCATGCTCTATGGACTGGTCGAATCCCGGACCGCCCTGGAATTGCTGGGCCAACGGGGTGTTTCACCCGAGATCGTGCAGAAGATCCGTCGCATCACGCTGAGCTCGGGCAATCCTTTGGCGAACGTACTTTCGGGAAGCCCGCTCTGGGCAGAGGATGAGGAGACCTACCGAGCGCTCTTTCCCGCCGTGGCTGGCATGCAAGTCGAGGGCCCGAGGGCCAAGGCATTCTGGAGCGTGCCACTCTTTGTCGAAGGTCAGCCCTTCGGTCTCTTTGCCATGGGATTCTTCTCACCTCGCAAGTTCTCCGAGGACGACAGGCAGCTTGTCGCGACACTCTCGAAACAGTGCGCTCAGGCGCTCTCGCGCGCGACGCGCATGGAGCGGGAGGACGAGGCATTCCGCTGGCTGCACACGACCTTGCGAAGTATTGGGGACGCCGTGATCGCCACAGACGCCGAGGGGAGGATAACCTTCATGAACCCGGTCGCCGAGAGCCTCACCGGCTTCAAGGAAGACGAGGCGCGGGGCCAAGCGCTCGAGGAGATATTTCACATCGTCTCCGAAGAGACGGGCACGGTCGTGGAGAGCCCTGTCGTGAAGGTTCTGCGTGAAGGCGCCGTCGTTGGTCTAGCCAACCACACCGTGCTCCGCAGAAGAGGTGGTCCCGAGATCCCAATCGACGACAGTGGGGCACCGATCCGAAACGAGGAAGGGGAGATCTCGGGCGTGGTCCTGGTCTTTCGCGACGTGAGCCACGAAAAGCGCGAGCTGATTCGGCGCGAGTTCTTGACCAAAGCCACCGAAGCGCTGGTTTCGTGCCTCGACTACCAAACCACCCTCGCGGCCGTCGCACGCCTGGCCGTCCCGACCATAGCGGACTGGTGCGCGGTCGACCTCCTGGATCCGGTCCTAGGGGCTCCCTCCCAGGCGGCGGTTGCCCATATCGACCCCGCCAAGCTCGACTTCGCGCGACGTCTCGGCGAGATGTATCCACCTGATCCGTGGGCAACCACCGGAGCGCCACAGGTCATCCGTAGCGGGAAGGCCGAGCTCTATAAGGACATCCCCGAGGAAATGCTCAAACAAGCGGCGAAGGATGCCGAGCATCTCCAGCTCATCCATGAGCTCAAGCTTGGCTCGGCGATGGTCGTGCCGCTCAAGGGCCGCACCGGCATATTGGGCGCCATCACCTTTGTCCACGCCGAGTCGGGCCGGCGCTTCTCGGTAAACGACCTGGCGTTTGCGGAGGACTTCGCGCGGCGCGCGGCCATGTCGATAGAAAATGCCCAGGCGCTGAAAGAAGCCGAGGTTGCCAGGGAGCAAGAGCGAAAGCTTCGCGGTCAGGCGGAGAGCGCAAGTCGAGCCAAGGACGAGTTCCTGGCCATGGTTTCGCACGAGCTTCGAACCCCGCTTAACGCGATTCTCGGCTGGAGCATCTTGTTGCGTAGCCGCAGCCCATTGCCAGGTGTGGAGCGCGGCCTTGCCGTGATTGAAAGAAACGCGCGCGCGCAGGCGAAGCTGGTCGAGGACGTCCTCGACATCTCACGCATCATCAGTGGCAAGCTGGCTCTGAGTCTTGCTTCGACCAACGTGGGAGAGGTCATCGCAGCGTCGGTCGAAACAGTGACGCCGGCCGCACAGTCCAAGGAAATCAAGATTTCGACGGTCATCTCCGACGCGTCGCTTGCCATCATGGCCGATGCCGATCGCATGCAACAGATCATTTCCAACCTGCTGTCCAATGCCGTGAAGTTTACGCCGAAGGGTGGAACGATCTCGGTTGATGCCCACCGCGTAGGCTCTGACATTTGCATTACCGTGGTGGACTCCGGGGAAGGCATCGCGGCTGCGGCACTGCCTTTTGTCTTCGATCTCTTTCAGCAGGCGGACGCCTCGATAACCAGACGCCACGGCGGACTGGGGCTTGGTCTCGCCATCGTGAAGCGACTGGTTTCGGCGCATGGCGGAACCGTCACGGTCCGCAGCGAAGGGGAGGGCAAGGGGACGACCTTTGTGGTTCGCCTTCCGGCGAAGTCTGCCGTGCCCGCAATCCGCACCAGCCGCACCGCTAGGGCCTTCGATCTGCCAGGAGCGCCCAAGGCAGGCCCTCGCTTGGATGGGATGAAGGTGCTGGTGGTTGATGACGAGGAGGATGCCCGGATGATCGTGAGCGAAGTCCTGCGCGAGCATGGCGCCGAGGTTTCTTGGGCCGCCTCCGCCGCGGAGGGGTTGGAGCAACTTCCATCCGTTCGTCCTGACGTCATCTTGAGCGACATCGGAATGCCTGCGATGGATGGGTATGCGTTGATACGTAAGATTCGCTCGCTGCCGGCTGAGCTAGGAGGGCGAACCCCGGCCGTGGCTCTGACCGCGTATGCGCGATCCGAGGATGCGCAACGGGCGTTGGCGGCGGGTTATCAGACGCATGTGGCAAAGCCGGTTGAGCCGACATTGTTGGCGACTGTGGTTGCGAACCTAGGTGGCCGTGACGTGGAGCGCGGGTAACACGCCGACGTCAGCGGACCTTGGCTGGCAAACGTCTTGCTTGGACAAAGCACCATGAATGATGGGCTGGAAGCGTCGCGGAAGAGGACTTGGACTGTCGTGCTGCTGCTCTTTGCGGGCTTGAGCAGCGCGAAGTGTGGTGCGTCGACTGCCAATCGTCCCCCGCCCGGCGGCACTGCACGGGTTGCGGATGTCGATGATGAAACGGACGGCCTCATTGAGCATCACCGTTACCACCACCACGGCGGGCTGACGCTGCTCATCGCCATGAGCCTCGACACTCTCGGTGTTTCTCCTGACCAGCGCGCTTCTGTCGATAGGATTCGAGGCGAATTGCAGGCGGGCATGGAGCCTGCGCGTAGTGCGGAGCAGCAGCTGATGACCGTGCTTGCGGACGGGCTCGCAGCGGACAAGCTCGACGCCGACAAGCTCGATGCTGCTGTTGCGCAGGTGGCGGATGCCGCGGCGAAGGTGTATGACGCGTGCGTTCTGCCGTTGAATGAATTGCACGCCGTCCTGACGCAGGTCGAGCGATCAGCTCTCGCTGACAAGGTCGAGGCGCATTGGGCAGTGTGGCGAAAGTCAAACGGCGACCAAGGCGATCTCGCGAATTCGGAGGCCGCCCGGCTAGCGACGCTGACTGTCCACCTAGGCTTGGCCAAAGAGCAGGTGGACAGGATTCGCACACGCCTGGCCGAAGGGCACGCGTCGCCGTTCGATACCCAGGAAGCTACCGCGCACCTGCGTGCCTTTGGCGACGCCTTCCGAAGCGAGAAATTCGATGCAAGGACACTTGCTACCGCGCACGTTGCAGACAGTCAGTTGGCCGGCTGGGGTGCGGCGCGAATGGCGCGCTTCGTGGAGGCCGCGGGCCCGGTGCTTACCCCGGACCAGCGCAGCGACTTTGCGCAACGGCTTTATGCACACGCGGATCACGACCAGGGAGGCAGACCATGAGAGGCCTCAGCTTGAAGGGCCGATTGCGAAACGGTCTGTGTGCGGTCGCCCTGAGCGCCACCGTGGGAGCGGTCGCCGGTTGTGGCGTGGAATTGGCGGGGAGTTACCCGGGAACTGTCTACGACGATGACGAGTATCCCCCGGACGCATTCATTGCGACGAACGAGCCGATCTATTTCGAAGGGCGCCCTACATACTGGTACGGGGGACGGTGGCATTATCGCGAAGGCGGCCACTGGCACCACTACGACAGAGAGCCGCGGGGTCTTTTCGAGCGCCGCCAGCAGGGGCTACCGGTGCGGCACCGGTATGAACCGCCGGTCGTTCGCGGACCGGCACGGGCACCCGTGCGTCCGGGACCCGCACCAGCTCGGGGCCACTTCGATGGAAGAGGCGAACGTCACTGAGCCGAGCCCAGTCGATCAGCAACCCCGACTTCGTGGTGAACAAGGGCCTACGCGCGCTCCGCACGCGGCCATGTCCTACCTGGCAGCGACTTTCAAGAGGCGAACCGGCGAGGAGGTTACAGGCGCGTAACGACGGTCCGAAGAACGTGACCTGGGGAATTCGAGCAGTCTAGGGGCTCCCGAAGGCCGGACCCGGTATGAGACCATGGGGGCGTCGCAGCGAAATGGGAATGGCACTTGGGCCATGCGGGCCAGAAGTCTATTGATATCGTTCTGGAAGGCGACATCGGAGCGAACGTCCCCCGGCACGGTGATTGTTGTGCCATCGAATGGAACGAGCCCTGCATGAGGGCTCAACCAGGCTACGAGCGATTCAATTACTTGAGGAAAGCGCCCAGGATGAAGGCCCGTGCTCGATTCATTCGGATCGCATCCTGTTTGGCCTGTCTGGGATGCGCCCACAACAAGGAAATGTCACAGGCCCTCGTGCTCAAGAAACTGGATCTCGAAGGGCCCCAGCAGGTGTCGAAACGCGAAATTGAGAAGAGGATTGCCACTGCCGAGACAGGGTGGTGGTGGCCCTTTGCAAGCAAGAAATACTTCGATTCAGTCGTTTGGCAAAGTGATCTGCGCCGGATCGAGCGGGTCTACGAAGCGCACGGATTCTACCAAGCCGAAGTTGTCTCGGACGAGGTCACGGCCGTGAAGGGCGGGGTTGCGGTAAAAGCCGTCATCAGCGAGGGCCGGCCTACTCGCATCGAATCGTTTGATGTGCGCGGATTAGAGCCGCTGCTGCCGGCCGAGCGCGAGCAACTCCTGGCCGACCTGGGTCTGGACTTGGGCAGCGTTTTTCTCGAAGGGCGCTGGCAGTCAGCCAAGGATAGGATCCGCCAACGTCTCCGGGATTTCGGGTTCGCCGAGGCTGTCATCGAGGGGCGGGCATGGGTCGACGTGAGGACTCAGACAGCCTCGTTGCTGGTCGTGGCGCGTCCGGGGGTTCACTACCGCTTTGGCGACATTCAAGTCGATTCGGGTTCGGAAGGGGCTTTGAACCCGGGTTGGGTTTGGGAACAAGTCCGCCTGGCGATCCCCGAAGGCAAGCCGTTCTCGGACGAGGCACTTGCGGAAGCGCAACGGCGGGTCTTCGGCATGGGGCTCTTCTCGGTCGTGAAAGTCATCGCAGGCGCGCCCGACCAGGCAGCCGCCCGCATTCCGATCCTGGTCGACGTGCGTCCGGCGCCGTTGCGCACGTTGCGTGCTGGGGCCGGCTTGCGAATTGACCAGATCCGCAACGAGGCCCGTTTGATTGCTGAGTGGACGCACCGCAATTTCATGGGCGGCATGCGCAAGCTGACTGAGCGCGCAGAGGCGGGCTGGGCGTTCATTCCCAATATCTACGCGGCCCGAAGCAACGACCCCACGTTGGGGGTGCGCAATGGTCCAATCGCTCGATCGAGTCTCCAGTTCGAGCAACCGCGACTCGCGGGTCATCCGGCGCTGCGTGAGCAGACGACCCTCGATCTCGAACGAACACTGGAGCAGTCGTACGATGCCCTGGGCGGACGCGTGGCGACCGGTGTTGTCTGGCAGTTGTGGTCGACGCTGAATGTTCATCTGACTTACAATGTGCAAGGGTTCTGGCTGAATGGTCCACCGATCGCCAGCGCCGGTTCGGCGCCGCTGACGCTGGGGTGCGCGGCGACGTCCAACAGCTGCTTTATCTTGTTGTCGTACCTCGAAGAGGCGATTGCGTGGGACAGGCGTGACTCTGCGCTCGACGCACACAAGGGGGTGTTCGCCAGCTTTGCCGTGCAGGAGGGCGGAGGGCCACTTGCAGGGGACTTTACCTATCTACGATTTCTTCCCGAGGCTCGCGGATACGTCAGCTTTGGCGAGCATGACCCACTGACCCTGTCGGCTCGCTTGCGTGTCGGCGAGCTGCTGACGTCAGGTGGACAAAGCGCGGTGGTCACGCGCTTCTTTGCAGGCGGTGGCATATCGATGAGGGGATTCAACGACCGCCGACTATCGCCTTTGCTGCAGGCACCAGCCCCGGCATCGCCCGGCGCCACGCCGGCGCTGCTCACGCTGCCAATCGGTGGTGATGGATTGATTGAGGGCAGCTTCGAGGCCCGCTATCGATTGACGGACAGCCTTGTCTTGGCTGCCTTCGTCGACTTCGGACAGGTCACCGAGGGGCGCATCGGTCCGAATGATTTGCCGACGGTGCTCTGGGCGCTGGGGTTCGGCTTTCGCTACCGTACGGCCATTGGCCCCATTCGCATCGATTTCGCGCGAAGATTGCAGCGCGGAAGTCCACCGCCCCTGCTCAGCATTGACAGCACGACCGGCGCGATTTCGCGCGTGCCCTACCAGGTCGACGACAGCTGCTTCGGGCTCGGCGGGTCCAAGCGAACCACCGTGGTCTCCGACAACCTGTGCGTTTTCCACCTTGCTATCGGGGAGGCCTTCTAGTGCGGCTATTGCGACTGCTCAAGCTTCTGGGGCTGGTGCTAGCGGTCCTGGTGGCGGTCATCTCGTTCTTTCTCGGCGGGATCCTCCTGCTGGGTCAAAGCGGGTGGGGAAGCGACCACATTCTGCGCTGGTCGTTGCCCAGGGTGAACGCGGTGTTGGCCGGGAAGATCGAGTTGCGTCGTCTTCGATTCTCGGGGAATCGAATCGTCCTCGATGGACTCGTCCTGCGCGACCCCGAGGGGGCGGTGGTGGCTCGTATCGGGCATCTCGCAGTCTCGTTTTCGCCCATAGCGCTGTTGTCGCGGCGGCTCAGCCTGCGCGCGGTGGAGGCGGACGAGCCGGTGCTCTTGTTGCGCGAGGAAGAGGACGGCAAAAGCAACCTGGCGCGAGCGATCGCATCCCGCCAGTCCAGATCGTCTGGCACGGTTGCCGAGAATGGCCGAAGCAGCGGGCTGTCCCTTGAGCTCGGGACTTTGGATCTGCGAGGTGGCATCGTCGACTTGCAGGATGAGCGGGCGGCCACACCATCCCGCTTGCGCCATATGCGCATCGTCGATTTGCGGGTGCATGGGACTGGACGGTTCGGCAACCGGCGCGACCTTGACGCCAAGGTGGATTTGCAGGTGCGGGGCAGCGCGACGGATCCGTTGCAGGTCCCTGTCAATCTCGAGCTCAAGGGCCACGGCGTTCGTGTCGCGCGTAACCTTGATGGCGCCGTCGATCTCGAGGTGAGCCTCGGTACCAGCCACGCCCATCTCACGGGCCAGATCGAATCGACGGAACAGCCAAGCGCGATGACTAGCTCGCCGGCGAGCGCGGCGCCCCCTTTCCGGATCTTTGTCGATCTCTATCGTGCTCGCATGGGGCCCGGGTTGCTCGCACTGGTGGCCCCGGCCGTGCACTTGCAAACCGCCGTGGAAGCCTCTGGTCACGTGACCTTTGATGGAACCACCGAGGTGGTTGCTGGCCAGGTCAATCTGGCAGCGGCGGCAACGTCGCTGTCCATCACGGCGTCGGGCAATGTGAACCGCGGGATCATTCGAGGATTGTCGATTCATGCTCGGCACATCGACCTTGGCCATCTCATCTCCCAGGGGCCACCCTCGGACATCGCCTTTGATTTTGATGCTCACGGCGAGGGGCGATCGGTTTCCACTCTGCATGGGGCCGCAACCCTGCGCGTGCCTCGCGGACAGCTCGGCAGCTATGGCTTCGGTCCGCTTCGGCTTAGAGTCGATGCGGATCGTGGTCGCTTCAAGGTGGCGGATTTGGTGGCCGCCCTTCCTGGCGGGCGTATCACCGCCGCCGGCGAGGCCACACAGGAGACACTTGCTTTTCGCGCCGCCATCGAGCTACACGACCTAGGTGCGGCGGTGCGCAGTGTGACGGTGGGGCGCCCATCCGAGGCTCCCCGCGCGGCCGGGGAGGGGCGGATCGACCTCGTCGCCGGTGGAAAACTGCGCGCGCCGTGGCTCCACGTAAAGGGGCGGCTCGCGGCGTTCGCGTGGCAGGACTATCGGGTGCCCAGCTTGGAGGTGTCGGCCGACA
>Ga0265323_10001422_pt1 | contig 11767 bp, 7 predicted proteins | sample 41225metaG_FD_193580 | JGI IMG/M metagenome (GOLD analysis project Ga0265323, IMG submission 193580) | Rhizosphere microbial communities from Carex aquatilis grown in University of Washington, Seatle, WA, United States - 4-12-25 metaG | ecosystem: Host-associated > Plants > Roots > Rhizosphere >... | reverse complement strand
AAACCCGCGGCTTCTTGAAGAAGCTGACCCAGGCATCCGCAGTGGTGGCCAAGGCGGCGCGTACGCTGGGTGGCACATCCGGGGCCTTGGCCCCAGGAGGAAGAATATAGAAGTGCCAGACCGCGGTCGCAGCCAAGATGGCCGCAATCAGCAACATGACGATCATCCACGCCGTGAACCAGGCCGGGTGAGGCCCGGAGACGGGCGCCGGCTTGCCCGCCGCGGCCCAGTCAAACAGCACCTTGGTCAGGCTGACCAGCGCGCCCGAGACCAGAACCTTGCCCAGATTCCAGAACGCCCCCTGCAGTCCGACGTAGAGTGCCTGTTCCCTCGGACTGGTCGAGGTCAGGTACACGCCATCGCCAGCGATATCCTGGGTCGCCGAGGCAAAACCCGAAATCCAGAAAAAGGCGATGGTGAGAGGCAGATAGGCCGGCAACTTGAGGGCAAAGGCCGCGCATGAAAACGTCACCACCATGGTGAGTTCCATGGCGAGTACAAAGAAGCGCTTGCTGCGAAATAGCTCTAGCAGCGGCGCCCACAACGGCTTGAGCACCCAAGGCAGATACATGGCTCCGGTCCAGGCCGCGATCTCGGGGTTGGACAGCCCCAAGTTCTTGTACATGATGGCTGCCACCACCGACACCGCGATCATGGGCGTGCCCATCGCGAAATACAGACTGGGCACCCAGAGCAGTGGATGCGCGCGCTTGTTTTCGGGTCTGCTCATCGCCGCCGAGTCAGCTCTTCTACCACATAGGGCATGAAGCCGAAGCGGATCGCTTTCGCGTCGGCGCGCGCAGCATGCAGCTACCGCTACCGCGCGGTCTGGCTACCGCTATCGCGCGGTGTTTCTGCCCAGCACGAAATAGGTCAGACTTTTTCGTCCGGTGACGGCTGAGGGTCAGGCACGATCCCGGCGTTTTCGTCCGGTGACGGCTGAGGGCCGGGCACGATCCCGGCAATGTCGGGATCTTCGCCCGGTTCCAAGGCACCGCGTTTTTCGCGCTCCTGCTGGCGCTGGAGCAGCCGCTCAGCCTTTTCTTTTTGCCATTGCTGGCGGCTGATCTCCTTCTTGCGCTTCTCCGCGGCGCTCTTGTTGAATGGCTTCACGGATGGTCTACCAACGCTCCCCTCGACCACCGCCACCGCCACCCCGTCCACCGCGACCGCCACGTCCGCCGCCGCCACCACCGCCAAATCCACCGCGTCCGCCGCCGCCACCGCCACCGCCGCCGGTTCGCTCACGCGCCTCATTGACAGTCAGGGTGCGGCCCTGGAAATCCTTGCCATTGAGGTTCGCAATCGCGGCTTCTGCGCCGGCGTCAGTTGACATCTCGACAAAGGCGAATCCGCGCGGACGCCCGCTTTCCCGATCCATCACCAGCTTGGCCTCGGCCACTTCGTGGCCCGTGCCCGCAAAAAGGTCGTGAAGATCTTGCTCATTAGCCGAGTAGGGCAGATTGCCGACGTAGAGTCTCTTTCCCATGGGTTCTTCTCCTTGTGCCAGGTTCTCATTCTCAGTCGACTACCCAGCAGCGGCTTCGCAAGGAACCCAAGTGGGCGACGATCAGAGTATTCCATTCCAAGATGAGCCGGTTGCGCGCAAGAGTCCAGATTTTTTTGGCGCGCTCGCCTGGCGTCTTTCATGCAGCTTGCGTACCTAACGCCGCACGGCGTGCTTCAGGCGCGGGGCCGGCTTCGGATCTCCAGGCCAGGGCCAGCTTGCACGTGCCTCGGGCGGCAGGTGGCCGTGCCGGCGGACGTATGCGGCCACGAAGGCGTGCGTGAGCGGGTTGACATAGCCGCCACCTCCCAACGGGCCGAAGTCCGCCTCATAGCGCCGAGCGATCTCATCGAACAGAGCATCCCGGTGTGCCTTTGCACAGATGCTGGCTGCCGCGACCGCCGTGTGAACCGACTCACCCCGATTGCGCGCTTCGAGATGGGGATAGCGGGCGGCCAGCGGCGAGAACAGGCCTTGCCCGTCCGCGACGATGCGACGACAGATTGGAGCGCGCTCGATCAGGCGCACGGCGCGTTCTCTCTCCAGCAGGTTGAGAGCGTGGTGGCTGACGTACTCGTCGATGGTTTCCACGCTGCAGACTTCCACACCGACCCAGCTCGCCAGTTCTTCGACGGAATTCTTGAGGATGGCGCGGGTTCGCCGCGCACCAGCTGACGAACCAAATGCCTTGGAATCGCGCACTCCTTGCTTGGCCAGCAGATCCGCTGCCTTCTCGTCGAGGACGACCGCTGCCAGCACCATGGGACCGAGCGCCGGACCCCGGCCTGCCTCGTCGATACCAAGCACAAAGTTGCTCATCATCTGCACTTTGCCACCAACGCAGCCAACGGGCCGGCCAAACGGGCATCAATCAGCGCATCGGCCATCGCTTGCCGGGCCGCCTGCAACGCCAGGTCAGCGCGGGCCTTGGCAAGAACCGCGCGTATCTTGGCGGCCAGGGGCGCGAACAGCTCAGCCTCGGCGTCGGGCATCCGCCGCGTGAGCATCACAGCCGCGGCATCGACGTCAGCACGGCCTCTTGTTTTGCTCAGGACCTGCTGCAAGAAACGCTCGGCCACGCCGCCGGCCAACATGCCGCGGGCATAGGCGGCGAACTGGTCCACCGCTGCGGCAATGGGTAGCTCAGGGGCTCCGGCTGCGGCGGCGAGCAAGGCAGCCTTGCTTGACTCGGTCGCGCTGCTGATCACCTCATCGAGCTGGTCGAGAAGAAACTCCTCGTCGGCCGCTAGGCCAAGGGAATCGCCCAGTGGCCAGGCGCGCGGTTGGGCCATGGCCAGCGTCTCGGCGGCTGCGCGTCGGAAGCCGTCATCCAAGTTCGCCGCCAGATTGAGCCGCTCGTTCGCCAACGCAGCCTTCAGGCGCGTGTCGCTGGCATCCAGGTCAGCGCGGCGGCGTTCCAGGTGGGCCTGCCAATCTGCGACCGGATGCGCGGCTTGGACCAGGTGGCCGGCCTCCTCGGCAAGACGTGCCAAAGCCGCGCTTGCGCTCGCCTGCTTGAGCGCGTGTGTGTGTTGAAAGAATCGCTCGTGCAGGGCTGCCTGCACAGCCGGCAGGCCGCTCTTTTTCAAGCGCGCGTCGTCGCCAGCAAGCTGGGCCGCAAACGCGTCGCGCGCCGAGAGCGGCACCAATGCTTCCACCCGGCCGGCCAGCGTCGCGGCGATGTGCCCGAGCAGGGCTGCGACATCGTCTGCACCCGCTTGATCCGCCTTGTTGAGCACGCCCAGCGCGCGCTTGCCCGCCGCGTGCGCCCGGTCGAGGACGCTGCGCTCACTTGCCTTGCCCGCCTGGGTTAGCGAGAAGATCCACACAATGGCATCTGCCTCGACGAGAAACGCGCGCACCACGCGCTCGTGCTCGGGCCGCAACGAGTTGGTGCCAGGCGTGTCGACGACCTCGATTTCTTGCAGCACAGGCAGCGGGTGGAAGGTCTCGACCATGCGCACGGCACTCGCCGCAGCGCCGTCCAGGTCGGCAACGAATGTTCTGATTTCGGCGTCGCTGCGTTCCTCGACGCGGCCGTCGTGAAAGTGTATGCGTCCGCCGGGCGGGCCAAAGCGAAGGACGTTGATGGTGGCCGTGGTGGGCGTGACGCCCACGCGCGCGATCTCGGCGCCGCACAGGGCATTGACGAAAGACGACTTGCCCGCATTGAACTCGCCCATGACTGCGACCAGCAGGGGGCGATCCACGGCCTCGGCCGCGCGCAAAGCGGCGGGAAGCAGCGACTGCAGCTCAGGCGAGCGCGTGGCCAGATCGCAAGCAAAGGCCAGCAAGCCGCGAAGATTGCCCGGCGGTGGGGTCGGCGGGGCCAGTGCCTGCGCCACGAATCGTCGCGCAGCCTCGGTCGGGGCCAGCGGAGCCAGTGCCAGCAGGTCGGCTTCGCGAGCGGTGCCGTCGAGAAACGCACGCACGCTGGCGGCTAGCGACGGATCCGAGTCGGCATGGCTCAGGCAAGCCCGCTCCAACGCCTCGCGATCTTGGGCTGCCAGGGCCAGTCGCACGACCGTCGCCGCCGGCGCAGGCGTGCCCAATTCTGCCTCGCGCTTGGCTGCGGTCAGAGCCCCGGCAAAGTCGCCCTTCGCTTCGGCCAGGGTGCGCCAGGCCGCCAGCACGACCGCGTCCTCGGGATAGGCAGCCAAGGCTTCTGCCGCCAGGGCGGTGGCCTCCGGCATGTGCCCGGTGGCGGCCAGGCGCTCGACCAGGGCTGCCTGCACGCGCGCTCGACTTTGGGCTTGCCAGGGAAGCTCGGCCAGGGCCGCACGCAGCAGGCCCTCGGCCGCCTCAGCCTCGGGGCAGGCGCGCGCTGCTTCGACGACTAGATTCGCGTCGTCACGTGCGCCCGAGGCTTTGGCTTCGATCAAGTCCTGGGCAGCGTGCATGAGCCAGCGCCAACCGTCGCTTGCCCCTGCGGCCAGCAGGGCGCGGCCCAGGTCAGCTGCGATCATGCGGTCGCGGGGACAGGCCTCGGCCGCCTTGCGCAGCTCGCGTACGGCTTCGCCGTGACGGCCGGCGTGCATGGCCAGGCGCGCCCGGGCCGCCTGCGCACGACCACGCAGCTCGGGCTTGGCCGTGCCCGAGAGCACGCGGCGAAGCGCGTCCCGCGCCGGTTGCTCGCGGCCCAGGCGAGCCAGGGCTTCGCCCAGCCCCAGCCATCCCTCGACGGAATCCTTGGCCAGGTTGACAGCCCGGCCGTAGGCCTCGACCGCAGCCTCGTCGTGATCGCGGCGGCCGCGCACTTCGCCCAAGGCCAGGAGCACGGCGGGCAGTTCTGGATAGTCGTCAGATAGCCCGAGTAGGCGCGCTTCCGCAATCACCAGCTCGCCCTCGTCCGCGCAAACCAAAGCCTGCGCGATCTCCTTACGCGCGGCCTCGGGCAAGGACCCGCCGCCAGTCAGCGTAGCGCGGAGTTCGTCGAGCAGACCCATGGAAAGCCGATCATGCCCGATCTGGGGATTTTTCGGGATGGGACAGCTAGATAGCGGGGCTGCGATCAAACGCCGCCAGGTGCTCATCGAGGGCCCAGATGTATACCCGACGGCCAACGTTGGACTTGCAGAGCCTCTCCCAATCATGATGGATCGCCAGATCCCCGAGGCCGCTACCCTCTCCTACCCAGTCTGGAAACTGAGCGAGGAAGCTTTCGATGTCCTCGTCTTGCCAGTCGCCCAGCGGCAAGAGCGGCACTGCCGCCGGGACCTGGCGCGCCTTCTGGACCAGATCGCACAGCTTCACGGCAAAGTGCCGGCGAAGGTTTCCGTCAGCCACTTGCCCGATGTGATTGCCGGTTTCCAAGATGGTTGCAAGTGGCAGAAAAATCCTCTCGCCAGCCCCGATTCGCTCTACATAGGACTTCCGGATTGCCTCCTGTTCCTCGGTCGAATCGCGAACACCGAGAAACCGACAAAGAACCGTCGTGTCGACCACCGCAATTGCGTTCAAGGTTTGGCCTCCAGCGACGCGACGAAGGCCTCCGCTTGCTTTACGCGCTGGTCATGGCTCACTGGGTTCTTGATAATGCGATCAAGCAAATTTGTCGCAACCACTCGGCCGAGGGGGCCACGGGCCACGATTTCGGGATACTCGTCCATATCCCCGAGTCGGCGTAGACGGCTCAGTCCGTCGTTCGGATCGCGGTAGCAAACCACCACATCCGGCAGAGAATCAGCCGGGATAGCATCCAGGAGGGCTGGATTGTGGGTTGTGATAAGAACACGCAGCCGTCGTTGGTCGGCGATGGCCCGGATGTGTTCCAGCAACGCCCGGGCGCGGCTTGGGTGGACCCCATTGTCGATCTCTTCGATTACGACCAGTGCGCGTCCGCCCGCTGAGAGCAACGCTGCAGCGATGGCCAGCGCGCGCAGCGTTCCATCCGACAACAGGCGCGCCGAAACAGGACGGTTGGCCCCACCGAAGCTCTCGTGCAATTGGACCATCACGTAGCCATCGGGGGCGTCAAGGAAGCTGATGTCGGTGATGTCTTGTTCAGGAAGCGATCGGATGAACCCGAGGACATCCTCTTTCTTGCCCTCCCCGTTGCACAAGTTGCGAAGCACGGCGGAGAGGTTGGCGCCGTCGCCGCGAAGCTTCTTGTGGTCGATCTTCGAGACGTACTCGCGCATCTGGCGCGGAACAGGGTCAAGAAACAGCACCGAATCCAAGGCCGTCTGAATCTCTTTAGCCGCGAATGGAATTTCCACCTGCGAGCGCTGATCCTTGGCATCAAAACGCGCCGGCGTGGTTAGTTGAGTAAAGACCGCCTGCTGATCGATGGCGACGATCTGCGGCTTGTTGGGCCCTCGGGCGAAGTTGTTGTACGAGACTTGGAGCTGATTCGTGAAAGGCGAGGCTGGCTCGATGACCTTGTAGAGCGGCAGGTTTTCCCTGCTTGAGGAGAGCTGCTCCTCAATGATGCGAAACCCGTCTTCGGCTACCCTGAGGCTCAAGTCGAGCACCAGTTCTTCCCCCACGTCATCGCCCAACGTGCACCCGAGGCAGATGGAGCCTCCACCATGGGAAAGCTCCAGGGGGCTGCCGCGCAGATCCACTTCCCGATCCCGCATGGCCTGGAATAGGTAGTCGAGACGTCGCCCCTCCGCGAGCCACGCCAGCAAACGCAGCGCCTCAATGGCGTTGCTCTTCCCAGAGGCGTTGGCCCCAAGCAGGACCGTCAGTCCCGCCAGAGGCAATTGCGCCTGGGCATAGCTCTTGAAGTTCTTGAAACTGACGCTCTTGAGCATATCCAACTCCTACAGTCTAGCCCATCTGACCCTCAGCCATCATCCCACACCGACTGTCTTATTTCCGCGATTCGCTCTTCGATGGCTCTGAGCGCGAGCAGCGATTGGTCGATGGCCTCGGCACTGGGTGCCACTGATTCGGCGTGACTGCGGCGCTCGGCCAGCGCGCGCTCCAGCACCTCGGCGATCCCGCGCGCCAGGGCCGCGCCAGCCTCGGCGATGAATTCCTGCAGTCGCTGCACGAATTCGTCGACGATGTGGTCCAGCTTGGGTGCCAGCGCAGCCGCGGCCTTGTTCACAGCTTCGGGTGCGGCCTGCCTGGCCTCGGCCTTCACTTCTTGCGCCACCTTGCCGCGAAAAATCAGGGCCAGGACCGGCGCGGCCAGTGTCATCAGCCCGCCGGCCAGTGTGTTGACGAACAAGAAAACCGTCGTGCCCAGAGCGCCCAAGGCGAACACCGAGGCGTCGTACTTGAAGGTGTCCACCGAGATGTGCAGCCGCGCCTCGGGCGACGACAGCTCCTTGGCGATCTCGCGGGTCAATCCTTCCACACGCTGATTTGCGACTTCGATGGCCTGCTCGGCCAGCCGGTCCAATTCGGCGGCCATGCGCTCGCCCTCGGTTTCCAGCCACGCTTTCCACGTGTCTTGTAGAAACGGTCCCAGAAAGCGTCGCACATCGGCCGCATCGCTGCTGTCGATCTCGGGCGGCAGCGCGGCCGCGAAGTCGCGGGCGAAGTCAGACAGGTCCTGGCGCACGCGGGCCTTCAAGGCCGCGGCCTCGGCCAGCACTCCCGACGCAGCCCGGTCGAGTGCCCGCCGCCCTTCCTTCAACCGCTCCTGCGCGTGCGCCACGCGCGCCGCCAGATCCGCGGGCGGCAATTCCAGCGAGCGTCGCCGCATGCCCAAGCTGTCGCGCACGAAGGTCGCCAAGCGGCCCGCGTCTTCGAGCGCGTGGTCGAGCAACAGGCGCACCCGCTCCGCCCCCAAGGTCAGACGCAAGTGCGCCAGCAGCGGCTGCAGGCGCGAGCCCGCCACGTCGCCGGCCAGAGCGCGCTTGGCCGAGATGGGGAACACCGCGGGCGCGCTCACCATCCCTGACAGGTGCTGCCGCGCGAACTGGGTCGCCTCTTCCAGCTCGGCGTCGTTGAGCAGATCGGCCTTGCTGACCACGAAGACCAGGCGATCGCGACAGGAGCGCAGAATGCGTTCTTCGATAAAGCGTCGTTCCGAGGCTGTGAGGATTTGCGTGGCGTCCAACAGGAACAAGGCCGCGTCGGCGCGGGGCACGTAGCCATAGGTGATGTCCGCGCGTTGCTCGTTGATGTCGTTCACGCCCGGCGTGTCGACCACTGTGATCGACTCGCGCAGGAAGGGCGCCGGGTGCTCGATCTCGACATGGGAGAGCAATTCACATAGGAACCCTGGGAGGGTTCCCAAACCCTCCCGCGATGGTGCGCCGCCGGCAAAGCCGGCGGGCTCCCCACGCGATTGGTTCATCGCCTGCACGCCAGCCACGGTCAGCCAATCCTCCAGCTTGCTCTGGTCGATGGTCTGGCGCCGGCCGTCCTCAAACACAGCCTCGGCAAGGACTCGCTCGCCGTGACGAATCAGCGCCAGCACAGCCGTGGTGGGCGTGATCCCCACGGGCAACAGAGGCTCAGCCGCGGGCTGCGCCGGACTGGCACCAGTGGCCCAGGGATCGGTCAAGCCGAGCAGGGCATTGATCAAGGTCGACTTGCCGTGATTGAACTCGCCCAGGACCACCAGAGAGAAGCGCCCTTGGTCCAGCTTGGGAATGCGTACTTGGCGAATGTCGTGGGCGGTTGATTCCAGCCCGGTGGTGGCCGCCAGGTCGGCCAGGCGACCGAGCACCTCACGAATGGCCGCTTTGCGCGCGTCCGGGCGAAGCGCGTCGCTCACTTGAGCACCGCCAAGAGATCGGCCACCTGGGCGTCGCATTCTTCGCGCGAAAGCCCGCCTGCTCCACTGTCATGACCGTCGCTGGCCACCCCACGGAAGTACGCCGTCTGTGCGAACAGGCGCAGGGCCGTCACCCGCGTGGGCAGATAGGGATGGGTGGAAAAGGCCTCGCCCAGCCGGCGCAGATCGTCGCGCGCTTCGGCGAACTGGCGCAGGTATTCGTCGACGTTGATGTCACCGTAGAGCTTGCGCGAGCCGAGCGCCAGCTTGATGAGCGCCGCCGTGGCCATGCCGAGATCGCGAGTGCACAGCAGGCCGGCCCGGTCGCTGGTGATTTCCGCCCGCCGCGACCACGCGCGCAGGGCCAGCACCACGGGCTGGGCGCCCAAGCGCAGGATCGCATTCGCGGTCTGGGTCAGATAGTACAGCGCGGTCAGGTACACCACGTGGTTGTTGTGGATGTGACCGCACTCGTGACCAATCACGAAGAGCAGTTCGGCGTCGGTGAGGTGGTCGACCAGTGCGCCCGAAAGCACCAAGGTGGCATCCTCACTGGTGCCAAAGGTGTGGGCGCCCAGCGAGGCCAACTCGGGCGAAACGTAGACCGCAGGCAGGGGAATGTGCAGTACATCGGCGCAACGGGCGACCTTGGCCCAGAGCGCGGGAAACTGGCGCTCGCCCACGCGCACGGCACTGCCGACCAGGCGGCTCTTGCCCACCGTGTTCCAGAAACGCACCGTGGATTCCATGGCCAGCGTCACCGGCCGCAACTTGTCCATGGTGGCGCGGACGCGCCAATCACCGGCAAAGGCGTAGGCAGCGGTTTCGCGCGCGTGGGTCTGCCCCGCGCCTTTGCATGCGGCTACATAGCGGGAAAAAGACAGATCCACAGCTGCCATGGGATCTGCATCATAGCGCACAGCCATCAGCGCGGCGCTTGGTCCAGGATCTCGCGCACCCGGCGGGTCAGTGCCTGCAGCGTGTACGGCTTGCTAAGAAACTCGATTCCACGGTCCAGCACGCCGTGGTGGGCGATGATGTTCTCGGTGTAGCCCGAGGTGAAGAGGGTTCGGGTTTCGGGGTGCGCTTGCACCAGGCGCTCGGCCAGCTGGCGGCCGTTCAGGCCCGGCATCACGACGTCGGTGACCAGCAGCTGAATCGGCTCGCTGCTCTCGCCAGCTATCGCCAGCGCGGCCTCGCCGTTGCCGGCCACCAGAACGTGATAGCCGGCGTTGCGCAGCGCCTGAGTCGCAATGTTGCGCACGCGCTCGTCGTCCTCGACCACCAAGATGGTCTCGCTGCCCCCGGTGACCGACCGCGACTCGAGCGGCGGAGTGAGCGACTCGGGCGCCTCTGACCTGGCCGGCAGGTAGATCTTGAAGGTCGTGCCCTTGCCCACCTCGGAATAGACTTCGATGTGGCCGTTGCTCTGCCGGATGGCGCCGTAGGTGGTGGCCAGGCCCAGTCCGGTCCCTTCGCCGCGTGGCTTGGTGGTGAAGAACGGCTCGAACAGGTGGCGCTTCACCTCGTCGCTCATGCCGCAGCAGGTGTCGCTGATAGCCAGTCGGACATACGCGCCCGGCTCCGCCAGCGGGTGGCTGCGCTGGCACTCCTCGTCCAGCGTGACGGCGGAGGTCTCGATGACCAGAACCCCGCCCCGTGGCATGGCGTCGCGCGCATTGACCGCCAGGTTCACCAGCACCTGCTCGGCCAACCCGGGATCGATCTTCACCGTGGCCAGCCCCGGACCGGGCAGGGTGCGTAGCTCGATGTCCTCGCCGATCAGGCGCACCAGCATTTTGTGCATACGCGCGATTAGCGCGTTCAGGTCCACCAGGCGCGGTTCAACGATCTGCCGGCGCGAAAAGGCAAGCAGTTGACGGGTCAGCCCGGCCGCGCTCATGGCTGCCGCGCGCACCTCGCCCAGCGCATCCTGGACGCTCTCATCTCGCGGCAGGCGGTGACTGGCTATTTCGACATTGCCCAGAATGACGGTCAGCAGGTTGTTGAAGTCGTGGGCCACGCCGCCGGCCAGCCGGCCGATAGATTCCATCTTCACTGCGTGCTGGAGCTGGTCCTCCAGGCGGCGGCGGTCCGCCTCGGCGCGCCGCCGTTCGGTGATGTCGCGGGCTACGCCCATGAACGCGGGCGCGCCATCCAATTCGGTCATGCTCACGGTCAAGTCGACCGGGTAGGTGCTGCCGTCCTTCCGCTGCTGGGCCCCCTCGACCCTCACAAAGCCCTTGGAGAACACCTCACGCTGTATCTCAGCCAGATGCTCCCGTGCCTCCGGCGCCACGATCTCGGCAAGCGGCATGCCCAGCAATTCCTCGCGCGCGTACCCGAGCTGGCGGCAGGCCGCATTGTTGATCTCGATCAGTTTCTCGTCGCGCCTGACCAGGAATATCCCGTCGGAGACCGTCTCGAACAGGGTGCGATAGTGCTGCTCGCTCCGGCGCGCGGCGTGCTCGCTGGCGTGCATCGTCCGCAAACGAATACGCCCGAGCGCGGACTGGTGATGGCGCAGAACCAGCACCAGGACGCCACTGACCAGCACGACGAGGAGCATGCCGAAGCCGGTGGTGGCCAGGCTGGGTGGTAAGGGGATTACCAGCAATTCCACCATCCCGATGACCAAGATGCTCGCCAGCACTCCGAGGACCCAGCGGTAGGACATGGCGATGGCGGCGATCAGAACCGGGATGATTCCGGCGGCCAGCATGGCGATCTCGTAGCGGGCGGCCCACAAGAAGGGAACGGTCAGCGGCACCGCGGCCGTGCAGGCGAGATAGAGCGCCACGCCTGTCCGGTAACGGCCCGCGCGCACCAGCTGGAACGAGACCGCGATGAGGCCGGCGCAGACGACAACCCCAAAGGCATCCCAGCCGCGCAGGATGGTGGCGCCGACCGTCCGCCGCCAGAACATGTCGCCGAGGGCCAGTCCCAGCGCGATGGTCGCCACATGGGCCAGCATCAGCACGGCCATCAAACGTGCGGCCACGCGTTGCTCGGCACCCTCGATGCGCGGGCTGGGTCCGACGAGGTGCTGCCACAGCGAGATCTGGCCGTCTTCGTCCAAT
>Ga0265323_10001421_pt1 | contig 11776 bp, 8 predicted proteins | sample 41225metaG_FD_193580 | JGI IMG/M metagenome (GOLD analysis project Ga0265323, IMG submission 193580) | Rhizosphere microbial communities from Carex aquatilis grown in University of Washington, Seatle, WA, United States - 4-12-25 metaG | ecosystem: Host-associated > Plants > Roots > Rhizosphere >... | reverse complement strand
AACGACAGTATACAGCAGAAATCATGGATGATTTTTCAATTCAAGATGAACGGATAGATATTGCTCTACGCGAATTGAAATTGGTGAACACATTTCTTGGCGGAAAAACAACAACGGCTGAAGGATTCCGAATTCTCCGCAAACGTACCAACATAGTTCGTACATTAAAAGTGCTCGATGTCGGCTCAGGAGGATCTGATATCTTTGGCAATAACAAAGAAAACCTTTCGGTTACCGCGCTTGATCGGAATCCGCGAACGTGTGACTACATACGACAGCATTCTCCTTTTACAGTCATTTGCGGCGATGCGCAGCGGCTTCCATTCGAATCGAAATCGTTCGATGTTGTTCACGCGTCACTCTTTCTTCATCATTTTTCTGAAAAGGATATTACAATTTTGCTCCTCTCATTCGCAGAAGTTTCAAAAATCGGAATCATCATTAACGACCTGCGTCGGTCGATCCTGGCACTTGCCGGAATAAAAATTTTTACAATGATTTTTTCAAAGAGTTCTATGGTAAAAAACGATGCTCCGCTTTCGGTGCTTCGCGGATTTTCAAGAAATGAGCTTCAGAACATTTTGAACGATTGCGGATTTAAGCATTTTGTTATCAAACGCACATGGGCGTTTCGATGGCTGGTGGTGATTGTTCTTTAGGGAGAGATTTTCTTATCCATACTCATTATGATATCGTCATCATCGGCGGCGGTCCGGCGGGATCGAGTGCAGGCATCGCACTAGCCCACGCCGGGATGAATACTGCAATTATTGAGAAGAAATCGTTTCCGCGTGAAGTCCTCTGCGGTGAGTTCTTATCCGGTGAAGTCGTCTTCGCAATAAAAGAATTCGGATTATTCAATGATTTTCTCTCGCTTTATCCAAACAAGGTAACGCAGTTCAGATTTATTCCCGAAAATGGCGTTGAGGCTACTCATGCGCTCGGTTTTGAAGCATATGCATTGAAGCGCTCGCGCCTCGATCAATTATTATTGAATGCGGCCAAGGACTCCGGCGCAGTTGTGTTTCAACCCGCCGAAGTGATTTCGATACAACCAAATGAGAATATCTATGAAATCCGATGTAAAACATCAGGAGACGATTTATTTTTAACAGCACATACTGTGATTGCCGCGTACGGCAAGCAAAGCATATTGGACAAATCGTTGAATAGAGTCTTTGCATCCTATCGTTCTGGCTATAACGGAGTAAAATATCATATCAACAATATTTTATTGAACGAAACTAGCGGGAATGAAATACAACTATATACCGCAAACGGAATATATTGCGGTATAAATCGCGTAAGCGAAAATGAAACCACACTCTGTTTTCTCTCCGATAGAAATGTGAATCAGCAATACCCCAAAAATGCACTTAACGCCTTATTGCAGAGGAACAGGAATTTCAGATCGCTGTTTGCATGCAATCCTTTGGCTGAATTGCATAAACTTCCGGTTTTTGGCACTGGTAATATTTATTTCGGACAACGCTCCGCTGTCGAAAATGGAATCTTTATGATCGGCGATGCGGCAGCGGTCATCGCTCCTCTCGCAGGAGACGGGATCGGAATGGCAATGGAAAGCGGAAAATTAATCGCATCAATATTGACGGACGCAAAGAAAAATAATTTTGACAGACTTACGATAGAAAAATTCTATACGGCGGATTGGAAACATCTTTTTAGCAAAAGACTTTCTACGGCATTACACCTTCAACAAGTAGCAATGAGTTCGTTCGGAGGAAATATCGGCGGGCAGCTGCTGAACTTCTTTCCGCGATTGACCGGAACACTAATTAAACGAACCAGGAACGTGAAATCTATCATATAGAAATTTCTATGGATCATCTCATAACGATTCCTTTGGAAAACACATGGAATATCATCGTTTCGTCTGTTCATTCTTAACAATTTCATAACATCATGTTAACAGATTGTTTACGTATATTTGAACCGTCAAATAACTCATAATTTCAAAAGGAATCCAAGTATGATTAAATCATCACATTTCAACATTGGCACAACGCTGATATTGCTCCTCCTCAGCGGCTGCGGAAAAAGAAACGATCAATCAAATTCATTGCAAATAAAAGGGTCCGATACCATGGTTAATCTGGGGCAGGCTTGGGCGGAATCCTACATGAAACAAAACCCTGGCTCATCGATCGCAGTAACAGGCGGCGGCTCTGGAACAGGGATATCGGCAATGGTGAACAATACATGCGATATCGCAGAAGTCTCGCGGGAGATGAAAGAGAGCGAGATCAAACTTGTTGAATCAAAAGGATTTACTCCGAAAAAAATTATTGTTGCCCTCGATGGCCTTGCCGTTGTCGTGAATCCGGCAAATAAAATCTCCGAACTCACCATCGGCCAGCTTGCCGATGTATTTACGGGCAGAATCAAGAACTGGAAAGAACTTGGCGGGCGCGATGCAAAGATCGTCTTGCTCTCTCGCGAGGTTAATTCCGGCACACACGTATATTTTAAAGAGCATGTACTGCGTAAAGGAAATGCAGACGGGAAAGAAGAGTTTGCGGCGGAAGCTCTGCTTCTTTCAAGCTCTCAGGCAATTGCCGATGAAGTATCACAAAATCTTGATGCCATTGGTTATTATGGTATGGGATATATCACAGCAAAAGAAAAAGCACTTAAAATTGCAAAGGAGAAAAATACACCTGCAATATTGCCAACGATGGACAATGTTATAAGCGGAGCATATCCTATTTCACGGCCGCTTCTGATGTACTCAAAAGGCGAGCCGACAGGATTGGTGAAGTCCTTCATTGATTATGTTCTCTCTCCTGCCGGTCAAGAGATTGTGAAAAAATTGGATTTCGTTCCGGTGCAAAAGTAAACATTCTAGCATATTCACAATGCCCAAGACAATGGACATCCGTACCAAAGTTCGAAAAATAAAAGAATTCATCATTGAACGGATGATTTTCCTCAGTGCAATTCTCTCCATTATCATTGTGGCATTGATCTTTGCATTTCTCTTGAAAGAGGGGCTTTCCATTTTCTGGAGAGTTCCTCTTTCCGATTTTTTATTCGCACAAAATTGGTATCCAATTTCCGATCCTCCTCAATTCGGAATCCTGCCATTGATCCTTGGATCGATTCTCGTTACGGCAGGCGCAGGAATAATTTCGATCCCCATCGGAATCGGCAGTGCACTCTTTATCGCAGAAATCGCCCCGCGTAAAACGAAAGAAGTGATGAAAGCCGGCATCGAACTGCTCGCAGCTATTCCTTCTGTCGTTATAGGTTTCATTGGAATGATAACGCTTGGTCCGATGATCAAAACATTATTCAATCTTCCTACCGGTCTTACAGCACTTTCTGGCTCTATCACACTTGCATTTATGGCAATGCCAACGATTGTTTCCATCGCGGAGGATGCAATTACAGCCGTACCACGACAGTACCGTGAAGCGGCAATTGCCATGGGAGCTACGAAGTGGCAAACCACATGGCGTATAGTTGCATACGCAGCACGCCCCGGCATGCTTGCTGCGGTCATGCTCGGGATTGGCAGAGTTATCGGTGAGACGATGGCAGTTATGATGGTGACGGGGAACGCCGCACTGATTCCCCACAGCTTTCTTCAACCTGTGCGTACATTGACTGCAACTATTGCAGCAGAGATGGGTGAGACAGTTCAAGGCGGTGAACACTACGCTGCACTCTTTGCAATCGGCATCGTCTTGTTTATTATTACTTTTTTAATTAACGGCGCCGCAGATATATATCTCCACAAAACGCAGAAGTAGTGAGCCCGGATGAATCCATGAATGTTCAAGTAAAACAAAAAATTGCTTTCAGTATTCTCTTCTTCTGCACGCTGCTTGTCATCATACCGGTGCTGGTGATCCTGGTAATAATTTTCGCCAAAGGAATCAGTGCCATAGATATATCCTTTCTTACCGAGATGCCCACAAACGGAATGACTGCCGGCGGTATTTTCCCTGCAATTCTCGGCACGCTCTATCTTGTTCTTGGGGCAATTCTGTTTGCCGTGCCGTTGGGAGTTCTCTCTGCAATTTATCTTGTCGAATATTCGCGTGAAAATATATTAAGCCGTATTGTGAAACTCGCGATTGTCAATCTTGCCGGAGTTCCATCGGTGGTCTATGGCCTCTTTGGATTAGGCATTTTTGTTTTATTTTTAGGATTTGGCGCTTCCATTCTCTCAGGCTCGCTGACTTTAGGAATTATGATTTTGCCGGTGATCATTACTGCATCGCGTGAAGCCCTGGAGAGTGTTCCAAAATCATTTCGCATTGTCAGTTTATCGCTCGGTGCAAGTAAGTGGTAGACCATTCGACATTCGGTGCTGCCGCACGCATTGCCTGGTATCTTAACAGGAACCATTCTCGGCCTTGGCCGCGCTGCCGGTGAGACAGCTCCCATTCTCTTTACTGTTGCAGCATTTTATCTTCCGAAACTGCCGACATCGTTGTTCGACCAGACAATGGCACTGCCGTATCATCTCTATGTGATTTCCACACAAGTTCCGGGTATTCCGGAAAACGTACGTTATGGAACTGCTCTTGTCCTCCTTTTGCTGGTATTGATTTTAAATCTCACTGCGATCATCCTGCGATACCAATTCAGGAAACGCAAAAAATGGTAGAGGCCCGGATAATAAATGTTTCTATCCGTGATTTTTCTATTCACTTTAGAGATGTCACAGCACTCAAAGGATTGAATCTTGATATTTATCGAAACGAAATATTTACCATTATCGGTCCAGCAAACTCAGGAAAATCATCGTTACTCCAATCACTAAACCGCCTGAACGATCTTAATCCCGCTTACAAAAAAACCGGAACGATTCTTATCGATGACCAAGACATAGAGTCCATGAACGTGGAATCACTTCGTAAAAGAGTCAGCATCGTATTTGCATTACCGTTCCCGCTTCCATTGTCCATCTTTGATAACATTGCTTACGGGCCGCGTATGCACGGCATTAAAAATAAACCGAAACTTACTGAAATTGTTGAAAAGGGATTACGTGAAGCTTATCTATGGGATGAGGTAAAAGACCGGCTCGACTCGCCTGCAATGAACCTTTCCGGCGGCCAGCAGCAGCGGTTATGTATTGCACGCATATTAGCAGTCGAACCGGAAATTATTATGTTCGATGAGCCGACATCAGGCCTCGATCCAATTTCTACGGCACGAGTTGAAGAAACTTTACGAATACTGAAAGAACATTATACGATTATTCTTGTGACAAACAACGTGGCGCAAGCAGCTCGGGTAGGTGATAGAACAGCATTTCTCTTGATGGGGGAACTCATTGAATTGAATGAAACGAAACGCCTTTTCACGATGGCGCAGGATAAACGCACCGATGATTATCTAACCGGGAAATTCGGATGAGCATAGACAGTCCAATTATCGAAGCACGTCATCTTAATTTATTTTACGGGAATTTTCAGGCGCTTCTTGATATTAACCTCGAGATCGGACAGCAGAACATCACAGCTTTGATCGGACCATCCGGCTGCGGAAAATCAACACTCGTACGTGTCTTCAATCGTATGAATGATTTGATCGAAGGAGTTCGGGTCACCGGAGAAGTAATGATTCAGGATGCCAACATTTTTTCACCGGAAATTGACCTGATTGCTTTGCGGAGGAAAGTCGGGATGGTGTTTCAACGGCCGAATCCATTTCCGTTATCCGTGCGGGAGAATCTTTCATTTGGCCTTGAGATTCATCGTGAGTACTTAAAAAAAGACCATACTGATATTATCGAGCAGTCATTAAAAGATGTACTCCTTTGGGATAATTTGAAAGACCGTCTCGATCAATCTGCGCTGCGTCTTTCCCTGGAACAACAACAGCGTTTGTGTATTGCGCGTGTGTTAGCGATGAAACCGCAAATTATTCTTATGGATGAACCATGTTCAGCGCTCGATCCCATTGCAACAATGAGGATAGAAGAATTGATGCAGGAATTAAAAAAGAATTATACAATCGTCATTGTGACGCATAATATGCAGCAAGCCGCCCGAGCCAGTGACTACACTGCATTTCTCTATATTGGCAAATTGATAGAGTTTGACGAAACAAAACGCATCTTTTCTGCCCCGAAAGAAAAACAAACGGAAGATTATATCACAGGTAGATTTGGATAAAAGGAGTTACCACGATGGAACGTCATTTTCAAAAAGAATTAGAAAGCCTCAAAACTTCCCTCATCAAAATGGGAAGTGTGGTGGAAGAAAATATCGAAATGGCAATTCGCTCAGTGATGGAGAAGAATCAAGATCTCGCGCTGAAGGTGATCGAGACAGATGCACGGGTCGATGCGCTTGAAATCGAAATCGATAACGCCATTGTTGATTTACTTGCATTGCAGCAGCCTGTAGCAAGCGATCTGCGGTTTATTCTAGCGGCATTAAAAATCAACAACGATTTGGAACGCATTGGCGACCATGCAGAGAACATCGCGCAGGCCGCTCAAGTACTCTGTTCGTTTCCCAACGTAGAGTTATTAAGCGAAATTCCCAAAATGGCAGAAATCACTCGGACAATGTTAAAAGAAGCGATCGACAGCTTCATTCTTCTTGATCCTGTAAAAGCGCGTACAGTTTTAAAATCAGACGATCAAATCGATGATCTTAACAGAATAGTCATACGAAAAGTTATCGAATTGATAAAGAGTAACAAACAAACTGCCGAATGTGGGTTGGAATTAAGTCTTGTGAGCAGAAACATGGAGCGCGTTGCCGATTTAGCGACGAACATTGCCGAAGAAGTCATCTTCCATACGCAGGCACGCATCGTGAAGCATCACGCAGAAGAAAAAAATAAATCGGATTAAATATACTTTTCATCAGACGAAAAACCCTCCGAGTGAATATACCGTTATCGCAGTGTCATGTCGTGGAACGATACAATTCGAATAGTTTCCGATTAATGATTTTCATCATCCTGCGTGGTCAAAAATTGTGGATAGAGTTCCTTCATACAATCAGGGCAAATACCATGTGAGAATCTCGCCTCTGAATGACGTTGAATATATCCTTCCAGTTGATCCCAATATCCTTTGTCATTGCGGATCTTCTTGCAGTGAGCGCATATCGGAATGAGACCACCCAGCGTTTTGATATTGGCCGTCGCTTCTTGAATACGTATTTGCAGTTCTTTCTCATTCCTTAAAAGTTGCCATATACGTACGCGGTAAAAACCAAATCCGACTCCTCCCGCTGCGATCAATACAAAACCATAGAACCACCAAGTTTTCCAAAAAGGAGGAGTGATGACGATTCGAATGGAAGTCCCCTGATCGTTCCATATTCCTTGATTATTGGAAGCCCTGACATGGAAAGTGTACTGACCACCGGGCAAATTTGTGTAGGTAACAAAGCGCCTGTTTGCATTTGTATAACTCCATTCTTTCTCAAATCCCTCCATCATATATGAATAGAGATTATCCCTTGGTGAAGCAGAATGAAGACCTGCAAATTCAAAAGAAAATACGTTGTCTTTATAAGAGAGATCAATTTCGTTACAGTCTGATATAGATTGAGTAAGAATTGTACGTCCTTCTACATTCTTACCGATAGCGACAGGTTTATTAAAGATTTGAAAATCTGTTACCACTACCTTTGGGAAGGATGGATCATCTATAATACTATCTGGATAAAAAATATTGAAACCGTTCATGCCGCCAAAGATCATCTCTCCGCTTTTAAGCTTACAACAAGCACCCGGTTCAAATTCATTGCTTTGAAGTCCATAACTTTCAAAGTAGTTCTTAATCTTCATAGTGCGAGGATCAAATTTAGACAGTCCATGGTTGGTGCTGATCCAAAGATTGTCGTGGTCATCTTCCAGAATTCCCTGAACGTTGTTGTTTGATAATCCGTCTTTTTCGCCATAACAATGAAATATTCCGGTAATTCGATTAAATTTATTGAGGCCGTTAGAAGTGCCTAACCAGAAAGCTCCTGCATGATCTTCATAAAGACACAAAACTTTATCATCGCTTATACTGTTAGAATCCCGGCTATCAGATCGATAATGAAAGAATTTTCCTTCTCCGGGATTAAAACGGTCCAGGCCTCTCAACATGGTTCCAATCCAAAACATGCCGGAAGAATCTTCATCGATTGTCCAAATGAAATTGTCGCTTATACTCTTTGGGTCATTTTGATCATGAACATAACGGATAAATACTCCACTTGTATAATCGAATCGATTTAATCCTCCGCCCCATGTTCCTATCCACAGATTTCCCGCCCGGTCCTCACAAATACTCCATGCATTATTATTACTTATGCTGTGAGGATTATTAGGATCATTTCGATAGCGGATGAATTGTCCTTTCTTCCGGTCAAAATAATTCAACCCATCTTCTGTGCCAATCCATAACCTGTTGGAACGATCTTCAAAAACACTTCTGATCAAATTACTGCTCAAACTAGTAGGGTCTTGCGGATTATATACATAGTGCGTAAATCGATTTTTTTTCCGGTCTAACCGATCTAAACCTCCACCATCGGTTCCTATCCAGATCATTCCCTGGTTATCCTCACGAATTGCATGGATGGTATTTTTTGACAAGCTGTTTACATCATTGGGATGATTTTTGTAAAGTGTGAATTCTCTTTTGCCCGGATTATATTTATTGATACCATTGTAATTTGTTCCTAACCACAGCACGCCCAATTGATCTTCAAAAATAGAAAGTACCGAATTACCGCTTAGACTCGTAGGGTCCTGAGGATTATTTTGATAATGAAGAAATTGACCATTGTCTCCAACATTAGAACCAGCAACAAATTTATTGAGTCCCCCACCATTGGTACCTATCCAGAGATTTCCATTACGATCTTCGATTATGGATCTGATAATATTTTGACTTAAGCTATTGGGATTGTTCAGATTGTTCTGATAACGGACAAATCGATTCTTCTGAGAATCAAACCGATTTAATCCACCGCCCCAAGTCCCCAGCCACAGATTCCTTGCCCGGTCTTCGTAGATTCTCCAGATGCTATTATGACTTATACTATAAGGATCATGAGGATTATTTTGATAGCAAATGAATTCCCCTTTCTTCCTGTCAAAATAATTCAATCCACCATCGGTACCTATCCAAAGATGTCCATTCCGATCCTCAAGAATCGATAGTACATTATTCTGACTTAGACTTTGCGGATTACGAGGGTCATGTATGTAACGAATGAATTTTTCTTCTTTTCTGTCAAACTGATTGAGTCCTCCCCCCTGAGTACCAATCCAAAGGTTTCCCGATTTATCTTCATACAGAGAACGAACATAATTATTACTCAGAGTGCTCGGTTCGTTTGGATTATTTTTGTAGTGAATAAATCTTTCTTTTTCCCGATCAAAGCGATTGAGGCCGTCTTCTGTTCCTACCCACAATACACCCAGATGATCCTCAATAATGGACTCAATGTTGTTTTTACTTAAGCTGTATGGATTTTCAGGGTCATTTTTATATATTTTAAAAGTATATCCATCATACCGATTGAGACCTTCATAAGTCCCAAACCACAAGAAACCTTTCCTGTCTTGACAAATGCACAATACAGAACTCTGAGATAATCCGGACTCAATGGATATCCTTTCAAATTGAATCTCATCCTTTTGAGAATAGGCTGGGGAAATCAGGAAAATAGCGGTCATTGCCCACAAGACAACCACTTTCGGCATTTTAATCATCATGCTTTCGGTTGTCTTATCAAGTCTGACGGTTCCTCAAATTTCATTTATCACCGAAATTCTAAAATGAGAAAATTCTATCACAAATATTTGTCCATATGAAGACAGACTGTGAAACACCACAAAAAATACTATACCTAATATACTATTTTTTAAAATTATAGTCTGGATAAAGTTTTGCGGCACAATCCGGACAAATGCTATGACTGAATTTGGCATCTGATCGGTCTTGGATATACGATTCGATTTGTGTCCAATACCCTTGGTCATCACGGATCTTCTTGCAATTGGCACAGATAGGAACCAATCCACTTAATAACTTTACATCAGCAAGTGCATCTTGAAGTTCGGCAATAAGACGCTCGCGCTCCGTTTCAGCTTTCTTGCGTTCAGTAATGTCACGACCAATACCGACCAATCCGATAGTTTGACCTTTTTCATCTCGTAATGGGACCTTTGAAGTATCTAACCAGCGTTTCTCGCCCTGTGCATTCATTACATATTCTTCTCTGTTGATCACCGGCTGGCCGGTTTGTATCACCGCTTGATCATCGGCAACGAAGCCTTCTGCTATTTCCTTCGGAAATAATCCAAAATCATCTTTCCCTAAAACTTCGGCTTCAGATTGCAAACCCATGTTATGCACATCGGCTAAATTCGCAATGGTTTTCCTGGAGTCAATATCTTTTACATAAATTGCATCCGGAATATTATCAATCAGTGTCCGAAGAAGGTTGCGCTCTTTCGTAACGGCCGATTCCAACCGTCGTTGTGCTGCCAAATCTCTAGTTTGTATTCGCCACTTGTAGATCCAGAAAACAATCCCCGATAGAACAGCAAGGAGTATCAATCTAAACCAAAGAGTTTGCCAGTACGGAGGCGTTATCGTAATCCGCAAGGAAGTTCCTTCCTCATTCCAAATTCCATCGTTATTCGAACCTTTTACGCGAAATATATATTCGCCAGGATTTAAATTTGTATACGTCACTTCTCTTCTATTATCAGAATAGATCCAGTTTTTATCAAAACCCTCCATTTGATAGGCATATTGATTTTTTTCAGGTGCCAAAAAATCCATTGCGACAAAAGAGAACGTTAAGACCGATTGTGCGTAGGATAAAGTCAAATTTTTTGTTTCCGTAATCGTTTGAATTAATGGGGAGCCTTCAGCACCCGGTTCAACTCTTGTGTTAAATATTTTAAAATCAGTAATTAAAATATCTGGAACTTTATTATTTTTAACGATCTTTTCTGGATAAATAATATTAAACCCTTTTGTGCCTCCCATGAAGAGTGATCCATTTTTTGTCCTTAAAACGCTTCTATTATAGAATTCATTACTTTGTAAACCATCAGATTTTGTAAAATTCTTAAATTTTTCTTGTTTATAATCAAACCGACCTACACCATTGTTTGTCGTCACCCAAAGCATTCCGGATTTATCTAAAACAAGTCCTTCGATAACATTATCGGGCAACCCGTCTTCTTTGTAGTACCGTTTGAAAGATCCGGTAACGGGGTTAAACCGGTTCAGACCGTTTTGTGTACCAATCCAGACACAGGTGTCGTTTTCAATCAGTATATCGAAAACTCTTTCATGACTTAAACTATTTATACTATTTGGATCATGAGTGTACGTAATAAAACCTCTTTTGTCGGGGGCGAAAATCTGGAAACCATTTGAAAAGCCCAGAAATAAACGCCCTTGAGAGTCTTTCTTAATTTTAACGAGATATGTGTTGAGTATACCGCTGTTGTCTGGTGTATAGTTCGTAAACTTTTTCTCTTTGATTTGATAATGAATTAAACCACTTCCAAAACTTCCCAGCCATAAATCATCATGATCGCCTTCAGCAACTGCAAATATATTGTTGTCTTGAATACCGCTATTTGCAGTTGTAAACGATGTAAATGATTTCGTTTTGCTATCAAAATGAACTATTCCTCCATCCCAGCATCCAAACCAGAGTTGATTATTTGAATCTTCAACTATACAGAGAATGGCATTACTGCTCATATGCGAATTATCTGTATTGAAGCGCAAAAAAGTATTGGTTTCTTCACT
>Ga0265323_10001420_pt1 | contig 11788 bp, 14 predicted proteins | sample 41225metaG_FD_193580 | JGI IMG/M metagenome (GOLD analysis project Ga0265323, IMG submission 193580) | Rhizosphere microbial communities from Carex aquatilis grown in University of Washington, Seatle, WA, United States - 4-12-25 metaG | ecosystem: Host-associated > Plants > Roots > Rhizosphere... | reverse complement strand
CAACACCTCTTCAGCTTATGCCTATTACATGCCCGGTCCGAGATACGACATCACGCATCAGCCTGCCTATCCTCTCACAAACTTTACCCCTCCCACTGCGCAAGTTGCTCCGACTAGCACGCAGGTTGCCCCTCAAACTATATTAACGACTTCCACACCCATAATCGTGAACGGCCAGGTCACGACTTCCACGAGCACACAACCGGTCACAACTATCGGAACAGGTAGTGTAAACTTTGGATCATTATTTAATTCTCTCTTTCCCCAGGAGGCCCAGACGCCGGTCCAGTCTACTATAACTACTGATGCGGTCATCGCGGTCCCGAGTGATATATTTATTGCTCATCTCCAGACACCAACAAGCACGATTGATGTTCAACGCTTCATAGATCCCTCAACTTCCGTGGCCTGCTATTATTCTGAAATCACCACGGCCGGATACACACAGATCATCCCGAATTGCGTTACCATTACCCAGATACCTGTGCAATAGATGTGGATATGCTGGGGAAATAGTGTCGATATGATAGGGATATCTTGGGGATTAGGTGGGGATAAATTTTAAAAGAAAAAAATACTCCCCAACTTGTCAGAAAAAATCCACAGGATATCAACATCTTGAATTATCAAAAATACGAAGCCATTACAGGATAAAAAACATCAATTCCCCATATCCCCACCCCTAGTAATAGTAATAAGTTATATATAGAAAATATGAAAAGCAAAACCACAGTCATTCCAGACCCGATTAGGAAGGAGCTTAAGCAAGATCCCTTCTACCTGACGTGCTCCTTGTTTGGCCACCATGGCCACACATGCGATGGCCGGATAACCTGGGAGCACGCGCTTGTCATAGGTGGCAAGAAGCTTCAACTAAAGTGGGGAATTATTCCCCTTTGCGCCAAAGGACACGAAGTAGACCAATTCCAAGACGGCCACTCAATGATCAAGGAAATGAATGAATGGGTCGCCTTGTCGCGCGCTTCAGTTCAAGATATTTTAGACCTCTTTGGTGAGGCTGAAGTAACCTCCCTTTCGAAATCTAGGTTATGGACGCAGCGCCGGACATGGCTCATACAAAAGTATGGGGAATATAAAGTCATTCCACAGAAGATCAGGTATGGCCTACGTTCTATTGGAGGACACTTCGAAGCCACCAAGTCCTTGACTTAAAAATATCAATCCGTATTATTACTCGCATATAAAAATAACAATATAAACACATGTCGACAAGAATGGTGATCAAGACAGGAGTAGCAGCTCGGGATTCTCTTATCAAAGGCGCAAGTTTCATGGCCGATGCTGTAAAGTCCACCCTCGGTCCCTTCGGCGCCAATGCCGTTCTCGAAAAGGGAATGAAGGTCACCAATGATGGCAAGACCATTGCTCAAGAGTTCATGTCTACAGACGAGACGGAAAATCTCGGCATCAACATCCTTCGCCAGGCAGCGACCCGGACGGATGATAAAGTCGGGGACGGAACCACTACCGCCATCACCTTAGCCCAGGCGATACTCAAAGCCGCTATTCGCCACCTTCCGACGGAGAAGCGGATAATCGGCGATATGACCCCGATGGAAGTCATAACCCAGATAGAAAAAGAGCGTGCGGATGTGACGGAACAATTGAAAACAATGAGCAGCCCCATCACCACTGAAAAGCAGCTCATCGATGTCGCCACTGTATCGGTCGAGGACAAGGATCTCGGTAAGCTTATCGGATCGGCTCAGTTCAAGCTCGGGCCGAACGGCGTGCTCATAGCCGAGGAATCAAATGATGAAGAACACTCCGTAAAGCACGTCAACGGCGTCAGGATTGATAATGGCTTCAGCACCAATATGATAGCCTTCGATCCCGCCACCCAATCCCTGAACACACCCATGACCCGCACTCTCTTGACCGACTATGTTATCCAAAGCCTTGTACCACTAGCACCGGTACTCAAGATACTCACCGACCAAAGAGTCCGGGATTTGGCCATTATTGCCCGCGGCTTTTCAGCCGAAGCTATTCAAGAGGCCATCAAATACGGACAGGCTGGTTTTCGCATATATCCCATCAACGCTCCGTATACAGACCAGAAAGAGATAATGAGGGATATCGCAGTCGTCTTAGGGGGCCGATTCATCCATACCGAAGCGGCCAACATCGAAGATGTCATGATCTCCGACATAGGTACGGCCGAGAAGATCGTGGCCCGCAGATGGAATTCCGAGATAGCCGGCGTCGATGATTCTACCTCCCGTACTCGCGTCAAAGGGCGCATAACAGAGCTCACGAAGCAGTTGAAAGCCTCGGAATCAGATTTCGAAAAGCGAAACCTTCAGATCCGCATCGCTCAGCTCACTTCCGGATTCGAGATAGTGAAGATAGGCGGCAATGTTGCCAAGAGAAAATACCTCTTGGACAAAGCAGTTGACGCGGTCAACTCGGTCAGGAATGCCTTCCAGGAAGGCGTGGTTGCGGGCGGCGGAAAGGCTTTGAAGGAGATAGCCGACAAGATGCCGGCAGACGCTATCCTCAAGCCGGCGCTTTCCTCGGTCTATGAGCAGATCATCTCGACCGGTCCCAAGGATTTCGAGATACCTGAATGGGTAAAGGATCCCGTCAAGGTCCTGCGCGTAGCCTTGGAAGAGGCCTGTGGAGTCGCTGCGACCCTATCCACTACGCTCATATCCACGGCTCAAGAGCAGCGCAAGCCGTTGGATCAGATGCTTGGAGTTCAAGTATCTGGATCTGAGGAATAATCCCCAAGATATCCACTCTTTCTACTCGTGGACAGAAAAAGGGTGTATAATTAGGAAATGAAAAAGATTGCCCCAGATAATCTCCCTTCAAACCTGAAGACATCTCGTCAGAACATAGATGAGGTTGGACGTACTAGCCAAGGAGCACCTACTACTTTCATTCCCCGAGAAAAGAAATTTCTCGCCAAGGCAAAAGCCAAGAAGGGAACAAAGAAAGACGAGTATACTCTTAAGGACGCAATGAAGCGTGTCAAGCATTAAGCCCCATGGCCATAGGATACTGCGTAAAATGTAAAAAGAAGAAGGACATCAAAGGATGTCACGAGATCACTATGAAGAACGGCCGCAAGGCCTGTAAAGGAACTTGTCCGACTTGCGGTACTGGCATGCACCGCATATTGAAGTCAAAATAGGCATGCCATTCGTCTCTCAAGCGCAACGACGGAAGATACCCTTGACGATGCCTACCATGATGAAATCACAACCCCTTTCCTTGGAGATAATTTTGTGTAACTAAATTCCTCATTATCCTCAGTAGATCGTCTTTTCGGTGGTTGTACCTGAATTCGGCTTCTTTCAGATAGAGAGGGTAGACATGCCTAGAAACACCCTTGAATCGGCTTATATACCCCTTCGCATACCCCCAGAACCGGTCTATGTTGTGCGTATGCACACCATCTACCGTCCTGCGCCGTACAGAGTGGTTTACGGCCTTGTGGACGTATCCGCTTATCTTGAGCTCATTAAAGCCAGCCCATTGGTCCGTATAGATGGTTGTTCCAGGGTCGACGACTAGATGGATGATAGGGAAGAGGGTATCGCGGTTCGCCTTTTCGATTATCTTCGTATACACATCACCCTCTCTCCGGATAATCCCGAATACCATGACATTCATCTTCTTACGTCTAGCTATTTTTCTGCGAAGACCGCGTGGCGGCCGCCAATCCCCATACCCGCTATCGATAGCTTTCCTTTCCCGGGTCCTAGCTTTGGCTCCCCGGCCGAAGAACGCTTGGTCCATCTCCACCTCGCCGGCAAACCTTGGCGCCTTCGATGTCCGTTCCATAATCAATTCCCGGTAGTGCCTGTAATACTTGTTCACGCTGTTACGATGAACACCCACATCCTCGGCCGTAATTAGGGCTATTTTGCCTTGCACAAAGCACTTCAGAATCTGATCCTGCTTCTTTTTGGACAGTCGCGGCAGTCTTGCAAACATATTGCCATCATAGTAAGATAGGCATGATATGTCAATAAGCTGTTCTTAGGTAGTCTATAGGCTTGCATAGCTTAGACACCCTTTCCGTGGCTTACTTGTGTTGATCCGGGGCAGTTGTGTGGTACGATTTATCAATATTATTTAGGTTTTTCAGGAAAATAACATGACCCTCCAATCTCTTGTAAAAAATGAATTAAGACATCTTGTTAGTCGTGCTTATGAATCTGGCATTAAAGAATCATCAAACTAACATGAAACAGTCCATAACAAAGAGGGAGAAGCAGAAGTGTTGTGTTTGCGATAAAGAAGCGGAATCTAAAGAAAAGATATGACTAAAACCCGCTACAAATTTCTCCGAGAAGGCTTCAAATCCAATTCAGGTGACTGTACTTGGAAAGTAGGCGAATGGAAAATGCACGATGGCGACTTAGATATGTGCCGAGCAGGTTTCCATTGTTCCAAGAAAATCTGGGAAGCGTTCTCATATGTCCAAGGAGAGATTCTTGCCGAAGTCGAGGTGAAAGGAGAATCCAAGAAACAGGATGACAAAGAAGTCTACTCGGATATGAGAATCATTAAAGCGTGGAAGTGGCAGAAGAAAGACTCCGTGGCCTTATCTATATTTGCTGCAGAATTGTGTATCGGAGAATATGAGAAAGTGTATCCTAAGGATAAAAGACCAAGAGAGGCTATCGAAGCGGCAAAGAAGTGGTTGTTAGAACCGACTAAAGAGAACGAGTCGGCGGCGGCGGCGACGGAGGAGTCGGCGTGGTCGGCGGCGGCGGGGGCGTGGTCGGCGGCGTGGTCGGCGGCGTGGTCGGCGTGGTCGGCGGCGGCGGAGTCGGCGACGGAGTCGGCGAGGTCGGCGGCGTGGTCGGCGGCGGAGTCGGCGGCGGCGGCGGCGGAGTCGGCGTGGTCGGCGGCGGAGTCGGCGGCGGCGGCGGCGGCGGAGTCGGCGAGGTCGGCGGAGTCGGTGGCCAAAAAGAAAGTCTTTACCAAGATATGTAAGTGGTTCGACGCTCATTTATCAGAATTAGAGGAAATAAAATGAACTTCACCTACGAACATATAGAGACCCAGGAAGAAGTCCGCAAGCATATCCAAGGTTGCGAGGGTAAGCATACCCAACAAGCTATCTACTCCACTTTCCACGACGCTCTTACACAGATATGTTTTGGCTGTCATAAAATTAGAAGCACGATACAAATACAATGAAAACACCCAAACAAGAAGAATTAGGCTATGACGGGCGCCCCTTTTGCGAGTGTGGTCATACAGCAAGTTTCCACCACGCTTTTGGCACAAAAGAATGTCCCTCCTTGTGCAAAGGAAGCGTGACAGTCGGGTGAATGAGATGATATGAAGACGAAAAGAGTGTAGAATACAAATATGCCATCCCGCGAATCATCAATAAGGAACGGAAAAAAGGGAGGCCGCCCTCTAGGCCGCAAGAACGACGATACCCTGAAAAAAGAGGTGGTTATGAAGGCGTATCAGCAGCGCGTTATGAGTGTAGCCGATCGTCTTTTGGACATTCAACTAGGCCTTGCACATGGATCGACATATCTATTCAAGATAGAGAAGGAGCTTGTCGGTCCTAAAAAGAAACAATGGTATCGGGCCAAAAAACCGGTGCTCGTCACTGATTTGGAAGAAATCCAGATGTACCTTGAAGGTAAGGTCGAAAATGGCGACATGGAAGATTCGGCCGATTCCGGCACCACATATTACTACATGACGACCAAGGAGCCTGACCGCCAAGCCGCCGAAGATATCCTGAATAGGACATTTGGCCGATCTACCGCATCTGTTACAATGGATGTGACATCGGACGGGGAGAAACTCCAACTTTTCAATGAAACTCAACTCCAAAGAATCGCAAGCCGCCTTAGCAATGGTCGTAAGCCAGTCAAGAAATAATCTCATCGATTTTGAGATTGCGACTGACAACGACTACGATCCAAACTGGCACCACGATATCATCGCCAAAGAGCTCGAGCATATTGAAGCTTTCGGCGATAGGGATTTCAAGATACTTATCGTCTCTGTTCCGCCCAGGCACGGCAAGAGCCGTCAATGTTCAATAGATTTTCCGGCTTGGTATCTCGGCCGCAATCCTGACAGAGAAGTCATCATCGCCTCCTACTCGGCCGAACTCGCCCAATCATTCGGCTCAAAAACTCGCGACAAAGTAGATTCTCCTAGGTTCAAAGTCATCTTTCCGGATGTGAAGCTCAAGGAAGACGAAAAGGCGAAGGGAAGATGGATGACAAATAGAGGGGGAAGCTACACTGCCGCCGGCGTTGGCGGCGCTATCACAGGTCGCGGCGCCCACGTCCTCTTGATTGATGACCCGGTAAAGAACAGGGAAGAAGCCGATAGTCGCGTCTACCAGGAAAAGACATACGAATGGTTCACCTCGACGGCATTCACCCGCCTCGCGCCGAATGGCGTAGTAGTCCTCATTATGACCAGATGGAATATGAGCGACCTCGCCGGAAGGATTCTTGAAAATCCAGATCTTAAAACTCGAACAAAAATCATCCGGCTGCCCGCCATCTCGGAACACGACAGTCTCCCATATCGCCAGGCCAACGAACCGCTATGGCCTACCAGATTCACCATGAAGGCGCTTCAGGAGATCAAGACTACCATTGGCCCATATGACTGGAATGCCCTCTATCAAGGCAATCCGGTTTTGACTGAGAACCAAGAATTTAAGCCAGACTGGTACAGATATACTGATGAGACAAAACTCGCCATGATGAACTGCCGGCGATTCCTCACCGTGGATACCGCCATGAGCAAAAAGACCCAGGCTGATCAGACTGGCTTCTGCGACAACCGGGTCAATTCGGAGAACTTCTGGCACTTGAAGGCTTGGGGCTCAAAACTAGGCCCTGAAGAGCTTGTGGACGCCCTATTCAATCTCCACACCTCAAACCACTACGAAGCCATAGGAATCGAGAAAACGACCTATACGGAGGGTTTAAAGCCTTATCTGGACTCGGAACAGCGCAAGCGCGGCATCTTCTTGCCTATCGTGGAGCTGGATCACAAGCAAACGGCTAAGGAGATACGTATTCGCGGACTTATCCCCAGGTATTCCACAGGTTCAATATTCCACATAGAAGGTCAATGCAAAGACCTCGAAGCACAGCTTATGCACTTCCCTGTCGGCTCAAAGGACGATATTATCGACGCTACCGCTTATCAGCTCCAAATCGCCGATGTTCCTCACCACCAAGCAAGCGGACTGACGATTCATATCGATGAAGACTACTAATAAAATGAAAATTCCAAAGACCCTCAAAGCTTTCGGATATAACTGGAAAATTACTAGGTTCCATAGCAAAAAGAATGGTAATAAGAACAATGGCGCATTTTTATGGGATAAGAAAGAGATCCAATTAGATGTAGATTATGGCGATGAAGAGAATATCTTTCTTCACGAGCTCATGGAATGTATTTTGAAGGAACTCCATTATCGGTTCTATGGCCAAGAAGGATCGATGGAGTATATTTTTCACTTCGACCATAGTGGATTCATCCGTTTTCACTCTATGTTCTACCAGATCATGAAGGATAATAAGATTCTCTGAATATCCACACCTTTATCCCCTTTTCCGTGATACAATTATCGTATGGTTGGACAGAAAATCACTGGGGCTGACGGTAAGCCTCTGGATAACTACAAATCTCTTTCAGAGTCTTCATATCAACCGCCTGATGCGGTAAAAAAGCTGTATGCAAAAGTGCAGCAGGACTATTGGGTCGCGTATGCCCTTCAGCACCGCGAATTCAAAGAATTCGACGGTCATTCTCTATTGAGCCGCACACGTCTCGATCAAGAGACGATGAGCACATATGTAGGCTGCGAGTATGTTCCGAAGCAGAAGCAATGGAGATGGAAAGGCCGAAAGAACATCTCTCGCAACAAGCTCTTCGCAATCCTCGCCCGGGCGATTGCCGGCATGCTGTATCCTTTTGCATATGCCAAGAACGAGAAGAACGAGAACGATGCGATGAGCGCCAGAGTCGCACGTTATCTCATTGAGGACGCCCTCCGAAAAGCTAACTATGAGACTCAGTTCATGTTCATGATCCTATCGGCGCTTTCACAACCCTGCGTCTGGGTTGAAGTCGAATGGATCGAAGCGATGCAGCGTATCAAGCAGCGAATGGCTGATGGATCCATAAAGATACTTGAGGCCATAGATCAGCTTCTAACCGGGCTCAATCTGAACATCATCCCGATTGGCGAATTACTCTGTGCTGATTTCTACAGCGGTTGCGGTAAGAACATCCAGCGCCAGCCGTATATGATTCGTGTCCGTCGGCTTTCATGGGATCAGGCACGCAAGCAGTATTCAGGCAAGCACTTCAATGCCGATGGCACAGATCTTTTCGATTTCGTCCAGGCAGGGAAGACACGCGTGCTCCTGGCTGGTCAGGAAAACCAGACTCTATTTGACATCGTATGGACTGAGGCTGACATAGATGAAGTCCAGGAATTCACCGCTTTCTATCGTGATGAAGACCTCGAAGTCACTTTTGTCGGCGGAGTTTTCATGGGTAATGAAGAGGATCCGTATAACAGCAATCCTTTCACTCATCGTCGGCTATGCTTGATTGATAACCAGTGGGTTTCAATTCCGGTATATCGTTTTGCGCAGACAGGATATCAGCCAATGGATCCGACCGGCCGCTTCCTATACTACAAATCCGCTGCGGCAAACATGTTCTGGGATGATGCTGCATTGAACAAGATGCATCAGCTCTTCTTCGACGCCACACAGCTCGACGTCTTTAAGCCGATGTTCCTATCCGGCGTCGGCAAAGTCGATACCAAGGTCATGGTCCCTTCAGCCACAATCGGGATGCCTATGGGCGCTACCGCGACACCTTTCAACCTTGGTCCGAATCTCGCTATGGCCTATCAAGCATTCATGCAGCAGAATAACGATCTCGAAGCCACTTCACAGGCAAATCCGGCCGGTGCTACTCAGCCGACTGCTCCAGGACAACAACCAAGTGCCATAACCGCGCAGCAAGTTCAAGCTCAACAAGAACAAGCCAAGATGCTGATGTCGCCGTTCGCTCTCATGATAGGAGATCTCATCCAACAAATCGGCGAATTGACTTGGGATTGCATCGTGAGCCATGAGACGGTGGGAGAGCTCGATGATACGGTCCCTGGCAGTCTCAACCTGAAATACAAGCAGTTTCTCATCAAAGGAAAAGAAAAAGGCAAGCAGATCACCAACAAGATAATGTTCTCGACCGAGAACATGGGCAAGCAATTCACCGATGACCAGATCCTGAAAAAGGAGTGGGCATTATATGATATGACCGGCAAGACTCCGGAAGCGCGCTCCAAGTCCGACATGCGCATATATCTCGTCAATCCATATCAGCTAGCCCGTATGTCCGTCACTATTTGGATTGATCCGGATCAGATTGTGGACAAGTCTCTGGGCGCCGAGCGCGAACGCAAGATGCGCGCCTTCAATATCCTCACTGATCCTCGCGTAGTGCCGTTCACCGATCAGAAGAATGTTGTTGACGACTTCGCCATCGAGGAATACGGCGGCGATGACCCGAACAGATACAAGAATAAAGGCCCTATTCAACCTCCTACCCAGAATGGTATGATTCCAGGACAGGGTGGGGAAGGTGGAGGGCCGCCGAATGGCCCTGGAGCGAAGCCGGTCGTGTCGCCCCTTAATAATATTCCAACCAAAGTATCAAGATGAATAAATCAATCAAGAAAGCTCCCGCACCAGGCGGAGAGAAGCAGATAATGAAGAAGGTCGCCAAGCAAAAGGCCGGTCTTCATCATTTTGTCGCAACAGGCGGCAAGCCCAAGAATTTCAAGGGATGCCAGGGAGTGAATCCTGCGACTGTCCCGGGCGTTTCAGCCAAATAGATTCCTTAGATAGAATAATCAGTTAAAAATAATCACCATGTCTCAATCTACATACGCTCGTTCGTATCCTTGGGCCGTTAATCCAGTCAAGCTAATTGAAGCCATCACCGACCTCGAGAATGCCAAGAAGTTGGATCCGTCTGTTGTAATCAACGAGGATACCATCAAGGCGCGCTACATTGTTCGTAAAGGTCTTGTCAAAGGCGCTGTCACTCAGCCTGTACCCGCAGACGGAGGTGTTGGAGGAATCAACACGGGTGCTTCCACGCCTGAAGCTCCTGCCAAGCCGCGTGTGCGCACATCATCCAATGTGAAGCCGAAGAAAGCCGCCGCTCCAGCCGCCTAAATTAGATGAAGGCGAGTCCGGAAATCACTAAAGTCATATCCACGCTCAAAAACAAGGACTTATCCACCTCGGATAGGTCCCTGTTGATAAGTGCCATATTGAAAAAGGTTGCAGCATTGCCCTTAAGTGATATACTTTACTGTAACGATAAAGGAATCCTTTTCGTTAACGGTCGGAAGGTTGATGCGGCGGAGACGATTCAATTGCGCGAAAGCGCACTGAAAGTCCTCGAAGCAAAAGCCTTTAGACTCATCCGCGAGCAGGTCGTTTATACCACGTTCGTCCAAGCTGCCCACAAGTCGATGACTCCCGAAGATCTCATCTTCGGCAAAGCAGCGCTCTGGTGGGGCAACAAGGAAGACGAGTATCTGAAGATCCTTGCGGCTGAGGATCGTAACGGGAACTCCTCCCATTTATTAGGAGATGAATAATTGGCAACGTCAGCCATGATGACGATATAAACAATGACTCCAGAGAAAATCGCAGAGTTAAAGAAGACGGCTGAAACTGCGTCAGCCAACCTACAAGCAGCGGAATCCGACGGGGCAGCTCCGGAAGTAATCGCAGATTTAAAGAAGAAAGCCGAAACTGCGTCGGCCGAGCTCAAGACCGCGGAATCCGCCCCTCCCCAAGATCCAGTTAAAGCAGCTCTTGAACAAGCAAGGAAGAACAAACGTCCCGAAATCGACCGCGCCGCTCATTCCCTCAAAAAGAATGCGGAGCGTTTGAAAGAGCTTGGCGGAGATCCCGCTAAAGTCCTCGGAGATGTTATTCCTCCTGACAATGATTTGGATGATGGTTCAGACGACGATAAACCAGTCACCCGCGGCGAACTCAAGAAAATGCAGGCTGAGCAGGCCCAAAAGACCTCCATGCAGCTTGCAGATTCTATCGAAAATGAGGACGAACGCGAATTGGCCAAGGAATATCTCCGTACTACCATCCGTCCCTCCGGCGATCCTGAACAGGATCTGTCCGCAGCCATGGCGCTCGTCAATTCTGTCAAGAATAGGCAAGTAGCCGAGGAAATCACTCGCAGGGCAACGACCCCAGTCCGTCGATTTGGTTCCGGCTCGGGCTCTCCCCAGAGGGAGAAAACGAAGTTTGAAGCCAGTCCGGAAGAATTGGCCGCTGCCAAGATAGCCCACGTCAAGCCGGAAAACATGGAAACATGGATTCTTGCGCGCCGTGAAGGCAAGCCTATTGTCTTCGGAACCGCGGCAAAGAAACAGCGCGAAGCCGAAGCTGCAAGACGCTAGCATTTCAATAACGGATTCGGGTGAGGGATTATTCAAAAGTAATTCCTTACCTCAATGTCAGTATCAAAAATCGACATCAGGATCCAGTATCCTCTCGTAGATGTCTACAGCCTAGCCGCAACAGTTGCGTCCGGGTCCGTAGCGTCTATCAACGCCGGCGAGCCGACCATCAAGTCGACTTCTGGAAACGTTGTGGATATGGCTACGACTCAACCGACGACATCCCAGGATTTCACGGGAATCGCAAAGACGACTTCTACCGATACGGCATCCGCCGCCGGTGCTTTC
>Ga0265323_10001417_pt1 | contig 11803 bp, 8 predicted proteins | sample 41225metaG_FD_193580 | JGI IMG/M metagenome (GOLD analysis project Ga0265323, IMG submission 193580) | Rhizosphere microbial communities from Carex aquatilis grown in University of Washington, Seatle, WA, United States - 4-12-25 metaG | ecosystem: Host-associated > Plants > Roots > Rhizosphere >... | reverse complement strand
GGTTTTCAAGGGGCTGCCGCCAGCATCGCCGGTTTCGACCGTCGCCCCGACTCCGATCATCCCTAACACGGCTACCTCAACGGGCACTAATACGTATCCTTCGCCCGCGCTGCACTCGCATCGCTTCGGAGACAACACCGCGTGTGACGGATGCGTCCCCGTGGGTCGCACCAGCTCGTCCAGCGGAACACAGACTACGACCAACACGGGAGTCAGTCACATCGTTTGGGAAAAACCCGCGCCAGCGCCAACGCCCGCTGGGCTACTGCTCGGCGAGTTCACGTTGACGACGACTTGCACCGCTACCAGCACTTCCGTTGTATACACACCCGTCACGGGCACAAAGCGCGAGGAGGTGGAGTACCTGGCGGCCGGCGGCGGCGCTGGCCACTGCCCCAACCCCGGGGGGAACTATTCGCAGACGGGAGGCGGGGCCGCGGGCGAGAACGCGTTTCTGCATCTCAACCAGAGCAGTCAACTTGATCCGTGGAACTACTGCGCCGGAGCGGCCGGGGTAGGTGCTACGTCACTGGTGAGCGCGACTGCGGGTGGAGACACTCTCCTGTACATCAATAGCGTGCTGTACACCGCGAAGGGCGGGGGAGCCTCCCCAAACGCAACCTCTGGCGCGGACCTGATGAATGGTGGCGCGGGAGCGGTTCACACAGGAGGAGGGAATCCGACGTGGTATTTCCCTGGAGCAGATGGCTCCTATGGAATCGCGCCCCAGGCGAACCATATGCTTGCCGGCGCTGGAGCCAGCTCTCGATATGGAACCGGCGGGAAGCCTACAGGCGGATCAGGGACCAACCAATATGACGACGGCCACCCCGCCACGGGATGGGGTGCAGGCGGAGGCGGCTGCTACAACAATCGAAACGGATCTAGCTTTGACAATGCGGGTGGAAACGGATCTCAGGGTGTCATCATCGTGAGGGACTACACGTGGTAGCACTACCACACGCCCGCACACTCGCCGCACGTGGCCACATAGGTGACGCCGTCTGCCTGGCACATGGTCCGTGTGGTGACGGTGCTGCTGACGGTGCAGTCGAGGCGTCCCGCGCACGGCGCGATGGTCCCCAAGTCGCGGTCGAAGCAGGGCGGCACGGCCGGCGGTGGGGTGGGCGCGGGCAGCGGGGCCTCGGTAGCAGCCGGCGGTTGCACTGGCGCGAGATGCGGCGGGACGGGTACGGGCAGCGGTGCCGGAGCAGCCACCGGGGGCGGAATGGGAGCGGCAGGCGGCGGGATTGGCGCGGGTTGCGGCGCGATGGCCTGTGGGACGTCCTGGGGCGCATCGGTCGTTTGCCCGACCGTCAGACCCTCACCGTCGCACCCCACGACCAGCAGCGCCAGGCCGAGCCCCAGAGCCGCCAGGGCGGCCTTGATGCGTGCCAGCGCCATGTCCTTGACCGGGCGGCCTTCGCATGCCTTGAGCAGGGTTCGGACATCAACGCTTGCCTCAGTGGCAACTTCGGAAACCTTCGACGCATCGAGCTTGATATTCTTCATCTTGCTACCTCCTACTTGCATTATGCAGGATGCGCGAACGCTGTCAAGGAATAATTGATGGTACTGAAAACCCTCCATCAAATTTGGCTCCAAGGCGGCGAACCTCCCGCCCTTGCGACGGCGGCCCGTTCGGTCGCCCACGTGGCCGGCTGGTCATGCGCCATCTGGAGCGCGGCAGACGTCAGCAACCTGACCAAGGCATCGCAGGCCCTGTTCCGCGCGCTCTCGCCTCGCTGCTGCCACATCTCGCAGCAGTCCAACGTGCTCCGCTATCTCATTCTGCGCGACCAAGGCGGCCTGTACCTCGACACCGACGTCGACCTGCGCGCGATGCCCGAGGGGCTCACCGATGCGTGGATCGCGTCTTGCCACGGCCGCCACGGTGTGAGCGGGTTCGCGATGGCGGCTCCAGCAAATCATTCCAGCCTCGAGCGCATCGTTGCCAATCTCTCCACCATCGACCTTACAAAGCACGCGGAGACTGGTCCGGTGCTGCTATCACAAAACCTGGAAGGCTTCAACTTGTGGTCCGTGGCAGCGTGGCGTGACACCGAAGGCGGGCCGTCCGCCATCTACGGGCATCACCTATGCAGCGGGCGCGCGCGCGGAACCTTTGTCATGCCACCCGCGGCGGTGCCCGTATGAGCATCTTGCAAAAGCAGCTCATGGACGTGCGGCTGCTCGGGCTGTCCGAGAAGGACAACCCCAAGACCGCGCAGGCCGGCACCATCGTCGATGGTCTCAACTGGACCATGACGAAAGAGCAGCGGATCGAAAAGCGCGGCGGTCTGGGCGCCCTCGCGATGCTCGATACTGCTGGAACCACGATTACGGGCGGGCGTGAACTGGCTTCGCGTGGCTCCGAGTTGATGCTGAACGACGGCAAGAAGTGGTACGCCAACAATCCCGTGACGAGCGTTTGGACTCCCAGAGGATGGGCCGCCTACGAGAGCATGAACATTCTTCCCGTCGTGGCCACAAATGCAGAGTGCAACGGTGTTGATTCTCGCCTACAGATGGACACCGCTCAAATAGGCCGATATTTGCTAACTTTTTTGGCCGGCGGCACCGCAGCGTCTGATTTGTCTGAGTCGGGGTGGATGCTCTCAGACGCTACAACTGGCGCAGTGCTACTTCCGCGGCAAACAAAGGCGTTTGCTAATGTATCGGTCGGGACCGACGGTCATATAGCGTCACCCACCTTCGTGGGCTGGGGCTGCAATCCCGCCTACACTGGCGCGGGAATTCAGTGTCTCAGCATGATCATTTGGGACAATACCAATGGATTTGCAACGGCAGAGGATAGGACGACCATAACAGATATTGCACAAACGAGCGACGTGAACAGCTACGGCCTATCTCTTGGATCGCAATTGGCGTGTGCATATGCTGTAATGTTGGTTGCTGACAATGTTTGGCTAGTTGCCTACAAGCAAGCCTACGCTAGCGGCGCAAGGTTAGTAGTGCGAAAGGTGACCCGAACGCTTGGCGCCGGGTGGAGCGTGTCGGTATCCTCCGAAGTAGTTGTCGACAACATCTACACAGGGCTTCAGGCGGTTCCTATCTCGTGGGCGTATACATCCGGTGACACGGCCTATCTAGCATGGGAAGACAAGGGTGATTGTTACAATGCAGAGGCAATCAAGTTTGTTCCGGTCACGGTCTCGTCTCTCGCAATCGGAACAATTCTCAGCACTGCTGGACCTGGCACGTGGAATAGTTGTCGAGGACTATCAACGTGTCTGCTCGCTGGTAAACAGTGGGTGTTCATCGACGCGGTGGCGGGGTCAACCCGCAGCGTCTGGCTGTGGAGTCCGTCAGGAGCCTGCACGCTCTTGCTAGCGGGCGCGGGCCTGCTGACCCAAGCGTTCAACTACGCGATCCAAGATACCAGCGAGATTGGAATCGGCATCGCGTACCCGTCGACTTGGCAGCCCAGTGCGTTCCTGATGCGGGTGCGGGTTTCTGGTGGCGTACCGTCTGGATGTACTATCGGCGGGCATCTCCACGCTGGCAACTTCGCAGGACGCCCGATGGTTCTGCAACTGCCGAATTTCACCGGTGGGTCCGCCCTTGCGCTGGGAACGCTCAACAACCAGTTGGCGCCAGGTAGCTCGGGGGCGGTTCTCGTCACGATGGCATCTCTTGCTCCAGTCAATACGTCGACGGTCCCCGTCCAGGGACAGCCGGTAGAGGTCGCTGGCTCGATGGTTGCGCCGGGTGCTGCCCTCAAGGCGTACGACGGCGAGCACGTCACAGAGGCTCAATTCTACCTCGGCCCAGAATCAATAGCGGCAACGGTCGGCAACGGCCAGGTTTATTATATTGACGGCGCCAACGCCCTCGCGCAAACGCCGCCAGCGTCCTCTGGAATTATGACGGCCGTTGTCGTGGGTAGTACGGCCGCAATTGCGATGCAGTCGACTGCCGGTAATCCGGCCTTGACTGGTTGGCCCGCCGGTACCATCCCCGTGGTCGTTACGGCCTGGATCACGGGCGGCACAGGTTCATACCAATTCGGGTTCGTTGGAGGCGGAACCGCGCTACTAGATCGTCTCGATACCACGACGAGCACCACCTATCACTATGCTGATCAGTACCATCTGCCCGCTACCCAGACCATAACCGCCACGCCCACCACGTTTACGTTTGTTGTCCCCGTGCTGGCATTGTCTTCCACGCTGCTCACGGATGCCCTGTATATGAGGCTAACCGCAACGGGAAGCGATGGAGCGACCCTGCACATCGGATACGGTCCTTCCTATCCGTCGTCCATCACAACCGGCTTCCCCGTCGTGGAACTCGGCACGCGCGAATACACAGCCGTAGCCGCTTGGACGGATGCACAGGGCCGCATCCAGCGTTCGCAGCCGTGCCCGCCCATATCGCTCGAGGACATGCAAGGGCTCAGCGCCAACGTCACCGTCCCGATGCTCAACATCACAGAACGGGGCGCGCCCTTCAACCTCGACGCGAACATTCAGCCGGCGCAGATTGAGGTATATCGCACGGGCGTGAACGACCCGATTTTCTACCGGGTCAAGACCATCACGAACGTGATCAACGGCGCACCCGTGAGTTTCGTTGATAGCCTCCCGGATGCCGACATCACCGACAACGAGCAACTCTACACGACTGGAAACACGGTTGAGCACTGGCCCATCATCGGCTGCAACATCGTAACCGCTCACCAGGGACGCCTGTTTGCCGTAACGGCGGACAATGCCGTGTACTTTACGGCCTTCCTGGCGCTCGGCGAGGGACTCGCATTTGCATCGGAATACCTCATAGAGACAGAACACATCAACGGGCAGATCACGGGGCTTTTGTCTCTCGATAGCAGCCTGGTAATCGGGACGCTGCTGGGCTATGCCGTCGTGGCGGGGGTCGGGCCGGAAGCGACGGGCGTGCCGCCCTATGATTCGCCAATGCTCATTGCTAGCGGCGTTGGGCCGCGTGGCCCTCGCGGCTGCGTCCGTACGCCAGACGGCATCGTCACCGTAACGGGACACGGCGTCTATCTGCTTGACCGAAGCTTGTCGTTGCAAAATGTTGGGCTTCCGGTCGAACCGGAAGTGCAGGCGGGGCAGACTCCCTGGTTTGCAGCAGCCTATCACCCGACGCTTAATCACGTACGGTTCTTTCGTACGAGTCTGGCGCTCGTATGGGACTGGACACTTGGCGGCCCGCCAGGTCGCGCTGGCCAGTGGATGAAGTGGTGCTATCCGACGAACGTAATCGCAGCGACGGCGGTGAGCGGTGGTTTGTACTACCTCGGCAGCAATGGCCTAGTGTACGCGGCTGACTCTGGACCGACCGACAACGGAACGTCATTCCAAGAATGGGTACAGCTGGCGGTTGTGTCGCCGGCTGGCCCTAACTCGTGGTCGCGCCTGTACGCGCTCCGGATGATGTGCGGTGTTGCCGCCGGTGCAACGGCAAAGATAGTGTTCACGCCCGAAGAGGGCAACCTTGCGACGACCGACACTCATACGCTGGCGGCCGGCGGCGGCATGACCAACATCATCACGAAACCACTACACGGCAAGGGCAGCGGGATGATCATTTGGATCGGTGAGAACGCAGCGAGCGCAACCGCGGGAATCACGATCGATGCAATTGGGTTGCTGGTAGGAAACAAGGGCGGCGCCGGCCAAATGCCCGCAACTAACAGGATGTGAGGACCTCATGTCATTTTCATTGAATCCATTCCACTACGCTAAAGAAGGTTGGGACGACGTTACCAATGCCCTCGGTTATCAGAACCCCAACAACACTAGCGCAGGGCAGGGGCTGGCGGCACAGACCGGCAAGGGGGCACTAGATCCTAGTTTGTCGGGCAACTACGGTGTGTCGAACACCGACAACGCTAAGTTAGCATTTCTCAATCAGCAAGTTGCACAAGATCCACAGAACGCGGCGGCGGCCAATGAGCAGCAGCAGTTACAGGGAAAAATTTCAGCCCAGAAAGCTGCGGCACAAACTGGCTACAATACGACATGGCAAGGGACCGCGCAGGCAGCTACGGACCAGCTCGGTAACCCCATCGCCGCGCCGCAGTTTCAACAGGTGGCGCCGTGGCAGCAGGCCCAGGTGCAGCAGGCCCAGGCACAGACGGCTCAGGCGGCTCAGGCTCAGGCGGCTCAGGCGCAGGCCGCGACCATGCAGGGGGCGCAGCTCAACACCGCACAATCCGACCAACAGCTTGCCAATCAGAATGCCCTGACGGCCAATCTCCAGGCGACTGCCGCGGGCCAAGGGCCATCCGTCGCGCAGGAGCAACTACGCCAAGCCACGGCCGCGAATATCAACCAGCAGATGGCGGCGGCACAATCTGCCCACGGCGCCGCTAGGTTGGCGGCTCTACGGGGAGCCACCTGGAACAACGCCGCCACTCAGCAGACGGCTAACTCTCAGGCGGCCGGGTTGCGCGCGCAGGAAATCGCGACTGCGCAGGGCCAACTGGGAAATAATCTCGGGACGGCGCGTGGCCAGGACATTACGACGGCAACCCAAAATGCGCAGTTGGCTCAGAACACCGGCACGCTGAATAGCGGTTACCAGCAGTCGGCGAACCTCGCGAACGCGCAGCTCACCCAGGGGATGAATCAATTCAACGCCGGTAATACACAGCAGGCAAACCTCTGGAACGCTGGCAACCAGACGCAAAACAGCCAGTTCAACGCCGGCGCGCAGAACACGAGCAATCTGAATTTCGCTCAGCAGCAGAACGCCGGCAACCTGTCTATCGGGCAGGCTAACCTCAACGCCGGGCTGAATACCAACGCGCTCAACGTCCAGCGGGCCAATGCTTATGTGGGCGCCTTGCAGAATTCCGCCCAGGGAATCACTGGCATCGACAACACCCTGTACGGCGGCGCAGCGGCCTGGAATAACCAGAAGCAGGGCATCGCGAGCGGGGCAGTCAACGGCGTAGCGAACTACATGACAGGCGGGGCCTCGGGAGCGCTGGGGGGCGTAATGGGCGGCGGGTACGGCTCTGGGACAACCGGTGGCCTCGGCTCGACAACGAGCAACTCCATTGGAGGGGCCAACTTCAACGACACTAGCGGCGGATACGATAGTTCGGGAATGGACCTCATCGGATAGGAGACACCATGGGCGTCGAAGACGAAAACGAAGAAGTTCAGCCCGAAGCGCAGCCGACGGACTCCGTCAACCCCGCGCCAGCGGCGGGTGGGTTTGTCCTAGGGCCGGGACCGATGGGCATCACGATGCCGTCGACCACAACCGGAACCACAACGACGAAGCAGACCGAAGACGCCGACACGCTCGCGCTGAAGGAAGACTATGCAAAAGCTGGCATGGCCGGATCGCAAGCCACGATGGCCGAAGCAGAATCAAAGGCCATCGCGCAGGAGAAGGCGAACGCGCTCGCGGAAGCTGAGACCGAGGAAATCCGCCGACACAACGAAGACCGAAAACTCGCAGCCTACGATCTGCAACAGCGAATCGACACCGCCCGCCAGACGTACCTGGACCGCGTCCAGAGGGCCGCGGCGGAGCCGACGAAATTTTGGGACGACCGCACGGCTGGCGACAGAACACAGGCCCGTATCGGTGTGTTGCTGGGTGTGCTCGGCGGGGCCATGAACGGTACCGGCAAGAACACCGCTCAGGAGTACCTAGACAAACAGATCGAACTCGACACGCGCAACAAGGCGGCGCGGGCTGAACGGCTGATGAAGCTAGCGGACCAATCGAGCGGCGTGCTGTCCGATGCCTACCGGGCGCGCGCCGAAGAGCTGGGCGACATGGACGCGCAGCGAACGGCTGCGCACGCGGTTGTGGCGTCACAGATTCAGAACCTCATCAACGCTGGCATGCCCGAGCAGATGCGGCAACAGGCGTTACAGCTCAAGGCCAAGTGGGACCAAACGACGACGGAGAAGCTCCAGGCGGGCGCCGAGAAGGTCGCGGGACAGGTCGTGAGCGAGAACAAGAAAACGGAGGCCGTCAACGCCGCGTCTCAGCCGGTCGCCGTCAGGGGAGCGAAGGGCGAAGTACTGGGATACAAGCCGGCACATGCTGCGGCTGGAATCCAGGCCGACTTGGCTTTGCGTGACGAAGCCGTCGGCTTGGCGCAGCAGCTCCAGAAGATGGAATCCGAAGGAGGACTTACGGGTGTGGTAAATCGTACGGCGCCCACCGGCGAGGCCGCCCGGAAGCGTGAGCAGCTGACCAATCAGCTACTGGCGGTCAGCAAAAAGATCGAAGGGTCGGCGATTGGTCGCGGGATTGACAAGAATCTTCTTGGCGGCATCACGGGAGCCACCGCGGGGTCACACCTGACAAGTCGAGCGCCGGAACTTCAATCCTACATTGAGTCGCTCAATGCCGGGGCAACTCGTTTGCTGAAAATGCAGGGCATGGATGCGAAACCGCAGCTCGGCGCGACTAAGCAACCGATGCAGAAGGCTGCGGCTCCCGCGGCAACCCCCGCCCAACAACTCGACCTCATCAACGCCCGCTACCAGGCGGCCAAGAAGGCAGGAGACAAAGCTGGCATGGCTAGGGCGGCGAAACTTCTCGACCTGCACACGCAGGCATACGGAGGCGGCCAATGAGTGATCCACTCGACGCGCTCGAAGCTGACCTGCTGGCCAAGGTGGCGGCCAAAGAGAAGCCAGAGACCCAGCGTGATCCTTTTGAGGAGAAGTTCGAGGCTCTCAAGACGAAGCTGGCCGCTGATGAGAAGGCGCGCGCCGGGACACCGCCGTCAACGCCTGGCCACCCGTCTGAGTGGATGCAGCGACAGACGGCGAACAACCCGCCCATCCCTGAGCCGAAGCCTAGTCTTGTTGGTGAACTCAGAACCGAGCTGGCCAACAACGCCAAGGCCATCCCGGCGGGGTTCAACGATGCTTTTTCGGCTGGGGCAATCCCCGCCATCCAGGAAGCTCCCGGCGGGTCGATGGCGCCGGGTACCTACCGGCGTACCATGGAGGCCGGGCCGGTTGGCACCGCCATTGGCCAGACCGCCGGGCTTGGCCTGAGCGCCGGTGCAGGCTTGCTAAAGCCCATCGGGCAGATTGCCGGGACAGTCTCTCGCGCGGCCCGCGGGGCTGGCGCCGTTGGTCAGCTCGGAGAGCGCGCCATCGGTGGGGCGCTCGCAGGCGGTGGATACGCAGCCACGGACGCAGCCTTTCGCGGCGGCAATCCTGACCAGGTCTTTGATGCTGGAATGACAGGGGCTGCGCTTGGCGGTGGAATCCCCGCGGCGGCCGGTGTCGCGGGCGAGATGGGGTCAAGCGTCAACCAGGCGGCGACCAATTCGGTCAAGCGGTACGAGGAGCGCGCGGCCCAGAAGCTACTCGACGAGGCCCGCGCCGGCGCCGCTGCCAAAACCGAGAAGAGCTTGACGGGAGTTGAGAAAGGAGCCGCGGCGGGCAACATAGAACTTCCCGCTATGCAGGAAATTCTCGACGAAGGAGGCGTCAACGTCCCAGCATCGCAAAAGGTCGCGAGGGCGGCGGAGCGCCAGGGGTTGACAGAAGAACTGACCGGACCCATCCCCAAGTTTGCGCAGAAGGTAAGAAGTGAGCGCGAGGCCGTCGGGAAAGAACTTGATCGATACGTGGGAATGGACAAAGACCCGAAGTCGGGTCCGCCAACTGCCGGCGTACCAGTGCCCGCCGTGCTGGAAAGTCTGGGACGACTTCGATCACAATCAGCCAGGGGGAGTGAAGCCTACAAAGCCATCACCAGCAAGATGGAGAGCGTTATGGCGGACTACGGGGAAGGTCAATCAAATGTTGGCGCGCGTGGTGTCCCTACCATTCGGATCTGGGAACTGCATGATCTTGCGGTTGATGCGTCCAATAAGGGATACGCCAGTTCCGCCCTGAAGGTGTCCGAAGCTTCCAAACTGAACCGTGAAATCTCCATGGCGCTGCGCGAACCACTCTACGAAGAGATCAACAACGTCATGGCTCGCAATCCATCGTACGGGAACCCAGAACGATTCGCGGCACTGCGAACGCGCTACCGAGACCTGAGCGCGCTATCTGAAATCGGCGAGGCCGCAACCCTGCGCGTGTCCAACCAGAAGCATGGACTTTTCCACAAACTCGCCAGCATGGAGAACATGGTGAAGCTGGCAGCCTCGGCTTCGGCTGGCGGAAGCACACACTACCTGTCCGGGGGAAACAACGCCCTCACGGCCATGGCGAGCGCTCTCCCGTACGCTCCGACCGCGGCCCGCGTGACAGATACCGCGATTGCGAAGCTCGTCAACGCTGCGCGCTCTGGGTATCCCGCCCACATGTATCAGGCGGCGGCAGAACAGCTTGGCGCATCACCGGAGCTGGCGACGCAAATCTGGACGCAGTTTGGAGCTCCCGCGGCGGCCGTTACGCTTCCGGGGAATGGATCGCGTGATTCAGCGCCAGCGCCACAGACTCAGCCAGCACCCCAACTTCCCATCCAACCTTCGCCATGATGATCAAGCCGCACACAATGGCCGTGCAGAAGCCTACGAGGTACCTCACGTTACTTGCCCGCCAATTTCTGCGTTGGGGTCGCCTGGTCCGCGTGCATCTGGACATCGTGCGCCCGTTGCTCGCGCTGCTGCTTACTGGCCTGAACCGCGCCCTCGATGTCATCGATCAGCGTCTTGCTAACCGGGTTCACACCCAGGAACGTGCAAATCTGTTGCTGCAACCACCAAGGCGGCAGCCACGTTTCGTCGTCTGCGACCTGCACGGCGATGCCGTTCCCGATGGCGCCAGCCAGCTCGGAGAAGATGGCCGGGAACATGGCCTGCAGGTGCTTGACGTCCGCGCCAATAACTACGCCCTCTCCGATGCGGTCCAGGACGCTCAGCGGGTCGCCGGCCAGTTGCCACGCCCAACCGAACTCAGCCCAGTCGCCCCGGCTTGGGTCGTGAAGTTTTGGCCCCGTGATCAGCATTTCCACTCGGCGCGGAAACACGCTGTCAAGGTACTGGACGCCGCGCGACCACACGAATGCACACGGGGCATGCAGCTCGGGCGGCACGGGCAGCAGCGACTCAGCCATGGCGTCCTGATCGATTCCCTTGGTCAGCTGCTTGTCGGTCTCGCGAAAGTCCGGCATCTCGACCAGCGCGGCTTGCGGCTTGGGATTCTTCAGCTCCAGCAGCTCTTTGATTCGCTTCGGGATGGTATCGGGGAGCTTTCCCGCTCTGTGCAATTCTGCTATCGTAGGGGCCTTGGGAAACTTCGCCAGGGCATGAGCAACACCAAGCACAGCAACCAGACATTCAGCTTCAAGAATTGGGTCCATAACTAGGAGAGTACGCCATGTCCACGCCACAAATCAAGCACTGCCAAGAAATCAAGGCTCAGGTCGTCCTGCCTGACAACTCTGGATACACGTGGCTGTTCGACAGCACGTACCTGGAAAAGTCGTTCATGGAGGACGCCACAACCGGCAAATGCGCGCTTGGAAAATCGGCATCCGTCCCAACGGCCGGGCCGAATCGCGGAGGCGCGAAAAACTGCCGTGTCATGATGACGGTATCGGTGACGACCACCAGCGCGAGCCTCGTGCGGTATCGCCTCGATGGCGCTGGAACGTGGCAGCTCTATTCCACGACGACCCTCAACGCTGGCGATACTCCGCAGAGCTTGACCTGGGACGTCTCGTCACCCGATGCCCTGATCGGAGTGCTGGCGGGCGCCACCGCCCCGACCGCAATTGCCACCACGTTCCTCCTGAAAGAGCAGCCGTAAGGAGCCGCCATGGGAAATCCAGTAGATATCATTGAAACAGCAGAGGGCGTGCCCAT
>Ga0265323_10001415_pt1 | contig 11809 bp, 13 predicted proteins | sample 41225metaG_FD_193580 | JGI IMG/M metagenome (GOLD analysis project Ga0265323, IMG submission 193580) | Rhizosphere microbial communities from Carex aquatilis grown in University of Washington, Seatle, WA, United States - 4-12-25 metaG | ecosystem: Host-associated > Plants > Roots > Rhizosphere... | reverse complement strand
ATATTAAAAAATAAACTTTTTACATCATCAATAGATATATCTAAAACTCTATCTCGTTCTCGATCGATTCTGTGAATGCTAGATGTTTTATATTGTGTGCACTGATTATATCGTGTTGGATGCTCTTGAATTTTTCATTGATGACTAATTTCTTTACTTCATCTTTCAAACTTTTCTGTGCATCTTTCTTGCTCTTCCAGATATAACTGTTTAGCGCTGAAATATCTTCAGTATTCAGATTGACGCCTTCATGTATCTTCCATTGCTGGACGAATGGTTCAAAGTGTATATCCCTGTTTCGCAATTCTTTATACACGCGATATGTTATCAATGGTAATACTGGTGCCATCATTTTTAGTAATGCATCCATCACATGGTTAAGAACGAATATTGCAGCGTGTTGCTGTTCTTTTGTATATTCATTGTTCTGATTGTATGCTCTATTCTTTACTAATTCTAGATATTGTGATGCGAATTCTTCCCATATGAAGTGTCTGATGCTGACTATCGGATTATGAAAGTCATAGTGTGGATATTGCTTATGACATTCAATGACTAGTAAGTTCGCTTCATTTAGTATCCATTTGTCAAGTTCAGTAAAGTGCGGCTCAGCTTCTGCAAATGTCTTGAATTCTGATTCCTTGAACATTGTTATGAATTTTGAAACGTTCCATAATTTACTTATTGTCTTTCCTGCTCCTTCAATCCTTTCAAATGAACATCTGAAGTCTGTTCTTTCTAGATTTCCTTCGAGTGCTGCCCATAATCTGAATGGTTCAGCTCCAAATTTATCTAGAACATCTTTTGGATCGATTCCATTTCCTGCTGATTTTGACATCTTTTTACCATTCTCGTCAACGATGTGATAGTTTATCCATACATCATCGAATATGCAGTGGCCTGTGAGTAAGTAATCTTTCAATAATGTATAGTATAACCATGTTCTTGTTATCTCTTTACCCTGTGGCCTTAACGAACATGTTGGATTATGTTTGAAGAATTCTAAGTCTCTTGAATATTTCAATATATATAGTGGACTGATTGATGAATCAAACCATGTATCAAACACTCTCTCTTCTCCGCGGAATCCGCTAGAACCACATTGTGGACATTCTTTTAATGGGCACTTATCTTTCCATGGTTGATGATATATTCCTGTGCCTTTTTCTGGAATGTATGTATATCCACAATCTTGACAATACCATAATGGAATTTCAGTTGCATAATATCTTCTTCTCGATATTGGCCAATCGATGCTTACACTATTTATCCAATCAATGAGTATCTTTCTTGAATCTTCTGCATAAAAGTTTGGCTTTTCTGCAATTTTTAACATCTCGCTTCTATAGTCTAATTGTTTCAAGTAGAATTCTTTCATTCCAATAAATTCAATAGGGTCCTTGCTTCTCTCACATATTGGTGTCCTATGTTTTATTCTAGTCTGTTTTACAACTAAGTCTCGCTTCTTTAATTCTTCGATGATTGCTCTTTGAGCTTCTCTTGCTGGCATTCCTTTGAATTGTCCAGCATACTCATTTAATGTTCCGTCTTTATTTATTGCAATCGTTGCTTTAAGTCCGTTATCTCTAAAGAATCTTATATCTGTGACGTCTCCAAAACTGCACATCATCATAAGACCGGTTCCCTTGTCCATCTGAGCGACTGGATCTGCTTTTACTGGAACCACTTTTTCAAATATAGGCGTGATAACGTTTTTTCCCTCTAGATATTTATATCTTTCATCTTCTGGATTGTAACATATCATTTCACACGTACATATCAATTCTGGTCTAGTTGTTCCGATAATCACATCTTCGCCAGTCTCTTTTACCTTGAATTTAATATCGTTAAAGAATGCAGGTAGTTCTGCATAGTCAATCTCTGCATCTGCAATTGTTGTCTGACATCCAGGACACCAATTATTTGTCCTATCATCTTCATATATCAATCCTTTATGCCATAAGTCTATGAATGTATCTTGAGTGAGTGATCGATAGTCAGCACTATCAGTTTCGTATATCTCTCCGATGCCGTTTCCTTTCTTCCAGGAATTGAAACTTATTCCAAGTCGCAAGAATGAATCTACAGATTCGAGTGAACATTCTTCAAGCATCTGCTTACATTTTTCTATGAATACGCTTCTTTCAGTATTCGTTACCTTCATGCCATAACGTTTTTCAGCAGCCATCTCGATTGGTAAACCATTTCTATCAAGGCCGAGTGGAAATAATACTTCTCTTCCATTCATCCTATTGAACCTTGCAAACATATCCATGAATACATACGTAGTCGCTTGACCGATATGTACTGGAGTATTGATATAAGGTGGAGGAGTATCTATGCTGTAAACTTTTTTCTTAGAATTCTTGTTGAACTTGTAAACTTCTGCGTCTTTCCATTCAGAAAAAACTTCTTTCTCAATATCTTTATTCCAATTCTTCTCAGACAAAACCACTCAAAACACCACCGTGCGCATTTCAGGTATAATGTGATGATATTCAATGTATTTTAATCAAATATCGAATACCCATAGCTTACATCAATGAAGATTAGATGGGGATATTTAAAGTTTGTTTTTTTAATAAAGTATTTAAACTGCTCAGTCCATTATGAGAATATGGTATTAACTTATCCATTATTTAATCCAGCAATTCTATTATGGTTATTGCCCTTGTTGATATGGGATGCTGTATGGAAAGGCATTGCATTATGGAAGTCTGGTAAAAATAATCAATTGGCATGGTTCATATGCATATTCATATTCAATACTGTCGGAATTCTTCCAATAATATATCTTGCATTTTTCCAGAAAGACTCTAAGGTTTCTAAGAAGAGTCGACGTTAATTAACTGGTTACTATAACTTTCTTTTAAAGTCTTTCTCACAGATGTTTATTAATTTTACAGCATTCAATAAATCTACAAAAACCATTTAAATGCGATAAGACTTGAGAGTATTATGGCGTACGATAATTCTGAATTTGAATCCAAAACATTCACTGATATTGATTTTTCAGGCAAGAGTTTCATCAACAGTTCATTTTTTGACTGCAAATTTGAGAATTGTAATATATCCAATATAGACTTCACTAACTCTAAATTTCGCAACACTTCATTCGTTAATTGCAAAATACTCGGGATCAATTTTTCTAAATGCAACAAATTCATCTTAAATTTCGAATTCGAAAAATGCACCGTTTCCACATCAATATTTTCTAATCTTAATCTAAAATCAACAAAATTCATCCATAGTCAGATCACTGATTGCGATTTTGAAAATAACAATTTAACTTATTCAAGTTTTGAAGGGACAGATTTAAGAAATACTCTTTTCAATAACGCTAATCTAAGTTTCGCATCATTCAAAGATGCCACAAATTATAGTATAAATCCGAATCAGAACAACATTAAGAAAGCCAAGTTTTCATTACCTGAAGCCATGTCCTTATTAGAAGTGTTTGATGTCGAAATTTTATGATTTAATTAATTCATTTCTTAGTCAATAATTAATGGTTAGGGTCAACTACTGCTTTTTTCTTCAATAAAACATTTAAACTTGGAATATACGTGTAGTTTATGAGTGATCTTGCGAAAAAGACTTTAGAAGGATTTGCGCAATTGATGATTGTGTTAGCAATATTGCTTTTCGCTGTTGCATGGTCTATAAGATATTGGCAGGCATGGCTATATCTGGGCGTCTTTTCAGTTTCCGTCGCTTTAATCACGTGGTATCTTTGGAAGAAAGATCCTAAACTTCTTGAACGTAGAGTTAATGCTGGACCAGTTGCTGAGAAGGAAAAGAAACAGAAGATAATCCAACTTTTTGCCTCATTGTCTTTTATTGCAATATTTGTCGTATCATCACTTGACCATAGATTCTCATGGTCTAATGTTTCATCAGTTACAAATATAGTCGGTGATATATTGGTATTCGCAGGATTCTTGATTGTATTTTTAGTCTTCAAAGAGAACACTTTTACTGCTGCAACAATCGAGATTGCTAGCAATCAGAAAGTCATCTCGACAGGTCCATATTCTATAATTCGTCATCCTATGTATGCTGGAGCATTCATCATGCTTATCGGAACGCCACTTGCTTTAGGATCATTATGGGGACTTCTAGGATTTATCTTTATTGCAATCACAATCATATTCAGATTATTTGATGAAGAAAAATTTTTGTTGAAAAAATTGAAAGGATACAAGAAATATTGTGCGAAAGTTCCTTATCGTATAATACCATTTATATGGTAGATAATTTTAATTATGAATGCAAATATGATCTAGCTTATTGTTTGTACATAGAATTATAAGAAAAGGGCGTCCCATGTCCAGGATATATAGTTTTTATGTCGAGTCTTTTGATTTTTTCAATGCTATCTTTAAGTTCTTTATCGTTCTCTATTATTTGGGCAGTTTCAGGTTTTTTTCTGTTTACAAAAGTGTCACCTGCAAAAAATATTTTATCTTTTGTCAGAATTCCAATCGATCCTTTAGAATGTCCGGGTATGTGGATTATTTTTGCATTAAATCCATATTTTGCTAATGATTCTCCATCCGATACAAATATCGGTTTGAACAAATCTTTATGTTCATCTGCTTTTTTGAATTTGCGCCTAAGTTGATAGAGAGCAAAAATTATGGTAAACATTATCCTGAATCCTAATGGCCTGACGAATCTTTTCGTATGTACTCCTTTTTTTAAGTCTTCAAAATCTTTTTTGTGGATTAAGATTTTAGCTTTATATTTATCTTGAAGCTTTTTAGCATTTCCGACGTGGTCCATATCTCCATGAGTCAATATCACGATCTTTAATTTGTCGGGCTTGCATCCTTCAGAAATCAATTTTTCTTCTAGCGCATTCCAACTGTTAGGCACTCCAGTGTCTATCAATGCGAATCCATCTTTAAGTTTTACTAGAAAAGCATTTACGAATCCTAGATTGATGACCTTAATGTTTGATTTCATTTTATTAGCCAATAATCAATCATAGTACTCTGTTGCATATAAATTTTCCTTTTTTATAATTTTATATTACTATCTTCGGATATAGATAGGCGCTAATTATTGATATCAAGATGGTTGCCGCAGCTAGAATTCCGAGATCTATTGGTAATTGTGAGATGCTTCCAGATACGAGCAGTGCTCTAAGGCCATCAACCATATAGCTTAATGGATTGATCTTGGCAACTATTTGAAGCCAGTGAGGCATTATCTCTATAGGATAGATTGCATTCGATGCAAAAAATAATGGTAGCGTGATTATCTGGCCTATGCCCATAAATTTTTCTCTTGTTTTTACAAGAGACGCAATTATCATTGAGAGGCCAGTGAAGAATCCTGCACCTAAAATTATTAATAGCAATACTCCAAGTATGGTTATTATAGTGATATGCAATGGAATACCGAGTACTATTGCAAATAAGAATATGATTATTGCTTGACTTAGTCCTCTTATACCTGCTGAAAGCATTTTTGCCCACACCAATGCTATTCTTGGTGTTGGTGTGACCAGAATTTTTTGCAATGATCCCATATCTCTTTCCCAGATTATGGATAGTCCATAGAATATTGCTACAAAAATTACTGATTGTGCAAGAATTCCTGGAGTGATATATTCCAGGTATGGCACGCCGTTTGTTGGTATTCCTTTAGTGTTGCTTAAAGCTACACCAAAAATTCCAAGCCATAATATTGGTTGAATCGCCCTTGCGACAAGCTCTGTCGGATCATGGATTAATTTTCTAACTTCTATTTCAGTCATTATATATGTCTTTTTTAAAAATTGTGAGATATATTTTAGCATTATGTTCCTCTTATCCTCTTTTACGTTCAACTTGACGCGCATCTCTAATGGCTCTGAAATTTCCTTGTTCTTGAAGTTTGTTTCCTGTAAAGAATATGAATGCATCCTCTAATGTAGCATTCTTTTTTTTGGTTTTCTTTTTGAGATTTTTTGCCGTATCTATCGCTGCTAATTTTCCTCCGTTGATGATTGCAACTCTTGTGCATACTTCATCAGCTTCTTCCATGTTATGCGTCGAGAAAAACAATGTGGTGCCAAATTTTGAATTTATATCTAGAAGGTGTTGCCACACATTTTGTTTTGCTATAGGATCTAGTCCAGTTGTCGGCTCATCTAAAAATAATACTTTTGGCCTATGCAATACTGCTTGACCAATCTCTAACTTTCGTATCATGCCGCCAGAAAATGTTCGGACTAGTGAATCAGCATTTTTTTCTAGATCAAAAAACTTTAGTATGTCGTTTATCCTCTTATTTTGCTCGCTTGCGGGTATATCATATAATTGAGCCATTAATCTTAAATTTTCGTATGCTGTGAGTGCTCCATCAACAGATATCATCTGGGGGACGTAACCTATATTTCTACGAACATCAGCAGAATTGGATACTACATCGAAGTTATCTATGACTCCATGTCCGCTTGTTGGACTAAGAAGTGTTATAAGCATCTTTATCGTGGTTGTTTTTCCAGCACCATTAGGGCCTAAGAATGCAAATATCTCTCCTTCGTGGACTGAGAATGATACGTTATCCACTGCAGTAAAATCTCCGTATTTTTTAGTCAATCCTTGAATTTTTATTATTTCCATATTTTCATCTGACTCTACTTGATTTGTTACTATTTATTACTGTTTTTGTAATACTCCTGTTTATAAAAATTGTGAAATACAGGTGTATGCATACATCTCTATTTGAATTATCCAAATGTCCATGCATTTGCTTGTATCCCTTCTGTAAACACTAATTTCAGAACGTGAGTGGAATAATTTCCTGAATATATATCGTAAAGCCTCGGTTCTGTGACATTGATATATGCAGAGCCATCAGTATAGTAATTGATGTCTGCTCCCGCAGCATCTTTTGGTATCGGAGAATTATCTAGATATACTTGAATGATCCCCTTTCCATCAAGAACTATATTGGCATTTTTCGCCGTAAACTTGTAATACATTATAGAATCATTGAATGATACAAGGCTGTCTTCTTTATTATACCAAGTATTCTCTACATATGCAATATCTTTTTGTAGTTTGTTAGGATCCTGCGCCGGATACGTATATGTCTCATTTGGTTTGAATCCATCGCCTCCAATATTTTCTCCGCGAGGCAGGGCAAACTGCCATCCAAGATATGTTTCTGGACTATTGTCAGTTGTAGGCGTCTGATCAGCGATGTTTGACAATGATTCATTTACTAAAGTTCCGTTCTCTGATAATAGCATCTGTATCTCTTGTTCTTCTTCTGGATATTCTCCTTCTCCAATATGATCGAATCTGATGTGGCCTTGCTTGTCGATTATATATTTACGTGGCCAATACTGATTCTGATATGCCGTCCATGTACCATAATCATTATCGAGCACTACAGGATATTTAATATCATACTTCTGAACAGCCATCTCCACATTATTGTAATCCTTCTCAAAATTAAATTCTGGAGTATGGATGCCGATTATTACAAGTCCATCATCTTTGTACTTGTCATACCACGCATTAAGGTAAGGTAATGTTCTCAAACAATTTATGCAACTATACGTCCAGAAATCTACGATGACAACTTTTCCTTTCAATGATGCGATAGTCAGATTGCTATTAGTATTAATATATCCTGAAATGTCTGTAAGTTCTGGAGCTTTCGGATATTTAGAGCCTGATAAATCATTGCCTATGACATTTGATATGCCAGATAGACTGCCGTCAGGAATTTTTGGTTTTATTGATTCTAGATAGACTATAGCTGCTACTACTACGAGAATTACTCCGATTAATAGATATGTCTTGCCTTTCATTTTGAGTTGATGATTATATTTTGGCTATGATCATGTTTTCATATCGGCGGCACGAAAAAGTAAGCGATATAATTCAAGTTATTCGTAAATACCAATATGCCAAGTATCAATAATAATATTCCAACGACAATATTGAAATATTTCAAGACTTTGCCCGATCTTTTGACAAGAGACATCGCTTCTTCAGTAAAAAATCCAACTAATAAAAATGGTATGCCAAGACCTATTGCATATGACAATAATAATATGAATGCTGATCCTGGCTGTGAAACAGCAAGAGCGAATACGCTTCCAAGTATCGCTCCGACGCACGGACTCCATCCGACCGCAAATGCTGCTCCAAATACGAATGATGTAATATATCTCGAATTGAACTTTCTGACTTCTATCTTATGATCCATCATCAGAAACGGTATCCTTATCAGTTCAAGGATGTGGAATGCAAATATGATTATTATGAGTCCGCTAATCCTGCCTAGCCATACTCTTACAGCATATGATGATGCTGAAAGCGCAGTATTGAGTAATAATCCTAGCACGGCAAATATGACTGAAAATCCTAATACGAAGAACACGCTGCTAAGAAAAGTCTGTGTCCTTGACGGTATTTTTTCAGTCGTCCTTCCAGATATGTATGCCATGAATCCTGGAATAATTGGCAATATGCATGGACTGAAAAATGAGACTAATCCCGCAAACACTGCTACAAAGATGTTTAGGCTTGCCATATGATAGACTATAGAATGAGGCTTAAATATATTGTGAAGGATAAGTCTGGTTAGAAAAAAGAATATTATTTATTCCAAGAAAGTCTTATAGTACTTTCTTAATACCTGTTTTTCACATTAGCGTAAGAATAACATTAAAATAAAAAAACAAAAAAATTAGGCATGATACTATATTTATGAGTTACTATACCTGCTTATCCAAACGAAGATATCTCGCTTGTTAGTTCATCAGCTGAAGAATAATACTTTTCATGTATCATCTGCAATGCGCTGGTTATTTTTTCGTCATTTCCTTCTCTCATTGCTGTATCTAGTATGTCTTGCTTCTTAACAGGATAATGCAGATTCTTGACAAAGGAATCTAATTCTGAAGAGTTTGTATGCTTGATGTCCTTTTTTATGTCTTGGTTCATTTTGTTATTTGTTGTTGTGTTCATGTCTCTCTTAATTTCTCTTTCTGGCTGATCTTTTTTGACTTGTTTGTTTATATCGTTGCTTGTGTCAGTCGATTCTACTCTCGTTTCATTCTTCGTGTCACGAGCATCTGTTTTCCCATTTTTATGTTCCATAATTCCACCTCCATGTGGTTCAGAATGTGATTTCTTCATTCGAAATTACTATTATTAGAATAATCAAAAAAAGATTAAATAAGCAATCAAAAATTTTGATGTTATTTTGGAAAGTATTTTATTATTTAGCTATATTACTATTGGAACATTAAGTTATTATATAAGCATTGTGAAGGCACAATCTTTTTTTTAGAATATTTAAAATATTGATTATATTGACGAGCATTTAGAAATTTATTTTATTTATTATGGTATTTGATTGATAAAATCAATTGATAGTTGATATAATATATAATATCTCTACCATACTTTATTATATTTAATTATGTTCATTAATTAGAAGGTGATACTTATGAATAAACAAAAAATCTGGTTAATTAGCTTATTTACTTTCGTTATTGCATCATCGCTACTCTTAGTAGGATGTACTCAGAACACATATCCTGCTACCACACCTGGTCCGACGGGCGCAACTGGCGCTACAGGAGCTACGGGCGGTGCAGGTGCAACAGGTGCAGGTGCAACTGGTGCTACTGGTGCTACAGGTGGAGCAGGAGCAACTGGTGCTACTGGTGCTACAGGTGGAGCAGGAGCAACGGGTGCAACTGGTGCTACAGGAGCTACTGGAAACTATAGCAATCAATAAATAAGAAATATAACATTTTATTTTTTTAATATTAAAGCATCTCTAAGATTTCTTTACTGTGATTCCTTACGCTGACATCATCAAAATGTTTCATGATTTTTCCTTTCTCATCTATGATGAATGTCTCTCTAGAAGTTCCAAGATATTTTCTTCCTATGAAAACTTTCTCTCTCCATACACCATAAAGATTGACAACTTTCTTATCAGTATCTGCAAGCAATGTGAATGGCAATTTTTTTCCGACAGTAAACTTCTTATGGCTAGAAACATCATCAGTGCTAATTCCAAGTATCACTGCTCCTTTCTTCTTATACAACGCTTCATCATCCCTAAAATTACATGCTTCAATCGTGCATCCTGGAGTATTATCCTTAGGATAGAAATATAATACGACCTTTTTTCCCTTGTAATCTTTTAATCTATGTTTCTTTCCATCCTGATCCAACAATTCGAAATCTGGAGCGATTAATCCTTCTTTCAATAATACGGTCATAGTATGTGTAGATACCATAGGTTTCACCTCTATCAAGATTAAGATATAATCTGCCCATAAAAAGCTTATGAAAGATGGATACTTATAGAATAATATTGCTGGCGTAAAAATTAAAAGAAAAAATGAATTATGTCAATAATTGGCTAAATTATAAGAAGATTATTTCAGAGCCTTCTTATAGTTGTCTTCAACCTGCTTCCAATTAATTACATGAAAGAAAGCTTCAACATAATCAGCTCTTCGTTGGTTGTACAGTAAATAATAACTATGTTCCCATACGTCTATCAATAATATAGGAGTTTTTCCGTCTGATAATGGTGTATCCTGATTTGCTGTAGATAGTATTTCTAGTTTTCCTTTATTCACAACAAGCCATGCCCATCCTGAACCGAATCTGTTCATAGCTGAATCTGTTAATTGTTTCTTGAAATTATCGAAATTTCCGAAATCTTTGTTGATAACGTCAGTCATTGTTTTTGTAATTGGAACTTCTTTCTTAAGTATTGTCCACCACATATTATGATTCAATACTCCGCCGCCATGATTCTTAATCGCGTTTCTTCCTGCTTCTGGAATCTTATTCAAATCCTTGAGCAAGTCTTCAACCTTTAGTTTTTGTAATGCTGGATATGGTTCTAGTGCAGCATTCAATTTATCTACGTAAGTCTGATGATGCTTGTCGTGATGCAATTTCATGGTTGCCTCATCAATGTAAGGTTCAAGTGCATTGTATGCGTATGGTAATTTCATTAATTCGTGTTTCATTTCAATCAATCCTCCTATAACTTTCTTTTATCATTTCTTTATTAATATCATTTCAATTTCTGGGATTATAGATTCGCTTTTCATCCTAGTTTTTTCATCTACGAAATGTTTGCCTGTCTTGACAAATCCTAATTTCTTGTAAAATTCCGTAGCTTGTGTATTGTATATCGCTAATTGGACGATTGTCTTATTTTTTTTATTGAAATATTTCTGTGCATTCTTCCATAAGGCATATCCGATACCGCGACCCTGATATTCTGGAAGGACATATATGGATTTTAGTTGGTTCTTATCCGTATCTACTATTATACCGCATATCCCTACAATCTTACTGCCGTCCTTTGCTACGAACCTTTTAACTCCTTTTTTTGGATGAAGTATATCTTCTCTTCTCTTAGACAAGTCTTCTTTCTTATTTCTGTTTCTATACATGTATTTTATGTCTGCCACAGTTATCCTGTATTTCTTGTTGGGATATGTTGCAAGCCATGTCTTATAGGCTACTTCTGCAATTCCTCTTACATCTTCTGGTTTTGCTCTTAGGATTTTGATCTTTGATTTCTTGTCTCTCACTTCAATCCTTCCCAATAGTTCTTCATCAATACTGCATCGTCTTCAATATTTGGGCTTTCGTTTATTACTGCTCCTTTTATCTTGAATTCTTTCCAGACTTTCAGCAAGTCTTTCCAGTTGAAATCTGATTCATTAAGGAACAGATGATTCTTCTCACCTTTAGGACCATAGTTTATTCCAGACATGTGGATATGCATATTATCTAACGCTCGTCTTCCAAGA
>Ga0265323_10001414_pt1 | contig 11810 bp, 9 predicted proteins | sample 41225metaG_FD_193580 | JGI IMG/M metagenome (GOLD analysis project Ga0265323, IMG submission 193580) | Rhizosphere microbial communities from Carex aquatilis grown in University of Washington, Seatle, WA, United States - 4-12-25 metaG | ecosystem: Host-associated > Plants > Roots > Rhizosphere >... | reverse complement strand
CACAATGTTGTTCAAACCATTGAAACAAAGGTTCAAAGCCTAAGAAAACTCTGCCCAAGGGCAAAAATTGGTTTTATACATGGTAGAATGTCTGAAAAAAACTTGATAAAAATAATGGACGACTTGCAAAAAGAAAAAATAAATGTTTTAGTTGCCACAACAATTATTGAAAACGGCTTGGACATGCCAAATATGAATACAATTATAGTAGAAGACTCAACTCGGCTTGGACTTAGCCAGGCGCACCAAATAAGAGGCCGGGTTGGCAGATCTGGCACAAAAAGTTTTGCCTATTTTATGTATAGCGAGAAAGATTTAACCGGGCTAGTTAAAGACAGGCTAAAAGCTTTGGAAGATACACAGGAATTGGGCGCCGGTTATAGAATTGCAATTAGAGATTTAGAATTAAGAGGTGCAGGAAATATTTTAGGCAAAGAACAATCTGGCGCCATAAATAAAATTGGACTTAACTTATATTCTCAAATGATTTCTGAAAGCATAGAAAAATTTAAATAAAAAATTTAAAATTCTGTGCTATTATAGATACACATATATTAAAAATAAAATAAATAAATGAAAAGTTTAGTAATAGTTGAAAGCCCTACGAAGGCAAAGACAATTCAAAAATTTTTGGGAAACGACTTTATAATAAGGTCGTCTTTTGGTCATGTGAGAGATTTGCCAAAAAGAGAGCTTGGGGTTGATATAGAACATGGATTTGAACCAAAATATGTTATTCCGACAAAAGCCAAAAAAGTTGTGGCTGAACTAAAAAAAGAATCGGCAAAGGCAGATGTGACAATACTGGCGTCCGACGAAGACCGCGAAGGAGAATCTATTGCCTGGCATTTGCAGGAGGCTTTAAAATTGAAAGATCCGCAACGCATTGTGTTCCATGAAATTACCAAAACAGCAATTGAAAACGCTTTAAAAAATCCAAGACACATTGATATGAATTTGGTTGATGCCCAGCAGGCCAGAAGAATTTTAGACAGAATTGTGGGTTATAAGCTTTCACCATTTTTGTGGAAAAAAGTTGCCAAAGGACTTTCGGCTGGCAGAGTGCAGTCGGTTGCATTAAGGTTAATTGTTGAAAAAGAAAGAGAAATTGAAAAATTTGTTCCTGTTGAATATTGGAACATAGAAGCTTTGCTAAAAAAAGAAAGTTATGAATTTAATACAACTCTGGCAAAAAAAGATGGCAAGCCGGTTGAAAAATTGGAAATAAAAAACAAAGCTGAAGCTGACAAAATTTTGCAAGATTTAAATGAGGCCGATTATATTGTAGAATCTGTAGAAAAAAAGGAAACAAAAAGACATCCTGCTCCCCCATTTACAACCAGCACACTGCAACAAGCAGCTTGGCAGCGGTATAAATTTTCCGCAAAAATGACAATGTCCGTGGCCCAAAGACTTTATGAAGAAGGTAATATAACTTATCACAGAACCGACTCGCTAAATCTTTCTGAATTATCGTTGAACGCCGCCAAAGATTTTATTTCTGGAAAATACGGACAAAATTATTGGGCAGGAAAAGTTGTAAAATATAAAACAAAAAGCAGCGGAGCTCAAGAAGCTCACGAAGCCATAAGACCAGCCTATGCTGAAAAAACCCCAGAGTCATTGGGATTAACCGATGCCAGACAGTTAAAACTTTATACCTTAATTTGGCAAAGATTTATTGCTTCGCAAATGGCACCAGCAATTTTTGATTCTGTGGCAGCTGACATAAATGCAAAAAATTACGTGTTTAGGGCAAACGGTCAAACAATAAAATTTGATGGATTTTTAAAAGTTTATCCTACAAAAACAGAAGAAACAGAACTGCCCGACTTAGAAAAAAATGACAAGTTAAATCTTGTAAAATTAGATTCTCTCCAGCATTTTACAGAGCCCCCGGCAAGATATACCGAAGCCAGCCTGGTAAAAACTTTAGAAAAACACGGCATTGGCAGGCCATCAACTTATGCCTCTATTATTTCTGCCATACAAGTCAGAAACTATGTGGCAGAAAACGACCAAAAGAGATTTTTTCCAAGCGAAATGGGAATAATAGTCAACGATGTTTTGGTAAAAAACTTTCCGGAAATTGTTGATATTGACTTTACTGCCAAAATGGAAAAAGAGCTAGATGAAGTGGCCGAAGGCAAAGATACTTGGGAAAAAACCTGCAGCGATTTTTACAAGCCTTTTGAAAAAAATCTTGAAGAGAAGTATAAAGAAGTAATAAAGTCTGATTTAACCCAAAAAACCGACAAGGTCTGCCCAAAGTGCGGCTCACCATTAATTGAAAGACTTGGAAGATTTGGCAGATTTTATGCTTGTTCAAAATTTCCAGAATGCAAATACACCGAATCTATTGCAGGTGACCCCGATACTTTAAATATAGCTTGTCCTAAATGCAAAGAAGGAAAAATAACTGGCAAGCGCACAAAAAAAGGAAAAACCTTTTACGGATGCAACCGCTTTCCAAAATGCGACTTTGCTTTATGGGACAAACCTGTGAATGAACTTTGCCCAAAATGTGATTCCCTATTGGTGGAAAAAGGCAAAAAAATGTTGAAATGTTCTAACAAAGAGTGCGATTTTACCAAGGAAAAATAATGGCAGATAACGTACAAAAATTAATAAATAAAAGTTCTGATCCCAAACTAATTGAGAGTGCTTTTAAATTTGCAACAGATGCCTATAAAGAAAAATTTAGGGCTTCCGGAGAAAATTATATTCTGCATGCTACAAGAGTAGCTTTTATGCTCGACCAAATGGAGCTCGACCCAACAACAATTGCTCTTGGACTTCTCCATGATGTTTTAGATGATGTCCCTGGCTATGCCAGAAAGGTTCAAGCAAAAGAAATTGAAAAAAAATTCGGCAAAGACATAGGCTCACTAGTAGAAAAAGTTGCCGAACTTAGCAGAGTTCAATATTCTTTGTCTATTGGCATGAAAGAAAAAAAGGCGCTGACCAGAGAAAAGATTGAAAATTTAAGAAGAATGTTTTTAGCGCTCTCGGGCGATTTAAGAGTAGTTATAGTAGAATTGCTTTCAAGGTTGGACGGCTTAAATGAGTCTAATTATTTGCCAACAGACAAACAAAAATTATTTGCCTTGGAAACTCTGCAGATTTTTGTGCCTGTTGCCAGCCGGCTTGGCTTGTCGGAATTAAGAAGAAACCTTGAAGATGTTGCTTTTTCATATTTATTGCCAGAAAGATTCAAATGGATTAAAGAAAATATTAAAGGGCAATACGAAGAAAGAGAAAAATATCTAAAAAAGTTTATTCCGCATCTTAAAAAAATACTCAAAAAAGAAAGAGTAAAATTTTTAGATATAAATTATCGAGCAAAATCTTACTGGAGCACATATCAAAAACTCATAAAGCACGAAATGAATTTTGACGAAATTAATGATTTGCTTGCATTAAGAATAATTACCGCCGATATTGAAAGCTGCTACAAAATTTTGGGCATAATGCATAAATATTTCAAGCCCATTTCCGAGGAAATAAACGATTATATCGCCCACCCAAAGCCAAACGGATACAGATCTTTGCATACAACTATTTTTTCGCATGAAGGAAAAATAACCGAAGTACAAATAAGGACAGAAGAAATGCAAAAAGAAGCTGAATATGGTGTCTGCGCCCACTGGTCTTACAAAGAAAAAATTAACCTTGCAAAAGAGGGAGAAAATTTTGAATGGATGAAAAATGCTCCAGACTTTTGGAAAACCTTCAAAATAGATTTTTTCACCAACAAAGTTTTTTGCTTCACGCCAAAAGGAGATGTTATTGTTTTGCCGAAAAATTCCACTCCTGTTGATTTTGCATATGCAGTGCATTCAGGTATTGGCAACCGTTGCGAATCGGCAAAAGTGGGAGGAAAAATAGTTCAGCTTAACCATATTCTAGAAAATGGAGACGTGGTGGAAATTGCAACAAACAAAAACAAAACTCCTTCAAAAGACTGGCTAAAGTTTGTTAAGACATCTATGGCCAAGTCTCATATAAATAAATTGACTGGGCAAGAAAAATCCACCTTCAAATTCCCGCTGCCAAAATTTATTAGGAGAAAACTTACAGAAATTTCTGAAGCTTCTAAAAAACGCCAGGAGGAAAAACAAAAAATTATAAAAGGAAACATAAGGCAGCAAATATATATTGCTGGCCAAAAAGGAATGCTTATCCACGTTGCAAAATGCTGCAATCCCCAGCCGGGCGATAAAATTATGGCTTATCTTGCTCCAAACAGGGCAACTGTTTTGCATAAAACCTCTTGCAGCATTTTAAAAGAAACAACTGAAAAATTCCCAGAGAAAATAATTGACGCTTCGTGGGAGTAGCCCTTCGACTCCGCTCAGGGTAAACCTTGAAAATAACCATAAAACGTGATAAATTAATTAAGTATAAAGCCGAGGTGGCGAAATGGCAGACGCACGGGACTCAAAATCCCGCGATAGCAATATCATGAGGGTTCAAGTCCCTCCCTCGGCACACAAAAAAAGCGCACCGATAACCGGGCGCTTTTTTATTTTATAAATTATATTCTTCTAAGGGCTCGGGAATTATAATTTTGACTTTGTCGCTTTTTATTTTTTCTCTAATTTTTGGCAGCTCGTTTTTCCTAAAATCCCTGTTCATATGAGTTAGAGCCAAGCATTTTACTTTATTATCTTCAGCAAATTTTATAGCCGATACAATTGAAGAGTGCCCAATCTTTTCTACGTCATACAAATACGTCTCCAAAATAAGTAAATCTAAATTACTATAAAAATTTGTTCCAGCCACAGGAGAACCATCGCCAGAATATGCATAAACATTTTTTCCGTCTGTAATTTTTAAAGCAAAATTTTCTCCAGAATGGACTGTTCTGGAAAAATTCATTTTTAAATCATTAAATTCAATTTCTTTTCCTTCTTGAACCTCAATTATTTTTATTTCAAATTTAAATTTTTCTGAAAAACCCAAATATGCCAAATCCATCAACTTGGCGAATTGTTTTTTAAAGCCTTTCCTAGAAATAATAGTTATTGGCTTTATCCTTTCCCCCTCCCACATTCTCAAAAGCAAGCCAGGCAAACCAAAATAGTGATCGGCGTGCCAATGGCTTAAATATACCGCATCTAAAAAATTTGGGTCTGCATTATATTTCCAAACCTGCGGTGCTGCCGTGAGTCCACAATCAACTAATAATTTTGTCTTGTCAGATATTAATAAATGCGAATTATTGGGTATTTTTTCGTCGAATGCCTCCCCTACTCCTAAAAATATAATTTCCATGACTAAAAAATAAATAACAAATAAACAGTAAATAAATAATAAATTATTACGGCAGATATGGCGCCGGCAAAAAATCCTCCCACAATATCGCGAAACCAATGCACTCCGCAAAAAACTCTGGCAACTCCAACCAAAAAAGAAAGCGCAATAAATATTAACGCCAAATATGCGTTATAAAAAAACAAAAAGAAAGAAACACCAAAAAAGAAAGATGAATGCCCCGATGGAAAAGATGAATTTTTTGGCACCGGTATTAACACCTTTGCTTGTTCTAAATAAGCCGGCCTTTGTCTTTTATAAAACAAATGCACAAGTTCGTTTATGACAAATCTAGAAAATAACCCAGTTAAAATGGCGTAAACAAATAAATAAAAATACTGCGTGTAAATTGAATAAAAGAACAAAAATAAAACCATCAAGTACGGAAGAATTCTGGCGCAAAATATGGCCAGCAAGTCTACAATCTCCCACTTTTTCGCAAATTGGTTTATATTTTTAAAAACTGAGAACATTATTTAGGAAGCGGAAACTTTTTGCACAACTTAATAACTTCTTTGTGCAATTTGGCTAAAACTTTTTCATCGGCATGATTTATTATTGCCTGATTTATCCAGCTAGAAATTATTTTTACTTCCTTTTCTTTCATACCTCTGGTTGTTATGGCAGGCACTCCAATGCGCACTCCGCTTGGATCAAATGGCTTTCTTGGATCATCGGGAACCATATTTTTGTTTACAGTAATGCCAATTTTGTCCAAAGCTTTTTCAGCTTCTTTACCAGTAACTCCTTTACTGGAAAAAGTATCTACCAAAACCATGTGATTATCTGTTTTACCAAAAGCTATTTTAAACCCATATTTTATTAATTCTTGCTCCAAAACTTTAGCATTTTTTATAGTTTGTTTTGCATAAGCTTTAAACGATGGCTTCAAAGCCTCGCCTAAAGCCACAGCCAAAGCAGCAATATTATTCATGTGAGGCCCGCCTTGGAATCCTGGGAAAAGGGCTTTATCAATTGCCTCGGCAAATTGCTGTTTGCACATTATCATTCCACCTCTTGGCCCGCGCAAAGTTTTATGAGTTGTAGTTGTAACAATGTCAAAAAATGGAACAGGATTTGGTATGGCTTTTCCGGCAACAAGCCCGGCAATGTGTGCAATATCAAACATTGTTATTGCTCCAACTTTTTTTGCAATGTCTTGAAATTTTTGGTAATTAAGCTGCCTTGTATAAGCAGAAAAACCGGCCAAAATTAATTTTGGTTTTTCGGCCAACGCCATTTTTTCTAATTCATCATAATCAATTTCTCCTGCAGCATTGGTTTTATACCTAACAAATCTATAAATTTTAGCCGCCAAAGTTACAGGATGTCCGTGGCTCAAATGTCCGCCATGAGACAAATCCATTCCCAAAACCGTATCCCCTGGCTTTAAAATAGCGCTATAAACAATCATATTTGCAGGGCAACCAGAAAGCGGCTGAACATTCACATGTTCTGCGCCAAAAACCTTTTTAGCTCTTTCAATAGCCAAATTTTCAACAATATCGGTATAAGTTTGCCCGCCGTAATAGCGCTTTCCCGGATAGCCTTCAGAATATTTATTAGTAAAAACCGATCCCAAGGCTTCCAAAACAGCCGGCGAAACATAATTTTCTGAAGCAATCATTTCCATGCCTTCCTGCTGCCTTTTTGTCTCGCCCACTATTGCCGCATAAACCTTTGGATCTTGTTTTTTAATCTTTGACATATTTTTTATTTTCTTAAAATATTAATATTGTTATTTGTTAAGTCTATTATGGTTGATGGTTTGTTTTTTGGCAAATCTCCGCCGTCAACTATAATAACTTCCTGGGTTTTAAACTGCTTTAAAATATTTTTAATTTTTACGGTTGTCTCTTTGCCGGAAATGTTTGCCGATGTCTGAACGAGCGGTTTATTAAACTTTTCTAGAATCAAGTTTAAAAATTTGTAATTGGGAATTCTTATTCCAATGGTTTTATTTTTGTAAACCAATTCAGAAAGAACCGGTTTTTTAGCTTTTAATATGGCTGTAATTTCATTGTCTTTTAAAAAGCTTTCCTGATTTTTATCTGCAAAAGCCAGTTTTTTGGCGGCCTTTATATCTTTTACAAAAATTCCCAGCGGTTTTGATTTATCTCTTTTTTTAATCTCAAATATTTTTTCTACAGATTTTTCATTTGAAGCATCGCAAACCAATCCGTAAACCGTGTCTGTCGGACAGACTAAAACTGCCCCATTTTTTAGAGCAGCAACTATTTTTCCAATATTAATTTTATCTTGCTTTATTGTCTGCATTTTTAAGAAACTCAGAAAACTTTTCTATGTCTTCTGGCCTGCCAAAATCCATCCAAAAATCTTTAATTGTTTTTACTTTAACTTTTTTCTCTTGTGCCAACAGTGAAACAGCATCTGTAATCTCATATTCTCCGCGAGGCGATTTTTCTATTTGAAAAACTTTTTTAAAAATTTCCGGAGTAAATTTATACAAGCTTGTGTTAACCAAATCTCCAATGAATTCTTTTGGCTTTTCCACTATTTTTTTTAAAAATTCTCCCTCGGCAATTAGTACTCCAAAGTTTTCAGGATGATCATTTTTCAACCCAGCAACATAGCTAAAATCATCTTCAACATTCATTGCCTTCAAATCTTCTACCGAATAAAAATTGTCTCCGCAAATATATAAAAACGGCTCGCTTATATCTTTAACACACATTAACGGGCATGCGGTGCCATATATTTTTTCTTTAGGGCCTAAAACATCAAATTGATTAATAACTTTTGCCTTATACTCATATTCCTTTAAAAAATCTTCAACCAGTTTGCTCTCATACCCCACAACCAAAACAATATCCTCATAGCCGGCTTTCAATAAATTATCTAAAACATACGCCAAAAAAGGCTTTCCATTAACTTTTATTAAATGTTTAGATTTATCATTTGTCAGCTGCAACATTCTGGTCCCCTGGCCCGCAGCAGCTATAACAACCTTTTTAACCATGACCAAGCAAGAAAGCATTAATATTTAAGTCGAAATATTTTTCTGGAATGGTATTTTTAATTGCTCTTAAAACAGATTCTTTTTTGAATGGTATTAAATTTTTTCCAACGGCATATCCTAAAAGATACATAGTGCAAACAACTTCATTTTGCAATTTTTCTTTGCAGGCAGTTGAGGCTGGCACCAAAACAAAATCTTTTTTTGAGTTTTCTAATTGTTTTATAATTTCTTCTTTTGATAGAGATCCCAAAAATGGCAAGAAATATTCATTGATTAAAAGCTTGGTTTGTTTGCCGGCTTTTGCCGATTCTCTTAAGCCTTCGAGGGCTTCTAGAGCAATAATTAAGTCTGCATTTCCATTAGCAACCATTGGCGAAAAAACTTTTTTACCAAATCTTATATGCGCTTCAACGCTTCCGCCTCTCTGTGAAAGCCCATGGAGTTCTGATGATCTTATGTCATAGCCCTCAACAAATGCTGCTTCATCAACTATTTGAAGCAATGTAACAACTCCCTGCCCACCAACACCTGTAATAATTAAATTGAATGTTTTTTCCATGTTATTTAGCTTGCCTCCTTGCTAGAAGAGCGCAAATTCTTTTACAAATTATTAATGAAATTTCATCTTTTTCTAGAAATTCTTTCACCGTATTTTCCAAGTCCTGCATATTTATAGGATCTAAAACTTTTATGTGTTTTACTCCGCAGGCTCTGGCAATATCTTCAATTTTTAACTCTTCTACGCTTTCTCCCATTAATGTTTTTCCCATTCCAGGATTTGGCTGGTGCCCTGTCATTGCTGTTATCCTGTTGTCTAAAATAACAACTAAAGGGTTAGATTTGTTATAAACCGCGTTTACAAGCGGCGCAATTCCAGAGTGAAAAAATGTTCCGTCACCCATAATAGAAATAACTTTTTGATCTGTAGATTTTTTTACTCCATGAGATATTCCCAAACCAGCACCCATGGCAAACATATAGTCAGACAAATTATGCGGAGGAAGACTGGCTATCATATTGCATCCAATGTCTCCTCCAAAAATTGCCTCCGGGGCTAATCTTTTTAAAAGTGGAAAAACATACCAATATGGGCAGCCTTCGCATAATCTTGCAGTTCTCTTAGGTAAATTCAAATCTTTTACCTTAAACCCGGCAAGCTTCATACCCAATATTTTGGCCAAAGCATTGGCTATTTTCTCTGAATTAAACTCCCCTATCTCGGGTAAAATATTTTTACCAAAAATTTCCAGTTTAGAATTAGCGGCTTTTGCCAAAACAGTTATTTCTTTTTCTACATAACCGTCTAATTCTTCAACAATCAAAACCTTTTTCAAATCTTTTATAAAATTCTTTATTTTGGTTTCAGGCAAAGGATAAAAAAAACCAAGTTTTAAAACAGGCAAATCTAAGCCCAAAAATTTCAGTGCCTCCATTGTATGCAAATAAGAAATCCCAGAAACAATAATTCCTACTTTATTTTTCTTGCCAATAATATTATTTGCTTTTGATTTTTCTGCAAACTGTTTTATTTTTTTTATTTTTTCCAAAAGCTCTTTTTTCATTTCCAAGGTTCTTGGCGGCATTGTAGAAAACTGGCGCGGATTTTTCACAAAATTTCCCTTAACCAAAGGGTTTTTAACTTCATCAAAATTCACCAATGCGCGCTGATGGGCCACTCTTGTGGTTGTCCTTAAAATTACCGGCGTGTTAAACTTTTCAGAAATTTCATATGCCAGTTTTGTAAAATCATAACACTCTTGCGGATCGGCCGGCTCTAAAACCGGAATATGCCCCAAATATGCATAAGCTCTAGAATTTTGTTCTGATTGCGCCGAACTCCAGCAAGAAGGGTCGTCGGCCACAACAATAACCATTGGAGCTTTTGTGCCAGTATATGCCAGCGGCAGCAAGGAATCTGAACAAACATTAATTCCAAAACTTTTCATGTTAACCAAAGATTTTAACCCAGAAAAACTGGCGCCAATTGAAGCCTCTAAAGCAACCTTTTCATTGGTTGACCACTCGGCATAAACATTATTTTCTTTTGCAATTCTGCCAAATTCATCTCCTATTTCAGCCGAAGGACACCCCGGATACCCTGAAACAAAAGAAACTCCCGATGCCAGTGCCGCCTTAATTATTGCTTCATTCCCAATTAAAACTTTTTTCATTATATGACAATGTTAATTAATTTGTTTGGAATAAAAATTATTTTTTTTACTTCGTTGTTCCCAATTAAAGCTTTTATTTTTTCTGAATTCAAAACTATTTTCTCTGCTTCTTTTTGAGTAATGCCAGCTTTTGTTTCTATTTTATCTCTTACTTTTCCGTTTATCTGAACTATTAAAAGTATGTTTTCTTCTTCAATTAATTTTTCGTCATACTTTGGCCATTTTTGCTGGCAACACATTTCTTTTAAACCTGTGCCGACCCAAAGCTCTTCGGCCAAGTGCGGAGCAAACGGAGACAAAATCTTTAAAAAATCAACGGAATCTTTTTTGTCTAAACCTTCAACAGAAGCTTGCCAGGCATTTATAAATTCCATCATAGAGCTGACCGCTGTGTTAAATTTTAGCAACTCAATGTCTTCGCCAACTTTTTTTATTGTCTTGTGTAAAAGTTTTTTTAAATTCTCATTTCCTTTTGCGGGCACTACTTTATTTATTGCCAGATTGTAAATTTTTTCAATAAATCTTCGGCAACCAACCACGCCCTTTGTATCCCAAGGAATCATTTGTTCAAACGGGCCCATAAACATTTCATAAAGGCGCAAAGTGTCTGCTCCATATTGTTTTACAATTACATCTGGGTTTATAACGTTACCTTTTGATTTTGACATTTTAATTCCGCCCTCGCCCAAAACCATTCCATGCGAAGTTCTCTTTTTATATGGCTCAGAACCCACCGATGTTGGAACCGCCTTAATATCCCACAAAAATTTAAAAATAAACCTAGAATATAAAAGGTGCAAAGTTGTGTGCTCCATTCCGCCGTTATACCAATCAACCGGCATCCAATATTTTACCAAAGATTCATCGGCCAAGCTTTTATTATTATTAGGATCTATATATCTTAAAAAGTACCAGTTTGACCCAGCCCAATTTGGCATTGTATCGGTTTCTCTCTTTGCTTCGCCCTTACATTTTGGACATTTGGTTTCAACCCATTTTTCAATTAAAGATAATGGAGATTCTCCTGTATCGGTTGGCTCATATTTTTTTACATTTGGCAATTCAACAGGCAAATCTTTTTCAGCAACCGGCTGCCATCCGCATTTTTTGCAAAAAACCATTGGAATTGGCTCGCCCCAATAGTGCTGCCTAGAAAAAACCCAGTCTCTCAATTTATAAGTTACTTTTTGCTGAGCTAAACCTTTTGCAGCCAGCCAAGCTATTATAAGCGGCCTTGCGTTTGCAGATTTTGCTCCGTCAAATTGTGCCGAGTTATAAAGCGTTCCATCACCTTCAAAACATTCCTCTAAATTTTTAACTTTTTGAGTCAGTAATTCATCGCC
>Ga0265323_10001413_pt1 | contig 11817 bp, 9 predicted proteins | sample 41225metaG_FD_193580 | JGI IMG/M metagenome (GOLD analysis project Ga0265323, IMG submission 193580) | Rhizosphere microbial communities from Carex aquatilis grown in University of Washington, Seatle, WA, United States - 4-12-25 metaG | ecosystem: Host-associated > Plants > Roots > Rhizosphere >... | reverse complement strand
AATTATTCCCCAACTTGAGTTTTTCATCGACGACAGTCTCGATTACATCGAAAAAATAGACCATTTATTGAAAAATCCTAAATAAATAATTCAATAACCGAAATCCATTTTTATGCAATATGAACCGATAAAAATAAGCCTGGGGAATGTTTTTAATAAAAATCCCTATCTGCGGATACTTTTTTATAAATTACTCGATTTGCTTTTATTAAGGGCCTGGCACATCAAAAAAGAACTCAGGAAAATTAGAAAAAACCATGGCAATAATTTAAATATACTTGATGCAGGTTCAGGATTTGGCCAATATACCTATTTCATGTCGACCCTTTCAAATAACTGGAAAATTACCGGCGTTGATGTAAAGCAGGAACAAATGGATGATTGTAACAATTTTTTTAAAAAGATTGGCCGGTCTGAAAAAATTCAATTCAATACTGCTGATCTTACTCAATATGTTAAACCTGATGAATATAACCTAATTCTTTCAGTTGATGTAATGGAACATATTAAAGATGACCTGGTTGTTTTCAGGAATTTTTACAGTTCATTAAAAACCGGAGGAATATTATTAATTTCAACACCTTCGGACCAGGGAGGTTCAGACGTTCATGATGATAAGGACAAATCCTTTATTGCCGAACATGTAAGAGATGGATACAATATTTCCGATATTGAAGAAAAGCTTAAGTTAGCAGGATTCTCAAGGGTCGAAGCAAGATATACTTATGGTATTCCAGGCAAAATTTCATGGAAATTATCTATGAAATATCCAATCTCGATGCTGAATTTAAGTAAATTCTTTTTTATTTTATTGCCGTTCTATTACCTTGTAACAATCCTTTTTTGTATGGTTTTGAATTTTCTAGATATTACTTTTTCATATAAAACCGGAACCGGTTTGTTGGTTAAAGCCTGGAAGTAAATTTTAATTTTCAAACAGATGTTTTTTAAAAATTCCAAGTTTCCTTTTTTTGTTTCCCGGCGCTACTTATTTGCAAAAAAATCTCATTCAGCAATAAATATTATTTCATTGATATCATTGTTTGGCGTTGCAATTGGAACAATGGCGCTTGTTGTTGTTTTATCTGTTTTCAATGGTTTCGACAACCTTATAAAATCGCTTTTTAATTCATTCGATCCCGATATTAAAATTACCTTAACAGAAGGAAAAACATTTAATCCCGACTCTGCAAAATATTTTCAACTTAAAACAATACCGGGTATTGAAGAAATTGCAGAAGTTTTAGAGGAGAATGCACTTATTACTTACCGTGAAAAGCAATATATTGCAACCATAAAAGGGGTATCGCCTAATTTCAGGATTGTGACAGGAGTGGATAAGAAAATTACTGATGGAAAATTTAGGTTGCAAAATGGCGTTGTTCCTTTTGCAGTTGTAGGCCAGGGAGTGGCTTATTATCTTTCAATAGGAATTAATCTCAGCGATCCGCTTATTATTTATGTACCACGCAGGTCTGCTGAATTTTCTTTAATACCCGAAGAAGCATTTAATAAAAAATTTATAACACCCTCGGGTATTTTTTCTATCGAACAGGATTTTGATGCAAAATATGTTCTGTTGCCAATTAAGTTTGCCAGGGAAATGCTTGAATATGAAAATGAAGTCACTGCTCTCGAAATTAAAATTAAACAGGATGCAAAAATTGAAAATGTTCAAAGTAAAATTGAAACTCTTTTAGGAAAAAATTTCAAGGTGAAAAACCGGTATCAGCAGCAGGAATTGTTTTATAAGATCATGCAAAGCGAAAAATGGGCAATATTTTTTATTTTAACTTTTATTCTTATTATAGCTTCATTAAATGTAATAAGTTCAATTACTATGCTTATTCTCGATAAGAAAAAAGATATCAGGACTTTTAGTTATTTGGGTGCCGATTGGAAAACAATACGGAAAATATTTCTTTTTAATGGCTGGTTTAATTCTTTGGTCGGTGCTTTGATTGGAACGGTTCTTGGTTTATTCGTATGCTGGCTTCAAATTAAATATGGTTTTGTAAAATTAGAAGGCAGTGGCTCTTTCGTTATTGATGTATATCCCGTAAAAATTATTGTGAGAGATATTATTATAGTATTGATTACTGTTCTGCTTATTGGTTTTATAACCTCCTGGATTCCGGTGAGGGTGATTTCAAGAAAATATTTTGAATAAAAACAGCCTTTTATTTTAGAGAACCTGAAATTATATCTAATAATCCTCCCGGAGCAATTCCTAACCATACAACGGCAATAAAAGAAACTGCAAGTGCAAAGCTACCTCCAACCGATACCCATACCATTTCCTCTTTCTGATTTTCTACAGATGGCCTGAAAATTGAATAGACAACACGTAAATAATAAAAAAGACCGATCGCACTGTTAATTATCAAAAGCCAAATCAATATCCAGAAATTAGCATTTATACCAATGGATGCCAAATAATATTTTGACATAAACCCGGCAGTTAAGGGCATACCGGCTAATGAAAAAAACATGGTTGCCATAATTACAGCGAGAAATCTATTTCTAAAATACAATCCTCTTAAATCTTCAATATTATCTTTTTCTTGACCATTCTTTGCAAGTATGGTCAATACTGAGAATGCGCCAATTGTAGTAATAAAATAAACTGATAAATAAAAAGTAGCTGCCTGTACACCTATCCTTCCTCCGGAAATAAGCGCTATTAAAAGGTAACCGAAATGAGCAATAGATGAACAGGCAAGAATACGTTTCACATTATTTTGCCGAATTGCCAATAAATTTCCTGTAAACATTGATAATCCCGCAAGAATAGAAAGTACAGTAATTATGCTTCCGGCAGTTTCAAAATTTATTAAAGCAAATAACCTGATTGCAAAAGCGAATGCACCCCCTTTTGATGCTGTAGAAAGAAAAGCAGTGACCGGTGCCGGGGCTCCCTGGTAAACGTCCGGAGTCCACATATGAAAAGGGGCTAAAGCAAGTTTAAAGCCAAGTGCAGTAATAATCATTCCTATGCCAAACTTTAAAAGAAATGGAAAATGCAAGGTTGTTTGAAGTGTATAAATAAAATATTTAATATCCATACTGCCGCATTCGTAATATATAAGCGCCATTCCAAATAATAAGATTGATGATGAGGCTCCGGCAAGAATAAAATATTTTATCGCTGCTTCCACCCCAAATGGAGTATTACGTGAGTAAGCGATCATAACATAAAGAGGAATACTTAATAATTCCAATCCAAGAAAAAATGAAGCAAAATGCACTGAGGAGATCATAACCATGGTTCCAAGTGTCGAGACATGCAACATAATATAAAATTCCTCCTTTTGCTCTTCAACACTTTTAAAATATGTGTAATTTATAATATTAATAAGAATTACAGCGACCAGTGTAAGGCCAAAATAAAATATGGAAAAACCATCAATTAAGATAAGTTTTCCAGCCCATCCGGGCATTGTTTTTGAAATAATAAAAATTGAAAAGAATGCAATTAACAATCCTGTTAAAGAAAGACCGGCAATAAATTTATGATTTCTGTAGAATGCTGTGACCAGGATTAAAACTACAGATGTAATTGCTATTATTAATAAAGGTGTTAATGCCGAAAATTGAAACATAATATTTATTTTAAACCTGTAATCTATTTAAATTTTAGAAATTAAAATTTCCCTTCACCGAAGCTTCATTTTTGTTCAATGAAGTGGGTTGATCTTTATTATTGGACTGTTGATTCATAATTTTTTCAATACTTAATTTTGTTTTATCAAGAATTGGTTTAGGGAACAGACCAATCCAAATAGTCAAAATTATTAGAATGCCGAGAGAAATTTTCTCTTTAATATTAAAATCAGTTATTTGAAAATCGCTGGATTTTTTTCCAACAAAAACTTTTTGAATAATTCGTAATGAATAGGCTGCAGCCATTACCAATCCAATCGAAGCAAAAACGGTAATAATGGAATGTGCTTTGAATGCACCTGAAAGAATCATAAATTCTGCTAAAAAGTTCCCCATTCCGGGTAATCCGAGAGAAGCAATTGCAAAAAAAGTTCCAATACCCGATAGCACAGGTACTTTTTCCCAAAGTCCGCCCAATTGTGTGATATTGCATGTGCCGGTTCTTTTTATTAATGCATAGGCTATAATTATAATTGCAGATGAACTTACCCCGCTGGCGATCATTTGCAGAATAACTCCCTGCCAGCAAATTTCATTCATAGCAAACAATCCGATCAAAATAAAACCCATATGACTGATACTGCTATATGCAGCAATTAAGCGCAAATCATCCTGTGAAAAAGCCATAAATGCCCCGTAAAGAATAGTTAATACTCCAAGGATCATGGCGGTATTAGCAAATATAACTGATGAATCAGGAAACAATGGTATTGCAAAACGAATTATACCATAAGCGCCAGTTTTAATTAACAAGCCAGTGACCACTGCCGGTAGTGGAGCTTCAAGAAATGAACCTCCAAGCCACCCATGAAAAGGAATAACCGGTAATTTAACAAAAAAAGCAACCAAAAAGCCCAGCATAAATAAGGAAGTAGTCTTATTTACAATTGAAAAATTAAGTAAATCAAAATAGTTAAAAGTGTAAAACCCAAGGAACTTTCCGTGCATGAAAAATAAACTGATTATTGAGATTAATAATAAAAGGCCGCTTGCCTGAGTGTATAAAAGAAATTTGAATGATTTTTTAGAATTATTTTCGTTTCCATACATAACCATTAAAAGATATAAAGGCAATAACATCATTTCCCAGAAAAAGAAAAACAGGAAGAGGTCAAATGCCATAAAAATGCCACATACTCCGGCAATCATTAACAAAATATTAAAATAATAAAATCCTTCATGATTTGTCCTTGGAGAAACCAGAATGGATATAAATCCCATGAATAAAGTGAGAATTACCATCACCATACTGATACCATCCATGCTCAGGATAATTTTAATTCCGATAGCAGAAACCCAATTCATCTGAAATGAATACAACCAGATTATTTTGTTATTTATTATTAATGGAATTGAACTGGCAAACCACATTCCAAATAACAGAAATAAATCAAAACCTATCGCCAGGAGAGTAATATACCGGGGCAGCGAATTACTCCACATAGAAACGATTAGTGATATTAATGCACCTCCGAATAAAACAATTAAAAGTGTTGCCAGTATCATAAATAAAGCATTAATGTAATAACTAAAATAAGTCCGGCCATCAATCCCGTTAGAAACCAGTTTAACCTGTTATTTTGAGTGAGACCTATAAATTGGCTCAACCGGATAAATAATAAACCGAAATTGTCAAAAATTCTATCAAGTATATCGTTCCTGTTAATTTTTGTTATCCAAACAAATGGCTGGACAAATAATTTATTATATAATTTATCGAAATTCCATCCATACAAGAAAAACTTTTGTACTTTATTTTCACGATTATAGATAAAAATTGGCTTTTTCAGAAAAATAATATATGCAATGTACACTCCTGAAAGTGCAATAATTGCAGAAAATAATTGGAATATCCATTCTTTGTTTTCGACATTTTTTAAAATTGTATGGGGTAAAGTATTTTCAATAAAAGAGGAAAAAAGTTTAATATTCCCTAAATTTTCAGGTAACTGGATAAATCCTCCAATTGTGGTTAATATTGCCAGTACAATTAATGGTAATGCAATTAAAATTCCCGGTTTATAATGAACATTTGTTTTTTCTTCACCAAAAAAAGTTATAAAAACCATTCTGAAAGTATAAAGCGAGGTTATAAAAGCACCAGTTAGTCCGGCTAACCATAACCATATATTGCCATTACCGGCTGAAAAAGAATACCATAAAATTGCGTCCTTACTGTAAAATCCTGCAGAAATCAATGGTAAAGCAGAAAGTGAAGCAGAACCAATGAGAAACGTCCAAAAAATTAAAGGCAACTTTTTATGTAATCCTCCCATTTTAAACATGTCCTGCTCATGATGCAAAGATAAAATAACCGCTCCACCTGCGAGAAAAAGAAGGGCTTTGAAAAATGCATGGATCATAAAATGGAAAATACCAGCCGACCATGCGCCCATGCCCAATGCAAGAAACATGTACCCTATCTGGCTGATTGTCGAATAAGCCAATACTTTTTTAATGTCATACTGAAAAAGAGCACTTATTCCTGCTAATAATAAAGTCAATGCGCCAATAATTGCAACAACATTCTGTGCAAAAGGGGAAAGCTCAAAAAGTACATGAGCCCGTGCAATCAGGTACACACCTGCAGTAACCATTGTAGCTGCATGAATGAGGGCGCTCACAGGAGATGGCCCTGCCATGGCATCGGGAAGCCATACCTGTAAAGGCAGCTGTGCCGATTTACCCACTGCCCCGCCAAGAAATAACAAAGCAATTGTAGTTGCTAAAGCAGAACCAATAATAATTGTACCCGGAGCAATTTTAAGAATTTCCGAAAAATTGAGCGTTCCAAATCTGGAATAAAGTATGAATAATCCAATAAGCAGGGCAGTATCTCCTATTCTTGTGACAATAAATGCTTTTCGGGCTGCATAATTGTTTTCAGGATTTTTATAAAAGAACCCTATCAGAAGATAAGAACAAAGCCCGACACCTTCCCATCCAAGGTACATGAGTAAAAGGTTATCCGCCAAAACCAGAACAAGCATCGACCCAACAAAAAGATTCATATAAGCAAAAAAGCGAGCATAGCCTTCTTCCTCAAACATATATTCAGCAGAATATATATGAATAAGGAAACCAACAAAAGTTATGACAAAAATAAAAACCAATGAAAGTGAATCAAGGTGAAAAGCAATTTCCGGTGCAAAACCAGATATTGAAAACCAGGTCCATAGTTTTTGAGTAAAATTGTTATTCGGAAATTTTAAAAACTCAATTCCAATTAATATTACCAATAATGAAGATAACCCGACCAAACCAACTCCGGTAATGGCCTGCATTTTTTTTGATAAATATTTACCAAAAACCGCGAGAATAATAAATCCGAGAAAAGGCAATGCCGGAACAAGCCAAAGAAATTGTAACATATTATTTAATTATATTTTCATTATGAATAAAGCCAATCATTTCAATGAATTTAAAGCTTTAGTATCAACTGTTTTAAAATGTTTAAACATCAGGATTGACAAGGCAAGTGCCACAGAAACTTCGGCAGCAGCAACAGAAAGGATAAAAAGAAACATTACTTGTCCGTCCGGCTGCGATAAAACAGAACCCACGGCAATGAATGCAAGGCCTGCGCTATTCATCATAATTTCCAGGCTCATGAGCATAAATAAAAGATTTCTGCGAACCAAAAGGCCCAAAAATCCAATTGCGAAAAGTATACCTGCAAGGATTAAAAGTGTTTCAAAACTTAAGTTCATAATAAATATTATATTTCTAAATTTTCCGAATCAGAATTGGTTTGTAAATATCTGTGTAAATTTCTTTTTTTTGTTTTTCCAAGGTGGTATGCCCCTATAATGGCTGCTAACAGCAAAATCCCAGCTAGTTCAGTACCCAATAAATATGTAGTAAATAAAGAAACTCCAACCTGCTTTGAATTAATTAAATTATTTGATTGTGAAACCAGCTTTTCTTCTTTAACAGCATAAATAAAATCAAATACTAATATTAAAAATAAAATAACAGGTAAAATCCACATTTTCCAGCTTGTTATGGACTTTTCATCTTTTATGCTTGAATTAATATTTAACATCATTACAACAAATACAAACAAAATCATTATTGCGCCTGCATAAACAATAATTTCAAGGGCAGCAGCATATGGTGCACCTGAAATAAAAAATATTAAGGCAACCGAGAGAAGCGACAGCACTAGGTATAAAAGTGCATGAATGGCATTATGGCGTGTTATGACCATTATTGTCGCAAAAATTGCAATGACTGATGCTATTAAAAATACAATGTTCATAATATTGTCTTATATAAAACTTAACTAAAACCGAATTAATACTTTAAAAAAAAAATTAAAACTACAATTTATATAGCAAAACTTATGTAATTAGACCTCTAACATCAGTTGGCAATTCATCTTGGTCCCCCTCTCCTTTTTTCTTCCCGCCGATTTCAATTCCTGCCTGTTTGTAAAAATTATAATCGTGGTATTTTCCAGTCCCGTTTATCAAAAGATTTTCTTTTTCATATACTAAATTTTGCCTTTTATATTCAGCCATTTCAAAATCAGGGGTTAACTGGATAGCATTGGTTGGGCAAGCCTCTTCGCAATACCCGCAAAAAATACAACGCGAAAAATTTATTCTGAAAAATTCGGGATATCTTCTTCCGGTTTCATCTTCTGCTGCCTGTAGTGAGATACAATCTGTCGGACAAGCTGCTGCACAAAGATTACAAGCAACGCACCTTTCTTTCCCATCAGGGTCGCGGGTAAGAATAATCCGTGCCCTGTAGCGTGCCGGTAAAAAAGGTTTTTTCTCAGGATATCCCTTGGTTTCCCTTTTTCTAAAGGCATGTGTGAATGTGATCCAAATGGTCCTTAATATACTTATCATTATTTTAAACTTTATCCCCCTAAATAAAGGGGAAATATCATTTAGCTAAAAGAATTGCTGCTGTAATTATAATATTTAATAGGCTCAGGGGAAGTAAAATTTTCCATCCCACTTCCATAAACTGATCGTATCTTGGTCTTGGTAATGCTGCCCTTAGTAATATAATAAATGCAATAAAACAAAATGTTTTAAACAAAAACCAAAAAACAGGAGGTAAAAAATCCGGACCTAACCAACCACCAAAAAATAATGTGACAATAATGGTTGATACCAGCGTAATTCCTAAATATTCCCCAACGAAAAACATTCCGAATTTTATTCCGGAATATTCAGAATGAAATCCTGCTACCAATTCACCTTCTGATTCAGGCAAATCAAATGGTGCCCTGTGTGATTCAGCAACTGCAGCTATTAAAAAAATTGCAAACCCCAAAAACTGTGGCACAACAAACCACAAATGACGCTGGGCTTCAACAATAGATTTTAAACTAAAACTTCCCGATATCATTACCACACCTAACAATGATAAACCCATAAAAACTTCGTAAGAAATCATTTGGGCTGATCCCCGCATGGCACCTATTAATGAATATTTATTATTTGAAGCCCAACCGGCCAGCACAACACTATAAACTCCCAATGAGGAATAACCGAGAAATAATAATAATGCAATATTTGAATCGGCTACCTGAAAACCCGGGGCAAAAGGAACCAATGCAAAACTCAATAAAATAGTAATCATTACCACGGCAGGCGCCAAAACAAATACCCACTTATCTGCAAAAGGCGGTATCCAGTCTTCTTTAAGAAATATTTTAATCATATCGGCAGGTACCTGCATAATTCCATGAAACCCGGTACGATTTGGGCCGTGCCTGTCCTGCCACATAGCCAGTAATCTTCGCTCAATAAAAATATTGATTGCCGCAATGGTAATTACCATTAATAAAACTCCTGCTATTACAAACGCTATTACCATTTTCTTTTATTTTTATTCACTTATCATTCCCAAAGAGGAGCATTGAAAATAAGCCAAACCAGGCAAACCTATTGACACTCCGGCAACTCCATCTGGTAAAGATAAATCTATTTTCACTTTATATTCTATATTGGTCCCGCCACATCCGACTTTAACAATTTCATTTTCTTTAATGCCTAAATTTGCTGCATTATTAGAATTTATGAACAATATAGGTTCTGTTTTTCTTTCTCCGATACCCGGAGCTAAAGCACTTAATTCTTCAGAACCAAATATATGGTTAACCTGAACAAGTAATAATTGATCGCCCGGTATAAATGCATCCGGAATATTGTCGAAAAATTTATAACTGTCCGGATTTTTGAAATTAAATAACTTAATGCCGGCATTTTTTCCCTTTAAAACATTATTTAATTCTATCATATACTTATTATTCGCCTGAACAGAATTCCATCCCGGAGCCCAGTAATAAGGTGTCAATTCTGATGGAAGTATACCATGAAAACCTTCCATTGTAAAAGCAAGAGGCGAATTCCTGTCTTCAGGCGGTTTTGGTTCACTTACCGTGATATTCGCCTGCATGGAAGTCCGTCCGCTAAATCGAGTCGTTTGGCGTGGAATTTTCATTTCAGAAACACGAAAATCAGCATTTGGTGCAACATTAATGATTTCGGCTAATCCCGGAATTTCAATTGAAATTTCATTCACTAAAGCATCGAAATCAAATTTTTTTGAATTCCCAAATCTTGACGAAAAAATTTCACTAAGCCATTTCCAACTTTGAAATATATTTTCTTCAGGTGAAAATACACTGAAAAACCGTTGCATTCTTCCTTCGGAATTTATATATGTGCCTTCTGATTCGGAATTGGTAGCTGAAGATATTGCCAAGTCTGAATTATGAACCGTCGGTGTAATTATTGAATCAAAAGCTATTATATTTTTGACTTTATTTGAAGCTGAATCAATTTTAGATTTTTCAATTCTGCGGTTCAGGTCATTCTCTAAAATTATTACATTTTCAATCCCATCATTTTCAATTGTATCAAGTGCCTGATTTAAGTTTTTATCGGAAAGCATAGCCAATCCAAGGCTGTTATTTTCCGGAACAACACAAAATAAACCCGCTTTTTTACCTTCCGATCCAAGAGAATAAACGATATTGGCAGCAGCATGAATAATATCTTTATTTCCTGACTGAGTACCGGTAATTACAACAAATGACTGGCAATCTTTAATGATTTTCGAAATTTCATTAACCAATTCCTTTTCAAAATCCGGTAAATCTTTTACACCTGGAGCAATATTATTAATCGATGATGCAATAGCAAAACCAAATCGGGCAATATTAACAGGGGCCTGATGATAGATAAATGATGAAATATCATCGGTTTTTGTGGAATAAGGCAATGCGGAAATTAAAGGTCCTTTTGAATCAACAACGGCATTTTTTACAGCTGAATTGTTCCATGGTTGTATGTTTAACCTGGAAGCAATATCCATAGGTTTGTTCTTTACAGATTGGCGAACAGCAAGAGCTAAACGGGGCGCTGTATTTGTAATATCTTCACCAAGAATAATCACTGCTTCAGCTTTTTCAATATCTTTTATACTGGCAATGGAGACGAAACCGGTTTCATATATTTTTTTTATTTCTTTTACTAATGAAAACTCATTTTCAGAAACTCCGGCATAAAAATTATCTTTCCCTACAAGTCTAAGCAAGGCATAATTTGATTCCAAAGAAGCCCTTGGGGATCCAATACCAATAGATTTTCCTGAAGAAAGAATATCAACTGCTTTTGGAATTATATCCTGGTTTGAAATTTCTGAAAAATTTGCACCTTTCTCTTTTCGGAACATAGATTTTCTGAGCCTTCTGTCACTGTTCACGTACTCATATCCAAAACGGCCACGGTCGCACAGAAAATATCCATTAACTTCGTTATTATATCTGTTTAATGTCCTTCGGAGAATTCCATATCTTTCACCCTGAATGGTATTGCAGCCTACCGCACAATGTGGACAAATACTGGGGGCATTGGTCAAATCCCACTTTCTGGTATAATGTTTTTTCAAAGTTTTATCAGTAAATACACCAGTCGGACAAACTTCTATTAAATTTCCGCTGAATTCATTTTCAAGAGCTCCCTCTTCGAAACGGCCAAAATATAAATGGTTATGAGTACCAAAGACACCTAAGTCCTTGCCACCGGCATAATCCTTATAAAATCTGACACAACGGTAACATTGTATACATCTGTTCATTTCATGATTAATGAATGGCCCTAGGTATTGATTTTTGTAAGTGCGCTT
>Ga0265323_10001411_pt1 | contig 11826 bp, 9 predicted proteins | sample 41225metaG_FD_193580 | JGI IMG/M metagenome (GOLD analysis project Ga0265323, IMG submission 193580) | Rhizosphere microbial communities from Carex aquatilis grown in University of Washington, Seatle, WA, United States - 4-12-25 metaG | ecosystem: Host-associated > Plants > Roots > Rhizosphere >... | reverse complement strand
CCGCGCGGTCGCCATTTACAGCGAGCAGCACCGCCTGGTGCGCTTGTTTGGCATCAACGTCGACATGACCGAGAGCAAACGGGCCGAGGAGCGGCTCCGCGAACAGGCTGCGGTCCTCGACCAGGCCAACGATGCCATCTTCGTTCGCGATCTGGATCGCCGCATCGTTTACTGCAACCCGAGCGCCGCGCGCACGCTGGGACTGACCCCTGAGGAGGTCGTGGGACACACCGCCCATGAACTCGGAGGCTTTCCACCCCAATATGACCAGGCCTGCGAGCAGGTCCTGCAGCACGGAGCCTGGCATGGCGAGTTGACCATCAAGCGCCGGGACGGCCACAGCATCATGGCTGACAGCCGCTGGACTTTGCTGCGCGACGATGCCGGGCGGCCCAAGGCCGTGCTCGCCATCTACAGCGACATCACTGAAAAGAAGCGCCTCGAGGCGCAATACCTGCGCGCCCAGCGCATGGAAAGCATCGGCATGCTTGCCGGCGGCATCGCCCACGACCTCAACAACGTGCTCGCGCCCATCGTCATGGCCACCCAGCTCCTCAAGCTGCGCCATGCCGACGCCGACAGTTCGAAGCTGCTGGACACGATTGCGACGAGCGCCCAGCGCGGCGCTGAACTCGTGCGCCAGGTGCACACCTTCGCGCGCGGCATGGAGGGCCAGACCCTCCTCGTGCATCCCAAGGCCCTGGTGCGCGACGTCGAGAGTCTCCTCAAGGAAACCGTCGGCAAATCGATCGAGGTGGTCACCCAGATCGAACCCGATCTCTGGCCCGTCTCCGGCGACTATACCCTGCTCCATCAGTTGCTCATGAACCTTTGCGTCAACGCGCGTGATGCGATGCCGCAAGGCGGCCGGCTCACGCTCACGGTGCGCAATATGCGGATTGACGAGCAATACGCCGCCATGAGCCCGGAGTTTCGCCCCGGCCTCTTCGTCGTATTTGAAGTCCGGGATACCGGCATGGGCATTCCGCCGGAGATCCGGGACCGCATTTTCGAACCCTTCTTCAGCACCAAGGAACCCGGCCGGAGCACGGGGCTCGGCCTTTCCACCGCGCAGACGATCGTCAAGAACCACGAAGGGTTCATCGCGCTCGAGTCCGAAGTGGGCCAGGGCACGACCTTCAAAATCTACCTGCCGGCCTCCCTCGAAACGGCGGTGGCCCGCGGCACCGCCACGGGTGATCCGTCACCGCGCGGCCACGGCGAGACCATCCTCGTCGTCGACGACGAGGCCTGCATTCTCAGCATCACCCGCCATGCGCTGGAGACGTTTGGCTACCAGGTGCTCACCGCCTCCAACGGCGCCGAGGCGCTCGCCCTTTTCGCGCAAAAGCCGGGAAAGATCGCAGCGGTGCTCACCGACATGGCGATGCCGGTGCTCGACGGCGCGGGGCTGATTTACGCCCTGCGAAAGATTGACCCGGAGGTGAAGGTCATCGCCGCGAGCGGCATGAGATCAAATATCCAGTCGATGGAACCCTTTGGCCTCGGCGCCACGTCGTTTTTGGCCAAACCCTTCACGGCGGACATCATGCTGCGCACGATCCGCGAGACGCTCGCATCACGCGAACCGGCCCGGAAGGAATCCCCCGCGCTGATTCCGGCGGTTCCCCCCTCCTGAGCCGGCATCGGGATCGCCGCCCAGCGGGGTCCACAGGGGACGGTCGTGGTCGACTGACAGATGGCCTGCCAGCCGTCTTGTCCGCCATAGCTTCAGCGACGGCGGAAGGCTTGGCGAAGGCTGGCGGAGAGGGTGGGATTCGAACCCACGGTGCCTTTCGGCACGCCTGATTTCGAGTCAGGTACGATAGACCACTCTGTCACCTCTCCGTGGCCGGGGGCCGAGACTGCGAAAACGACCGGGCAAATGAAAGCAGAAAAGGGCGGCGGGGCCATCGCTTTGACGGTCCGCTGCCGGCCTGATCGCGGCGGCGGCGGCATGACTGGTTTTCGTCTTGTTGTGCACAAAACACAATATTTGCATGAGCTTGGTCAAAATATGCGGAGTCGTGTTTTCCCAAATCACTTACGCTCTTTCTGGCCCGCTAAAGGTATCTCCATAAGATCAAACCGTCTCCCTCTCTCTGATCCATCGCAACCGCCCTCTTAACGCCATGCATGTTCATAGCAGCAAACCCAGCCGGTCCTGGCTCATTTTTGTGAGCCTGGCAGCCTGGGGACTCTTCCTGGTCTCCTGCGTCACCGTCGAGCGCGCCGTCGTCGCGCCGCCGCAGATCGCGGGGGCCAAGTTTGTGGGTTCGAAACAGTGCGCCCAGTGCCACTCCGACATCGCCGACCACTTCAACACCGCCTCGCACGCGAAGCTCGTCGCTGCGGGCGCCGGCACCCTGGACACCTCCTGCGAAAACTGCCACGGCCCGGGCAGCCTGCACGTCAAGGCCGGCGGCGGCAAGGGCACCATCGTCAATCCCCAGAAATCTCCCGAGACCTGCTTCCAGTGCCACCTCGACAAGCGCGGCCAGTTCAGCCTGCCGCACAGCCATCCGGTGCTCGCCGGCCAGGTGAGCTGCAGTGATTGCCATGACCCGCACCAAGGCGACGCCATCCAAGGCGGCGGCGCCGCCCTCGCGGCTTCGACCGAGACCTGCCTCAAATGCCATACCCAGCAGGCGGGACCCTATACGTACTCACACGGCGCGATTCGCGAGGAAGGCTGCACCGCCTGCCACAACCCGCACGGCACGGTCAACGACAAGATGCTTGTGGCGCGTGACGCCAACCTGTGTCTCCGGTGCCATCTCGCAACGCTCACGTCCGGGTTCAATATCGGCGGCTACAAGAGCGGCGGTGCCCATGCCAACGCTGTCGGCTCCCGGCTGTCGGAAGCCACCTGCTGGTCGGCGGGCTGCCACGAGGATGTCCACGGTTCCAATGTGAACGCTTCATTGCGCCCCTAACCATCTAGCAATCCATCATCATATGGATACGAATCTCACCTTCCTTCGGCGCGGCGCCGGCTTGATCTGCGCTGGCGCGGCCTTCGCCCTTCTTGGGGTTCGGGCTTCAGCTGCCGACACCCCGGCGCAGACCGACGCCTTCCCCACCTTTGACAACTATATCAAGGTCTCGGGCCTGGCGACCTTCATCACCGGTGACAAGGCCGCATTCGCCACCCGCACGGGTTCGCCCACGACGGGCTCCGGTGGCATTGTGGATATGTCCTACAGCGAGGACCTCTCCAAGGACAGCACGATGGCCATCAATGGCCATGCGCTGGGCGGAGCGGACGACTATCTCGCAAGCTTCAAGCTGACCACGAACGAGCTGGGGTCTGTCGAGGCGGGCTACAAGACCTTCCGCACCTTTTACGACGGGGTCGGCGGGTTTTTCCCGCTGAGCGACTCATTCCAGAAGCTGAGCTACGAGCCACTGCACGTGGATCGCGGCTCGTTCTGGATCAACGCGACGCTGGCCAAGCCGGATCGCCCGGTCTTCAACCTGAGCTACCACGCTGACACCCGGTCCGGTCAAAAGGACTCCAGCGAGTGGGGGGCGATCATCAATCCAAACGCGGTGATCGTGAACGGTGCACTGGTCGGCAATGCGCTGCCCGCTAACACGCCCTTCACCTCTCCCAACATCCTTAACTTGGCCGAGCACCATCAGGTCCTTGATGCCAGCATGGTCGCAACGGTTGGCAAGGTCGCGGAAACGCTCAAGGCAAGTTACGACTGGGTGAACAACAACGACTGGCGCGGTTACATGAAATACCCGGGTTCCACCGTGACGGCGAATCCGGCGGTCAGCGTCCTCGACGACCAGCAGTTGACCAAGTCGAACACCTTCCGGCTTCTGAGCCAGACCGACATCAAATTCAATCCTCACATCGCCTTGAATGTCGGGCTCAACTATTCCCACCAATCGACCGCGAACGGCGGCCAATGGACCAACCCCTCTTATAGCACGACCTTGAAACAGGTCTACACCGCCATGTACGCCGCCAACATCTACGGCGGCGCCAAGGTCGATGCCTACGTCGGCAACATCTTCCTGAATCTCACGCCCAGCAAGAACTGGCAGATCGACCTGGGGGTTCGCGACGAGTTCAACGTCATTTCAAGCAGCGGCGGCTTCCAGGTGATCAGCCTGGCCACCGGAGCCACCAGCCTGGCCAGCCCCAATTTCACGGTTGCCAACAATGTGACCCAATCGCACCTCACCGACCATGTCGCCACGCCCGAGGTATCGATTCGATACCTGGGCATCAACAAGGTCTCGCTTTACGCAACGATTGACGACCGGATCACCCATGGAAACCAAAACTGGATCAATCCATACGCTGCGTCCACGACCGCCGGCATCACCGGAATCACAACCACGGCAACCGCTCCCCTCGGCTCAACTTTCTTCCAAGAGGCGAATCAAGACAATGAAGACGCGAAAATCGGCGCCAACTGGAATGCCGCCAACCAACTGACGGTCCGGGCCGAGGTTTTCCGGAAGGATCATGTCAACAAGTTCATCGGAGCGAATGATATCGTCGGCACCGCCAGCTATGGCGCCCTCTATGTGACCGGCTACACGTTCACCGGCACGAAGCTCAGCGTCATTCTCAAGCCGTTGCCCACGCTGTCGTTTAACACCCGCTTGCTGACGCAAGACGGGATGATGTCGGTGACCGGCAACTCGATCACCGGAGGTCTGGGCAATGAGATCACCTCCGGCAAGATGAACATGCAGACGATCAGCGAATCGGTCGACTGGACGCCTTTGGGCCAGTTCTACCTCCATGGCGACGTCAACCTGGTCTATAGTAAACTCCAGACGGCCTATCCGGCTGTCACCGTGGATGCCGCAGGATCCATTCCCTCCCCAATTCTGAACGCAGACAACAACTACATCACCGGCAGCGCGCTGGCGGGCTTCGTCCTGACCAAGCAAGTCGACGGGCAACTCCAGGCAACCTACACCCGTGCGAACAACTACAACCCGCAGGTCGCGCTCGGCGGCCAGCCTTACGGGGCCGGCTTTAGGGAAGAAAGCGTCACCGCGGGTCTGAAGTGCAAGTGCACGGAGCGCTTGATTCTCGACGGCAAGGTGGGGTACCTGCACAGGACCGACGAGACAACTGGAGGGTTCACCAACTACCATGGCCCGCTCGCTTATGTCGCCCTGACCCTCGCCCTCTGAGCAGCCGGTTCGAGGCGCAGGGCAACCTGGCCCGCGCATCACAAATGACACCGACCTGCTTGCCTGCCTTACATACCACCTTAAGCTGTTCTGACCGGTTCGTTTTTCTGCCCCCCGCATAGACAAGATATCGTCCACTGAATTCCCCGGCAATCATCTCAATTCCACCTGTCATGAAAAAAAACCTCGCTCTCTCCCTCCTCGCCTCCTCGCTCGTCGCCGCCACTTCCGTCGGCTATGCTGCCACTGCCGCGGACAACTGGGATAATAATTGCGCCAAATGTCACGGTGCCGATGGCAGCGGCAGCACCAAGATCGGCAAGAAACTCAAGCTGAAGGATTACACGGACGCCAAGGTCCAGGCCGACCTCAAGGACGAGGACATGGTCAAGGCCATCAAGGAAGGCGTGACGGAAGGCGGCAAAGAGAAGATGAAGGCTTTCAAGGACGATCTCGCCGATGCCGAGGTCAATGACCTCGTCGCCTATATCCGGAAGATGAAGAAGTGATTTCCGCGCCGCTCCCGTTCCGCGGGACGGCACAGCCCTGCGACCAACACCCGCCCGGCCGGTTCTCCGGCCGGGCTGTTTTTTTTGACGGATTTCCACTCGCATTGCGTCAAAACCTAAATTGACTTTCGCCATGCCTCCTGAGTCCGCCACCCCGCCCCGGGAGCCCCCCTCGCACTTCAAGAACTGGCTAAGCCTGGCCGGGGCGATCATCGCCCTGGGCAGTCTGTTCGCGTTCGTCTTCCTGGTCGCGATCGACACCTTCGCGCATAATGGCAACCCCTACCTCGGCATCCTGACCTACATCGTCGCCCCCGCCTTTCTGATCCTGGGACTGGCACTGATCATTTCCGGATGGTGGGTGCAACACCGCCAGGCCGTGCGGCCGACCGAAGGCGGCGAACCCCATCCACTGGCCATTGATCTCTCGCGGCCGCGCGACCGCCATTACCTCCTGCTCTTCGGATCGGGTGCGGTGGTGTTCCTGCTGATGACGGCCTTCGGCAGTTACCAGACCTACCATTTCACGGAGTCCGTGGAGTTTTGCGGCGAAACGTGTCACGGCGTCATGAAGCCGGAGTTCACCACCTACCACCATTCGTCCCATGCCCGCGTCTCCTGCGCCGAATGCCACATCGGCTCCGGTGCCTCGTGGTATGTAAAGTCGAAGATCAGCGGGGCCTACCAGGTTTACGCCACCACCTTCAACAAGTACGAGCGTCCCATCAAGACCCCCATCAAGAACCTGCGTCCGGCGCAGGAGACGTGCGAACGCTGCCATTGGCCGGAAAAATTCACCGGCAATCTTGACCGGACGTACATGCACTATCTTTCCGACAAGAAGAACACGCCCTATACGGTGCGCCTCTCGCTGCGCGTCGGTGGCGGGCAGCCCGGGGAGGGTTTTTTCGGCGGCATCCACTGGCACATGAATGTGGCCAACCGGGTGGAATACTACGCCACCGACCCGCAGCGGCAGACGATCCCGTGGATTCGCATCACCTCGGCCACCAGCGGGGAGGTGCGCATTTACCGCACCAAGGATTTTACGGGTGAACCACCGGCCGGCGCCATCCGCGCGATGGATTGCATCGACTGTCACAACCGCCCGGCCCACGCCTACCAGACTGCCAATCAGGCGGTTGAGGTCGACATGGCCCTCGGCAAGATCAGCATCCAGCTTCCCTACATCAAGCAGACGGCCGTCAAGGCGCTCACCCAGGATTATGCGAGCATGGATCAGGCGTACGAAGGAATCGCCGCGGTCCTGCGGCAGAAATACCAGACGGCCGATGAGGTGGCGCCGGCCATCGCCGCCGTGCAGCGCATCTACCAGGAGAACTTTTTCCCGGGAATGAAGGCCGACTGGCGGACCTATCCCAACAACATCGGGCACAAGGACTGGCCCGGCTGCTTCCGCTGCCACGACGACAAACACCGCACCGTTGATGGCAACGTGGCGGTGCGTTCCAGCGATTGCACCGCCTGCCACACCATTCTCGCCCAAGGCCGCGGGGAGGAACTGACCCGGCTCGCGCCGCAGGGCATGGTGTTCCAGCATCCCGGCGGCGATCTTGATCCCGATCTGCTCTGCAGCGACTGCCACAACGGCGGCCTCCAGGGCAAGTGAGCCGGGCGCCGTGTCCGGCGGCATGCGCCGCCGCGCCTTTCCATTTCCAGCCGCAAGCCGCCGGGCTTGAGGCCTTGGTCTTGCCATCACCGGCCGTTTCAAAATATGCGGAGCCCACCGGCCAATTTATGCGGAGCTTAAGCCAAAATAACGGTAGCCGTTTGCCGGACGTCGGCCGATAATCTCCGCCATACAGCCGGCTGGATCACAGCCGGAGTCACTGGTTCCAATCACCACCCCCGGAGGAAATCTCGACGATGAAAAAGATCCTGTCAGTTGCAGTCCTGTGCGTCCTTGGTTCGGCGATCACCGCTTGGGCGGCTGACGCGAAGTCAAACTGGGAAGATAATTGTGCCAAATGCCACGGAACGGATGGCAAGGGCGACACCAAGATGGGAAAGAAACTGGGCATCAAAGATTTTACTGATCCCGCCGTTCAGACCCAATTCACAGATGCCGACGCTTTCAAAGCCGTGAAGGACGGCTTGAAGGACAAGGACGGCAAGATGCGGATGAAAGCGATCGAGGGCCTGTCCGACGACGACATCACGGCGTTGGTGCAATACCTGCGCGGGCTGAAGAAATAGGCTTTCCACGCACTCCCGTTGTCGGAGAGACGCGAATGGACCAGCCTTCCGCACAGGATGACCAGCGAGGTCTGCCCCGGGTTTCCAGCAACGCCCGCACCGGATGAACGGTCGCTTCAAAGCCGCTTGGGTCCTGCGGGGACTGGTCGTGCTCTTCGTCGGGCTGGCGGCGGCCTTTCTGCTGGATCTCTGGGGCCGCCCGACTCCCCTCCGCGCGATTCCCCTGGTTGATCCCGCGTTCCTCGATACGGCAACCGTCCGCCGCTCCTATGCCGATCTGGTCCGGGCGAAGGAGGATCTGTCGGATTTCGACTGCTATGCGTGCCACGAGAAGAACAAGCCGCCGGTGCTGCGCTACGACGAGCATCAGAATCTGCTCATCCCGACCGAACATTCCGACATCGTGATGGGCCATGGCCAGCACGGCCGGAATAACAACTGTTTCAACTGTCACAACGAAACGAACCTGGAACTGCTGCAGACGCGCGACGGGCGCCAGGTGAAGTTCACGGACAGTTCGCAGCTGTGCGGCAGCTGCCACGGACCAACCTACGAGGATTGGGAAGCGGGTGCGCACGGCCGAATCAGCGGTTACTGGAACCGGAGCCGCGGCCCGATCAAACGGCAGGATTGTATCAACTGCCACAACCCCCATTCGCCGCCGTTTCCCTCCAGGCACCCGGCGCCCGGGCCGCATCTGCTGCACGAGTTGACCGAGGCACCCGCCCGCGCTGAAACCGCCCACTGACATGTCTGCTTTCGAGCCCAATTTGCAGTCAGACGCTCCCGCCTCCGGCGGGGACATGGATCGCCGCAGCTTCCTGCGCACGTCGGCGGTGCTGGCCTCGGGCCTGGCCGCGCTGGCGGCCAGCCTGTCGCCGCTGCGCAAGCTCGATGATTATGTGTCCCTCGAGCGGTTCGTGCAGAAATATTACAAGGAACTGACGCCGGAGGAGATGAAGCAGGTGCTCAAACGCATCGAGAACGAGGTGGAACGGCAGTATGGCATCCGGCCCCACGTGCGGGATTTGAAGCCCATGGACGGGGTCGAGTTTGTCTACGCGCTCAACCTGACGCGCTGCATCGGCTGCCGCAAATGCGTCCACGCGTGCGTGCAGGAAAACAACCAGTCGCGCACCCCGGAAATCCAGTACATCCGCGTCCTGAAGATGCCGCACGGTTCGCTGGACGTTGAAAAGGGCGAGCACAATTACGCCCCGGAATCGGTCCCGGAAAAGGGTTTCTTCTACATGCCGGTGCAATGCCAGCAGTGCAAGAACCCGCCCTGCGTCAAGGTCTGCCCGGTCCATGCCACCTGGCAGGAGACCGACGGCATCACGGTCGTGGATTACGACTGGTGCATCGGCTGCCGCTATTGCGAGGCGGCCTGCCCGTACTGGGCGCGGCGGTTCAATTTCACCCAGCCCTCAATCCCCAAGGAACGGATCAATCCGGACATGGCCTACCTCGGCAACCGCCCGCGGCGCCAAGGCGTGATGGAAAAATGCCATTTCTGCATCCAGCGCACCCGGGTGGGCCGCTATCCGGCCTGTCTGGAGGTCTGTCCCGCCGGCGCCCGGAAATTCGGCAACATCCTCGATCCCAATAGCGAGATCTCCTACATCCTCCGGACCAAGCGGGTCTTCATCCAATTGAAGGAGGAGCTGGGTACCTCGCCGCGGTTCTTCTACTACTTCGACGTATGACGCACGCGCTGCGAGATTATCTGGTCTTTCTGCGACGCTGCGGGCGCATCGCATTCGTGGGCGACTGGCGCTATTACCTATGGATGGGCGTGCTGACGGTCTTCTGCCTGCTCGGGCTCAATGCCTATGCCAAGCAGCTGGTGAACGGCCTGATCACCACCGGCATGAGCGACCAGGTTTCCTGGGGCGTCTATATCGCCAATTTCACCTTCCTCGTGGGCGTGGCCGCCGCGGCCGTGATGATGGTCATCCCGGTCTACATCTACGACAACGAGGAACTGCACGACCTGGTCATCTTCGGGGAATTGCTCGCGGTCGCGGCCATCCTCATGTGCCTCGCCTTTGTGACGGTCGACCTGGGCCGGCCCGACCGTTTCTGGCATCTCATTCCCGGCCTGGGGCAGCTGAACTTCCCGGCGTCGATGCTGAGCTGGGACGTGATTGTCCTGAACGGCTATCTGCTCCTGAATGTGCATATCTGCGGCTACCTGCTCTATTGCCGGTACCGGGACCTGAAACCCTCCAAGTGGTTCTACATCCCCTTCGTGTTTGTCGCGATCGGCTGGGCCGTGTCCATCCACACCGTCACCGCATTCCTGTACGTGGGCCTGGGCGGGCGGCCGTTCTGGAATTCATCGATTGTCGGGCCGCGCTTCATCGCGTCGGCCTTCACCGCCGGTCCGGCGATGATCATTCTCGCGCTGCAAATCATCCGCCGCGTCACCGCGTACCGCATCACGGACCGCGCGCTGCTCACCCTGCGCGGCATCGTCCAGGTATCGATGCTCATCAATGTGTTCCTGCTCGTGAACGAGGTGTTCAAGGAGTTCTACACGGGCAGCTCGGTGGCCTCGTCGGAATATCTCTACGTCGGACTGCACGGCTACCACGCGCTGGTGCCGTGGATCTGGACGGCGATCACCTTCAACCTCGTCGCCATGTTTCTGCTCGTGCTGCCGCTCAGCCGCAGCCTGAAGTGGCTGAACCTCACCTGCGTGCTCTGCATCGTGGGCATCTGGATCGAAAAGGGCATGGGCCTGGTCATCCCCGGCTTCATCCCCACGCCGCTGGGCCAGATGGTGGAATATCGCCCGTCGCTCAATGAGACCTTGATTTGCGTCGGCATTTGGGCCTTCGGCCTGCTCAGCTACACGGTGTTCCTGCGCATGTCGGTGCCGATCCTCCAGGGCCGGCTGGCCAAAACGAACGAAAGCCTGCCCGATCCTGGCATCGACGGCGCGCGGGCCAGCCAGGCGGCCAAGCCTTGAGGCGCCCTCAAACCATGGCGATCAAACTCACCGTCGACGATGCCCGGCAGTCACTGCACGCGCACGTGGCGGCGAAAGGGGCGGAGATCCGGGAAAAGTATGGCCCCGGCATCGGCTGGCCGGAGCTGCTGCGCCTGCTGGAAGACCGAGCGTTTGTGCGTTATCCCTGCGAAATCGTCTTCGATGCCGCACCGCTCGAGGCGGGCGAGTTCGCCCATCCCGTGGCCAGGGGCGACCGCCCCGAGGACGGCTTCACCATGTACGTGCATCCTTTCTTCATGGCACAACTGCCGCAGGTGTCCTGCCTGGTCCTCTATCAGCTGGTCCTGGTGAACTACGGCGAGTTCGCCTCTCCGGACGACGCCGAGGTTTTTGGCGCCAGCGCCCTGGGCCTGACCCGGGACGAGTATTACGACCAGCTATGTACGATGGCGGACCAGCTTTGCGGGTGTGAGCCAGCTTAGCCCGCGCCAAGACTTCGTTCGCGCCGTCAGGCTTGGCGGCCCGACGACTCGGCCGGCACCTGGCTCACACGTTCTCGTCCCCGGATGCGCCGTCGGTCCTGGGATCCCGGTTGGCCGGCAGGTGCTGCGGGAGAAACAAATAGTAACTCATCAGCCACCAGCTCCGCGATGAACGGTAGAAGAGCATGGGCCCAAGGATCGCGCCCGCGCCGGCCAGGACCATCGCCATCACAAACGTAATCACCCGGTACCAGGCCAGGGCAATGACCGGGACGAGAAAACCGATCAGCGTCACGCCGTAGTTGAGGGACATCGATCCGAGAAAAAATCCCTCATCGCGTTCGAAGCGCAATCCGCAGCGGGCGCATTCCTCGTTGAGTTCGAACAACGTCCCCTTCCTGAATAGCGTGCGTCCGCCGCAATTGGGGCAGCGATGGGTGAGACCGCGCGCGATGATCTGTCCACGGGTGACTTTCATGAGGCCGGTGCAAAA